>Ga0306925_10000031_pt1 | contig 60839 bp, 40 predicted proteins | sample flu12Cox44000176_FD_203755 | JGI IMG/M metagenome (GOLD analysis project Ga0306925, IMG submission 203755) | Lab enrichment of tropical soil microbial communities from Luquillo Experimental Forest, Puerto Rico - flux8day.12C.oxic.44.000.176 (v2)... | ecosystem: Environmental > Terrestrial >... | reverse complement strand
TCATGGCGCTCACCATCGCCACCGGCTTCGTGGTCGACGATGCGATCGTGATGATCGAGAACGTCTCGCGTTACATCGAGCAGGGGATGCGGCCCCTCGAGGCGGCGCTCAAGGGCGCGGGCGAAATCGGCTTCACCATCGTGTCCCTCACCGTGTCGCTGATCGCTGTGCTGATTCCGCTGCTCTTCATGGGTGATGTGGTGGGGAGGCTCTTTCATGAGTTCGCCATCACACTCGCAGTGACCATCGTGATCTCCGCGGTGGTGTCGTTGACGCTGGTGCCGATGCTGTGCGCCAAGCTGCTGCGCCGTCATGACCCCGCCGAAGAAAGTGGCTTCGCACGCTGGGCCAATGAGGCGTTCCAATCCCTCATCGACCGCTATGGCGAGAGTCTCAACTGGGTGCTCGAGCATCAGCCGCTCACCCTGGCCGTCGCCCTGGGGACGCTGATCCTCACGGTGGTGCTCTACATCTTCGTTCCCAAGGGATTCTTTCCGGTACAGGACACGAGCGTCATCCAGGCCATCACCGAGGCGCCGCAGACGGTGTCCTACGGCGACATGGCACGGCGTCAGGCGAGCCTCGCGGCGGTCATCCTCAAGGACCCGGACGTTGTCAGCCTGTCATCGTTCATCGGCGTCGACGGCTCGAACGTCACGCTGAACAGCGGACGCATGCTGATCAACCTCAAGCCAGTCGATCAGCGCTCCGCCTCGGCCAGCGAGGTGATCCGGCGGCTGCAGCAGGAGACCGCAGGGGTGACCGGTATCTCGCTCTACATGCAGCCGGTGCAGGATCTGACGATCGATACCAGCGTGAGCCGCACGCAGTACCAGTTCGTGCTCGAAGATGCGAACCCGGAGGAATTCAATACCTGGGTGCCGCGGCTCGTCGCGCGGCTGCAGCAGCTGCCCGAGCTCGCGGACGTGGCGAGCGACCAGCAGAACCAGGGTCTCGCGGCCTATCTCACCATCGACCGTGATACCGCGGGCCGCTTCGGCATCACGGCGGCAACCGTCGACAACGCGCTCTACGACGCCTTCGGCCAGCGCATCATCTCGACCATCTTCACGCAGTCGAACCAGTACCGCGTGATCCTGCAGGCCGATAGCTCTGTCATGGCCTCGCTCGATGCGCTCGGCACCATCTACCTGCCCTCCTCCACGGCGGTCGGCGGACAGGTGCCGCTCTCGGCCCTGGTGAAAGTGTCGACGCGCGTCTCACCGCTCGCCATCGATCACCTCGGCCAGTTTCCCTCGACGACGGTGTCGTTCAATCTGGCGCCGGGCGCAGCGCTCGGTGATGCCGTGAACGCGATCCGCAAGGTGGAAGCGGACATCCACATGCCCCCGAGCGTGATGACCACCTTCCAGGGGGCGGCGCTCGCCTTCGAGGCGACACTCGGCAACGAGGTGTTCCTCATCATCGCCGCGATCATCACGGTATACATCGTGCTCGGGGTGCTCTACGAGAGCTTCATCCACCCGGTCACAATTCTCTCGACACTCCCCTCGGCAGGCGTCGGCGCGCTGCTCGCGCTCCTCGTAGCCCGCATGGATCTCAGCGTCATCGCCATCATCGGCATCATCCTGCTGATCGGCATCGTCAAGAAAAACGCCATCATGATGATCGACTTCGCGCTCGTGGCCGAGCGTGAGCAGGGAATGCCGCCGCGCGAAGCCATCCACCACGCATCGTGCCTGCGCTTCCGGCCCATCCTCATGACGACGATGGCGGCGCTGCTCGGTGCTCTGCCGCTCATGCTGGCGAGCGGGACCGGCGCGGAGCTGCGTCGCCCGCTCGGGGTGACGATCGTCGGCGGGTTGATCCTGTCGCAGCTCCTGACGCTCTTCACGACCCCGGTGATCTACCTCTACTTCGATCGCTTCGAGCGCCGCATCGCGCAGTGGGGCAGCCCTGGAACCGACGGCGGCGCGGTGAGTCCGACCGGGGTTCGCGGACCGGAGAACACGCCATGAGCATCGCCGAGGCGGTACCGCGGCTGAATCCCTCCGAGCCTTTCATTCGCCGCCCGGTGGCGACCACGCTGCTTACTCTCGGGGTCGCACTCGCTGGCGTGATCGCCTACACCCTGCTGCCCGTGGCACCGCTGCCGCAGGTGGACCTGCCGACCATCTCGGTGAGCGCTTCGATGGCGGGTGCGAGTCCTGATGTCATGGCGGCGACCGTCGCGACGCCGCTCGAGCGCCATCTCGGACAGATTGCCGATGTCACCGAGATGACCTCCTCCAGCTCGACCGGCGCCACGCACATCACGTTGCAATTCGGCCTGGAGCGCGACATCGACGGCGCGGCGCGCGATGTCGAGGCAGCGATCAACGCCGCGCGGGCCGACCTGCCGACAGCGCTGCGCAGCAATCCGACCTACAAAAAGGTGAACCCGGCAGACGCACCGGTCCTGATCCTTGCACTCACCTCGCACACCCTTACACCCGGTCAGCTCTACGATGCCGCCTCCACCATCCTGACGCAGAAGCTCTCGCAGGTGCGGGGTGTCGGCCAGGTCAACATCGGCGGTTCCTCGCTCCCCGCAGTGCGCGTGGAGCTGAACCCGACGACGCTCTTCAAGTACGGCATCGGGCTCGAGGATGTGCGGGCTGCGCTCGCAGCCGCCAATGCCAACACGCCGAAGGGCTCGATCGACATCGGAGCGGACCGCTATCAGATCTATACCAACGACCAGGCGACCCTTGCCGCGCAGTATCGAAATCTGGTGATCGCTTACCGCAATGGCGCGGCGGTGCGCCTCGCCGATGTCGCCGAGGTGCTCGATTCGGTCGAGAACGTACGCAATCTGGGGCTCGCCAACGGCAACCCCGCAGTGCTCGTGATCCTCTACAAGTCGCCCGATGCGAACATCATCGCGACGGTAGATGCGGTCAAGCAGCTGCTGCCCGCGCTGCAGGCGTCGATACCCACCGACATCGACATCAAGGTCGCGATGGACCGCACCACCACCATCCGCTCTTCGCTGCGCGCGGTCGAGAGCACACTCGCCATGGCAGTGGCACTGGTCATCCTGGTGGTGTTCCTGTTCCTGCGTGATTGGCGGGCGACGCTCGTGCCCGCGGTCGCGGTGCCGATTTCGCTCCTTGGCACCCTCGGCGCCATGTACCTGCTCCACTACAGTCTCGACAACATCTCGCTCATGTCGCTCATCATCGCCACGGGGTTCGTGGTCGATGACGCCATCGTGGTACTCGAGAACATCACCCGCCACATCGAGGCCGGTATGCCGCGCCTCGAGGCTGCGATCCAGGGAGCACGCGAGGTGGGCTTCACGGTGTTGTCGATGAGCCTCTCGCTGGTCGCGGTCTTCATCCCCATCCTGATGATGGGCGGCATCGTCGGGCGGCTGTTCCGTGAGTTCTCAATCACACTCTCGGTGGCGGTGCTGCTCTCGCTCCTGGTCTCGCTCACCACCACACCGATGATGTGCTCGCGACTCATCCGCCGCAGCGAACCGCACCGGCAGGGCCGGGTCTTCCGCGCCAGCGAACGGGCCTTCGAAGCCGTGCTCGGTGCCTACCGGCGCTCGCTTCACTGGGCACTCGACAACCGTGGCCTCGTGATGGTGATGCTCGCGGCGACCGTAGTATTGAACATCTATCTCTACGTGAAGATCCCCAAGGGGTTCTTCCCGCAGCAGGATACCGGGCGACTGATTGGCGGTATCCAGGCCGACCAGGCGATCTCCTTCCAATCGATGTCGCGGAAGCTGCGCCAGTTCGTCGCCATCGTGCAGGCGGATCCGTCGGTCGAGTCCGTCGTCGGCTTCACCGGCGGCGGGTCGCAGGGGGGCGGACAGACCAACAGCGGCTTCATGTTCGCATCATTGAAACCGCGTGCGCAGCGCAATGTCAGCGCCGATCAGGTGATCGCGCGCTTGCGGCCCAAGCTCAATCAGGTGGCAGGTGCGCGCCTTTTCCTGCAGGCGGCCCAGGACATCCGCACCGGAGGGCGACAGAGTCTCTCGCAGTACCAGTACACGCTGCAGGCCGACAGCATCGCTGATCTCTACCATTGGGCGCCGCTGCTCACCGATGCGCTGCAGCGCGAGCCGGCGCTCACGGACGTCAACTCCGATCAGCAGCAGAGAGGCCAGGAGATCGAGCTCGTCATTGATCGGGATACCGCTGCACGGCTCAAGCTCAATCCAGCGGCAATCGATAACACTCTTTACGATGCCTTCGGCCAGCGCTCTGCGTCGACCATCTACAAGGCGCTCAACCAGTATCACGTGGTTATGGAGGTGGCGCCCGAGTACTGGCAGAGCCCCGACACACTGAAGAACCTCTGGGTGAGCACCGCGGGCGGCACGGTGAGTGGCAGCCAGTCGACCAACGCGGTGGCGGGCACGGTGATTTCCCAGGCCACCGCCGCCAACAGCACAGCGGCGGCGATCGCCGCCGACACGGCGCGCAACCAGGCGACCAACAGTCTCGCCAACACCGGCCACGGCGCCGTCTCGACCGGCGCAGCGGTCAGCACCGCGTCCGAGGCAATGGTGCCGCTTGCGGCATTCAGCCACTACGCCCCCGGCAACACGCCACTCATCATCAACCATCAGGGCGCGTTCGTCGCGACCACCCTATCCTTCAACGTAACGCCGAATCACTCGCTCAGCGATGCGCAGGCGGCGATCGCAGGCGCCGTCAGCGAGATCCACATGCCCTCGACCGTGCACGGCAGCTTCCAGGGGACCGGGCGCACCTACGAGGAGTCACTCGGGAATGAGCCGATCCTGATCCTGACCGCGCTCGCTGCCGTGTATATCGTGCTCGGGGTGCTGTACGAGAGCTACATTCATCCGATTACCATCCTCTCGACCCTCCCCTCCGCGGGCGCGGGCGCGGTTCTGGCGCTGCGCCTCTTCAACAGCGAATTCAGCATCATGGCGTTGATCGGAGTGATTCTTCTCATCGGTATCGTCAAAAAGAACGCGATCATGATGATCGACTTTGCCCTCGATGCGCAGCGCCAGGGACATCCGCCCGCGGAAGCGATCTACACGGCAGCGCTGCTGCGCTTCCGCCCCATCATGATGACCACGATGGCGGCGATGCTCGGTGCCCTGCCGCTCGCCTTCGGGAGCAGCGAGGGCGCGGAAACTCGTCAGCCGCTCGGTATTTCGATCGTTGGGGGGCTGATCGTGAGCCAGGTACTGACGCTGTACACCACGCCGGTCATGTACCTCTACCTCGATCGTTTCGGTGCGTGGTCCCGGGGACTGTGGGCGCGGATGCATCCCGACTCACCGACCGGAGCTCCCGCAGAGGTCAGAACATGAGGCACCGGATCCAATCTCTCTTGGTTCTTGCCGCGGTAGCGGTCGCAGGTTGCGCGGTCGGACCGAACTACCACCGGCCCACGGCGGCAAACCCGCAGCAGTTCAAGGAAGCCGAGGGCTGGAAGCCCGCCGAGCCGCGTGAGGCGGCAAGCGGTACCGACTGGTGGTCGATCTACGGCGATGCGACACTCGATTCACTCGAGAAGCAGATCGACATCTCCAACCAGACGCTCAAGGCCTCGGAGGCTGCCTGGCGTCAGGCGACAGCGCTCGTGAGCCAGGCTCGCGCGGGACTCTTTCCTACAATCGGCGTGAGCGCTACCGCCACACGTTCGGGGGGTTCTGGGGGCCGGGCGACGGCTGCGGCGACCGGCGGGACAGTTACGGCGCTCACGCACCCCGTCAACGAGTTCGAGCTCGTCGGCACTGCCACGTGGGATCTCGACATCTGGGGCAAGATCCGGCGCACGATCGAGAGCGATGTCGCGAACGCTCAAGCGAGTGAGGCCGATCTCGCTGCCGCGCGGCTCTCCGCGCAGGCAGCGCTCGCCACTGACTACATTCAATTACGGGTGGCGGACGAGCAGCAGCAACTGCTCGCCAAGACGGTCGACGGGTATCGGCGCTCGCTCGAAATCACGGAGAATCAATACCACGTCGGCGTGGTCGCGAAAGCTGACGTCATTACCGCCCAAACACAGCTCGGGGGTGCCCAGTCACAGCTGATCGCCATCGGTGTGACGCGCGCGACGCTCGAGCACGCCATCGCGGTGCTCATTGGCAAGGCGCCGGCCGATTTCTCGCTGCCACCGGAAACCCTCGGAGCGACCGTGCCGGTGATTCCGACGGGCGTTCCCTCGAGCCTGCTCGAGCGCAGACCCGACGTCGCTGGCGCCGAGCGCAGAATGGCGGCCGCAAATGCTCAAATCGGCGTGGCGATCGCGGCCTACTTTCCGGACCTGACTCTCACCGGTACGTATGGTTTTGCGAGCAACGTGGTATCGGGCCTCGTGCACGCCTCGAACAACTTCTGGTCCGTTGGCGGCGCGCTCAACGAGACGCTGCTGGACTTTGGCGCGCGGCCGGCGCAGGTCAGGCAGGCTCGGGCTGCATACGATGCCACTGTCGCCAACTACCGCCAGACGGTGCTGGTGGCGTTTCAGCAGGTTGAGGACGAGCTCGCCACGCTGCGCATCCTCGAGCAGCAGGTCGAGGTGCAGGAGCAGACGGTCAAGTCCGCCGATCTCTCGGTGCAACTCACGCTCAACCAATACCGTGCGGGCACGCTCGCCTACACCGCGGTCGTCACGGCGCAGGCGATTGCTCTCGGCGATGCGCAGACGCTGCTCACCATCCGCCAGAGCCGCTTGGTCGCGAGCGTGGCGCTCATCCAGGCTCTGGGCGGCGGGTGGGATGCAGCCTCGCTCGGCACCCCGGAGGGTACGGCAGCCCGACTGACTGCTGGGGCTGCGCAGACGGATTGAGCTGCCGACCACTTGAGGGCGTGCGCGTTGCCGTGCGCGCTCTGACTGACAGACAGCCTCGCTCCAAGGTTGCACCCAATTGGTTCACGCCCCCGCGAGCGCTATCCGATTTAACATTTTTAGCACCTCCACTCACTGGCTCTTGCATTCAGGTTGGCCTGAAGAAGACTGTATGATGAATCACATGCTGGAAAAGTCTCCCCCTGCCTTTGCTTTCGGCGAGAACTGGACACGCTTTCTCACTTCACTGTCCGAAAGACAGATCGAGCAGGCCACGCGCGCCGTAAGCGCCCTGATAGGCCGTGACCTGCGGGATACGACATTCCTGGACATCGGCTCCGGCAGCGGTCTGTCGTCTCTGGCCGCTCGTCGGCTCGGCGCCCATGTGTACTCATTCGACTACGATCCCCAGTCCGTTGCCTGCACGCAAGAGCTGCGCCGGCGCTTCTTTCCGGGTGATGAGGCTTGGAGCGTGGCTCAGGGATCCGTACTGGACGAGCAGTACCTTGCAACGCTCGGACAGTACGACGTCGTCTACTCCTGGGGTGTCCTGCACCACACGGGACACATGTGGGTCGCCATCGAGAACGCTGCCCGCCTGGTTCGTCCAGGCGGGCTGTTCGTCATCGGGATCTACAACTTCCGCGGTGGCAGGCGTGGCACCGCGATGTGGGCCAGGCTGAAGCGCTGGTACTGTGCGGCGCCCCGCTGGCAGCAGATCGCGTGGGAAAACGCCTTCCTGGCCTGGAACGTGCTCTCAATGGCGGCCGTCGCACGCAACCCGATTAGAATGATCCAGGAGTATCACGCGGGCCGCGGCATGTCGTGGCGTCACGATGCGATCGACTGGCTCGGTGGTTATCCGTATGAAGCCGCAACACCCGGCGAGATCCTGGAATTCGTGAGGCGAAAGTCCAACTTCGTATTGATAAAGCAGAACATCGACCTGAAGCTGGGCGTCAGTGAGTTCGTGTTCGAGTCCGTGCCGCCATCGGCTCGGGGCGGAATACCGCCCGACACGCCGGCATGACGGCCTCGATATGATTCGGCGGACGGGAAGCTCTCAGGGTTCCAGGGATGTTCAAATCGCTACGACGCCAGCTCACGAATCCATCAGATGGCCTGCTGCTGTGTGCTCTCGTGTCGTTGAGCGCGTGCCTGTTCCTCGCGTCAGAATCAGCGTGGTACGGTGACGCGACCACCTACGCAGGTGATATTCGCGCCGCCAAGCTGATCGAGCCCGGGCATCTGCTGTGGCGCCCGTTGGTTCGCCTGGTAGGTCTCCCGTTGGGACCACAATCGTACAGCGCAGTTCTCTGGCACCTGCAGTTCCTGTGCCTGTTCGCGAGCATCCTTGCCGTGGTCACAATGTATGGACTGGCCTCTCGGTTGTACGGCCGGACCAGCGCGCTGGCGGCTGCGACTCTCATGGCCATCTCGAACGGTTTCTGGACCTATGCGTTCTCGGGCAGCAGCTACAGCCTGAGCATGCTGTTCGCGATCCTGGCGTTGCGCTGCCTGGTTGCGCATCGCGGCACGGCTGCTACGGGTGCAGGGGCGTTCGCGGGCGGAGTACTCGGGGGCCTTGCTGCGGCTACCTGGGCCATTCAGATCCTGATAGCGCCGGCGCTGTGGATCGCGCTGGTGCTGACGCCGGCGCGCGACCAGACCTCGACCCGACTGCACGCCCGCAACACGGCCTCGCTCGTGGCGGGTTACATGCTCGCGTTCGTCGTGCCTATCCTGATTGCATACGCGATTGACACTCGCGCGTATGGAGCCGCCTCCACTGACATACACGGCAACACCACGGCTCTGGCGGCGTGGCTGGCGTCTTCGCGCCATGGCATACCGGCGCACTACGGCGTTGCCCAGGTCCTGCGCGTGCTCATCGGGTGGCCGCAGTCGGTGATCTCGATATCGGATCTTGGTCGGCAGCTGCGACTGTGGCGGCTGCAGGAGGCTACCTTTCCCGCCTCGGCGTGGCTCGGCGTCTTTCTGGTCTTCTATGCGGCGCTCGCTGGTGCAATCGGCGTCCTCGCCCGCGGGTACGCCCGGCTCGACCGCCGCGATCGCGGTGTCATCGCGGCCTGTGGAGCTGCCATCGGCATCAACCTCCTGTTCGCGGCCTCGTGGCAGGGCACGGATCTGGAGCGATTTTTCCCTTCCTGGCCGTTTCAACTGCTGCTCGTCGCACTGCTGATGAAGCTCCTCGCGACGGTTCATTCAGCGCGCCGGGTTGCGGTGGTGGCGGCCGCAGCGCTTGTGAGCATCGCAGTCGCGAACTGGTATGGGACCTTTGCATCTGTGCTGGCACCCGATTCCTATCGGCAGGTGTGGTTGCGTGAGCTGCGTCGTGCGACATCTGCCAATGACCTCGTGATCCTGTTCGGGCAGCGCAACCAGGGAATCGGGGCGCCGCACGACCCCAACCATCCCAAGATCGACAACGTCTCCCTGGAGATCGTGATGCGCGGCGACGGATGGCGTGCGGCCGAGCTGCGCAACATCGCAGCGACCAGGCAGCGCGGCGGCCGCGTGTTCCTGGCCGATACCCTGTTCGGCACGGATAACGCACCACGCGATGGTTGGAGCTTCCGGGAAAATCCGCGACCGACCCCGAGCGAGCTCCAGGAGGCCTTTCTTCCGTTCAAGAGTGACCACGTCGGATTCGTCGTGGGCGCCGAGAAAGTATGGCTCGGCAAGAATTGAGATTCTTCGCGTCCGCCTGGATCTTATGGAGCGCGTTTCCACAATGCGCAGGGCTTCGGTAAATCCGCAGGCCGCGCAATGTCGCAGACATCCGGCAGCGCGACTACAATCAATACAGTGCCCCTGACGTGCAGGTAAGTGACTGAATTCTGGCCCCGCCACGTTCGTGCAAACCCTCGGGCGTTTCGTCAGACAATTCATGGCTGACGCGCGCTTCTATCATGCCCTGAGAGGGACGGGTCGATCGGCCGGGGGCTCACTCGCCTGGACCATTCTGCGCAATCGGGGACTGTGGCTGCTCACCGCCCATCGTATTGCACACTTTTGTGTGCGCCGGCGCAACGTGCGCAGTCCCGTCTGGTGGGTCGCACGCCTGTGCAATAGCTTCGGCACCGGCGTGAGCGTCCTCTGTTGCAGATCGCAGTTGGCCGCGGACTGCGAAATCGACGGCGTCGCGTACCTATCGAACGAAGGCTACATTCTATGCGGCGCGCTAAGCATCGGGGCAGGCTCGCTGATCCATCATCGCTGCACATTCGGACGCACTGTAGCAGGCGGCGGGCAGGGCCGGCCGACGATCGGCAAGGAGGTCTGGATCGGACCGTACTGCGTCATTGCTGGACCACTGACTGTCGGTGAGGGGGCGACCGTACTGCCAGGGTCGGTCCTGACCTTCAGCGTTCCGCGAGGTGCGGTCGTCAAGGGCAACCCGGCCCGGGTGGTGCGAACGAATTTCGACAATTCGCAGTTGCGCCGCTCGTTGACCATTGTCCCCGACGTTGCGACGACCGACGACTTATGACAACTGCTGGGGTCGGGGAGCGGTCTGTCGTCGCTGATCGCTCGCCGGCTCGGCACGCATGTCTAGTCATTAGACTATGATGTCCAATCGGTCGCCTGCACCCACGAGCTGTTCGATTTACTCCTGAGGCGTGTCTTTTGTCCGGCGCAAATCCAACTTAATACTAGTGACACAAAACATCGATTGCTGCTTACGTGTCAGTAAGTTCGTGTTCGAGTCGCCGCAATCGTCACTCGCATGCATGCGCAGCGCGGTGGCGGGCACGTAGTCGACTCACCTTGTGCCCTCCCTGTTTGAGACCGAGTCCCGGCTGAGTCGCTTTCGCACAAGCGCAAGGCTCTCGCTCGGATTTCGAACCGCCGCCAGATCCCGGCATTACACGGGACGGGTGGAACCGCTTGCAAATCGCACCTAAAGCTGATCCAAAGATGCCATTGTGTGGTGGGCCAACTGGCCTCAAAGTATCATGGCTGTCCGACTGGAACGGATGGTTTTCGTGTACGCGGCGTGGCCGCGAACCCTCAGCAAGCGTCGGCACGTCTGCAAACGCCTATCAGCGACTCTTTAGCAATGTCTTTCATTCGACCAATCCGGCTCGGGCTGCTGCGTGCCGCGGAACACTCGGGTCTTAATGGCGCTGTCTTAAGCTCGGGATGGCGCGCCAGGCGACTGCTGATAATTTGTTGGCATCAGGTATCACTCGACGATGAGCACGTGTGGAGTCCCAGCCTTTGTGTCTCGCCGCACACCTTTCGTTCTCGACTCGAGTTGCTGCGATCTACTCGCTGTAATGTAATGCCTCTCGACGAGGCTCTAGAGGGCGTGAGGTCTGGCCGCTTACCGGAACGCGCCGTTGCCCTGACGCTGGATGATGGCGAAAGCAGTGTCTATCTGCGAGCCTGGCCGATGCTGCGCGAATTCGGCTACCCCGCCACACTTTATTGGACAACCTATTATTCCATACGGCCGTATGCTGTCTTTGATCCCATGCTTTCCTACCTACTCTGGAAAGGCAGAGGGAGACACCTGCATTTGGAAGACCCTCCGCTGAACGTGCGACTCGAGTCCGAACGCGATCGCTTCGGTGTATTTCGGAGTATCTATCACGCGGCTAAGACGGGCGGGTGGACAGCGGCAGCAAAGGAGGATTTCCTCGTGCGCCTCGGCGGCCAACTAGGGGTGGATTACGGCGACATCAAGAAAAAGAGGATTCTGCACATGATCAGTCCCGAGGAAGCCGCAACAATGTCCGCCGAAGGGCTCGATTTGCAACTTCACACACACAGGCACCGGGTGCCGCGCGACGCGAGTCAGCCCGCTAACGAGCTACAAGACAATGTAAGGATCATCGAGGGCGCCGGAGCGCGCCGCCCGGCGCATTTTTGCTATCCCAGCGGTTCCTATACTCCGGATCTCGAGTTCTGGCTTCGTGACAACGGCGTAGTTTCTGCTGCGACATGTGAACCGGGCTTGGTGCAACGCCGTACCAATCCGTATTTTCTGCCGCGGATGCTTGATCAAGAGAGTCTTGGACCCGTCGAGTTCAAGGCGTGGCTTAGCGGTCTATTTACTTGGATGACAAAAAGGTCAGTTGTCAGTGAACATGGTTTTCAATGAGCGCCGCTTCGGGGATCAGGCAGCGGCAGGCCCTCCCTGGTGGGTACCCTACGGCGCGCATAGGCGTGTCTTATTCGAGCGGACACTGCGCAGCAGTTGGGGCCTCAGGGTAATTGAGTTTCTCACCAAGCTGCCCGGCCTCCGCGAACTCACAACTGTTCCCGTTGCCGCCGTCCTGACGGTCAACTGAATCTTCCGATGACTGCCGACCTGCACGTGTGTTGGTGTCCGGCAGTGTCGTTCGGCGCGGCGTTCCGAAGGCGTTTCGGACAATCCTGCCCGTGTGTGATCATGCGAAACCACGACAATCGGACCTCATGAGTGACTGACAAATGTCCTGTCTGTACGTGCTAGGCGGAAAACAGCGCAGCCTTCTTGTCAAGGGGTACCACGCAGAGTGGAACCTATACGAATCCGCACTCATCCTGAAGTTGGATACTACATCCGGCGCTGCGCAAACCTGCGTCGAATACAAGTCAAGCAGCGACGCCCGCCCTGATCAACACTCGGCGTGTCTATTCAAGAGCGGCACCCTCGTCGGAGACATCCTTTACGCATGCACCAATACTGAGATACTGGTATTCAGGCTGCCGGCGTTCGAGCAACTCAATTACATCTCGTTGCCCTGTTTCAACGATCTCCACCACGTCATGCCTTGCCGGGACGGCACCCTACTGGTTGTCAGTACCGGGCTCGATATGGTCGTGCGCATAACGCCTGAGGGCGTCCCCATAGAGGAATGGAACGTCCTGGGCGGGCCTGGGTGGCAGCGGTTTTCCCGCGACATCGATTACCGAAAAGTGGCAAGCACGAAGCCCCACCAGTCGCATCCCAACTTCGTGTTCCAGCTCGATGGTGACCTCTGGGTCACGCGTCTGCATCAGCGAGACGCCGTGTGTCTGACGGACTCAGGAAAGCGAATCGACATAGCCCTGGAATTGCCCCACGACGGGGTCGTACGGGGCAAGAAGATCTATTTCACTCTGGTAGACGGACGCGTAGCGCTCGCCAACGCCGACACTCTGACTATCGATAGGATCTTCGACTTTAAGACGATGGATGACCCGGACGCACTGCTCGGGTGGTGTCGGGGTGTGCTGCCAGTGGATGACGGGAAGCTCTGGGTGGGCTTTACGCGTGTCCGCAAGACTCGATTTCAAGAGAACATTCTCTGGGTCAAGCGCGTCTTCAAGGAAGGTATGCTCGAAAAGCCGACCCACATCTCTCTCTACGACATCGAAAATAACCGATGCTTGCAGGAGTTCGATCTTGAACCGCACGGTATGAACATTGTCTACAGCATCTTCCGAGCGTACGAGTGACGCCGTCGGCTTGCCTCTGTGGACGCTTAGACTTGTTTTGCGAGGGTCTGACGAACCAACCCGCCGGTACCGCGTGTTTGGCGCACAGTTACCTGCCGTGAAGATGCGCGTCTTCCGCGAGATGGAGCGTCGCTGCCAGTATGAGCGGCTCGCTTAGGGAACGCGCCTTCTCGGGGGTACGCTGGATAGCGTCTGCCCGAATACTGGTGCAGCTGATCAAGTGGCCGTCAACGATCATCGTAATGCGCCTGCTGACCCCTCACGACTACGGCGTCGTCGCAATGTCGACGATCGTGATCGAATTCGTGAGCCTCTTCGGGGAGCCGGGGCTGGCGGCGGGCCTGGTGCAGACACAGGTGCTGAGTGCAGACACCAGCCGCGCGGCAAGCGCTCTGGTTTGGCTACTCAACCTCTTCTTGCTAGCGGTGCTGGTGCTCTCGGCTCCGGGTATCGCAGCTTGGTATCACGAGCCCGAACTCAATCGAGTCATACGGGTTGCATCGTTATCACTGCTGATGACAGCGATTGCCACCGTACCGCAGGCACACCTCGACCGTAACCTGCGTTTCCGAGAGTTGGCACTGGCGGTGATTGTAAGCAACCTGGTCGGGAGTCTGACGACGATCGTCTGCGCGCTCCTCGGCTTCGGCGTTTGGTCACTCGTCTTCGGCATACTGGTACTCTCGGCGCTACGCTCGATCGTCATCATCGCGTACAACCGCTCGGCCGTGTGGCCCGACTTCGCCAAGGGTTTCGAGCCTGTTCGTCACCTGATGCACTTCAGCTTGCACATGCTCGGCAATCGCGTCCTCTTGTACTGGTCCATGAATCTGGATCTGATCATCCTCGGGCGCATGGTGCGCTCGACCGAGCTTGGCAGCTACAGCGTCGGCGCAAACCTCGCGGCGATCCCGGGTGACAAAGCGATGGAAGCGGTAAACAGAGTATCTTTCCCAACATTGTGCCGCCTGCAATCCAAGCGGGCACAGTTCAATCATACCTACGAACGAATACTGCGCATGCTGGCGCTGTACGGTTTCCTGGTGGCCTGGGGGCTCGCGGCGGTCGCCCCGGAATTCGTGCAAGTAGTGCTGTCGGAAAAGTGGCGATTCGCGGTCATTCCTCTCACCATGCTGTCGCTTGCGGCACCGATCCGCATACTGACGGCGTTCCAAAACACCGTGAATAATGCGGCCGGTGTTCCGCAAGCAAACACCAGAATCTTGGCGCTGACCTGCGTGGTGCTGCCCATCGGAGTCTTTCTCGGAGCCCGAACGGGGGGTATAAATGGCGCCGCGGTCAGCTGGGTAGTGATGTACCCAATCTTGTACTTGCTGTCGACGTACTACACGTGCCGAGTGACAGGACGCGAGGTACTCGACAATCTCCGGCTGACTCTCGTGCCGTTCGTCGCTGGCATCTCGATGCTCACCGTTACCTGGGCGCTACGCACGCTCTTGTACGTCCACCTGCCGCATGCCGTGCTACTTTCTGTCGAGGTTGTCGCTGCCACGGTCGCGTTCTTCGGGACAGTGCACGTTCTCGGCCCAGCGGCTCTCAGCGACGCTCGTGCACTACTCGGTGAGCTGCTGCGTCCCGAAAAAACGGTCGGCACAGGCACTGTCTCATGAGGAATTCATGCCAGTCCCATGAAAGCTGCGAGATGGCCCGCGTCGAGATACTTGTCGAAATGCCGCTGTGGCAATAGGGTTTCGCTCGATGTCGTCGCGTCGAACGGGCCGCGGCCAACTTGCCGAACGCTCCGCTCTCTCGAGGATTATGTCGCAATGGAGTCCATGCACCGCACGTGGGCGTCAAGCCGATGCAAGCGGAAATCGTGGTCTCCACCCCAGCTGCAGCTTGCGTATCCAGCCAGCGACAGCTTGGAAACGTGCCATCCGTCGCAGAAGATCTGGAGGCGCCAGTGTATCGGTTGGCTGCATTCGCAATCCGTTTGAAACGAATCGGAGACTTGAATGACCCATTCGGATTTGAGCAAGCGCTGCAGGGCCGCGGGAATTCTCTTACGCACCCTCGCCGGTTTTTTTTCAGCCGTTGTTGTGCACGCGGTCGGTCTTGCCGCCGCCCTCCCGGCGCCCCCGCAGACGTTCGATACGGGCTATGCCGCCCCGGCGGGGGCGACACTGACGGTTGCGGCAGGTGGCGACCTTCAGGCCGCCCTGAACAAAGCGCAACTCGGCGATACGATCGTACTTCAGGCCGGCGCTACTTTCAGCGGGGCCTTCAAGCTACCGAACAAGACTACCGGGAGCGGTTGGATTTATGTGGTCTCAAGCAACCTGGCGAGCCTGCCGCCGCCCGGCCAGCGAGTCGGTCCGAAAGATGGCATGAACATGCCCAAGATCGTCGAGCGTGCCTCGACCAGCGCCCTGGGCACTGTTCCGAACAGTCATCACTACCGCTTTGTCGGCATCGAGTTTACAGCGGAGCCAGGCGCGCGCGTGTATCAGCTCATCTCGATCGGCAACTCCGACGCCTCACCCGCCACACTTGCCCATCACATCGTCTTCGATCGTTGCTACGTTCACGGCGATCCGACTGCGGACAATCGGCGCGGCATCGAGATGGATGGCGCCTATGTCGCCGTCGTGGATTCGTACATCAGCGATTTCCAGGAACGCGGTGCCGACAGTCAGGGTCTGTGGGCCTACAACACGACCGGCCCGCTACGGATCGTCGACGACTATATCGAGGCTGCAGGGGAGAATGTGATGTTCGGCGGCAAGGACTCTAGCACCGCCGCACTCGTGCCGGCAGACATAGAAATTCGCAACAACTATTTCTTCAAGCCTCTGTCCCTCATCGGCAGCAGCTTTACAGTTAAGAATCTGCTCGAATTGAAGGCCGCGCAGCGCGTGCTGGTTACTGGCAATACCTTTCAAAATAGCCCTGCAGGGGCACAGGGTGGTACCGCAGTTGTGATCACCCCCCGCAATCAGGACGGTCACGCACCCTGGTCGGTCACCGCTGACATTGCCGTTACCGGCAATTCGCTTATCAACGTCGGCAATGGGTTCGGTATGTTGGGTCGTGATAACGGGTATCCGAGTCAGCTGCTCACGCGACTGTTGATCCGCGACAATGTGGTGGGTGTTACGGGGCTCAACTACGCCAATGGCGTCGCCTTTCAGGTGATTCACGGCGGTAGTGACATCACCATCGATCACAACACGGTCATCAACACGGTAGGCCCCCCCCACACGGCCTACCCGACCTCGGCCCTGTACATGGCAGATGGTTCCGAGAAGCTCACTAACTTCACTTTCACTAACAATCTTGCCACTAACAGTGCGCGCGGAATCTGCGGGTCTGGCCAAAAACAGGGCACAGCTGTGATCAATGCATATTTCACTAATTGGGTAGTTTCCAAGAACGTCATCACGGGCGCGCCGGCAGACGCTTATCCCGCGGGTAACTTCTTTCCCGCGACTATGGACGCTGTGCGTTTCACGAGCTACGCGAACGGCAATTACACCCTGAGTGCGGATAGCCCCTACAAGTCTGCCGCTACCGACGGAACAGATATCGGCGCGAATTTGTCTGTCGTCCCAGGTGTCGTGCCAGGTGTCGTTCTACCCAATGCGCCGAGCAAAGTAGACGTGAAATGAAGCTCGAGATTCTAGAGTGCAAAGCCATCATGAATGCCGCCTATTCGCCCATTCGACTGTAGAAGTGGATGGCTTCGAGGCGCGGCACCCATCCAGGTTCTACGCGCCAGATGGTCCTCCATGACGTCGCCACCGACAATTCATGACAAGCGCAATTATCGCCGACGTCCGCCGCTGCGCTGATAAGAATCGCTCGCGCAAGGCGTTGGGGCAGTTGCTTACGGACAATTACGGTCTGCAGGCGTTGCTCGCCTATCGGTTCGGGCGGTGGCTATTACGCGCGGGGCGTAAGTACTACGCCTGGCCGTTGTTGCCAATCGGGTGGCCACTCTATTATTTACTCAGCCGCTACGTCCGGATGGCATTCGACATTCGACTCGAGCTGTCGGCTGCAATCGACCCCGGCCTTTATATCGGCCACTTCGGCGGCATCCGAGTGCGCCGGTGCCGGATTGGAGCGAACTGCTCGATCGGTCGTCTGACTGACATCACTCCCGCCGGCAACGGCCCAGGACCCGTGATAGGAGATCGCGTGTGGATCGGATCACACGTGCAGATAGTCGGAAGTTATCGGATCGGCTCTGGCGCAACTGTAGGGGCCGGCACCGTCGTTCAACAGGACATTCCGGAAGCAGCACTCTATCTCGGTAACCCCGCATGTACGGTCATGTGCAACTATGACAATCGTACCATCCTTTGATGGTGCCACGTTCCATGTTCCGTAGTTGCGCGCGGGTGTATCTGGAGGAGCATGATCGAGATGCTTAGAATTGGCACTTACAGGATGTATCGCTTCCGGAAGACGTGAGGACGATCTGAAATCCCTTCGAGTGCTAGCGGGTTTCCCGCCAGCCGCCGCTACGGCGCGCTGCTACTACGCGTTGCGCGCCCGCACGGTCGAGCGGCTTGTTTTTACCGCGACGACCGGCCGGAGCGGTACCTTGACGCTCGCTAGGATCTTTGCGCGGATACCCGGCTGCCGCGCCCTGCATGAGCCCTACCCAATCATGAACGACGAAGCGCTGCGGGCCGCAACCTACGGAGACAGTGAAGCTGTGGAACGCTTCTATCGCACCAAGTCGATCAACATCCTGCGCCACGCCGCCGGCTATCGTTATTATGTTGAAGCGAATCATCTCTTCATCAAGACCTTCGTAGCACATGCCGCACGCGAGTTTGCGAACCGCTTGGCGGTGATTCATCTTGTCCGGCCGCCGCTCGAGGTCGCCATGTCGATCTATCGCTTGCAGAGTAAGCCCAGCGCACCGCTGTGGAATCGCTGGTACCTGGACCACCGCGCGCCGCTCAATCGGATCCGTCTTGCCGATGCGCTCGATGACGGCGAGTTCTCGCACCCTTTTTACAAGGGGCTTTGGTACTGGTTCGAGATTGAGACGCGGGTGGAAGAGTGGCGACAGCGGCTTCCGGCGGTACCGTTCGTGAGGTTCGAAACCGACTGGTTCAACGATCCACAACGGCTAGTCGCACTCGCGACGCAGCTGCACATCGCCGTCAACCAGCGACAGATCGGGTCCCTGGCTGGCGCCAGGGAGCACACCAGCGAAGACCTGAAGCTGAACTCACCGCTGCAGCCGGAGCAGGCACACAGGATGTTCGAACGCTTCGTTGCTCTGCTGCAGCAGCGGCGCTACCCTGCGACTGCTTTGGCACGCTACGGCATCGGAACGATGTGATCCGACGCTCGGATACTAAGGTGAAACTCACGTCAGACCACAACGAACAGCCTTTTTTCAAGTCATTCGCGACTTACGCGGCAAGAAAATTGTCGGATCGGGGTTAATTCCTCGCTCATGGATGAAACCCCTGGGGCGAAGCCGACAGATAGAGTCTGCCTCGTGATCCGGAGACACGCGCGCCTAGGGATATTTGTGTTGCTTCGCTCAGCGCCAATTCCACTCATGCTACGCAGGCTGTGCAATGGTTGATAGTCTTTCAAAAGGAGCTCTGACACCGCGTCAGCAACGTGAACGGGAGTACTACAACCAGTATTCCCAACGACAGAAGGATGTTCAAGTCAAACTCAATTCCATTGCAGGGAAGGAACAACGGCCCTGGAATCCATATTGGCACCTATTCGCGCTCGTCAAAGACCGATACAGACCGGGAGCACAACTGCTCGATTTCGGATGCGGCTGGGGCGACAATACCATCGTTTTTGCTCACATCGGTTACCAAGTCGAGGGATTCGACATCTCCGACGGCAATCTCGATGTGGCCCGCGAACTTGCCGAGAAGGCGGGTGTTACGAAACAAATTCATTTTAGCGTGCAGCGTGCCGAGAGTCTCGACTATCCCGATGGACACTTCGACGTGGTTGCTGGAGTTGACATCCTGCACCATGTCGACATCAGATCTGCCATCCCGGAATGCCACCGAGTGCTACGAGAGGGGGGCGCTGCCTTCTTCATTGAGCCACTCTCCAACCCCCTATTCGATGGCCTGCGCAACACTAGGCTCATTCGGCGATTTTGGCCCAATGAGGTTTCCTTCGAGCGCCACATCACGAGCGATGAGCGCAAGCTAAATAGTCGAGATCTCGAGTTCATCGGCCGCGTCTTCCCACGGCACAGAATCGACCGGTTTCGCATCCTGTCGCGTCTCGAGGTGCTTTTCCACAGGGGTGCGATGACGCTGGGGAAGCTCGATTACAGCCTAAGATTTCTTCCGCTGTACGGGTCGCTTGCTGGCACCGTCGTGCTGACGTTGGAAAAAACGGTCGCAAGCAAGCAGGACTTCGCGCGGCGAGGCGTCCGGTAGGTGCCGCATACCCTGACACACGCTGAAGGTGACCGTGCCTTGACGAATCCTTTGACAGGCATTGGATGGTTGCTTCGGCAGGCCATACGGAACGAAGTGATGCAGCCGATCAGGCGTCAGCTCTTCTCGCATAAATCGAGCCCGTTCGCCTTCTCCACCCGCGACGGGTATGTCTTCGTTCTTCATCCTGGCGAATACATCGATAGCGTCGTATTTGTGGACGGGATGTATGAGCGCAGATTTGTAGACCTCGTGAAGAACTACTGGCGAGGCCATCCGGGCGCGGTGGCGCTGGACGTTGGGGCTCACATCGGACTTCTGGCGATCTACTTGAGTGACTGCTTCAGCCGAGTCATTTGCTTCGACCCAAATCCTCTTGCAGTGCAGCGGCTTAGGGAAAATATAGCGCTGAATCAACTCCGCAACATTGAGGTGCACGCTGTTGGCCTGAGTGATAAATATGCTCAGCTGCCATTTAGAATCCGACCGCACAATCTGGGTGCCAGTCGGTTTCAATCCGACTCGGACGAGGGCACGATGGCTCTGCCCGTGGTGATTGGTGATGACTACTTGGAAGGACTTCACAGTCCTCAAGTAGATTTCATAAAGGTGGACGTTGAGTTTCATGAGCCTGAGGTTTTTTGCGGGTTGCGGCGAACGATCGCGCGCTGCCGCCCGGTCGTTGCATTTGAATGGCATGGAAATGTAGTCGGACAGGAACGGTTCGATACGCTCGCTGAAGCGCTACCAGGGTACATGTTCGTGGAACCGATCCATGGCCCTGCCAGCACACGCTTGATTGACAAGGCCAAGTGGAAGATCAGGCACCAAGGTGTGCCCGTGCTTCGGTTGTTTGAAAGGCCCGAACGTCGCTTGTACGAGAATATCCTCGCATTGCCGAACCAGGAGGCGCTCGCTAGTCTTCTTGCTACGAATGGACGGCATTAGCAATTTCATTGCTTGTGCTCGCCTGCGACGGCCAGCCAGGCGGAGTCACATCGCCAACCTGACGCGAAATTCCTCTGCGAGGCGCTCGACGTTTCGTTCGAGGTTATAGTTGCCGAGCACCTTGCGACGCGCGGCGATCCCGAGTCGCCGGGCTTCCTCGGGATGGTCCATCAGGCGCTCCACCGCATCGGCAATCGCACCAGCACTTGCCGGCGGAACGAGCAGGCCTTCGACGTCCTTGTCGATAATCTCCGGAATGCCTGTGACCCAGGTCGCCACGCATGGCAGCTCCATCGCCATCGCTTCCATCAATACGACCGGGACACCCTCGAGGAAACTCGACAAGACAAAAGCGTCACCCGACTCATAGTAGCCCACAAGCCGATCGTGGTTGCAGGCCCCGGCGAGTTGCACGCAGTCTCCCAGATCATGATGTGCAATCAGTTTCTCCAGTGTGGCACGCTCGGGCCCGTCGCCGACCAGCGTCAGTCTGACGTTTCGTCCACGCTCTCTCAACAAGACCAACGCCTCGATGACGATCGGATAGCCTTTCGGGGCCGCTAGACGCCCGACGGACAGGAGCCTGAACGGCTGGTTGAGGTCCCGCTCGAGGGTTCTTCTCGGGAGAAACGCGTCAACGTCCACGCCCAAAGGTAACACCACCACCTTGTGCCAGTGAGCGGGGTCGGAAGCGTTCATGACTTGGCTCATGCCGTATTGTCCGACCGTCGCGACAAAAACCGCTCCGGCGACTTTTTCGGCTAGATGGAAGCCGACCACATCAACAAACTCTCCTGACCCGTGCGCGGTCAGCGAGTAACGTATGCGAAAAATCCGCGCCAGTACCAATAGGACGGTGGACGAGAAATGCGTGTGAATATGCGTTACCCGCTGCTGTTCGAAGTAGTCTCCCGCGACCACCGCCTCGAGGAAGTAGAAGGTGTACATCATGAGTAGGCTCGGCGTGCCGCGACTCAGCGTCCACGCGTGCAGCAACCCCCTGAGGTAACCGATCGGATGCCGGCAGAGCACCCGGATGTTGGCAAGCAACGCGTGGACGGAACCGGCACCTATCACTGAAAAGGTCCGTTTCGCCTCTTCCGCCTCGTCGGCGCTGAGCGCCGTCATCGGCCTGTCACACTCGCGCACCGACACCACGCGAACGTCCACGCCGCGGCGGCGCAGCGCCAGCACCTCGCGCAGCACGAACGTGTGACTCTGAGCGGGGTACTGACTGACCAGATAACCGAGCTTCATTGACAGTCAGGGTGGGCGGTTGTCACGCAACCTGACCCTGGCACGACGGCTCGTCGGCCGCGCTGCGGCGGGGACACTGGGCGAGAAAGCTTTCCGCGACCGCGTCCCAACTGCAGTGCTCCTGCACGTGCCGGCGAGCAGCGTCAGCCAGCCGACTGGCCCGCACCCGATCCGTGAGGAGCGTGCAGATTGCGCTGACCTCCTCATCGGCTGTGTCGGCAATCAGCAGGTGCTGATCGTGGCGCAGCGGCAGGCCCTCGGCACCGATGGTGGTAGAAACGACCGGAACGCCCATGGCCATCGCCTCATAGATCTTTAGCCGCGTTCCGCCGCCGACCCGCAGTGGCACCACGCAGACGGCGGCGCGCTCGAGATAGGGGCGCACGTCCGCGACGGTGCCCGTGACCTCGATAGCCGGATTGCGCGCCGCGAGGGCACGTATACCGGGCGAAGGTGACCGGCCAACCACCAGAAGTCGTGCACCGGGTACGCGGTCCTGGATGCGGCCGAACACCTCGGTCGCGAACCAACGAATTCCGTCCTCGTTCGGCATCCAGTCCATCGAGCCGATGAAGACCAGCTCGAGACTTCCTTGCGGCCGCGGGCGTGAAATGGAAAAGTATTCGACATCGACCCCAGTCGGGACATGTCCCACCGAAGCGACGGCGTACTCGCGCCGAATGACCTCAGCGTCGATCGCGGAGACGGCGATCACCTGTGCGAACCGCCGGCACTCGCGCGCTTCGTGCCGCAGCATGCGTCGCCACTGAAGTCGCATATAGGCGCGACGCATGGGATGCTGGGGCACTGAAACATATCGCTGCCAGATCATGGCTTCGACATTGTGCTCGAAGAGCACCGCCGGCGCAGGCAAGCCGTCGGGCACATTGAGTGAGGGCGTCAGGAAGTCACAGACGATCAGGTCTGCTGCACCGGCCAGTTGCTGCACCCGTTCGCGTAGCTCTCTCGAATGGTAACGGGCAATGGCGTACGGCAGGGGCGAGAAGAGATTGCGCAGCAGCTGGACAGGGAATCCAACGCTCTTCTTCGCCGCCGGCCGGAACGGCACGACGACGATTTTCTGCGCATACTCCAGTGCACGCTCGATCGCATCGGGCGCTGCAAGACCGTCGTCGAGGCACACATACGTCACGTCGTGCCGCCGTGACAACGAGCGCAGCATGTGGTACGTGCGAATGCGTCCGCCCTTGTCAACCGGATGCAGTAGCTCTGTCTTGATCCACAGAATGCGCATGCGCTAAGCGGCCTGCCGCAGCGGCAGCTGGAGCGGCCAGGGACTCTCGCCGTCGAGGAACATCCGCGCCCAGATTTCGAATGTCAGCAGCGCCCACAGGCGTTCCCCATGATTGACTCCGCGGATGTGCTCGCCGACGAGGCGCTCCACCGCGCTTGCCTCGAAGAAACCCCGGGCGCGCGCCCGTGACCCGCTGAGATACTCGCTGAGCAGCGGCCGCCAGGGGCCGCGCAGCCACGACCCGACCGGCACAGGAAACCCCATCTTGCGCCGCTCGAGGATCGGGGCCGGCAGCCTCCCCTGCATCGCCTCGCGCAGGATCCACTTGGTCGTCATGCCCCGAAGCTTCATAGTCTGTGGCAGGGCGGCAACCCACTCGGTCAGCGGATGGTCGAGGAACGGCACGCGGCTCTCGATGGATGCCGCCATGCTCATCTGGTCCTGCTTCATCAGCAACTCGTGCAGGTAAGTCTTGACGTCCGCATACAACAGTTGCGACAGGAGCGGTTTGCCGCTCACGCGCGAGAGCGCGCTGTGATAGGCCGCGTATGGATCCACCGCTGCAAGCTGCGCTCGCAGCTCGGGCGAGAGCAGCTCACGCTGTGCGGCGCGCCCGAACACGGCGAAATTGTCGAAGTAGAGCTCGTCCAGATCCGCGCCGCGCATTAGGAACGTGCGCGACGCACGCTGACGGAGGCGGAACGTCGCCGGCAGACCCTCCAGGGCGCGGCGCAGGCCGGAGCGCGCGAATCGCGGCACGCAGCGCCGGTACAGGGCGCCAAGACGGGCGTTGTATTCGGTCACGCGATAGCGGTTGTAGCCAGCGAGCGTCTCGTCGCTTCCCTCGCCAGTGAGCACGACCTTGACGTGACGCGCGGCCAGCCGCGAAACGAAATAAAGCGCGACGCTGGAGGGGTGCGCGATCGGCTCATCCTCGTGCCACACAAGCCTTGGAAGCTCGGCAAAGAACTCGGCGGGCGAGACGACAGTCTCGCGATGCTCGGTGCGATACGCCGTGGCGACGAGCCGCGCGTACTCGAGCTCGTTGGCCTCCCGCTCGGCGAAGGCCACCGAGAAGGTTCGGATCGGCTCCTTCACGAGCGTCGCCATGGCGGAGGTGATCGCCGCCGAATCGATCCCACCGGAGAGAAACATCCCGAGTGGCACGTCGCTCATGAGCCGCAGACGGACGGCTTCAGTAAAGCGCTCGCGGAATTCATCGATAAGCGCCCGCTCGGCTCGCGAGCCTTGCGGCGGAGCCGCAGACGAGTTGGCAACCGGGACGTCCCAGTACTGGCGGATGTTGATTCGGCCATCCTGCCAGGTCAGCGAATGTCCGGGCGCAAGACGCATTATCCCGATGAACAGAGTGGCATCACCCGACGGCGCGTGATTGGCAAGGAAGTCGGGCAGCGCTTCGCGATTCAGGTCTGGGCGACCCCCGAGGGCCGGTAACAAGGCCTTGATCTCCGAGCCGAAGATGAGGGTCCCGTCCGGTCGATGAACATAATAGAGAGGCTTCACGCCATAGCGATCGCGGGCCAGAAACAGCCGCCGCTCCAAACTGTCCCAGATGGCCAGGGCAAACATTCCGCGCATGCGCTCGACGGCCCGCTCGCCGAGGCGCTCGTACAAGTGCAGTACGGTCTCGGTATCCGAGCGTGTGCGATAGCGGACACCACTGGTCTCGAGCTCCGCCTTCAGCGTGGGGTGGTTGAAGACCTCGCCGTTGTAGACGATCACGAAGCGCCGATCGTGGCTGTACATGGGTTGTTGACCCTGCGCGAGGTCCACGATGCTGAGCCGGCGGTGGGCGAGCCCCACTCCCGGGCCGAGGTAGAGACCTGCCCCGTCCGGCCCGCGATGAGCGATCCGGTCGCGCATGCGCTCCAGCACGTCGCGATCGGGCACAAGGCTCGGGTTACGCGTCAAGATGCCGCAAATACCGCACATGAAGATCGATTCCGACCGTTCGCTCAGCCGCGTCGCGGAGCCGCGACGCCAAGCTTCTCCCAGCGCGGCCCGTGAATGTTGGCCAGGACGATCATTCTGCCTGACTGCTCCGCCATGTGCGTGACTGCCTGCACATCGGCAGGTACCTGCGGAGCCTCTGTCTGCAGAGCGGCGATCAAACCGCCCTCCTCGTGGTGAACAACAGCGGCATCCATACGCTCGACCCACCACGTGAGACCGGGATCCAGCTGCGGGCCGGCAGGCAGCTGCGGCGCCTGCGCTGCCCCCATGACCACATGGTTCCGACCCGCAGCGTCGGTCCAGCGGACGCCGCGTTCGGGGTGGTGTGCATCCTCCTCAAAGCTCACGACCGCCCCATCGCCTCCCGTCGGTACAACAATCGTGAGCGCCTCGAGCGAGATGTCGAGCGGCAGCTCCAGGCATTGCGCCGTGACACGCTGACCGAACCGCGGAGATACGTCGCGCGTCACGATACGCACAGGCGCCGCGCCGCGTAGGAAGATGGTCGCGACGCCGCTGCTCGCGCCATCGCGGATCAGCACCGAGTGCTCGGTAAGCCCAGCGGCCGTGAGGTGAGGCGCGAGTTGCCAGCGCAGCAGGCCCCCGCGAGCCCCGGTACGGACTCCCTGATCATGCACCACCCAGGCCCCTCCCCGCCGGTGCAGCACCCCCCGGGTGTGTGCCGATGGCCGCCCGCCGGCCACATGACCCACTGCCAGTCCGAAGAAGCTGCTGAAATGCGCGCTGGAACAAACGACGCCCTGCGCCCGCGACGGAGTACCCGGCAGCCACTTGAAGGCCTCCGCGGGGAGTACCGAGGAGGTGTCATCGATCTCGAGTGTGTTGTGCGACAGTGTGGCCCTGAAGTCGTTTCGCTCCGGACCGGTGTAGGTGAGCGTGCCACGATCGATGAACAGCTCCGTGGCGCCGAGGCTCAGGGTCATCGCGAGCGCATCCGCGTGGCTATGACCGTAGCTCAGCGCGCCGTGCGGTCCGGCATCGATCACCGCGACAGCAGCGCCCTTGTCCCATCCGTCGCGAAGCACAGCCAGGCCGCCGCGCGCAAAATACACGTCGAGCCAGCCTGGCAAGCGAGCAGGCGCCGTGCGCACTAGGTCCGTCTTCTCGATACCGCACAGCCAATAGGCGAAGCTCGGCGGCGCCTCCGCCGGTGCCAGCTCCGGTCGTTGGAGTGCCACCGCGCCGGCCAGGAGCAGCGCGCGCACATCATCAGGGGGGCGATGATCCAGGGGGAGCAGCAGTCCGCCGTCGTCGTCTCCGAGCAGCGGCATGCGGCCCGAGCCGGAAGCGACAGTGCGCAGAACCGCGAAGAGGTTACCGAGCGCGTCGCGCAGCGTGTCCGATACAGCCCAGCCGCTCGCATTGGCGAGCAACAGGTAGTGCAGGTAGATCTCGGCGGTATAGCGGTGGTATTGGCTTGCCTGCTCGAAGTAGACGCCATCCGCATGAACCTGCCGCCTGATTGCAGCCTCGAGGATTGCCGCGCCCGTCGCCCGCCAGCGACGCGCGTGTGGGGAATCCGAGAGTACAGTCCCGACGTAGAACAGCCCGAGCGCCTCGCCCGTGAGGTGGGTGTTGGGACTGAAATAGGTCGAAAGGTAACGCTCCACGTGCCGCGCATGCGCCTCCAGGGAATTCAGCAGGCGCATCCTCAAGTCCGGCCTCCAGGGCGCCGCACGCAGCATCCACAGCAGCCAGCACCAGGCGATGACGCGATAGGCAACCTCGAGGCTGCTGACCCAGTTGACACCCCAACGTGGCGGGTTGTCCGCCAGCCAGGACTCCAGATGCGCCTGGACGAGTTCGAACCGCCGCGCCTCACGATCGAGCAGCCAGCAGAAAGCGGGGGCGAGCAGATACTGATGACGGTTGAGCTCCCAGAGAAGCTTGTGGTCGCCGACCAGGGTGGTGTCCAGATGATCGATGCGGCTCCAGTGGCGTCGCGGCGCTTGGGTGCCACTGCTGGCTTCCCGGTGCCAACGAGGTGGACTGCCCACACACAGCGGCTGATATCCGAGGAGCGCGACCAACCCTTTCTCGGCGTCGTCGCTCTGCCGGCTGAAGGATGCGGCAACCTGTGGATCGAGCCTCGTGACTGCTCGCGCGATCAGTGCCGGATCGCTTCCGGCGCCTGTCAGGAGTTCGAGGCCGCCATTCAGGACGGACTGCATGCCCGGCGCCCGAGCTTCGCACGAGGGTCGGGAGGAAAAACGGTCCGAGACGCGCTCCATGCGCACGCGCAGAGCCTGGACGGCTCTGACGCGCAGCTCATCCAGGGACATGCCCGGGAGGCGGGTCACTAGAGCGCTCCACCTTTGCTTTGTACTGCGCACGGTCAGACCGTCCTCAGCTCCCGAGTCTGCAAGAGTTCGTCGCGCCCAATCCACCGGCTAGCGCGCTCGTGAAATGAGGCGTCGCGCCGCGACCTCAGAACGCAAAGCCGCCGTCGATGGCCTCAAAGTCGCCGACCCGACTGTAAGAATGAACGCCTCTGAGGCGTGGCATCCAACCGGGGTCCACCCGGCAAACGGTTTGCTCCCGATACGGTCCGTTCAACGATAGGACCTCATTCAGAACCAGGGCATAGCCGTACGAGACACTGCAATCCTGGCTCGGACGGATCAGTCGCCCGGCCTGTTCGAAGACCGATCCGGCGCCTCGAGCCACACGCACGTCGCTCGCCACGACGCCTCCGGGTTGAAACGTCCACGGACCAGTGATCCGATCGGCGCGCAACAGCCAGGTAATCGGCGTGTGACCGGGCACTACCTGCGGCGAGGTCGTCATCCACCATAACCCCGAGGCCTTGAATATCGACGAGTCGACGCAGCGGAAATCCAGCAAGCGCTTCTCGAGCACCCAGGTATCGGGGAAGCGGATCGCACGGTAGAGATCGACCCCTCCACCCTGCGCGCACTCCGGCAACATGAAGACCTCGCCGTCCGCGGCGATGATCTGCGGGAACGAGAGGTGGTGGGGCTGCTGCAGAACCGATCTCACCTCGACCAGATCGCCTTCGGGGGTCACTCGCCCGCAGCAGATGTGACCAACTCGGCTGGGATCGACGAGCTCTTCGAAGAAGAGCCAAGTTTCCCCGTCACGTTGGCAGATCACCGGGTCCGCCCATTGACTGCCTGCGGGCGGCTCAAGCCAACGGAACGATTGCAAGGACCGGCGAGACGCGTCCCCGTGCAGAGGGACTCGCGTACGCCGAATTGCGATGCGCCAGCGCAAGGGGCGGTCGACCCGCCGAATGAGGGGAAAGGCGCGGCCGCCGATCTCCCCGAGCAGCCATCGACCGAACTGTGTCGCCGTCGGAAAACGCCCCACCGGGGGAGCAGAAATTTCCTGCGTCTCAGGGGTTACCCAAGCCTCGGGAGATGCGTGCCGCAGGGCCCACAATCCCTGAATCGCGAAGTGGCGTGTTCCCCAAAGCGGGCCGAAACGGTTCGCCTGACGCGACGGAATCGTTGCCGTGCGGAACACCGCCCGCAGCAGCGTCACGTCATCCGCCACTGTGCGACCAAGTCGAATCAGCTCGACTCCTGTGAGCGGGATGCCATCGATGATCTCGCGCAGGAAGCCGGATCCCAGCGGATAGCGCCGCCGATCCCCAAAGTGATAGCGCCAGATACCGTGGCGGGCGTAAGGCGTCATCGCCGAGCCGCGCGCGGGCTGGGTGCCAAAGTCGATGATGACGTCTACTGGTGCTGCCGCGAACCCCACACCCACAGCGGCCGTCCCCTCATCGGAAGCCGCCACCGGCCACCTGAGCTGCGGTACCTCTGCCAGCAAGTGATCGTAGGGCACCGGCTCGAGCGGATCGGGATAAGTGTGGTAGTGCGACTCGACCAACTCTGCATAAGCGCGCAGGGCGATCCCGCCATCATCTGAGTGCAGCTCGCCGTCGGCGGCCGGAGGTTGCACGCCGACGAATGCAATGTCCACATAGTTTGCGCGGCAAAGATCCTCGATGACCCCACGCGCGTAGGCTGGAATGCAGCCCTCATCGATGAGCACCCCGACCCGCAGGTGCGGCGCCGCAGCCTGCGAATGCAGGAATAGGTGCGACACGACAGGAGGGGCCCTGTTTACGCCTCCCGCCGCGCGGGGGAAACGGGTGCGTGTTTCCGTCACGCCGGTCAACGGCGCGAGCGGCGGGCGCCCGAGCCGGCCGTCGGCAAACGCAGCGAGCCAGTAGTTCAGAACAATCAGCCGCCAGAGGAGCACGCTGTGATCACGGCGTCCGATCGAATGCTCTGTCACCAGCCGCTTGACCGCCTGCACGTTGAGGTATTGTTCAATAGCCGCCGGCGGGCTGCGCAGAGCCTCGATGCGGTGCCGGAGAGAGCCCCGGAACCACTGCGCGAGAGGCACGGCGAAGCCGCGCTTCGGGCCGGACAATACGAAGTGCGGCACGATACCGCGGATCGCTCGCCGGAAGAGGCGCTTGCTCTTCCCGGCCGTCACTCGCAGGTCGCCCGGGATACGCAGTGCAAAATCGACCAGATCGAAATCGAGCAGCGGCACCCGTGCCTCAAGCGAAACGGCCATGCTGGTCCGATCGACCTTGGTAAGAATGTCCCCGGGAAGATAGGTTTGGAGATCGAGGCGCATCATCAGTGCAGCGAAGTCCTCGGCCTCCTCGGCGGACACGAAGCAGTCGAGCTGCTCATCCACGGTGCGGCGCCCCGCGGGGTGCCAGGCGGACGCGACGCCACCCTCATCCACGCGCAGCGGCTGCACCACGCTCGATGCGTAACGGCCGAGTCGCGAGCGGCCGAGATCGACCAGGCGATTGCGACCTGGAAAGGCGTGCGGCAGCATCAACCCCAGCGCGCCGAGCAGTTGCGAACCCGCCCTGCCTTTTCCTCCGCCGCGCCTCAACGCGTCCCCGTAACGGGTATATCCGCCGAAGAGCTCATCGCCGCCGTCGCCCGACAGCGCGACCGTCACGGATTCCCGGGCAAGCTGGGCAACCAGGAAGGTCGGGATTGCCGAGGAGTCGGCGAAAGGCTCGTCGAACATGGCGGCGATGCTCTCGAAGATCTGCTCCACATCCGGCCGCACCCTGAGCTCTGTATGTTCGGTTCCCAGCTGGTTCGCAACAGCCCGGGCGGCCTGTGATTCGTCATAGGCTGCTTCGGCAAAACCGATGGAGAAGGTCTTGACGCGGCCCGACGCGTGGCGGCACATCAGTGCCACCACCGTGGAGGAGTCGGTCCCTCCGGAGAGGAAGGCACCGAGCGGTACCTCAGACTCCAGGTGGGACACGACCGCCGCCTCGAGTCTGCGGCGAAGCTCCGCAACCAGCTCGCCTTCATCCCGCAGTGCCGGGTCGGGGAGCGGCGGACTCCAGTAGCGGCTTACCTGCACCTCGCGACCGGGGCTCCAGACAAGGAAGTGGCCAGCCGGGAGCTTGCGCACGCCTTCGAAGATGCTCATCGGGTCGGGTACGTAGCCAAACGCGAGGTACTCCATAACCGCGCCGGGCGCGATGCGCAGGGCGGAGCGATCGAAAGCGTACAGCGCCCGCAACTCCGAGCAGTAAACGACGCCGTCGCCGCGAGGCGCGTAGCTGAGCGGCTTCATGCCGGTCCGGTCACGCGCCAGGAGCAGCCGTTGCATGCGGGAGTCCCAGATCGAGAAGGCGAACATCCCGTGCAGGTGGCGCACCATCTCCGGGCCGTGGCTCTCATAGAGGTGCACAAGCACTTCCGTGTCGCTGCGCGTCGCGAAACGGTGTCCCGCGACGGTAAGCTCTCGGCGCAGCTGATGATGGTTATAGATCTCGCCGTTGAAGACGACGGTGACGGTTCCGTCCTCGTTGCAGATCGGCTGGCTTCCGCCGGCGACGTCGATGATGCTCAGGCGCCGCATGCCCATTGCCACGCCTTCGCTCACGAAATAACCGTCTGAGTCAGGACCCCGATGTTGGATGGCATCACACATGGCGCGGAGGCGAGCCGTGGCCTCCTCTGCCGGCAGTCCGATGCCTGCGAATCCGGCGATACCACACATATCAGCGAGCCCGCAGCGCTCGTCGTGCGGGCGGCGGCACGACGGGCTCAGTCACGTCGCGGCCCAACACGTTGGCAGCCGCCCAGAGGATCCCAAGGAAGAGATAGAAGATCGTGAGGCCGCTGTAACTCGCGAAGACACCGGCGACGAGGAATCCGATAACGGCCCTCACAATCCACAAGACCTGGATCATGCGGTCATCCGCCTCGATACGCGCGCGGCGACGTCTCACCTGGGCCAGCACCGACCCGACAAGGCCCAGCCAGAGTAGCAGGCCCGGCAGCCCCATCTCCGCGGCCAAACGGACATAGGTGTTATGCGCATCCCGCCGCCCCAACTCTGGCGCAATGCGCTCATTGGCCTCGTTGTAGCAACCGATGCCGACCCCCAGGACGGGGTGGCTCGCAGCGATGCGCACGCCGATCTTGAGGAGCTCGAAGCGGTTCTGGGCCGAATAATCCGCCACTCGGAGATAGAATGGCGTATGTCCCTGTGTCGATGACGGCGACTGATGCGTCTCGCCGACCGTCTGCGTCAGGTTGGTAATGGTTCCGAGTCGATTCCAGGAGGCCGCCGGAACCAGTACTGCGATCACGGCGAGCACAGCCAACACCGGTGCCATGCCGGAAGGACGTTTCCTCAGTCGCGCCAGCAGTGGCAGTCCGAAGCCGACGAGGAGACCAAGGAATACCCCGCGCGATTGCGTGAGCAGTATGATCAGAAGCGCCACGGGCACGAGCGCAGCTGCCGCCCGACGCACCCGCGCGTCCTGCGTCTTGACAGTAGCGATCGCCAACGCCAACCCGAGCATCAACAGCGTGATGGCTGCGAGGTCGTTAGGATTGTTGTATATATGGTTCCAGATCGCCCGGCCGAACACGGTGTTGCCATGAAGGTAGCCCAGCAGGGTGCCGCGCGCAGGATAGATCACGAACGCGACCAGGATCAGCAGTAAGTAGAAGCGCAGCTGCTGCGGGGTGCGCAAAGTGTTCACCACGACGAAGAAGATCACCAGCGCCTTGAGCCGCTCGAGGAACGCTGGCCATGCCGTCTCGGGCGCGATGGCAAAGAGCGCCGTCACGAATGCCCACAAGAGAAAGACCATTGCCCAGCGCAGCGGCGGCGGGAAAATGAGATCCTGCGGGCGCAGCACGACCCCGAGTAGTGCCAGGTAGATAGCGAATTCGGTGAACAGTACGGGTAAGCGCTGGGTGACGAAGAAGAAGGTAAAGATCGCGAGCCCGTACCATGGCAGCCCGCTCGCCGGCGCCGCGATGCGGCGATGCAGTCTTTGTGACAGCACTCGGCCGCTTCCGACGTTCACGTGAGCACCGCGCTCTTCTTGCCGGCTTCGAGCGCCAGCTCCTGGTACAGAGTCTCGAGCCGTGCGATGACCACCGTTTGATGGTAGTTGCCACGCGCACGCGCCAACCCGGCCTCGCTGAGCCGCTTGCGTAGCGCTGCATCGCCCCGCAGCTCCTGCACGCTCGCAGCGAGTGCATCGGGTTGGTCGAGGGGGACCAGCACGCCCGTTTCGCGGTCGATAATGACTTCGGGAACCCCCCCCACCGGTGTCGCAACCACGGGGCAACCCGCCGCCAACGCCTCGATGATGGCATTGGGGAACCCCTCGCTGCGCGAGCAGAGCACGCTCACGTCGAAGAACTGCTGCAGGTTGTCCGCCTCGACCAGCTCCCCCGTGAAGTGTACACGTCGGTCAACGTGCAGCTCCCTGGCCAGCTCCTCGAGCTCGCGCCGCGACGGCCCCGCGCCGACCAGCACCAGGTGCACATCCTCGTCCAAATGCCGCAGCGCGCGCAGCACCATAGCGTGATTCTTCACGGGCGCGAGACGCGCCACTGTGCCGATGAGAAAGGCGCCTTGCGGGACACCCCAGCTGCGGCGCCGGGCGCTGCGCAACTCGCTGGCGACGTGATGAAAGGCGCGCTCCTCCAGGAAATTCGGCAACTCAACCACGCGTGCCGCCGGCACGCGCTCCGTGTCAATCATCAGCCGTGCAACCACGGAGCTATTGACGACCACACGGTGCGCGAAACGATAGCTGCAATGGTTGAGTGGCACGAGACCCGCTCGCGGGCTTGCATCGATCCAGCGGCGACTGGTAATGACGCGACAGCCCGCCAGCCGCGCCCAAGGTGCTGCGAAGATGTTGGTATACAAATCGTGCGTATGCACGACCTCGATTCCTTCGCGCCGGAGCAGCCGCAGGAAGCGCACCCCCTGTCCGGCCGTGCGCGGTGAATAGAGCCGGCCGATCGGCAGATGCAACAGCTGCAAGCCGAGGGCTTCGTAGCGCGCACGCAGCGGACCGGTCTCGTGCAGGTGAAAGACGGTCACGTGGAAGCGTCGCCGATCGAGCGCTTCCACCGTGCGCACCGCATTGAGCTCAGTGCCCCCGATGTCAAACGAATCGATGCAATAGCCGACACGCAAGGCGCCGGGAGGCGTCATCGATGCCCGCGCGACAGGGGTCGTGACCTGCACTTCTGGCGTCTCTCAGTCCAGACGCAACGGTGCGTCGTAAGCGACTTTCTTCCAGGCGACATCGGAACGCCCGCAGATCCACACCCAGAAAGCCAGCCAGGCGGCGGCATTCACTACTACGAACGACGCAGCGACCGTCCCCAGCCGCCATTTTGATGCGGGTCCACCGGCGAGCGCGCTCGCCGCGAGACCGTAGAAGAGCAGCTGTGCCAGCAAAAGCGTGCGATAAAGCGGTGCATCCAGTAGGCCGCTCGCAACGAACGCTGCCAGCAGTATCCAGGGGATGAGAAGGCGCAGAAGCTTATGGGAGACGAATTGGACCCAGATCGGATTGCGACACGGCAGCAACGCCTGCGGCAGCAACGCGGCGAGCTGAAAGTTGCCGCTCAGTGTGCGTACCTTGCGCCGAAACTCATCCACCGGCCGGTCCGGGAGCCGGTCGTAAGCCAGCGCACGCTCGTCGTATACGACACGCCGACCCTGCATCACTACGTGCAGCGGCCAGTACAGGTCATCGAGCAGCACGCCGGGAGGGATCGGCCGAAATAGCTCCCGTCGAACCGCACAGATCGATCCGGATACGCCGACGGTCGAGTGCAGCCGCCCCTCATTGCGCCGCAACCACTTCTCGTATCGCCAGTAGTGTCCCACGCCGGCCATCACTCCGGACGCGCCCTCGATCACCAACTCACCACTGACGGCACCAACCTCCGGGCGTGCAAAGTTTTCCAGCAACCGCTGCAGGGAGTCGGCAGCCCAACGCTGTCGTGCGTCGGCAAAAACCAGAACGTCGCCCTCCGCGGCCTCATACCCGCGCGTGAGCGCATGCGCCTTGCCTGCGTTCTCCGTGAGTTCGATGACGCGCACCAGCGGGCTTGGATGAGCGCGAGCCAGTGCCGCGGTGTCGTCGCTGCAGCCGTTCGCGACGACGATCACCTCTGCGAGACTGCGGGTCGTCGCGATCAATGCGACGATCTCATCGAGACGGCTCCTGATCCGGGAGCACTCGTCATGGACCGCAAGCACCACGCTGAAGGGCGGCGCGGTCCCAGTCGCAGCGCTGGCGCGCGGGCTCTGCCGTCGTAGCGTCGCCAGCCCCCAGACGGCGAGCGGGTACAGGACATAAGCGTACAAGACAATAATCAGGCCTAACCAGACGGTGCTCTTAAGCAAAAGTTGCATGATGTGCTCCATCGTTGGCACCGAGCGGCCAGCCCCAACGGGGCCAAGGGCACATGACCCAGACTCATCAGCGAAGCGGTCTCTCTCTCCGCCACGCTTCCGCTCGTCCAGCTCGCATTCGATCCCGTGCGAGCCACGAGCACTTTATCCCAGACCAAGCCGTCGGTGCGAGATGACCGCCACTTATCCTCGGCGGGGCATTATCATTCAACGTGCCGACGGATAAATGATAATTGGAGGATCGGGCGAACCCCTGAGCGGTGTACTCCGAACTTCTTTGACCTCGTGAGTTGGGAGATCGCTACCCGCACCGGTGCCAGACGACCAACGGTGCTGGACATTGGCTGTGGTCTTGGATTCGACGTTCCCTGACACGAAGCACACACACCTACCGGCTCTGCGGCGCGGCCCGGTGGCTCGCGGCGCGTCCAGCACCCAGCGGAGATAGCGGCCAGTTTCACGGTGGTAATCAGGTGCCAGCTGAAAGGACTCCTTGCGCCTCTTCCATCGCCCTGCGACTCGCATATCCTACAATGCTTCGATGCACGACACCGGGCGCTCTCGGCTTGCATCGCCGCTGAGTTCAGGCTTTATCCGGAAAACACGTGTCGTTTGATTCCCCGATCTATATTGTTTTCCTGATCGGTGTCTGCCTGGCGTACTGGCGGCTCGGTTATCGTCCGCAGAACCTGCTGCTCCTCCTAGCAAGCTACCTCTTCTACGGCTGGTGGGACTGGCGCTTCCTCGCGCTGATGATCGGCTCCACGACTCTCGATTTCCTCCTAGCGCGCGCGATTGACACTGCACAATCGCAACGAGCGCGCAAGCGATTCATGCTGACGTCTGTGATCGTGAACCTCGCAGTGCTCGGTGTCTTCAAGTACTTCAACTTCTTCGTCGACACATTCCTACATGTTGCCTACGCCATCGGTCTTGGACGACTACCACACGTAGCCTGGTCGATCATCTTGCCGCCGGCGATATCGTTCTACACATTTCAGGAGATCGCCTACATCGTCGATGTCTACGAGCGCCGGGTACCACGCGCGACCAATTTCGTCGATTACGCGCTGTTCGTCAGTCTGTTTCCTCACTTGATCGCTGGTCCGATACAGAAACCTTCCCATCTCCTTCCCCAGGTACAGTCGCCGCGATCGTGGAACCCGACCAAAGCGTTCGACGGCATTCTCCTGATCCTCGAAGGCCTGGTGCGTAAGAGCGTCATCGCCGATAACTGCGCGCTGGTGGCCGATGCCGCATTCAACGGCCACTTTGGCTCGCCTAATCTGCTCGTAACCTTACTCGGCGTATATGCCTTCGCCTGGCAGATCTATGGAGACTTCAGCGGTTACAGCTCCATCGCGCGCGGTTCCGCGCAGTTGCTGGGCTTTCACTTCATGGTCAATTTTCGCCAACCCTACCTAGCGACATCGCTGCAAGATTTCTGGCGTCGATGGCACATCAGCCTGAGCACGTTCCTTCGCGACTATCTGTACATCGACATGCTGGGCGGAAATCGTCGCGGAGCTCTCAGGACGTACGTCAACCTGTTAACGACAATGCTGCTCGGCGGGCTTTGGCATGGAGCCAACTGGACCTTTGTGCTATGGGGTGGAATGCACGGTGCAGCGCTGGCGGTGGAAAGAATGTTCAAGGAAACGGCTCTGTTCTCGAGCGCCGGCCTCGGACGCTGGGCCTGGCGCGTCATTGTTTTTCATTTCGTCTGTCTGACCTGGATCTTTTTTAGGGCTCCCACATTTTCCTCCGCGGCGACAATGCTGGCGGGAATAAGCGTCATCCACTGGCAGCGCGTGTACGGCAGCGCGGCCCTATTTCTCGCAAGCTGCGCGGTTCCGTTGCTCTTGGTGGACCTGGAGCTCGAACGCGCCAACGGCGAGTATCTCTTTGAACACCGCGGTCATATGCTGAGAGTCGGCATGGGGCTGGTGCTCTTAACGGTTTTAACGATGTTTGCAGCTAACTCACAAAGCGCCTTCATCTATTTCCAGTTTTAGGTCTCTCATGCAGATGCCACCACCCTCAGAACGCGCAATTCGCCCCGGCAGTCCAGACGGCCGACGCGCGGCATTGTCAATCGGGCTCCTGGTCGCCGTGGCTCTCGTCTATCTGGGAGCGATCGAGGTCGCTGCGCGAGTACTGCTTCCGGCGCACAGCGCGTTGGCGGCACGCATTCGCTCGGACTGGAGCGCAGCTCGCCAACTGGGCATCTCTCCCTCGCACGACCGACACAGCTTTTTGTTGGTGGGCAACTCGCTGCTGCTGGCAGGCGTCGACCGCAAGCAGCTCAGCGCAATGCAGCAGGACAGCACCCTGAACGTCGCAATCGTGCCGGTCGAGAACACCGAGTTCCTTGACTGGTACTTTGGCGTACAACGGCTGCTTGCCGAGGGTTCACGGCCAGAGTTCGTGGTGTTGTGTCTGCCACCACAATATCTGATCTCAGATCGCACCGACGGCGAAATGTTCGCCCGAACGCTGATGCGACCGACGGACATCCTGCGCGTAAAGCAGGCGGCTGGCCTGGATTGGACCACCACCAGCACGTATCTGATGGCGAGTGCCAGTGCCTGGATGGGAAATAGCGCTGGGATCAGGAACTGGATTAGAAACGAGACGGTACCCGGAATGGCGGAGCTCGCCAAGTACTTCCCGCAGCCGAAGGCCACGTATCCAAGTGCCAATGTCATTGAAGAGATCGTCGGACAGCGGCTCACGCAATTCGCCGCCATGTGTGCCACACACGAATGCAAAGCGCTTCTCCTGGTACCGCCATTAATGAGGGATCGGCGAGACGGGTCGCTGGCCGCCGTGGCACGTGCGGGTCGCGCCGCCGCCGTTCCCGTGCTCATACCCGTTGCCCCTGGGGAGTTGGGAGCGGGGTTTTTTTTCGACGGCTTCCATCTGAATCAGCGCGGCGCCGAGATTTTCACGGCGCGCCTCTTGGAGGCCCTGAAAGGGATTCCTCAGAACTGACCCGTCCGGCCCTGAGCTGATGCGGATCCTTGCGCTCGGCGTGTGGTCACGCAACCTGCGGACGCCGGCCGATCCACATTCAGATCGGGACGCAGATGAGGCGGCTTGCCAGCAATCAACGCCGCCAGGCGCAGGCATCACCTGGTAGGCGGGGATCTCTCAGCTGCGCAAGTTCTCGTACATCCGCACGAACTCACCGAATGTGACTGGAGACTCCACGCTCCTTGCGGAGCGGAATGGATCGATGCCCAGCGAGTCCGCCAGTCGGATGACGACGACCGCGAGGCCCAGGGAATCCAACCCCGACTCGAGTAGCCTGAGCTCATCCGTCAAGGGAGCGAGGGCTCTGCCGTGTTCGGCGGCGACCTCCTCCAGCTCCCGAGCGATCAGGGATCGTATCGACCGGATCTCGGGCTTTGGCTTTGCTGACATAGGCCATATGGTAGCGGTTCAGTGCTGCTACGCAGCAGGATTACGTCACGCTGCAGCCGCCGGTGCTTGGGACAAAGCATGTCCGAAAGGCTGCGGGCCTATATCGTCGTTTGGGGGGTCTCGGGTGCCAGTTCTGCTGGCTTGGCGGTCTACCCGGGTTCCGTGCACCTTGGCCAGCAATCCCCACGATCTTATGTCGCGTGTGCCGCCGGCCTTGCAGGCCGGTTCTGACCCCGCCCCGCGGCGGTCGCGCAGGGTGAGCAGCTAATGGTGTGCGTCGCCGGGGCAGGCCAACGGCAGCCTCGACCTCAGTTACGTGCGTCGCGTGGTCGAGCAGGTCGGTTCGCAACTGGCAGTCTGTGCAAGGCCATGGGGATCGACAGCCGGCTCGCCATGCGGCTGTTCTGCATGGATACCAAGCTCAACATATCGGGCGCTTACCTGCGTCCATCCCCACCGTCCTTTGGGCACTTAAGCAGGATTCTCCAAACTGAACGCCTGCCGGTTGTCATCGTACGCGAACAGCTCCGCATAGCGGCCCCAGCTGATGATGGTGCGCAGGGTCTGCTCGGCGGCCTCCTCGTTCATGTAGTCCTCGAGCTCATCGAAAAAGCGGCTCTTCGGGGCGCTGTGGCTCGCCCGCTCATCCAGCACCCGGCGGATGTGCGCCGCGAGTGGTACGTAGGTAATCAGGTGCCGCGCGAAGAGCTTCTTGCGCTCATCCGACTCGCTGCGTGCGAATTGCAGCCCTGCCTCGGTGAGCTTGATGTCACCACCCTCGACCTCGGCAAGGCGCAGCAACTGCAGGGCTTCGGCGGCCGGAAACAGGTCATCGACCTCGAGATGCTGCTCCTCGGCGATCGCCGGCAGATCGGCTTTCCCGTTGTACGGAGACTCGTTCACGGTCTCCAGGAGACCGGTGAGCACGTTGGAGGACACGTGGGTAAGCGTAGTGCCGATCCCGGTACCCGGAAAGCGCTCCGTCCGCGGCCCGGCACGCGGCTCGCCGCGTGGCCTGGCGGTCATCTCCACGTACACCCGGTCGACGAGCGCGCGGAAACGCGGATCGTGCGCGTGGCGCGGCTGCGGCAGATCCACCGGGATCTCACTGATAACACGGCCGGGGTTAGTCGAGAAGATGAGCATGCGATCGCACATCTGCACCGCTTCCTCGATGTTGTGCGTCACCAGCAGCACCGATTTGATCGGCAGCTGGCCTTCGCCCCACAGATCGAGGAAGTCGCTGCGCAGCGTCTCTGCGGTGAGCACATCGAGCGCCGAGAACGGCTCGTCCATCAGCAGGATGTTCGGATGCACCACCAGAGCCCGGGCGAAGCCCACGCGCTGGCGCATGCCACCGGAAAGCTCGCGCGGATAGGCGGACTCGAAGCCATCGAGCCCGATGAGGTCGATCGCCTGCAGCGAGCGCTTGCGCATCTCCGCCTCGGGCACGCCGAGCGCCTCGAGGCCGAGTTGCACGTTCTCGAGCACCGTCAGCCATGGGAAGAGCGCGAAACTCTGAAACACCATCGCAATCCCGGAAGCGGGGCCGGATACCGGTTCACCGAGATAACTCACGACGCCGTCCGAGGGGTCATCGAGCCCGGCGATCACCCGCAGCAATGTGGATTTGCCCGAGCCCGAGCGTCCGAGCAGTCCAACGATCTCCCCGGGACGCAGGGTGAGGTTCACGTTCTCCAGCACCACGAGCTGGTCGCCATCGGGCTTGCGGAAGGATTTGCAGACACCCTGCACATCGAGCAGCGGCGCGAGATTCAGTGCGGGAGCGACAGCGTTCACGATCGATCTCCTCCGGTCCGGCGTTTTCAGCTGATGCGGAACTTGCGCTCGGCGCGCGCGTACAGGGGCCGCCAGAACACCCGATTGAGCACCACCACGAACAGGCTCAGCACCACGGTGCCGAGCACGCTTCGCTGGAAATCCCCCGACGTCGTTGCCTCGGCGATGTAGGCACCGAGGCCGTGCGCGGTGAGTTTCTCATCGCCCCAGCTTGCCACCTCTGCCACGATGCTCGCGTTCCACGAGCCTCCGGAAGCTGTGATCGCGCCGGTGACATAGAAGGGAAACACCGCGGGGAGCGCCAGTCTTTTCCACCATAGCCAGCCATGCACGCCGAAGTTCTCGCTCGCATAGCGCAGCTCGGGTCCGATCGCCGAGGCGCCGACGATCACGTTGAACAGAATGTACCACTGCGTGCCGAGAATCATCAGCGGGCTGAGCCAGATGTCGGGCAGGAGCTTCAGCGTCACCACCGCAGAGACTACGATGGGGAAGAGCAGATTTGCGGGAAAGGCTGCGAGGAACTGCGCGATGGGCTGCACGATGCTCGCCACACGCGGCCGCAAGCCGACCCATACGCCGATCGGCACCCAGATCAGGCTCGCGAGCGCGATCAGCACGGCTACACGTGCCAGCGTGATGAAGCCGAGGCCGACGACGTGGCCGATCTCACCGGGCCGCACCTCCTGCAACACAAAGATCATGGTCTTGATGACCGCTGCGACGCCTATGACCAGCAGCACACCGTACCAGACCAAGTCGATCCACCGCTCATTCCAGGCGCTCCTCGACGTTGCCAGTGGCGCACCGGCCGGGCGCGGCCTCATGCCGAGGCGCAACATGGCACCGAAAGCATCGCCCATGAAGCCGAGCAGGCGGGAGCGGCGCATCATGGTGAGCGCCCAGGAGTGGCTGGGCGCTAGCCCGGTCTCCTGTTCGAGGCGGAACCAGTCCGCGCTTGCGATCAGCGGTCGGAACAGCAGCTGATCGAACAGCAGAATCACCACGAACATGGCGGCGATCGCCCAGCCGATCGCGGTGAGATTCCTCTGCTCGATGGCGAGTGCGATGTAGGATCCAACCCCCGGCAGCGTCACCGTGGTGTTGCCGACGCTGATGGCTTCCGACACTGTGACAAAGAACCAGCCGCCGGACATGGACATCATCATGTTCCAGATGAGCGCCGGCATGCCGAACGGCACCTCGAGACGCCAGAAGCGCATCCAAGGCCCGAGCTGGAAATTACGTGCCGCCTCCACCAGCTCGTCCGGGATGCTGCGCAGCGAGTGGTAGAAGCTGAACGCCATGTTCCATGCCTGGCTGGTGAAGATGAGGAAAATGGCGGCCATTTCCGCGCCGGCGACGCGCCCGGGTGTGAGCTGGAGGAAGAACAGGATGGTGAGTGAGAAGCTGAGGATCGGGACCGATTGGAGGAAGTCGAGCAGCGGAACGAGGATCACCTCGGCGCGGCGGCTCTTCGCGGCGAGCGTCGCGTAAGTAAAGGTGAAGACGAGCGAGGCCAGCATGGCGATCAGCATGCGCAAGGCTGTGCGGGCCGCATAGCCAACCAAGGCGGACGGAGCCAGGGATATCGGAGTCGCCTCGAGGTGCGCGAGTGAGCCGACCAGACCATGGGCGGCCTCCGCCATGTAGATGAACAGAGAAAACACCAGCACGAAGGCCAGCAGGTCCCAGCCGCCCGGCACATAACGGGTCCGCAGTACGGAGATGGGCAGCCGGTCGAAGCGCATCCGGCGGAGTTTGCCCTAATGACATGGCGATTGGCACCGCGGTGCAAAAGCTGACCCCCGTGCCGTACGATACTTTCCCATGAAAGTGAGCTTCATTCGGGTCGCCGCAGCCGCTGCACTCATCCTGGCTTCGGGGTCCATCACCGAGCCGTGACGCCTTCCCGATCGCACCTCGTGCTCATTCCGAGCTACAACCCGGGCAGCAGGGCGCTGGACACCGTGCGCGCGGCCCGAGCACAGTGGGACCCGGTCTGGGTTATCGTCGATGGCAGCACCGATGGCAGCGCCGAGAGACTCCGTGCCATGGCGCGCACCGATCCGGGCCTGCGGGTAATGGTGCGCGAGCGTAACGGCGGCAAGGGTGCGGCACTGCTGGATGGACTGAGCGCCGCACGGCGTGAGGGATTCAGCCACGCACTTACTATGGACGCCGACGGTCAGCATCCGGCTGATTGCATCCGGGCCTTCATGAGTGCCTCAGCCGCCGCACCACAGGCGATGATTCTCGGCGACCCTGTGTTCGATGCCAGCGCGCCGCGTATCAGGCTGCGTGGCCGCCGGATCGCGAACTGGTGCACCAACATCGAGACGCTGTGGGCAGGCGTGCACGACACGCTTTTCGGCTTCCGGGTGTATCCCATCGTGCCGCTCATCGAGGTGATGCAGCGCAGCCGCTGGATGCGCCGCTTCGACTTCGATCCCGAGGCGGTAGTGCGTCTCGCCTGGCGTGGGGTGCCGGTGGTGAACCTGCCTGCTCCGGTGCAGTACTTTACCGTGGAGCAAGGTGGCGTATCGCACTTCAACTATTGGCGGGACAACGTACTGCTGACCTCGATGTATCTGCGTCTGCTGGCGGGATTCATGATTCGCCTGCCGCTGCTGCTCACCCGCCGCGTTGCCTGACTTTCCCTCATGCCGGTTCTGGCAACGATACCTGTAGCGTGGTTACGCCCTGCCAATTCGCTCCCACTTTGCCTGAAACGACCAAGGTGCTGGTCGGGCTCTTTTGATCGAACCGCTCCGAGATCCAGCCCAGGGGAGGATCCGAGCTTCCGCGCACCACCCGCGCGGAGAGTGGCGCAGGCCAGCGCAGCACGAGCCTGACGCCCTCCCTCGTTATGGTGGCTGCACCCTCGCCGAGGGTCACCACGCACTCCTGGGCGAAGTGCCAGAATATCTCGACCTGATGAGCCGACGAGCTCCGCAGTTGATCCGTCACCCGTATCAGACGCGTGGACCGCTGGTACGCCACTTCGCGCCGGTGTACTACCGGGTCCGCGAGACGACGGTAACCGTCGTGCTCGGCGACGACCTGCTCGGTGTCAGCTCCCAGCTCGACGGTCAGGCAGCGGGTGTTCGCGTGCTGTGTCCACATGAACGGACCGCCCGAAACCGACTGGTCTCCCCCGTCGACACGTAACGTGTTGTGGGCCGAGGTGCCACGAAAGTATTCACGCCAGCGTGGCTGCGTGTGGTAGCTGTAGGTGCCCGGATCGATCAGCAGCGGGTGCCCCCCGACCGACAATACAAACGACAGCGCGTCTGCGTGACCATGCGCAGCGATCGACAGGTAGCCGAGTTGCGCGGCGTCCACGATCAGCCGCACCTCGTGCGGAGTCTCGAATCCGCTACCCAGGAAATAGTAGCCGCCCGCGCCGAAGGACCGCCGCAGACGCTCGCCGGAAGAATCGGGAGGGAGCGCTGCGAAGCTCCGCGCGGCCTCATCGCCAAGCAGCCACCGGCTCTTGTCGTCGAACGCGTCTGCCTTGTGCCGGAAATCGCGTCTCCCAAACAGTGCGCTTCCCGAGGCGAGGAGCGACTGATACGCGCGGAAGTCAGGAGCTGGATTGAAGCGCACGATCAATGCGTCATCCGCGTCGCCTAGTGACGGGACTTTGCCACCGACATCCATGCAGCTCGCGATGAACTCCAGCATGGCCTCGAGCCGCCGCCAGAATGCACCGGCGAACTCGAAGTCATTCGCCCTCGCCGTGAGGCCGGCGAGCAGCATCATGTCGGCGACCTCGTGCTGATACCAGATGGCATGCTCGTGGTTGACGCCATCTACGCCATTCTGCAACAGCGCCTGCTCCTCGAATTCCCGCAGTGCCTGCGTGCGCCAGCGCCTACTCTCCGGCCAGCACGGCCAGGTCGTCGCGCCGACCATCAGACCCAGGAGCTCCCCGAGCAGATGATTGTTGGCGGACGAGTAGCGCGACAGGTGTCCGGCGATGAAATGGCAATGTTGGCGCACTGCAGTCAGCCAGCGCGCTTTGAATGCCTCGCCGGCTTGACCTTCGAACAGTACCGAGCCATCTCCACCGAGCAGATGCCACGCGCACGACCAGTTGGTGAGGCGCAGCGCAAGCTCCAGGCTGCTGCTCCAGTTCGGCCCCTGCAGGTACGGGCACTGATCGAGCCACGAGTCCACCAGCGTCCGGCAGCCCTCCGCGAAGCGCCGATCACCGGTCAGACGCCAGGTCTGCGCCAGAGTCACCACCTCGAGATGGCGATTCGGCTCCCACAGGTACTTGATGTTGCCCACCAGCGTGGAATCCCGGTAGTCCAGCGTCTTCCCGAAGATGCGCGGCGCATCGGTTCCGGTAAGAGGATCCCGGTTCCACACGGGGGGAAAACCGAGTGACCGTTGCCGGCCGAACAGATTAAAGCCGCCGGCGAGGATCCGCTCCGCTGCCTCCCGGTAAGTGCCAGTCGCAAAGCCGGAGGGCCACTGAGCGATCCACGGGCGGCCCCGTCCCGCATTGGCGGGGAGCGCGCTAGCGCGCCCGAAGCCGGCGCGCTGCATCTGCATGCGCAGCTGCTGCGCGCCGCGATAGCCAAGCTCACGCGCGCCCATCGCCCGTATACGCCTCAGCGCCCAGCGGAGATTCATGTGCCGGTTTGCAGCCCGCTGGCTGCGCGCTGACACGTGGCGAAGAAGAATATGTTGCGTACCTCAGGCAGGCAGTTGGTCCGGCATGACGGCGGTTCGCTCTTGCGGGCCCCTCGCCCTCCACCGTCGCAATGCGGGCGATACTGCAAGCAGGTACCCTAGCAAACTCCGCAATATCTCAGCGGGTCGAAATAATGAAAATCGCCGTTTTTGGATTGGGCTATGTCGGGGTGGTCTCGGCAGCCTGCCTGGTCAGGGATGGACACGAGGTGCTCGGTGTCGACCCGAATCCACTCAAGGTCGATTTCCTGCGGCAGGGCAAGAGCCCGATCGTGGAGCCGGGGCTCGATGAGCTCATCGCCTCTGCGGCCGCAGCCGGGCGCCTGGCAGCAGGGTCAGAGCCTGCCGCGGCGGTAGCGCAATGTGAGGTTTTCATGGTCTGCGTCGGAACTCCGGGGCAGGCGAACGGCAGCCTCGATTTGAGCTATGTCCGGCGCGTGGCGCGCGAGATTGGCGAGCAACTGGCAGGTGCCACCGCGTACAAGGTGGTGGTCATCCGCAGCACCCTGCTCCCCGGCTCCATGCAGAGCGTCGTGATTCCGATACTCGAGGAGGCGTCCCGGCGCAAGGCGGGCAGGGAGTTCGGCGTATGCATCAATCCGGAATTCCTGCGCGAAGGCTCGGCGATCTACGACTACGATCATCCGCCGAAGACGGTGATCGGCGCATCTGACGAGCGCGCCGCGGCCACCGTGCGCGAGTTGTACACTGCGCTGAGCGCACCGTTGCTCCTGACTGACCTGCGCACCGCAGAGATGGTGAAGTACATCGACAACTCCTGGCATGCGCTGAAGGTGACTTTCGCCAACGAGGTCGGGCGGCTCTGCAAGGCCATGGGCGTCGACGCCAGGCTCGCCATGCGGCTTTTCTGCATGGATACCAAGCTCAATATATCGGGCGCTTATCTGCGTCCTGGCTTCGCCTTCGGCGGCTCCTGTCTGCCGAAAGATGTACGGGCCCTCACCTACCAGGGCCGCTTACTCGATGTGGATACGCCGGTTCTGAGCTCGATACTCGCCAGCAATCAGCTGCACATCGCCCATGCGCTCGCGATGGTCCGCGCGACCGGGCGGCGGCGCGTCGGGCTGCTCGGCCTGAGCTTCAAGGAAGGCACGGACGATCTGCGCGAGAGTCCCATCGTCACGCTCGCGGAACAGCTCATCGGCAAAGGGTATGAGCTCTCCGTGTATGACCGGAATGTCAGACTAGCGAGCCTCGTGGGCGCAAATCGCGAATACATCCTCAATCACATTCCCCATATCGGGCGGCTCATGGTCGATCGGCCCGAGCAGCTTCTCGAGCAGTCGGATGTGGTCGTGGTCGCCTGTGCGGACCGGGAATTCGTGCCGCTCCTGGAGAAGCTCCCGGCGGGCAAGTCCGTCATCGACCTCGTGGGCGCATGGAGCGCGACCGAGAGCGCGCACCGCCCTGACATGGAAGCGTATGACGGCATCGCCTGGTAGATGGCGGGTTCTCATTATCGTCGAGAATCTCCCGTGCCCCTTCGATCGGCGGGTGTGGCAGGAAGCGCTGGCTCTGCGCGCGGCCGGCCACGAGGTGAGCATTATCTGCCCCAAGGGGCGGGGCTACGGCTACGAGAAAGGATACGAGCTTCTCGAGGGAGTGCACATCTACCGGCACGCGTTGCCGGTCGAGGCCGACTCGGCGGCGGGTTACGGACTCGAGTACGCGCTCGCGCTGCTCATGGAGTTCACCTTTGCGTTACGGATCGCAATCACACGCGGGTTCGATGTCATCCACGGCTGCAATCCCCCGGACACGATCTTTCTGATCGCGCGCTTCTTCAAGCTGTTCGGCAAGCGGTTCATCTTCGACCATCACGACATCAATCCGGAGCTGTACGAGGCTAAGTTCGGCCGCCGGGACATGTGGTACCGGCTGCTGTGCCGCCTCGAGCGCGCGACGTTTGCCACTGCCGACGTCAGCATTGCGACCAACGAATCCTACCGGCGCATCGCCATCGAGCGCGGCGGCATGGACCCTGCCAAGGTCTTCGTCGTGCGCAGCGGCGCAGACCTCAGGCGTGTCCGTCGGCTGCCACCCCGCGCGGAGCTACGCCGCGGTAAGAAGCACCTCGTTGGTTATGTCGGCGTCATCGGCAAACAGGAAGGTCTGGACCTGCTGCTGCAGTCTGTGGCTTACATGCGCGATGAGCTGCATCGCGGCGACGTCCAATTCATCATCGTCGGAGATGGCACAGAGCTTGCGACGCTGCGGCAGCTGAGTCGCGAGCTGGCCCTCGACGACCGCGTCGAGTTCACCGGACGGGTTCCCGATGCCGCGTTGTGGGAAATAATGAGCACTGCGGATATATGCGTGAACCCCGATCGCGCCAACGACATGAACGACAAGTCGACGATGAACAAGATTCTCGAGTACATGGCGCTCGGCAAGCCCGTCGTGCAGTTCGACCTGCCGGAGGGACGTTTCTCCGCGGGAGAGTCGTCGTTGTACGCACGGCGAAACGATACCGCCGATTTTGCCGTGAAGGTGTGCGAGCTGCTCGATCACCCGGAGCGCTGCGCAACCATGGGCGCGATCGGGCGAAGCCGCATCGAGGCTGGGTTCGCCTGGCATCACCAGATTCCACGGCTGCTGGAAGCTTATGAGACCGCTATGACAGGCGGAGGGGCGCGCGCGAATTCCCGCGACAACGCGTAAGCGACTCGCCACAAGGGCAATTGACGTCCGAGCAGTGATTGCTCGAGCAATAGCTTGACCTTCGCTACGAAACCCAACAGATTACGTTCAGAACCTAGACGGAAAGAACTTTTAATTATCTTAGATGCCTGTTCAGATTTAAATCGGCGCCTCGTTTTTTTGGAAAACAAGTGTTGGAACTGCAATAACACCGTATCCGCTGCTTCACCTATTTTGATCAGCGGTTCGGATCGGCGCATGCCGGCACGATCGTCAGCCGGGATTCGGTCACCTTCAGTAATAGCCCAATCCGTCATCCCGCTCCGCAGAGTGATTCAGCACGACGCCCACGACCTTCAGCTCGGCCAGCAGCTCCTTGGACCTCTCCAGGGCAGCCCGCTCCGTGCGTCCCTCCGCGATGACCAGCAGTACCCCATCGACGTGCGGTGCAAAGGTAAGCACGTCGTCCGAGGTGAGCGGTGGCATGTCGAACAGCACGATATGGTCAGGCATCCTTGTGTTGATCAAACGCAGCAGTTCCTGAGCACGTGCGCTCGCCAACATTTCCGAGGAGTGATCGAAAGTGCGTTTATTCGGAATCACGACCAGGCTGGGCAATCCGCAGTCGTACATCACCTGCTCGGCTTCCGCCTCTCCGAGCAGATACTCGCCGAGTCCACGCTCGAGCTGGATACCGAGCTGCGCCGCAACCGCGGGGCGTTGCAAATCGAAATCGACCAGGCATACGCGTGTGTTGGGTTCCTGTGACAGTGCCACCGCCAGGTTGATCGACGTCAGTGTCTTACCTTCGCCGGATTTGGTGCTGGTCACGGCAACCGAACGCCATCTGTTGGCGGCGAGGCGCTGAAGCAGACGTGTGCGCAGGATCTTATAGGCGCGAAGCGCCGAGCGGTCAGTCACCTGCGGCAGCACGCAGTTGCGCTCGAGGACGACCGGATCGAGCACGAGTTTCTGGAGCTGTAGCGGTGGCGGCGCAGGGCCGACCGGCTGCGCCGGCGCACGGCGTGCGGCGCCGTCATCTGCAGGGCGCTGCTCACGAGACCGTGACAGGGCGTTTTCTATGACACTCATCAGATATCGCTGCCTTCAGGCGCGGGTGGCTACGGGACCGCAAACCGTATGAGAAAATACAGGGCGGGGATGGCGAGCACCGTCACCGCGGCCCATGCCGTCAGTTGCCTTCGACGGCGAATGGCGAACTCCGCATTGTGGATGATCGGCACAACGGCGATCGGCGGGATGTTCAGGTGGGCCACGACGTCGTGCGTGCCGCGCACGGTGGAGTCGAGTGCCATGGCCCCTAGAGTGATCATGAAAGCTAGAAACGTCGCACCGATCAGACCGATCAGGGCAATGCCAAGCCGTGGTGGTTTCGTCGGTGCCGTGGGAACCTGAGGGGCGGTCACCAGAGTAAATTGGTCTGCGGTCCCGAGCTTGATCGCCGCAGCCTTGACCTCGGCGTCCACGCGCTTGTTGTTGAGCTGTTCAAACAGCCGCCGCGCCGTGTTCACATCGCGGGTGAGGTTGTCGTAAGTCACCTCCACCTCTGGCGTGGACTGCAGCCGGCCCTGGAGGCTCACTTCCTGGGCACGCAACTCCCGCCGCTGCTCCTGCAGTGCCGAGATCTGCGCTTCCACCCCGTTGAGCTGTGTCTCCAGCTGCACGACGGCCGGGGTGCGACCCACGGTATTATGCGGGTCATCCTTCTCGCCTGCAGCGAGGCGAGCCTTCTGATTCTCGATGGTGCGCTCCAGGCGCTTGACGTCTGGGTGGTCCTCGCTGTAGCGCTGACGCATCTCGACCAGATGCGCTTCCTCTATCGCCAGCTGCGCCTCGAGGTTCGAGCTCGTGCCTCCGGCGAGACTTCCGGAGCGCATGGCGTCGATCTGCTGGCGCAGGGCGATCATATCGGGGTGGTTCGGGTCGTACACCGCCGCTTTCTTCTGATACTCGTTCTCCAGCGAGCGCAGCGTGTCCTGGTTGACTCCGGCGGCGCGAGCCTGCTGCAGCTGCTGCTGAATGAACGTGCGATTCTGCTCCTGCGCGCGCAGGTCACGCTCGACACCCGTTAGTTCCTGGTTAGTCATGGTCCTGACACTGAGATTCGCCTGGGTGCTCTCCGGCAAGCGGTCAAAGTTCTGCTGCTTGAAGTCCGCGAGCCGCGACTCACTCTCGGCTATCTTCGCTTTCTGGCGCTCGGACTCGGCCGCGTAAAAGCGGCTCTCGTTGAGCACCTCCGCTGCCGCCACCCGGCGGCTGTCCGTCGTGAATGCATCCGCAAGCCACTCGGCAACTCTTTTTGCGACCACGGGGTCGCGGTTCAGGTAGGTGACCGTGAATCCAGTGTTGATTTTGCGTTCCAGACCCGTCATCGGGTCGAGAATTTTTTGTGTCAGCATCTCGACGTCAAGATCGCCCTTGAGCCGTTTCAGCGTCGCATTCGGGTCGGCTTTCAGCTCCGGATAAGGCAAGAGCTTGGGCAGCTGCGCGCGCAGCGCCGGCGATGACAGAACATTGCCGGTTAATCCTGAAATGTAGCGGTCGGCGTAGTTATCCCCTTTACCCTGGTCGCTGAGCTCAGTCTTGAGCTGAAATGTTGCGGTCGAGCCGTATTCGCTCGGCAACGCGACTACGAGCAGCAGCGAGAAAAGCACTATCGGAAGCCAGATGGCCAGGATCAACCGCCAGCGACGGCGCAGCGAGTTGACATAGTCCGAGAACTCAGTTGGCTTTTCCCGATCCATTCCGTGATTTCCGTGGAGCTCGCTGCGAGTAGCGCTGCCTAGTAGCCGATCGTGATCGCCGGACCGTTCTCGGGACGGTGCGGCTCGTACACCAGCGACAGGCGCACCGCATTAGCCTCAGCACTAGACCCGGCGTAGTGGTAGTCCGTGAAGTTGTAGGCGCCGATCAGGGAAAATTCCCGCTCGAAGCGCCACTCGAATCCCACCGTGCTGTAGAGGTAGCGCTGAGCTTTGATCGTTGGTGCGGCTGACCCCGGAACCGGGTCGTCGTGGATGGCACGTGCACCGAGAAAGCCTGCCAGGCGCGGTGTAAAGCGCTGCGCCACGCGCAGGCGCAGCTGATCACGGTAAACGCCGTAACCGAGCCCGGTCGGCTCCACATCACGCGTCAGATCGATGAAAATCTCGGTCAAGGTGTAGGTCCACTGAACACCGACTCCCCCCGTTGCGGTAGTCGTCGAGCTCGAAGCCGCAGGCCCACCCGTCAGGGACCCGGAAAGATCCGTCCGTGCGCCGCCCACACGCAGATAGTACCGCTTGGTCGCGGAAAACTTCCCATCCCACTGCAGTTCTGCGCCGTACGTATCAGCCGTGAGTCCGGCTGCCGGCTGAAAGCCGGACCCGGTGGCGCGGAGGGTGACGGAGCCTGTGGGCGTGGCCCTCAGCACCAGGCCTCCCGCCCCCGCCAGATCCCGGTAGTTGGTGTAGCCCTGAATCTGTTCACTGTAGGACGTGTCGGTGTACTCGAGATTAAGCTCAAGGCTGGTCCGTGGCGTCATCTCAAGCTCATAACTGGGCCGCACATAGCCAAGGTTCTGGCGGATGCTGGCCGGGGTCGCGAGCGTCGTGCCCGGCTGAGACGTCCCCAGGCCGCTGCTGAGATTGGCGGTCGGGAGGTAATTCGTGATCAGCGACTGGGAGACGCCAAATCCATACAGATCGAGCGCATAACGTGGTCCCCTGCGCTCACCCTCGAGATAAAGGAGCTCCGCATTGGAGTTCAGGTCCGAATGGCCCGAGTACCAATTGCCGCGCACCTCGGGTGTGATCCGCCACTCCCAGTTCGGCTCCTGTGCCAGCCATTCCACGCGCGCATCCGCGAGTGCGTCCGGCGCCGAGATCGGGTTCGGCCCGCTCACCAACTGCACGTTGTCGTTGTAGCCCCCTGCCAGCTCCACTCTGGGATTCAGCTCGTAATTGGTGGCGTGCACCGAGGTGCAGGCGAGTGACATCCAGCTCGCCACGAGCGCGGCGCCCAGGGTCTGCAAGTCGCCGGCGCGTGCTGCCATGGCCGGCTGCGCTCGGCTCACGGCACGACCACGATGTCACCAGCCTGCAGTTCCACGTTTTGTTGCAGATCCTTGCCGTGGACGACATCACCGTAGTGGAAAGGCAAGGCAACCTGTCCCGACGCGCTGCGCCGCAGAATGATGATGTTGTTCAGCGACGCGAAAGCCGTGGCGCCGCCTGCCATGCTCAAAGCTTGCATCACATTGACGCTGGGGTTGACGACAAATTCACCAGGCTTGGTGACTTGCCCAATTACATACACCTTGTTGCCCTTGACCTCCTGCACCGATACCGTAACGACCGGGTCGGCGATGTACTTCTTGAGCCGCTCGGTAATCAGATTCTGCAGCTCCTGAACGCTCTTGCCGCGCGCATCGACCTGCCCGACCAGAGGAAAGGAGAAGCTTCCGTCAGGACGCACGAGCACTGCATTGCTGGTGAGGTCCGGCTCCTTCCAGACGGCGATCGACAGTATGTCGCCGGCCTTGACCGTATAGTGGGGCTCATCCGCTGCCTGCGCGACACACAACACGCCAAGCGTCACCAGCGCCCGCAGCAGAGTCTTGAGAATCGCGCGCACCTGGCCTCCGTCCGTGATTCCCGCGGGAAAGTCCCGCCGGATGCTACGGCTGCGGCACGGCAGATTGGCAAGTCCTGCCATGCCGCCTGTTTTGGTTCTGAAGATAGCCGAAGGTTAAAGGTACCTAAGTTGCCGCCACAGCGCCATGGCAGCTGTGCAATGCTGTGACGTGGACCAGGCTGACGGGCGACGCTCGATCGGCGACTGAATCATCGTTGCGACCTGCGCATGCGCTACCTGCTGGCTGTGCTGATCATCTTTCTCACGATCGCCGATATGTTCGGCTGGACGGCGAGTCTTGCCCCCGGGCTCAGCATCAAGAACGCCATCCTCTATCTGATCATGCTCGCGCTCGCCACCCGCTTCGCCGTGCGCGGCGGAGCGCGCCTCGAGCCGTTGCAGCTTCACCTGTGGTTCGGTGCCCTGATCGCCTATGCCACGCTCTCCTGGCTCGTCACAGGGCTTCTTGTGCGGTACCAGTCCTATACGCTGTTGGCGAGCGGCATCGATCTGAAGGCGAGTCTGCTCGACAATGCACTGGTTTTCGCGCTGTACCTGTACGGAGCGCGGACCTTGGCGGATGCGAAGTTCCTGCTGAAATGCGTGCTGCTCGCCGTGACCGCTGCCAACGCCATTGCCATCGGAAACGTAGCAGGCCTGTTTCACATCGGCCTTACCACAGTCGGCACCGAGGGCAACCTGACGGGCCGCGTATTCGGCGCATTCGGTCATGCGAACGAAACGGCCGCGTTGACCGTGTGCCTCCTGCCGGCCTATGTCGCTGCGGCTGTCTCCTCCCGTGGCGTCGCCCGATTGTTCTGGGCTTTGGCTGGCGCAGTCTCAGGAATTCTGATGATCATGTGCGGCTCACGCGGTGCGTTCGTAGCGCTCACGGTGGCAGCCATCTTCGGCTCCTGGATCTGCCGCAGCCTCATTTCCTGGCGCCGCGCCGCGACTCTCGTGCTGATCCTCATGGCCGTCGCCGTCCCGGCGCTCAGCTTGGTGAGCATCAAGTTCGGCGGCATTCTCACGGAACGTGTCACAGAATTGATCGTCAATCCCGGCACGAGCAGCGAAGAGCGCACGTACATCTGGGGGCCCATCTTTGACAAGATGATCGCCGCCCCAGTGACGCTGATAACCGGGTTTGGATGGGATTCGTACGACGTGATGGGGTTCTTCTTCGCAACTCACAACCACTACCTCTTGCTGTGGTTCGAGCTCGGAATCATCGGCCTCGTCTGCTATCTCATGGTGATCAGGCAGCTAGTGATTACGGCGCACCGCGCCGCCGGGACGGCCGCCGATGAGACGGCGCGCGATCTGATCGCGTTTATCTACGGCATCATCGCCATATCCGGCGCCATCTTCTTCACGCTCATTTTCAAGCCCTGGCTCTACGTCTGGATTTACTGCGGGTTGACGATGCGCATGGCGATGATTGCGATGCAGACCGCGCAACTGCGGGCCCGTGATGAGCAGCGCGGCGCACCGGCGATCGACTCACTCCCGGCGGTTGCACACCGTGCGCGCCCGCACCGGCCTGCGACTCAGCGCAAGCGCTGAGCGCTGATTTTCGCGTTGAAACCGTGACTTTTTTATCGCCCGTGAGCGCACCGGCGGCTGTCCGTTAACCGCGACATGGTGAATCAGCACTGCAGACCGTGTACCTTGCGCGCGTCGGGGGGCGATCCGTCCACGCGGTCGCTAAACGCTAACTCTCACGCGGTGATGGAGCCTTAGGAGCATGTTGACACGACGCTGCTTGATTTCCACGTTACTGTCAGCGATCGCATTCGCGCAAATGCAGGCGGCTGACGCGCAGTCCGCTTCCCCGCCCTTTCCGCACCTCGGCGCCATTCTGGTCGGCGGCGACATCGACTTCGTGAACGTGGCGCATATCGGCAATGTGCAGGCGGCGATCTTCACCGTCTATCCTGGCTATAACGTGGGCGGGAAGACCTTTGCGCAGCAGGTAACGGCCGTCAAAGCGCTGAATCCGAACATAAAGATAACGGGCCAAACCAACATCATGGAGCTGGCTTCCTACGAGAAGGTTTCAACCGACGCGCATTACCCGGAATATGTCGCCGTTAACACCAACAATTGGTGGTTACGTACGAGCTACCCGGGCGGATCGATCGTAACTGACACCTTTGGTGCCTCCGCGATCAACATAATGAGTCCTAACCTGACTGGCACGGGCCAGACCTACCGCCAGTGGCAGGCGGCCTGGACCGTCAGTTTCTCGACCAAGCTCGCGCCGAATGTGGATGGCGTCAACACGGATAATTTCTTCTACGCGCCGCGCGATAGCGGCGATTATCTCCAGAACGGGACGTCGCAATCTGCGTCGGCGGTGGCGCAAAACTGGCGCAACGCCTACGCCGATTGGGTCACGCAGCTGCGTGCCGCAATGGGACCGGGATACATGGCCTGGGGAAACGTTGCTGACTGGCGCTCTGGTTCGATCCAGGGTTACAACCAAGTGCTGAACGGTGGCGTATTCGAAGGCGCGATCGGCATGAGTTGGTCGCCTGAAAGCTCCAGTTGGGCAACTCTGATGAGTGCTTATGCAACCGACATGAATGCCTTGGCGCCATTCAACGGCGGCGGTCCCTACCTGATCTTCAATCAGGACGGAAGCCTTAGCGACTACCAGGGGGTGCGTTACGGTCTTGCTTCGTGCCTGCTCGATAACGGCTATTTCTATTATACCCCCGGACCTTATAACACTATCGGTTGGTTTGATGAGTTCACCGTCAACCTCGGCGCCCCTGTAGCGGGTCCAAACAATCCGACGAACGGCACCTACTCAAATGGTGGACTTACGGTCTGGCAGAACGGGGTGTGGCGCCGCGACTTCACCAACGGCATCGCGCTGGTGAATCCGAAGGGCAACGGCCCACAGACGGTGACACTGGAAACGACCTACAAGCACTTTTCAGGAACACAGGACCCCTCGGTAAACAACGGTCAGTCGGTAACCACCGTAACGCTCAACGACCGGGACGGCGTGATCCTGCTGCGCGTGAACGCGCAACCCGTGCCGGACGCACCGACGCTGACCGTGCAGTGACCGGGTCCTGTCTAGCTCGCCTGGCGCCCGCGAATCGCGGGCATCAGGGTCCGGATGCGCTGCAGCAGGATATTGGCCTCTTCGAGACGAGTTGCCTTTAGCAGCGCCGCGAACACCGCCACGTAGAGGACGGACCCCAACGCGGCGCCTACCAGGGTGGTGCGCAGCTCGTAAGTGATCCCGAAGGCGATGGCGGCAGCGGCGGCGGCGCAGATGCTGACCTTGATGACTGCGCTCCAGGGCAGGAGCGCGCGTCCCCCCATGCCGTACAGGCGGCTGACGCAGAACGCAAGATAAGCGGCCTCGGCGAAAGAGGAGACGACCAATCCTACTGCTACCGCGACGATGCCGTAGGCGGGTAGCAGGAGCACCAGCGTGAGCGAGTTCGCCAGCGCTGTGACCCCACAGCTGGTGAGGAATGGCCGTGTCTTGTTGATGGCACGCAGCAGCGGCGCAAAATCGAAGCACGAGCGCACGATGACCAGGGCATACCACTGCAATACCGGTATCGCAGGGCGATAGGCAGCACCAAACATCTTGAGGATGAGCGGCTCCGCGTACCAGGCCACGATGGCGGCAACTGGAAACAACAGCAGACAGTTGATGACTGTGGTCCGATACCAAAGCACCAGTGCCTCGCGCGACCGTTCTCCGAGTCGCACTAGCTCTGGCAGCACGACCTGCGAAATGGAGTCGCGCAGAGCCACGATGATTGGCTCTCCATAGGTGCCGATAGTGAGCTGAGCGAGTGCGGCAGCGCCTAGATATTTCGCGACTACGACGTTGCCGAGGTTTCGGCCGAGCAGGTACAGAACTGCCGCGAGACCGAGCGGCACGCAAAACTTCAACTGTTGGCGCCTGATATCCCCGACCGGCGGCTCGAGGGATGAGCGATCAGCTCTGCGCCAGACGATGAACGAGCCTATTACGCGCAGCGTCTCAAACGCGATCAACGCCCAGATGATTGCCCACACGTTGTCACTAACCAACGCTGCGCAAATCACTACCAGCATGCGACCCATGAGTCGGCCGCCCGTATACCAGAATACGAGGATCGGTCGACCCCTTGCGACCCAGAAGGACTCCCACCAGTCCAGGTTCACAAACAGCAGCACATAGATGACCACGGGTACCAGATACGGCCCAACAAGCCCGCTCGGTGCCAGCAGGTCGCATGCGGCAAATACGCCGACGACTAATACGCTGAAGATGCCGGTGAGGCCCGCAGTTTCCCTCACCACTCGCCATGGACTTGAGTGATGAAGTGGGATGAAGTAGAGGAGACTCGCGCTAAAGTTAAAGCTGGCCAGAGCCTGCAACAGCGAACTGTACAGCAGGAATTCACGGTAACGGCCGAAGTCCGAGACAGTGAGAAGGTGCACCAGAATGATCGGGCTGATGATCATCAACCCGTAGTTCGCGATCCGCGACAAGGACAATATGACTGCCTGCTGGGCAATGCCGCGCATGCGGGTCGGCTCCGGGAATACGCCTGGCGTCAGCCGATCCGACGCTAGGTAGGGGCCGCCGCAGCGGGCTGTAAGCCGGCTGCAACACGCCTGGCAGTCGAAAGGTAGGGCGCGAGCACCTGCTCCTCCCCGTAGCGCCGCGCCATGTAGGCTCTACAGCGTGCGCTCGTTTCGAGCCACTGTTGCGAATCCCTGACCAGGCTGTGAGCCGCACTAGCCATCTCATCCAGGCTCGCCACAGCATGGCCCAGCCCTTCGCGCCGGATGACATCATCCGGATCGAAGAATGACACCACCGGGATGCCCCTGATCCATGCCTGCAGGAAGGTGTTTGGAAATCCCTCGGTCTCGGAAGTATTCACGAACACCCGCGCACGGTCGAACACGCTGTTGGTGGCGCGGTACGGCAGCTGACCATGGAACGTCAGATTGCGCACGGATGCGGCGCGTGTGCTGATCTGTTGGTACAGATCGTAGGCGCCCGACTGGGGGCCGCCGATCATCGCTGCACGGCATGCATTCAGGCGATCCGCGAGCTCGAGAAACACTTGCGGCCTCTTGAGTTGCTGGATGTTGCTGACCCACAGCAGCGATATGTCGCGCTCGGCAAACGGCACTTCAAGCTCCGGTGCATCCACCAGTAACGGCGCAACCGCACTCTCCACGCCATAATTGATCCGCAGCCGCTGCTGCTGCCTGAGGCTCTGGACGAGAACGGCCGCAGCACGACGTAGTCCGTACTCGTACAGCTTCCTGTCGCGCCACAAGGAAATCAGCAGTCCATCGGGCTCGCAGTCGGCGTCACTCGCCACCCGAAAGATCATGCGGCGGCTGTTCCGGGCCACCCACATGGCAATTTGTCCGACCTGCGCGCCCGCACAACTCACGTAGTAAACGTCGGCGTCCGCGCGTCGGAGCGCCGCACACAGCTTGGTCCAGCGCGGGTAGACAAAGCGCACTATTGGAATTCCCTCACCGGCACTAGAGGCCTTATATGTCTTGATTCCGCTCCACGCAGCGCCATCTGGCTGCCCGTAGTCCCCGACGACCATCGACACCGGAAATCCACTACGTACGAACGCCTTCGCGAGCAGGGATTGCTGCAGCTGCTCGCCGCCGATTCCGTGCTGCTCAAATTCCGGGGCCAGTACCGGAAGACTTTCCAGTCCGACGAAGCAGATGCGTGGCGTCATTATTGTGCGCTACTTGGTTTTGCCACCCGCATGGCGGCTCGCCGGCACGCTGATGGAATCACATGCTGCTGCAGTTTCGTTTACCACCCATCGATACTTGCCGGCAGACGTTCTTGGTATTTCGCGCACCAATTTCGTGCGTACCGTAATTTTCTCGTCGACCATTGCATGTATGTTGTCGACGATCTGTCTGCCGTCGCTGTCGGAATAGCCTGCCGCAGGCACGATGCGCACCTCCCACGTACCTTGACCCACCTGCGCCACCTGCGAACTGTCTACGTTCCTTACGCCTTTGAAAGCGAATGTCACCAACGAGGGGCTGACCGGTTCGCCTTCAGTACCGAAAATCACGTCCTCAAATTTGCCGGTGACCGATTCCATCATTGGATACGGGCGGCCGCACGGACAAGTTCCGGACTTCCATACGGCTCGATCCGATAACCGGTAACGAATCAATGGCATTGCAAGGTTGTGAAAGGTCGTCCCAACAACGTACCCGGGGCCCGCCGTCACCTCATACCCGTCGTCGACGATTTCGACGAAAGAATAGTCGCTGTTGACGTGCAGATTGCCGGCTTCGCACTCCGATGCGAATGCAACCCGTTCCGCCATGCCATAGAAGTCCATGACTTTGCCGATGCGCTCCTCGATCAGCTCGCGCTGATATGCATGCAGGATCTCCGAGCCGGTGAAAACAAAGGGGATCCTGAGTTCGGTGTGCTGCCGCTCCAGGTAGCTCGCCAGCGCAAACGCCGTCGACGGGTAGGCCTCGAGCAGCTGCGGACGGAATTCCCGGAGCGTCTCGGCAATCGGGCCGATGAACGGGCTCTTCAAGTGTCGCGAGGAAAGCAGCAGCTGATTACTGAAGCGATTAAAAAACCAGAACGGAGGTTTGGTTCGCTCTATCGGCACTATAGCATCGCCTCGCAGCGAAGCTCGTCGCATCCCATCCCGGAAACCCGACCACGTCCAGTGGCGTTTCTTGAAGGCCTGTTCCCAACGGACCGAGTCGAGGCTTCGAAACACCTCGAGCGGCGTACCCGTAGTACCGCTTGTCTTACCCTTGATTGTCCACGGCAGTGGGCGGCCAGCGCGCGGGTAATACAGCGTCGGTTGTCTCAGTAAGTCGGTCTTCGACACGATCGGGTAGCTCTCACGCAAGCAGACGAGCGCGTCAGCGGGAGACGCCGGCGGGGTAATATGTCGATAGCGGGCGATGCTGCGATGTGCGGCATGAAGCGTGCGATACAGAAACGCATCGCGTAGCGCCTGCAGGCGGGCAACTGTCCACCGATCGTGCTCCAGCAGCTCGCGCGTTCGATGCCTTGACCACACGTTGTCGCGGAGTGCATAACGCAGGCCGCAGGAAACATGCTGAATTATTGCCATTGCTGCCAGGAAGACGCGGCTTGCAGCACCCGGCGGTATATGGCGTCGAAGTCAGCCGCAAGCCTTCTAAGGGTATAATATTCGGCGATCCGTCGCCGTGCGCAGTGAGCCATGTGCGCCAATTTCGGCCGGTCATCATCCAGCTCCTCGAGCGCGGCGACGACCCGCGCGATGTCGCTTGCGGCCACCAGGAACCCTTCCAAATCCGACTGCAGGACGTCCGGAATCGCACCTACGGGCGTAACAACCGGAACGCAACCCGCCGCCATTGCCTCAAGCAGAGCATAGGGCAAACCCTCCTGACGAGTCGGAAATACGAAAACGTCCGATTCAAGCCATAACCTGCTCTTCGCCACGCCGACAACACCGCCTAACAACCGAATGCAGTCCTCCAGCCCGGCCGCCCGGATGGCTTCGCGGAGCCTCGTCTCGTCCCGGCCAGTGCCCGCGACCGAAAAAGTAAATCGTCGCCCCTGTTGGCGCAGCTGCCGTAGCGCTGCAACTATGTCAAAGAGGCCTTTGGACTCGATGATGCGACCCACGTAAACAAGTCGCAGAGGCTCGTGACTGTTGACTGAACGCGGTTCATCGATCAGGCCCGATGAATCTATGGCGTTCGGAACCAGATATATTTTGATGCGTGAGTCGAAGGTAGCGTATGCAGCAAACTCTCCCCTGGAGAGTACTGTCACGGCATCGCTTCGCACCAGGAACTGTCGCAGGACCCAGGTCAACAATGCGCTCCGCGGGAAGAAATCGCTGGGGTTCGGACCACCGTGGACTTGATTTACAACGCTGCGGCGAAGCAGCTTCGCAACGACTAGATACGCGAGGTCCCTCCAATAAGCCTTGGCATCTAGCGAGGTGTTCAGGTGCACGATGTCAACCCGGGACTTCACCAGAAACAGGGCGAGCTGAAATGGGCTCACGCATAATCGCATGAGCTTTTGAATCGCATTTTCGGTGCGGCCTTCGCTGCCAACTCGAAAATGCAGCAGTTCGAAGTGCAGCCCGAGATCCGACGCAAGCAGCATGTTGACGTGGGTGCTCACACCGCTGAGGGCTGCAAGCCCGGGTCCAAGAATGACCACCCGCGCCCGCAAACCCGATCTGATGCGCATACCGGATCGCACCGGTTGGGATCAGGATGCCCGTGGAAGGAAAGGTGCGAACTCGGACTTTACGCGCTCGACCGCGCTGAGCGTGCCATCTCCATCGACGAACAGTCGATGCCAGATCTCCAGGGCAAGCATCAGCCAGATGCCCTGTTCACGATCGACGCGACGATTCACGTGGTCGTCAACTACCCGACGCACGATCTCGGGCCGATAGTAACCCCTACCAAGGCACCGCTCCGAGAGCAGCACGTTCTCAATCAGCCCGCGCCAGGGACCCACAAACCAGCGCGTCAGTGGTACGGTAAATCCGACTTTTCGCCGATAGATCGTGTCATGCGGCAGGTACTGCTCCGCGAGTTTCTTCAGTACGATTTTCGAACGCAGCCCGTCGACCTTCAGTGTTGACGGCAGGCTCGCCGCGTATTCGACTACCTTACGGTCCAAAAATGGCACGCGCGCCTCGACGCTCGCACCCATGCTCATTCGATCACCCTTCACCAGAATGTCGTCGACCAGTCGTGTGTGCAGGTCGCAATAAAGAAACCGC
>Ga0306925_10000029_pt1 | contig 60929 bp, 65 predicted proteins | sample flu12Cox44000176_FD_203755 | JGI IMG/M metagenome (GOLD analysis project Ga0306925, IMG submission 203755) | Lab enrichment of tropical soil microbial communities from Luquillo Experimental Forest, Puerto Rico - flux8day.12C.oxic.44.000.176 (v2)... | ecosystem: Environmental > Terrestrial >... | reverse complement strand
GATAGCCGGACCGATAGATCCCAACCTCTACGACCGCATTACCGATGGGGCCGAACCGACATCGGTACGGCCAGGCGCCTTGCGGGAGCCGGGAATTCCAAAAATCCGGCGAGACCGCGGTCCCTTTACTTCAGATGATGACCTTCTGCTCGCTGCCTTTTACGCCAGGCGCGAATACGATGCACTGAAGGCGGCAGGACCGATCAAGACGAACTATCCGCTCGCTTCAACGCCGCTGGTCACCTTGCTCAAGGAGATCGTGCAGCGGCGCGACATCCGATCAATTCATCTCGTCCAGCAGGCCCGGCGATGACTATGACCCCCGCTATAATTACTGTCGCGATTACGGGAGCGATCCCACGCAAGGTTGACACGCCGGCTGTGCCGGTCACCCCCAGCGAGCAGATTGAATCGACGCATGAAGCCTTCGATGCCGGGGCGTCGGTTGCCCATATTCACGTGCGTAACCCCGACGAAAGCCCGAGCTCTGATCCGGATCTTTTCGCGCAAGTGCAGGAGGGAATCCTCAAGCATTGTCCCGGGATGATCGTGCAGTTCTCCACGGGCGGGCGGGGCCGGAGCCAGAACGAGCGTGGACGGATGTTGTATCTCAAGCCCGATATGGCCTCGCTCGCCACGGGCTCTGTTAATTTTCCGACGCAGATCTACGAAAATCCGCCGCAACTCGTGGAAGAACTCGCGCGATCGATGCTGGAATTTAACGTCAAGCCCGAAATCGAAGTTTTCGATATGGCGATGCTCTATAACGCAAAGAACATGGTTGACCGCGGGCTTCTTAGACGTCCGTGTCAGGTTCAATTTGTGATGGGCATTCCAAATGCCCTTCCGGTCCGCCGTAGATTGCTGGAATTCCTGATCGCCGAACTGAAAGACCTCATGCCCGATGCGACGTGGTCAGCGGCCGGAATTGGACGCCATCAGCTTGAGGTCAACAATTGGTGCCTCGAGCTTGGTGGACACGTCCGCACCGGTCTGGAAGACAACATCAAGTTCGATAAGGATCGTCTCGCTAAGAGCAACGCCGAGTTGGTTGCGCGCCTGGCCGGGATGTGCGCCAGTTTTGGGCGACATCCAGCAAGCGCTGCGGAAGCACGTAAAATCTTGCAACTGCCGACAGGATAAAACTGGACGGCGAAAAAGGGGGAGACAATGCAGTCACGGTCATCGTCCGGCGGCTTCGGGACTTCGATCGGCACAATCGCTTTCGCAAGTGCGATTGGCACGACGATCGAATGGTATGACTTCTTCTTGTTCGGAGTGGTCACCCCTCTTGTGCTCAACAAACTATTCTTTCCAAACTTCGATCCTTTGGTCGGCACGTTATTGGCATATACGACTTTCTTCGTCGGATTCATTTCACGGCCAATCGGCGGAATTATTTTTGGCCATTACGGCGATCGTATCGGACGCAAGACCGTGCTCGTTCTCACTATTTTGATCATGGGTATCGCCACATTCCTGATCGGATGCCTACCGACCTATGCGTCGGTAGGGATCTGGGCCCCCGTTATGCTGCTTTTTCTGCGTATCTTCCAGGGCATTGGCATCGGTGGAGAATGGGGCGGGGCGGTGTTGATGGCAGTCGAACATTCTCCCGCAGGTAGACGCGGCTTCTACGGTAGTTGGCCACAAATCGGCGTTCCGGCCGGGCTGCTGCTGAGTTCGGGAATGGTTTATCTGTTGTCCTATCTTCCCGAGGCCGACTTCTTTTCGTGGGGTTGGCGAATTGCCTTTCTCATCAGCGCAGTGCTAGTGGCAGTCGGCCTCTATATCCGTTTGAAGATCATGGAGACGCCAGCGTTTACCCGCATTCAGGGAACAAACAAGGTGGCGCACGTACCGTTCTTCGAGCTGATCCGCACTCACGGCAAGAATACACTTCTTGGCCTTGGCGCCCGTTACATCGAGGGCGTGACCTTCAACATCTTTGGTGTGTTCGTCGTCGGATATCTCGCCGGGACCCTGGGACTGCCACGCCAGACAGCCCTCTCCGGTGTGATGATTGCTTCGGCGATTATGATCATTATGTTGCCGATCTACGGCACTCTATCTGACAGGGTCGGCCGGCGGCGGATGTTTGCGATCGCGGGACTGTTGATCGGGATTCTGTCATTCCCGTCTTTCTGGCTGATGCAGACCAAAGAGCCGTTGTTGATCTGGCTGGCCATCGCAATCCCGTTCGCGATCGTCTATCCAGCGGTTTATGGCCCGCAGGCCGCACTGTTTTCCGAGCTGTTCGATACACGTGTGCGCTACACCGGAATATCGTTTGTGTATCAGTTCTCCGGAATCTATGCGAGCGGGCTTACGCCGATCATCGCCACGGCATTGTTACCAGCGGGCGGCAACAAGCCCTGGTTGATTTGCTTGTATGTCTTGATCGTCAGCATCATCAGTGCGGCTTCGGTGTTTGCGATGACCGAGTCCCACAAACGAGATATGGCCGTCGACAACAAGCAAGCATGACCTCAACCGCGACGCGATCATCATGGACCTCAACCTGAAAGGTCGCGTAGCGATTGTCACCGGTGGCGCTGCCGGGATCGGCGAGGCCATCGCGCGCGCCCTCGCGGCGGAGGGCTGTCGCGTGAACATTCTCGACCGCGACGAAGCGCTTGCGCGCAAGCTAGCCGCCTCCCTCGGGCCCGGTGCGCAGGTCGCCGTTGCGAACGTCGGCGAACCTGCAGCGGTCGCTCACGCCTTCGACCAGATCGCGGCCCGCCACAACAGGCTCGACATCCTCGTCAATGCAGCGGGCGTTCTTTCAATCGGCCTTGTGGCTGATTTGCCGACAGCAGAGTGGCAGCGAGTCCACGAGATCAATCTTTCCGGGGTGGTGTATTGCGTAAAGTCAGCAATTCCATTCATGCGTCAACAGAAACGTGGCCGGATAATCAACATCGCATCGGTGTCCGCCATGCGCGGCGGAGGTTCAGTCGGCAATACACTTTATGGCACAACCAAAGCCGGAGTGATCGCCCTCACAATGGGGCTCGCTCGTGAGTTGGGCCCTGACGGGATAACGGCCAACGCCATAGCGCCCGCCGTCGCCGATACTGCGATGACCCGAGCTGCACTGACCGAGGACGTGAAGCGGAAAATCTTGGCAAGAATTCCTTTGGGGAGGCTCGCGAGCCTTTCAGATATTGCCGATTTGGCGGTATTTCTTGCATCTGATCGCGCGAGTTTTATTACCGGGACGGTCATCCCAGTTGATGGCGGCATCCTGACAACATAACGGCCCGGCCCATGATCATGACCGAGCTTTCGGCTGTCGCCATAGTCATTATCGCCGGGCTTGTGAGAGGTACGACCGGTTTCGGGGGCGCCATGTTGATGACCCCGATCCTGTCCGGCCTTTTTTCCCCAATCAACGCGGTTGTGATCGCACTGCTTTTGGAAACGGCTGCAGCCCTGGTGATGTTTCCGGATGCCCTGCCAAAAGCGCGGTGGTGGACATTGGTGTACCTCACTTTGCCGGCAATCTTGACAGTACCCCTTGGCGGCTACCTGTTGCTGACACTCGACCCAAGCATAGCCCGGAAATTAATTTCCGGCGTCGTGATTTTATTTAGTTCGATGCTGCTGTTCGGGTTCCGCTACGGCGGGACACCACGAGTAATAACGTCGCTTGCACTTGGCAGTGCTGTCGGTGTGCTGTTGGGGGCGACAAGCGTTGGGGCGCCACCTGTCATTCTTTATTTGCTTTCAGGCCCCGACTCCATTGCGGTTACCCGGGCCAATCTGACGGTGTTCGTGACAGCGATTTCTGTGATTGGATTGGTTATGCTCGCCGCGGCCGGCGCTATCAATGGCGCGTTAGCAATCACCGCTGCAGCCCTGACAATGCCATTCTTGTTGAGTACCTGGCTGGGAGCCAAGTTCTTTGGACGATTGAGCGACGCAGGCGTGCGCCGGTTTGCTCTCGGTTTGATGCTCTGCGTGGGGGTGATCAGCTTTCTTGCCTAAGAAGGCGTTTGGCAGCGTGTTTGTCGGGATCCGAAAGTGGACATGTGCAGTGCAACTAAGGATGTCCGCTTTGGGCCAATAGCGGACACATCGGCTATTCGATCACCTCGTCGGCGCGGCCAATTAGTGTGTTTGGGACGTTCAGACCGAGCGCCTTGGCAGTTTTGAGGTTGATCACTAGCTCATATTTTGTCGGCGCCTGAACCGGAAGATCGGCAGGCTTTTCGCCCTTGAGAATACGGTCGACATAGCCGGCTGCCGGCCGGAACTGTTCGACATAATCAGCCCCGTAGTAAATCAGGCCACCGCCGGTCGCGTGGTAACGGAAAGGATAGATCGCGGGCAGCTTGTAGCGCGCCGCAAGCGCGATAATCAAATCGCCATAAACTGATGCCCTCGCACCGGGCATTACGATCAGGCCACCGTTCGCCGAGCGGGCGAAAGCCGCGACACCACGCTCGATCTCACCGGCATCGCGCGTGTCGACAACAGTCACCTCCACGCCGAGCAGCTGAGCTGCACCCCGTACGGCGCCGAACGTGGCGAGCAAGGCCGGATTGTTCGGATCGCGGAGTACAGCGACCCGCGTCAGGTTCGGTGCAATCTCCCTGAGGAGTTGAAGAAACTTCCCACCCAGACTGTATTCATAAATCATGAAGCCAGTCGCGTTGCCGCCCGGCCGTACCATGGACTCGACGAATCCGGCACCGACCGGATCAGCGACCGCCGCGAATACAATCGGTAAGGTATGACTAAGAGCTTGCATCGCCGTCACGCCCATGGTGCCGCTGGCAAGGACGACCTCCGGCGCGAGCGCGACTAGTTCCGCCGCGTATTTGCGTTCGAGGTCCATCTTGTCCTCGCCCCAGCGAATATCGATGCGTATATTGCCCCCTTCCTTCCAGCCCAATTGTTCGAAAGCCTGCCTGAATGCCGCGATGCGAGCCTGACCTTCTGGATCACTCTCCGACCGGTTCATGAGGACACCGATCCGCCGCATCTGCTCGCCCTGTTGCGCGAGCGCCGCAAGCGGCCACGTCACCGCAACACTACCAATAAGAGTGATAAACTCCCGTCGCTGCATGGCCGTCCACCGGCACAAAGCGTAGGACGAAACGAAGTATAGCACTGGAAAAAATTCGCGCTATGTCCGCTATGGGTCAAAAGCAGACATGTAAAGTGCGAGAAGGCATGTCCGCTTAACCCCAATAGCGACATCGATTGCGTTTTTCAGCATGTCTGCTTTGGGCCAATAGCGGACATGGACGCTAATCGATTTTGGCAATAGCCGCCCGCCGTTTAAGAAATGCTCGAATACAACATAGTAAGCCCGGTAGCTCCCAGCGCGGTGGCGAAAAGTCGATTTAGATGTTCTGCACTGATGCGTGTCGCTAATCGCGCCCCGAACCACGCCGCAACTGACTGAGCCGGTGCAATGCACGCCCATATCGTCAGGTCGATGCTGCCGAGCTGCATCGCATGCTGCGAGTGGGACGCCAAAGCCGCAGCAACCGTCGCCGGGACGCTGACTGCCACCCCAGCCGCAGCCGCGCGGCCAATGCTCTTATGAATTGGCAGCCCCATCAGCATCATGATGATGTTAGTGAGGATGCCGCCACCGATCCCAGCGAAGCCGGAGGAAACGCCGATACCAATGCTGGCGAGATGACGAAACAAACCGCCTGGCGGCTGCTCGGCCATCGGTTTGAAGTGTTTCGGAAAATAAAATCGAATTGCGAAAATGAGGCACAGCAAGCCGAAAACCGCCGTCATTAGGCTGCCGCGCACATGTGGTGCAGCTAATTGCGCCGTTATCACGCCGACAGCGATCCCCGGTCCCCAATCGCGTATAAATCTGACATCGGTGTTTCCAGCACGGCGGTGACCGAGAAATGAAACGAGCGACGCTGGCAGGATCGCCGCTAGAGAGGTTGCGACCGCAATATGAACCGCTTGGTCTTTAGAAACGCCGCTGTCGACAAGCCCGTAAAAAATGACAGGAACGACGACAATGCCACCTCCGATCCCGATCAACCCCGCGAGTAATCCTGCGCCCGCTCCGGCCGCTAGCCCCAACGAGATCAGCGTGACGGCGCTCACTTTTGCCCCCGGTCTCGCTACTACGGTGAGTTAATGTGCCTTAGCGGAGGGACCGCCCTGACATCGTCGGAGGATTTGGTCCAAGGACGCGATTGCCAAAAGATCCGAGCAATCCAGGAGCCGATGTATGCGGACCGACGGTGTTGGGCGGTTCGCCAGAGATCAGCAAAAGACACTTCAAACAAACCTGGCTTCTCGTCGGGTTTGGTTTCCGTGCGTTCGGACTTCTCGATTGATTTCCGTTCAGCCATGACCATGACAATCCCCTCGTATTGCGAGCGGCTCTGCCTGACTACGGATGCTAGCGAAGCCGCGCGACGGTTCGGCGCACGCCGCTCGGCCAAACCCTTAAGGAGCTTGAGACAGGAGCACGGCTACCTGATCTGACATCGGAAAATGTACGGAAGCGTAGGTTAGTGCCAGCAAACCGACCGCAGAGAAAAGCGCTATGGCAATCGATCAGAGGGATTCGTGACAGACCAACTCCGGTCGCTTAGATCGGTTGAGCTTTTGGCTAGGCCAGTGATGTTCGCCATTGGTGGCTCCATCTGTGTGTGCTGACTCTTCGAGCCTGGACGTTTGGAACCGTAAGTAACCAATGACGGTGGCCGGTGTGATGCCGTTCACAGAGCACTGTTTGTTTATTGAAATTTTACTCAGCGGGATGATGGTGCCCATGCAGAGAGGTCGCACCAAGAAACAGAAACGGCCGACGCAGGCCAACCCGGGCTAGATCAAACGTTTAGACAGAGCCGATGACACATGCTTGTAGAACCAGTGACGAGCTTAAAAATTTTTCTGGTGGTAGAGGTTAGATTACGGTGTCCGCTTTGGGTCAAAAGCGGACATATGCGCCGCAAAAAGGAATGTCCGCTCTAACCGGATAGCGACCCCCCCGCAAACGGTCATGTCTGCTTTACCCCCGAAAGCCGACGTGTGCAGTGCAAGAGGCAATGTCCGCTAAGGGCCAAAAGCGGACATCGGGACGACTGCAGGCGTTCAGGAAAATGACGCAGGAACTTTCGTGCCCGCTCCATCTGCTTGTCGGTGAAAGGTCGAGAAACTTCGGGGTGTTTGCTTCAACTTCCTCGCGTCATCTGGCACCCGGCAAAGTGATGCGGAATGCGGCGCCATGCGGAGCGACTGGGGATACCGACAACGTTCCGCCATGAGCTTCAACGACCAACCGGCAAATTGCCAACCCCATCCCCATGCCATTAGCCTTTGTCGTGTAGAACGCATCAAAGATACGGTCGATGTCTTTTTGCTGTACGCCTGTGCCAGAGTCTTCGACGCTAACCTCAAGGCCGTTAGAATTGAATGGCTTTGATGCAATTCGCAATGCTCGTTCGGTGACGGCACGCATGGCCTCAGCAGCGTTGGTAATGAGGTTCAAGATGAGTTGCTGCAATTGGCCTCGGTGTCCGGAGATCAATGGCACTTGTGGGGCCAGTTCAAGCTCGACGCTGACCGAGGCCGCCTCCAGATCGTCACGTACTAGCGCGATGGTCTCGCGAATGAGGTCGTTCACATCAAGTGCGACATCGATTTGATCGGCTCGGCTGAACATTGCCCGGACCGACTGAACTACGTCGCTCGCTCGATGGCCAGCAATCGCAATATCTTTAAGGGTCCCTAGTGCTTCGTCCAGACTTGGCGGCGTCCTAGCCAACCAGCGCAGGCCCGCATTGGCGTTCGCTACAATCGCGCCCAACGGCTGTTTGATTTCGTGCGCGATTGCCGCCGACATTGCTGCAAGTGTCGTGTGCCGGGCAGCTTGTGCCAGCTCCCGCTGAGCTTCACGCAATTTATGTTCAGCATCCTTGAGTTCCGTGATTTCCCGCCCCAAGCCGTAGAGTCGCCCGCGATCCGGGGCGGTTTTCCAGGAGAACCAATGATATGACCCGTGCCTATCCCGCAGGCGACTCTCAAAACGCACCGTCTTTTGGCCTGCGGCAAGACGACTGATCTCGACGCGCGTTTTTTCCACATCGTCCGGATGTAGCAGCCATCGGGAAGTCTTGCCGAGCAAATCCGCCTCCGACCAGCCAAGTGTCGCGGTCCAGGCGGGGTTAACGCTGAGGTATTTGCCCTCGAAATCGGCTACGACCAGCAAGTCCTGTGAGACGTTCCAGATATGAAGTCGTTCCCGCGTCTCAGCCTCGACGCGTTGTCCCAGGGTGTCATTGAGGTCCCGCAGCGCCTCCAGTGACTCACTCAGATCGCTGGTGCGCTGCCGTAGTTCGTTGAGGAGGCGGGTATTCTCGATTGCGATAACTGCCTGATCGGCGAAAGTCTCCACAAGGGCGATCTGCCTGTCGTTAAATCGACGAACTTCTTTTTGGCGAAACAATGTAAACGCGCCGATCAACTCGTCATCTTTCAAAATCGGCACGATTAGCAATGTTCGCACGCCTGCAAGTTCGACAGCCGCAACGACACCGGGTTCGCGGTGTCGAGTGTAAATCGGTTCTGCAGCCAAATCAGCAACGTGAACCGTCTTTTTTGTCGCCACCATGTGCCCAGCGGGCGTTGATGCGCTGCGGATCGGCAGACGCCGACGCAAATCAGCGAAAGCGGCTGGAGTATCATGGGTAGCTGTGAGATGTAAGGCGTCGCCGTCCCAGCGATAAATGTTGCCGAAATTGGCGCCGCAGATGCGCACGGCTTCCGCGAGCATGGTAGCAAAGACCGGTTCAAGATCCCCCGAGGAGCTACTAATAACTTGTAGCACCTTCGATGTGGCGGCCTGCTGCTCCAATGCTTCGTTACGCTCACGCGTGCGCTGGTCGAGTTGTTCCCGCAGCTCCGCTGGTGACGTATCCGCGTTTCGCGCTCGACGAGCTTTCCGGGCAGTGTTACGGCGTAGGCCCTTGATGGGTCGACCCTTTGTTTTGCCGCGCCGTTTCACGTCGCCTCCCGCGTTTCATCATTCAATCTTAGGGAAATCTGAAACATCGCGCTACAGCTGCGACACCCATGCCCGCTTTGGGCCAATAGCGGACATCGCGTGATCTTATTCGATGACCTCGTCCGCGTGCCCGATTAGCGTGTTGGGGACGTTGAGTGCCGAGAGACTTGGCGGTGTGGAGGTTGATCGTGAATTGGTATTTCGTCGGCTGCTGAAATGGCCGATCGCCGGGTTTTTCCCCGCGCAGAACGCGGTCGACGTAGGATGCGGCACGGCGAACTGGAACATCGGCGTGCCCACTATCGCGACTTTGTGCGCACTCAAAACAACCTTGCCAAACTTTAATGCTTCGGCGGCTTGCGCCCGTTAGTAAGACACCATATGCGACGCATTCACAACACGCGAAAGAAAAGACATGCTTGCATGTGGGGGAATATGAAACGAAGAATACAAGATGTTATGACGAAATTACATATTTGTGAAAATGCTCTCATATTAATAGCGTCATGGGATTGTGAAAATTACAGAGCCGGCATTGGCTCTTGCTACCGTGCAAGACGAACGGAGAATGCCAGCGAAACTACAAAACGCTGTTGCGCGCCTTGTGTCGCCCATAAAACTCTGATGAGTTATAAATGAAACCCGTAGCGATTTCACCGTTCGCCGGTTTTGTGTCGCGAAATCCTGTCACGCTGAGATCAGCAAAAAAATACCCTAGTTTGGTCTGTGATTGTCGCGAATACTCTCGCGGCGCCAGTGGCGACAACGTCGGCAAATTTACAACACGTCAGTTGCACAATCTCGAGCTAATTTGTTGGATGCAGATCTCGAAACGGCCGGCGAAAGGTCATCATTCTGCAATGGAGGACTGCACGGCAACCGGACAACAAACGTCGAACCTTCACCTTCTCTGGTCTCAGTCGTGATCTCACCGCAATGCAGATCGATCACCATTTTGACGAGATAGAGGCCAACACCTGTTCCGACTATTCCAGACACATTACTGCCGCGCTGATACCGTTGGAACAATCGTTCGCGGTCTTTTTCTGGAATTCCAATCCCACGATCTTTGACGGCAACCGCAATTTGCCCAGAATCGATCCAGGTACTCACATTGATTTCGCCGCCATCCGGTGAATATTTTATAGCGTTGGAAACGAGATTGCTGAATAGTTGAAAAAGTAATTTCGGGTCGCCGATGATTTGCGACGGAATCGCCCCAAAGTCTTCGGAAATCTGTGCTTCCGGTGCTATTTCCCGATGCAACTGGCAGACCTCGTGCAGCAATGCTGCCATATCAACCGCTGTTGGGTGAAAGTGGAGGTCAGCACCGCCATCGAGCAGGCGCGACGAATTTAGAAGCGTTTCGATCAAGTTCGTCATCCGCATGACGGCCGCTCGAATACTGCTGGCACGTTCCGCGATGTCATTGATTTGCGGACGATCATTTATCCTTATCAAGCGTTGGGCGTGGCCATCGATGATAGTCAACGGAGTGCGAAATTCGTGCGATGCCATCGATACGAAATTGCGCTGCAGCTGCGTCAGATGTTGCTCGTTTGCGAGCTGTTCTTCCAACACCGACGCCTGCTCGGCTAGCCTACGTTGAGTGATCATGAGCTCGATCGCATTTTGGCGAAACACGACCATGGCGCGCGCCATCGCACCGATCTCATCGCGACGTTCCGCGCCCTGCACATCAATGTTCGTGTCGTTTTCCGCGAGACGGTGCATGCCGTTAGCAAGGTGGAGAAGGGGCCCTGATATTGAGAGTCCGACATACAATAGTGCGCCCGCCACCATCACGCCCGCGACCAACATCGCAACACTGATTAGCCATCGGCCTTCTTGATAAGCCAAATCGGCGCGGCTACTAGCCTCTGCCGTTTCAGTGACATTCTTCTCCGTGAGCCGTCCAAGCGCATCGCTTGCCGCATTATAGGCTGACTGCGAGGCTGTCATATAAAGACTGACTGCCTCCGTTTGATGGTTCGTGGATGAAAGCTCCAATACGTGGTTGACGATGTCCCGGTATTTTATCCACGCGGTTTTGAATAGATTGTAGAGATCGCCTTCGGCGGCAGCATGATGAATTTGCTCGTAGCTAGTCCGAGCTTGCGAAATGGATTGGTCGAGCTCCTGCATCTCCATCTCGCTTGCGGCAACCTCGGAAGCGGTTGACGAGAGGAGATGGCGACCCTCGGCGGCGCGGAAATCAGAGGTAAAATTGTTGAGATCGCCGAGAACGCGTGTGTTTTGCAGCCAACGATCGCGGATGTCCAAGGACACGCTATTGACATCGCTGAGGCGTCCGATGCTGAAAAAGCCAAGAACAATCACCAACAAGAAAAAGAAAAAAAAGATCGCGGACAGGCGGAATCGGATCGAGCGCCGTCGCTTCATAACGACCTGCTGTCAGATTGCCAGAAAAGGTATCCAAGCATGATTTTTGAGCATAATGCGTGCCGCCTTCGGTGGGGACTGTGATTTATCACAGTTCATCCGAAAAGGCGGTAAGCTAAGCTTGTAGAAGCGGACAGGGCGGGCCCGAAACTAAGCCCAAGCATCGCATTGTTTTCAGACATACTAGCTCTCATCACCAATGCCAGAACCTCGTCAAAAAATCCTTTGTATTGAAGACAATCGCGAGACTGCGGCATTGATCGCCGAGGAACTCGTCGATCGAGGTTTTGAGGTTATAGTCACGCATAATGGTCAAGAGGGCTTTGCGGCGATCCTGCGCGCTAAGCCTGACCTCGTGCTCTGCGATGTCAGCATGCCCGTGATGTCCGGCTTCGAGGTGCTAGAACGATTGACCGCGATCGCGCCCCGCTTCGGGGACATGCCCTTTATATTCCTGACCGCGCTCACTGACCGCGACAATGAGCTCAAGGGCCGAGAGCTTGGTGCCGACGATTATGTAACCAAACCAGTCGATTTCGATGTGCTCCACGCGATAATCACCGCTCGCTTGGCGCGGATCGCCCGCACGAAAATATGGCCCAAACTTGTGGACCTCAATGAACGCGAGATCGAAACGTTGACCTGGGCGGCACGCGGCAAGACATCGGCAGAAATTGCGCAGATTCTTAACTTGAGTAAACGGACAGTTGACTTTCACATCGACAATGCCCGCATCAAGCTTGGGGCGACAACGCGGGTTCAAGCCGCCATTAGGGCGGTGACTGGGCGGTTGATCGAGCCCTGACTAGTACCAACGAGCATTGGCCGACGTTCAACTGCCGGGTTCAGCGCAGGCGTCGGACGCTCGTCCCATTGATTGCCGGAGCGTCCGTGGCGGCGCCACCAATGCGGCCAGGACCAGAACCGGGTCGGCCAATCCCTGTTCCGTTGATGCCGGCACCGAGTTTCGCGGCTCGGGGGGTAGCGACCGAAGGGCTGGCGCTCGTAACAGCGTTGGATGGAGCCGAGTTCGGGGAGACACGACTGGCGGGTCCGCTATTTGTTGGGTGGATGTTCATTGCGGCACGCGGTGGACCACCTGAAACAATTAAGCCAGACGTCTTATCGGCTCGTTGGGCAAAGCTGACATTCGCCGCCAGCAAAAAGAGCACAAACACCGCACATGGTGTACGCCAGGGTTTCCAATGCAAAAAGAGCAAAAAGACCAACATGTCTGTTCGTATCTTTCGTTTAACTATAGGCCTACGGCCCGACCTCCTCGTCATGTCGAGGCCAGATCCTGTTCCGCGTCACGCCCCGGGTTACGATCAGCTACGCTCCCTAAAAACATCATCTGCAGCGCGGGCACAACCACGAGCAACATGATCGGGCCAATGAGCATGCCACCGACGACGACCGTTGCCAGCGGACGTTGCACCTGAGCTCCAATGCCGCTCGATATCGCAGCAGGTACCAACCCGATGCACGCCGACATCGCGGTCATCAGCATCGGCCGCATACGCTGTTCGGCAGCATGGAACATCGCTTCAGTTGCGCCCATGCCGTTCGTCCTGACTTGATTGTAGTAAGTGATGATGAGGATACCATTCATCACCGACACGCCGAACAGCGAAACAAATCCGACCGCAGCCGAAATGCTAAAGTCTAGTCCTGAAACGTACAGAGCGAACACGCCGCCCGCGATTGCGAATGGAATGCCGACCAACGCCATCAGACTGTCGCGCAGCGAATTAAAAAGGCTGTAAAGGAGAACGAGGATCAAACCAAGGCTGATCGGCACGATCACGGCGAGGCGCTGTTTGGCAAGCTGCAGCTCCTCGAACTCACCAGCCCATTCAATCCGATAGCCACTCGGCAACATCACATTTTTGGCGATTCGTTTCTGCGCTTCGGCAACGGTGCCCCCGAGATCACGGCCGCGCACGCTGAACTTGATCGGGATGAACCGCTGATTGCGCTCATGAAAAATATAAGACGCACCGGTATCGAGCCTGATATCGGCGAGTTCACTCAACGGAACGTAGGCATTGCTGCCATTAGCAGCCGCAATACCGACTTTGATCTTGCGCACCGATTCTATGCTGTCGCGGTATTCGGATGCGACGCGTACAGTCACGCTGAATTGTCGGTCCGCTTCCAACAACGTAGTCGCCACTGTGCCACCTAGCGCTGCCTGTACGACGCTATTGACGTCTCCTGAATTGAGTCCATAGCGGGCCGCTCGGTCACGGTCGACCTTGATGTTCAGATTGGGCTGCCCGAGGACTCGAAAAATTCCGAGGTCAGCTACTCCCTTGACCTGATCCATTTCGCGCATGACCTGCGTAGCGAGCTGTTCCAGAGTCACCAAATTCGGACCGATGATTTTGACAGAGTTGGCGCCCTTCACGCCCGATAGCCCCTCTTCGATGTTGTCCTGAATGTATTGTGAGAAGTTGAACCCAATTCCGATGAATTCCTTTTGGAACTCTGACTGCAACTCCTCGACCAGTTTTTCTTTGGTCATTCCCGATCGCCACTGTTCGAACGGCGTTAGTGGCACGAAGAACTCAGCGTTGAAGAACCCAGCGGCGTCACTGCCATTGTCCGGCCGGCCGTGTTGCGAAACTACTGTGATGACTTCCGGGTGACTCAGTAGAATTTCGCGAATTTTTTTCACGGCTGGTATGCCGGCTTCCAACGATATGGTCGGCGGCATCGATGCGCGGATCCAGAGGTTGCCTTCCTCGAGGGCCGGCAGAAATTCGCTACCAAGCCGCGGGATTAGGAGCCCGACGGCCGCTAAAAACATGAGCCCAAACGCGACAACGATCTTTCGATTGGCAAGCGACCAACGCAGGATCGGCTTATAGATCGAACGTAACGCCCGCACCACAATGGTCTCGGCTTCCGTGACACGTTGGGGGAGAAGCAACGACGCCAAGACCGGTGTGATCGTGAACGTCGCGATCAGCGCTCCGACCAACGCATAGCCATAAGTCCTGGCCATAGGATTGAATATCTGGCCTTCAACACCCTGCATGGTGAACAGCGGGACGAACGCTGCCACGATGATCGTAGCGGAGAAGAATACCGCTTTGTCGACTTGCAGCGAGCTAATGAGCACCAGGCGGAGCCGGTCCGTCCAGATCGACCGACCCGACGATCGTGTCGACTGAGTAGGATCCGGACCCCACTTGCCCTCTTTTAGATCATCTAATAGTTGCTGTTTTGCTTGCGGTCCCGCCTGGAAATTCCGAAAAATATTTTCGACTAGGATCACTGCCGAGTCTACAATGATGCCGAAATCGATCGCCCCAAGCGACAAAAGATTTGCATCCTCTCCCATCAGCACCAGAACGATCGTGCTAAAGAAAAGCGCGAAAGGAATATTTACTCCGACGATGATGGCGCTCCGTAGGTCGCCAAGAAAGATCCACTGGATCAGAAAGACAAGCAAGCAGCCCAAGACAAGGTTGTGCAGGACCGTGTGCGTGGTGACCGACACAAGCGATGTTCGGTCATAGAAGGGCATGATCTTCACGCCGGGGGGTAGGGTCCCATCACTGTTTATTTTTTCGACTTCCGCCTCGATGCGTGCGGCAACATCATTCGTATGTAACGTCCGATTCATAACTACGATGGCGGCGACTACATCGTCCTCGTGGTCGCGTCCGGCCTTGCCGAGCCTTGGAAGATTGCCGACATAAACATTTGCTACATTCTTCACCTGTACCGGAACGCCGTTTGATTGCGTGAGAACGATATTCTCGATGTCATTCACCCGCCAGCCTTGGGTGAGATCCGCAGATCCGCCGCTGTCGATCAGGCCTATGCCGCGGATATTGGCCGACTGCTGGCCGATGTTGATCGTGCGGCCACCAACATTGATGTTGGCGTTGCCGATGGCGCTCAACATCTGCGGCAATGTAATGTTGTAGGCATCGAGCTTGTGAAGGTCGACTTCGACTTCGTACTCCTTCGTCGTGCCGCCCCAGGTGTTAACTTGGACGACGCCTGGGACCGTTAACAAACGCCGCTGCAGGACCCAGTCCTGCACCGTGCGAAGATTGTTTAGGCCGAAATGAGGGGGCCCAATCAGTTGGTAGCGATAAATTTCGCCGACAAGGCTCGATCCCTGGATCTGCGCCGTCACGTTGTTTGGGAGACTGACGTTTTGCTGCAGACTGAGTTCGGCTTGGGTTACGGCAAAGTAATAGTCGATCCCGTATTTGAAAGTCACACGAACGAAAGAGAGGCCGTAAAACGAAGTGGACCGAATATTGTCAACGCCGGGAGTGGCGGCGAGACCAACCTCCATGGGGATCGTGTAGTAACGCTCCATTTCCTCGGCAGATAGACCGGCAGCCTGAGCGGTAATTTCTAGGATCACCGGTGCTGGATTCGGATACGCCTCGATATTTAATTTCGAAAACGCAACTAGCCCCGCAGCGGCGAACGCCAACAAGCCAAGCAAAACAATTGGACGGCGACTCAACCCGAAAATGACCAAACCCTTTAGCACGGGTTGGTTACCTTTCTCGCCAGGCGGTTTTGTTGAACCCTTGTTCTCAGCGGGATGAGCTCGCTATCGCATTGCTCAAAAACAACGCGTTGTCGGTGACGATTAGCTCTCCCGGTTGCAATCCCTCGAGCACTTGGTCATACCCGTCTCGCTGTAGGCCGATCCGGATCGTTCGCTTTAGGAAATGTCGCCGGTCGTTGGTGACCCAGACCGTCATCGTACCGTCGCCTTCTCGGACCACACTATTTAACGGAATCGCAGTCGCGCGCACCGGATCGGTGATATTGATCACGAAGGTTGCGAACATTCCTGGCCGTAGTTCAAAATTCGGATCCTTAATCTCGGAGCGCACCGATAAGCGATGTGTATTGGGATCAACTGTTGCCCCAATAGTAGAGATACGTCCTTCGAACAGGCGCTCTGGAAAAGCCATGACCTTGACTTTAACCCGCTGCCCCGAATGAAAATACGGGCTGTCGGTCTCAGCGACGTTTGCCATCATCCACTTGATCGACATATCGGCGACTGCGTACGGAGCCGGCGCGTTGCCTGGCTGAACAAAGAGTCCGGGCGCGGCATTGCGAGCCGTGACCGTGCCCGAGATCGGGCTTTTAACGACCAAAATTCGATCAACCCGCCGCTCAGCAATCGTGCGATCAATCTCGGCATCAGTTTTGCCGAACAGACGAACGGCGTCGCGGGCCGCTTTAAGCGCACCTTCGGCCGTTTGTTGGTCGGATGTTGCTTGCTCTAAATCCCTTTGCGCGATCGCCCGCGTCACATAGAGCGCCTTAGAACGTGTCAAGTTGCGGGTGGTCAGTTCCAGGACCCCGGCCGCTGCGATCAATGTTGATGAAGCTTGCAGGAGGTCCGGGCTGTCAATCGTGAACAGTGTCGCCCCTTCCGCCACTTCATCTCCGATTTTGGCAAACGTCTCGATGATTCTGCCTTGATAGGGCGTGAAGACCTGCACTGACATTTCCTGATTGAAGTCGATGCTTCCAACCGCTTCCTTCTCGATCGGAAAGGTGTACTCTCCCGCCACTTCGACCGTGATAGATCTCAATTGCGCGTCGGATAGCTCCAGGCCTTCGGCAAAAAATGGTCCGTCGGCAATTTGCCTTAGCGATTTTGCAGTTGAAGAGAGGTCGGTGACGCTGGTATTGGCCGCTGCTGCGACCAGGTCGATTTTTGGGAAACCCGCGGAACTCCCGGCGAAATAAGCGCCCGTCGCAACGACTAAGATCCCGACAGCGCCCAACGCGCTTACGATGGTGTTTCTCTTGTCGTATCTCATGGGCACGCAACGCTTGTTGAGAGTTGGCGGGACTATGGCCACCAGTCCGACCGCGGGTCTACTGCGATAAGTTGCAGTTCTACTGCGACAAATCACAGTTCCGAGCATCCGGTTGCACGCGAATAGCGGACATCACCAGACATGCTGTGCGGACATCACCAGACATGCTGTGATGTTTGCTATTGGCCCAAAGCGGACGTGCTGAGCGCGGCGGGTAAAGCGGACATGAAATGGCAATTCGCGACAACGTCCGCTTTGGCGCCAAAAATGTCCTTGCCCTCACTTGATCGCGGTGTGATGGCCGTCACAGCCAAACATTCCGAAATTGGTAGTTTCTTACCTCAACATCGGGGGATGATTTAGGGCCAGGCTCAATATGACCGAAAGAATGTTTTTTGCGCCCGATGAAGAATCGGCAAGGCGGGCACGGGAATCTCTAGCGCAACAGACGCCCGCAACTTTCTCGGGAATCGATATTCTTGACGGGCGGATAAAGACTTTTGCGGGAATTGTGCAGCTCGTCGAGGACAATGGAGCAAGTGTCCCCGTTAGCAAGCGTTGGCGAATTGCGCTCAGGCGCGGCTAATTTAAGTCTATTTTGGGCGCGGGGCGTGACGCGGCTCGCGTGAACAGGATTTGCCACGGTGGGTGGCCATGTCCGCTTTACCCCCAATTAGCGACATCGATTGCGTTTTTCGGCATGTCTGCTTTGGGCCAATAGCGGACGTGTGCGGTGCAACTATTAAAACGTTCGCTATGCGCTAAAAGCGGACATGGTTGGATTGAAACTTAAAACGACCAACACCGTTTATACCGCATGCACTATAAGGAATTTGACCCGACCGACTATTCGGTCGTCGTGAAGTTGCGAGGCAACCCGCCAAAGGCATGGAAGTGGGAAATTTACCGCGCCTGTCGCTGCGGCCCGCTGGAAAGCTCACCTGTCCTTTTTGAAAGCATGGCAGTGGCGGCTAAAGAAGGAAAAAAGGCACTGGGACGTTTGCTTGCAAAAACAAAACACGCAACTTAACGGCCGACGACCTGCTCGCGGCTCGCGGAGATCCGATGGCCTGTTTCAACGCGCACGGTAATTTTCTTAAACGATGAGAGGTTTGCCATCTATTTTCGGTTTGCGGCGAGGCTGACAGCCGCTGTTACCGCGGCAACAATCAGCCCAGTGAGCGCACAAAACTTTACCCCGGCGCTACCCTGTGTTGCCCCGCCGGGCCTCGCTCACTTTGACATGCCGCTCAAGCACGTCGCGGAACGAATTTCCGTACATAAACCTCTTACGATCGTTGCTATAGGTTCGTCATCGACGTTCGGCGTTGGCGCAAGCTCGCCCGCCATGTCCTATCCGAGTCGGCTTGCAGAAGAACTGCGTGCGCTGCTCCCCCAGACGCCACTTACAGTTCTCAATCGGGGCATCAATGGCGAGACCGTGACAGAAATGTTGGCGCGCTTCGATCGCGACGTGCTCGCAGCACGCCCTGATCTCGTATTTTGGCAGGTCGGCAGTAATGCGGTACTTCTCGGCAAGGCCCTTGGTCCCACCGGTTTGTTGATCGATGAAGGTTTGACGAGACTCAAGGACGGCGGCTTCGACGTGGTGCTGATCGATCCCCAATATGCACCCAAGGTTATCGCCAGGCACGACGAGTACGATGTTGAACTAATGGTCGCACTGATTTCAAGAACCAGCCATGACATGGGTATCAATCTTTTCCAGCGCTTTGCCCTAATGCGCTATTGGCACCTGGCGAAAGGCCTCCCGTTCAGTGTTTTCTTATCGAAGGACGAACTGCACATGAACGATTGGAGCTACGGTTGTATAGCCAAGCTTCTCGCGCAAGCGGTTGTTGAGGCCGCCGGTGGGCCCGTGCGCTAATCGAGTGCATGTCCGCTTTGGGCCAAAAGCGGACATTCGCCTCCTCAGTTGGCCTGTTCGATGACTGGCAACTTCCAAGCCTTGTCGAACACAGCTTTCTCTGGGCAATAGAGCCGGAGCCAAGAAAATCAAAACCCGGCGGAGTGTAAATCCAGTTTGCTTCCTTTCCGGCTGCTGCCTTCGCCTCAGCGCCATTTGGCGACATGGGCAATCCTGAGCCGCGGTAAGATTTGAGTTTTACGATGTGAGTGCGATGCTACCGCGCGCGCGGCATCGACTCATGCATAGTCGTGAAATGCCGTTATTCCCCTATCTGTCGATCATCATATGGATGGGCATGATCAAAGTCATGCTGGGCGCGACAGATGATGATGCTCAAAGCATGGCCGATCCCACTGATGTGACGATGAACCGCGCGAGCATCATCGCCTTTCCCGCGCCACGCGCGGCGACGGCGGACCTCTTGCTCCGTCGGCGGTCGCTTTGAACTTCGTTATCCGCGTTAAGTAAGTTCGAGCTGTCGACGTGGAACATGAAACTTTGCTCGATTGGCATATTGCTTGCGACCGTGTGCTCTTTTTCGCACAACGCCTTGGCGCAAATAAATCTAGACACTGCAGCGAATGTCGCAGCGAGCGCCGCACGAGCTGCTGTCAATACACTCACTGAAGCACCGAAGGCTGCTGCCGGACGCGTTAATAAGGGCGAGAATCCCGTTAAAGTGATTAAAGACGTTGCGAACGACCGGATCGAAATTCTTATTAAGCTGCAAAAATTGGTTGCTGGAGCTGATCAGAAAATAGAAAGCCACGTGAGGACTGTTCTCCCAAAAAAGCTCGGTCAAACTATCGAAATCTCCCGCTTGGAAGAAAAACTCTCGAAAGAAGCGCCTATCGTGCTCAGCAAGACGGCTCAAGATGTTCTCGAGACGGGAAAAGTGGGAAACGTTATCGGTGTGCCCTTGGCGGACGGGGCAAGGCAAGCGGTGGAGCTCTATCAAGGCAGAGCGAAACCAATTCCTGCCGACATCAGATTTTATTTGGCTGACGTATTTTCAAAAGAAATCCTAGAGCGGGCCCAGTTTGTTATTGACGACAATGTGGGTTCGTACGGCATCATCAACAGATTCCAAGAGACATTTGCGGGCAATCACGCCGTTACAGCCGACAATATAATTGTATTCGCAAAACCGCCTAGCTCAAAAGACATTTGGTTTTGGGCCCACGAAATGCAGCACACTGTCCAGTACAAAAATCTGGGTATTGACGGCTTCGCCGCAAAATACACGATGGACAGCAGCGCGATGGAAAATGAAGCAAATCAGAAGGGAGATCAAGTAGTCGACAATTATAATAAAATGATCAGATTTATGGTCACACTGGAAATAATGAGCAGGTGAACAGCAGTGCACACTGCATTTAACATTTTAGGGGCAACGCGGACATTGTACTCTGCCGGTTGGATCTTGGTCCAACTTCAAAAATCCGGAGAACCGCCGAATATAGAGATCGGGAAATTTAATTTACCCGCATTGGACCGTGGCGCCTTCGGCCATGGCAGGTCACTACTCTTGATGATTGTGCTGGGCGGTCCGGACGAAGCGCCGGCTGCGGACGCGGGCAGTTAGCTCTTCTCCGCTTAGCAACAAACGCTGCTTTGAAAGGGTGCCGTGGCGAGCGATCCTGTAAATTCGGTGTCGTTTCCAACCGTCAGAGGACAAACTCGCGCATTCAAATAATCGTTATTGAACTTCGCCAATCAGAATCAGCTTAATGGTTTGTCATGCTTGCGCGTCTGAAGTGAGTCCGCATTGGCCCTTAGTCCAATTCGCTCATGATACTTCGACTTGCTAGCTTGGCATGGCCGAAACTTAGCCCCTGCGGACCTCAAACGAGTTCGCCTGTCGTGAAGCACTCAATTGTCGTCGGTTTGCTGAAACACGCTCAGTCCAGACCTGGCTGGTTGCGCGTGGTTTTCGCGCTGCTGTTCCCTCTGGCTTTAGCCGTGCCAGCCGCTGCCCAGCACCACGATTTTCTCGATCGTCCAAACTACGAGCGCAGCAGTCACGAGTTGAGCGGCGTCGCCACGCCGCGGCATAAAACCAAGCGGCAGGTGCGGGCGGTCAAGCACGAGCAGCCGGTCCCGCAGGGGCCGCTGCACATTCAGGGGCCGCTGCACATTATTGTGTCCACCGCCAAACAGCGCGTCACCGTCTACGCCAATGGTACCCTCGTCGGGCGCGCGCCGGTCTCTACCGGGATGCCGGACCATCCGACGCCGATGGGAATTTTTACGGTCATTTCGAAGAGCCGGTGGCACGTCTCCAATATCTACAGCGGGGCGCCGATGCCCTATATGCAGCGCATCACCTGGTCGGGCATCGCTTTACATGCCGGCAAGCTGCCGGGCTATCCGGCGTCGCACGGCTGCATCCGCCTCCCCGAACATTTCGCAACCCGGCTCTGGGCCCTAAGCAAGATCGGCGCGCGGGTGATTATCGCCCGCGATGAAGTTGCGCCGGTCGCGATAGCACATCCGCGCCTCCCTGTGCCAAAGAAACCGGAAAACAATCCGGCGGACGCGCTCGTCGCCGCGGCACCGGCGGCGGCGGGAAAGATCAAACTGGTCGCGAGCGTCGAAACTGCTAACAAAGTCGGCGACGATATTAACGAGTTAAGCGCAATCAAGCCGGCATCGCCGGAGAATATCGTCCAGGTCATACCGCCGCAGCGCCAGGGCCCGGTGCAGGTCTTCGTAAGTCGCAAGCAGGGCAAGGTGTTCGTGCGGCAAGACTTCAAACCGATATTTGAAGCGCCGGTGACGATTGCCGAACCAGACCGGCCACTCGGCACTCATGTCTTTACCGCCATGCAAATGCAGGAAGACGGCGCGGCCATGCAATGGACGGCGGTCACGATCCCGAGTGGCTATGGACGCGCGCGAGACACCGCCATAAGGGCGGCAGCACCTACGGCGGCGGCCGCGCTGGATCGCATCCAAATGCCGCAAGAGGCTATCGACCGCATTGCCGGATTACTGGCGGTAGGCTCCGCACTTATCGTCTCGGACAATGCCCTGAGCGATGAGACCGGACTCGAGACCGATTTCATAGTACTTACGAAATAATCCCGGCTTCGAAGCCCGAGCCTTTGATGAAACTGAAAAATTCGATGACCTCGTCGGCGCGGGCGACTACCGAAGGTGGAATTGTGAAGCCCAAAATTTTCGCCGTCGTGAGATTGATGACAAGGTCGAACAACGGCTGGGGCTGGAACGGCGACAGGTGGACTAACAGTTGGAATAACGGCAGGAGCTGCAACAACTCTTATGCTGCCGATCGATCGGTCAACCGGTATTTTGGCCGCAACTGGTGAGCGGATCGCTCATAAACAAATCAGGGCCGCGTATCGGATGGCGCGGCCCTTCTTTTTTGCCAGCTTGCGAATTAACCGGCCTGCAGCGTCACTCGCGCCAATCCGCCAAATCCGAGAGCACGCGCCGCTGCCGGGGTCAGGTCGATGACGCGGCCCCGCACGAACGGTCCACGATCATTGATCCGCACGGTCACGCTGCGGCCGTTGCTTTTATTTGTTACGCGCACGCGGGTGCCAAAAGGCAGCGTGCGATGCGCCGCTGTGAGACCATTTGGCTGAACGCGTTCGCCACTGGCAGTACGCTGACCCGCATAGGCGTACACGGAAGCGATGCCGGCCTCGGCCATAGCCGCGAACGAACACCCAACGAACATCATTGCGCCGCAGATCGCGGCAGTTAAACGCACAAACATTTGACAATCTCCCCGATTGTCCCCAGCGGTGCGCGGTCTGATAGGACGCGAACATGCGTTTTGACGGCGAAAGTTGGGCTATTTCTCGAAATCGAAGCTCTAGGTGTGACAGGCACACCGACAGCAAAAAGTTTTTAAAGCAGCGCGGTAGTCAGGTAAATCACTGTACGTCGCTACGCACCCCAAGGTCCAACAAAGCTATTTGGATGCCTGTGAATAACCACCGTTCCAAATCCTTGGTATAAGTACCAGATCCCTTTTTGATATGCAGCTCTTACACATGGTCAATGGGCGTCAGCGCCTGCGAATGTCAGTCTGCATTTGGGAAGGTGCAGACTGATTTGGCGATGCCAGTTCTCGCTTTTCTTGCATTGGTAGGTTTGGTGGTGATTTCACTGGTCGCCGTCGACCGCTCCGGCGTGCCAAAGATCTCGCATAGCGGCTACCTTCCCCTCACGAACCGTGGCCGCGTCGCCGCCCCAGCACCTGCGCCCGACATGACGTCACAACTGATGTTCGCTGCTCAGTCGGCGCAGCCGTTGCCTGAAGTTCGGGCGAAAGTCGAGGCCGCTTCTCCACCCGAGGATCGCAGCGCGACAACGCATCAAAAGCAAACGGCAGAGCGGCATAGGAGTGCGGCGCTTGAGGCGAGGGCTGAGGCCCCACCCAGGAAGAAGCGTGTCACCCGCACGCAGCCGCCAGTATACCGACGGAACAATGCCTCGGTGGCGATTTCCACATCCCCGTGGGTTCGAGAGTTGGGCCTGTCAGGCACTAACTAATGCGTACGACATACCGTGCAGCTGTGTCATGAGCGTTATTGCTTGTGACGTACCGAAAACAGACATGCGCTGGCCGTCACTTTCCCCGATGGACGGGTTCAAGGAGGTTGCCCGGTCACCGAGTAGCGCGGGCGCGCAAAGAGAGCGAGCAAAGAGAGCAGGAACTAACCGCGGCGCGAGCAGACATGCGCTATTGCACTGCAAATGTCCGCTTTCGGAGGTAAAGCGGACAGCCAGACTTGTCCGGTATCTAAATAAATCAAGCACGACCTCACACAGACGTGTTGTCGTGTTGGACTACGGTCCAATTGGGAAATGGTGACCACAATTTATACGATTTCCGCACCACGTTGATGCACGCGCCTCGTTTTTTGTGAGGAAGCGGACGGGTTCACTCAAATGATCGAATCGCTAATGTACATGGGGGTCGGTTTTCTATTTGCAGCCCTCACCTTAGTGGCTGTCATTCCCAGTGTTCACACCCGCGCCGTGCGGCTGACCAGATCCCGCCTACGAGCGGCACTCCCGCAGTCGATGGAGGAAATCGAAGCCAAACAGGATTTGCTGCGCGCGGAATTCGCTATGTCCACATGTCGCTTCGAGAAGAGGCTTGAGCAACTGAAGCACAAGAGTGCCGACCAGCTTGTCGAGCTGGGCAAGAGGGCCGATGTAATCAATCGCCTAAAAATCGACCGCGACGCGCTGAAAGTGGAGCTTGCCGAGACCAACGCTGACCTCGAAGCGCTTAAAGCCGACAAGAACTCGCTGCGCGCGGAATTTGCCACATCCACATGTCGCATCGAGAAGAGCCTCGAGCAACTTAAGCACCAGAATACGGACCGGGTTGTCGAGCTGGACAAAAGAGCCGGTGTAATCAATCGGCTAAAAATTGAGCGCGACGCGCTGAAAGTGGAGCTTATCGAACTCAATGCCCAGCTCGATGCGCTCAAACAGACGCCCATCGCTTCGAGCGAGAAAGGCACAGCCAAAGCCAGAAGAGCTCGTTCGTCGCGTGGTCGATTAGCTGCCGATTCCAATGACGCCAAGCAGCGTGCCCTGTGACCCAAAGCGGCCTGAAATGCCTAAGCGTGTGACACGAATAAAGATACTGTTTGCTGCGGTGCATGAGTCCGCTATTGGCCAAAGCAGACATCTCTAGTTGCACCGCACCTGTCCGCTTTCGGGAGTAAAGCGGAAATGCCGTTCCACATCGCGACCTTGAGCGGGAGGCGGGGCTGTCGCGATTTTAGTTTGCAGCCTCATTCGGTTTGCTGAAAAAGCCGAAATACAGGCACAGTAAGAACAAAATGAAATGAACGATGGCGCGCTGGCCGCTGATATCGGGTGTCTCAATAGAAATGGTTCCAGCGTATGGCAGCACAATGGGAATTGATGTGCCGGTCTGCCACAGATACGAAAGTACGCCCGAGCTGACAAAGAATGCCCCGGCGAGGAATTTCCGCACCTCTCGATACCTAACGGCGACATACAGAGCCGCGATCGCGTAGAGAATGATGAAGATGACGAGCCAAAGCGGTAAGGCCGTGATCAGCCAGATCGGTAACATACTAAACTCTGCCCATACCCCGATATGCCAAATTTAGTCGCGCTCACGACCGCTTTCGGGGGTAAAGCGGACATGAGCTGGTGCACTGCATATGACCGCTTTTGACCCAAAGCGGACATGGCGGTGAGCTATTGCAGTGCGGTAGTGAGTGGTTTCAATAGTAGCGGATAATGCTATCGTGAATTGGGTCTTTTCGGTTGGCAGTCGAACCCAAAAGTGAAGAGGCCGTATTATTGATGGGGGATTATCATGCCATTGCACACACCGTCGGCGTGGACGTTTTGGCTTTCGGTGGTACTGGTTCTGCTCGCGATCGTATCTAGGTTTGGACATCTTCCGTATCTGGGCCCGTATGCAGGCTGGGTAGGTGTCGCGGGTTATCTAATTTTGGTGATCGGCTGCATCGTCAAGACGAAGTAAAGTCGTCTTCCACGATAAACATAAAAATCGGCCGAGATGAGCAACGTGCTGTTACCGACCTCGTTGGTTGGCTCGTATGCCCAACCGGACTGGCTAATCGACCGCGAGAAATTGGCTGGTCGATTTCCGCCGCGCGTGCGCGCCAAGGAGCTGTGGCGGGTGGCTCCTGAATACCTCGAGCAGGCGCAGGACGATGCCACGCTGATCGCTATTCGCGATCAGGAGCGGGCCGGGCTCGACATTATTACTGATGGCGAACAGCGCCGCGAAAGCTATTCGAACCGATTTGCTACTGCGCTCGAAGGAGTTGACATCGAAAATCCGGGCACTGCCCTCGATCGGTCCGGCCACCCGAATCCGGTGCCGCGGATCGTCGGAAAGATTCGACGCAAACAACCCGTCGAGCTTCGCGATGTGCAATTCCTGCGGGCCAACACCGACGGCATTATCAAAATTACGGTGCCAGGTCCGTTCACAATGTGCCAGCAGGCACAGAACGATTTCTATAAAGATGAATTCGAGATGGTCATCGACTACGCGATCGCCGTGAACGCCGAAATCAAGGACCTCTTCGCCGCCGGCGCTGACATCGTTCAGATCGACGAGCCGTATATGCAAGCCCGGCCTGAGAAGGCACGTAGATACGGGCTGCGTGGTTTAGAAGCTGCGCTCGATGGCGTAAAGGGCACAACTGCGATCCATATCTGCTTTGGCTATGCCGCTATCATCCACCAGCGGCCAAGCGCGTATTCGTTCTTGCCGGAGTTGGCCGGATCGTCGGTACAACAAATTTCAATCGAAACGGCGCAGTCCAACCTTGATTGCTCGGTCCTAGAGAAGCTGCCTGGCAAGACCATCATTCTTGGGTCGCTCAACCTCTCTGACATAAACGTTGAAACGCCGGAAACGGTCGCGGCACGCATTCGCCGAGCATTGCCGTACATACCGGCAGAACGCATTGTGGTAGCACCTGACTGCGGTCTCAAATATTTGCCGCGCGAGGTGGCCTTCGGCAAAATGCTGGCGATGGTGGAAGGCGCCAAGATTGTGCGCCGAGAATTAGGTGCAGGCTGACAAAACCTAGCAGTTTAGTTTGCTTCCGATAAATGCCGTTATTGACCCCAATCACCATGTCCGCTTTACCGCCAACAGCGGACATATGCGGTGCGACTTGGGATGTCCGCTTTGGGTCAAAAGCAGACCTGTGCAGCGCAAAACCAAATCCGCTAAGGGCCAATAGCGGATATTCCGCGATTTACTCGATCACCTCGTCGATATATGGAACACGCGGTACCGCGACGGTGGCGAAATGTTTCAAGCGGCTTGAAGGAGCGAAGGGCAAATCGCCGAGCCTGCAGTGAATTAAAGCACGATGGCTACCGCTTGCGGACGCCACATTCAGCGCAAGACAACAACCTTAGTACCCACGCTCACGCGTGCATACAGGTCCATAATGTCTTGGTTGTACATGCGAATACATCCGTGCGAGACGAACCCGCCGATCGATCCCGGATTGTTCGTGCCGTGGATGGCGTATTGACCGCCGCCGCTAAGTGTCAGCGCTGCTGCACCCATCGGATTCGACGGGCTGCCGCCCGGAATGACCGGCGGCAGCCGTGAATAGTCTTTCCTGATCGATTCGGGGGCCTGCCAGGCGGGACTGATATATTTGCCGTCGATAGATGACTGTCCGGTCCAGGCCATGCCTGCTTTTCCGACTCCAACCCGATAACGGATCGCTTGGCCCTCGCCTGTTACGTAGTAAAGGTGGCGCTCATTCGTCTTGATCACAATAGTTCCAGCCGAATAGCCATTCAAGCGAACCGTTTCCCGGGCGTGCTTGATGTCCCGCTTGACCGCCTGTGGTTTTGCAATGTTCTGGTCAATCTGTTCTTGCTTGGCAGCCAGCTGTTCTTGCGCGGCGGCTCCGGGCCCGGCGGGCGCTGGTGCAGTCGGAGTGATAGGCGCTGGTGGCGCGCTTTGCAGCGGCAACCCAACGACCGGCGTAACGCCGGATTGTTTTTCGGCAACGGCGATGTCATTCGGCGACTTCGCGGTCGAAACTGGCTGAGATTGCCAGACAACCGCGGCTGAGACACCGATCAGAGCCGCTATGAAAAAGCTGGCCAGAATGGCGGATCTTCGCCTGCCAAATGACGATATATGGCTCGCCAATCGATCACGGGTCGCCGTGAAAAAGCCAGACAGCGTGGCGGACTGCCTGCGAAATGACGGCTGATAGCTCGCCAACCAATCGCAAATCGCTGTTAAAAAGCCAACTAGAGTCAGCTTTGTTCGCCCGCCAAATGAGCGATTGTCGCTCATCAAATGATCGCGACGAGACAAGCGGATCGATGGCTCTACTCGCTGTGGCCCGTCAGAAAGTTTAGATCCTTGCTGAACCTCGATGCGCTGATTGGATGAGTGGCCTCGGCTGACGAGTGCGACCTCGTTCGCCAGGGCTTCGAGCTGCCTCATTAACTCAAAATTTTTTGCGGACGGCACCAGCGTGGTCTGATTGACGGGCGTCGGTTGCGGCGCTGCATCCGGTTTAGGTACGCTTAGCTCGGCAGGCTTCACACTAATGGCCAGCTCCGTCTTTGAGGTGCGACGCTGATCGCTCAGAGATGGAAACTGAGAGAAATCGGACAACGGATGAGCCACTTGAGCACCCCAAACAACCCGAGCAAAAAGCTAGCGGTAGTCTGAGTTGACTCGTGGGCAGCTAAATACCGGTACGAAAAAATAAAGGAGCCGTGCGGTCTTTGCACTGCCGCAGGTTCGCCGAAGCGACCGCCCGAGCAAAGACCAATTTAATCTGCCAGATGGCTTGTCCGCTTGACGAGAGTCTGCACATGTTTAGCTGTGCATCAGAAGCAGTCGATTGGAATGTCCGTTTTGGGTCAAAAGCCGACATGTGCGGTGCAAACGCTTTCGCTCCAAAAGCACACATGACAGGCCTAATCAGGCGAGCTCGATGTGCGCGACGAGCTGTCCTTCACGGGAATGAGTCCGGGGCTGTCATGTGTCCCCCATGGCAGCCCCACTTCTCGTTGTTATATCGGTTTGATCGTGTTGCGTGACTCCCGCGGCGAGACTATGAAACGCGCCCGGTGGAATGAACGTAGGGCTAATCGCATGGCCGATAACCGAAAGGCCAAAAAGGCAAAGACTAAACGAGGAAAACCAAGCCTAAAAAGCGGTCCACGCGAGACGTGGATATTCTTCCGACTACAGACGAAGTACTTGAACGGGAGGGAACATACTTGCCGCCAACGACCGTTGGATGCTCAGGTCCCTTTTGAGACGCACTCGGTTGTTGAGTCGGCCAACGCTTAGAGGCTTCGCTCTATCGCCTGGCGCCGTAGGTCGGGTTGTGCCACGTTGGTCCGGCTATCAACTCGCCAAAACGACGATAAATTCCCTCATCAAAAAACCGTTCAAAATTGTCCTCGTGCGCGCCTTCGTTATGCACCAAGGCGTCAAACTCGTCTTTCAATAAGTTCCACTCATTGGTTTTCCGATTACTCGACATGTGGTGTGAATTGTTAGGCGCAGAGTTGTTTCCGAAAGGGAACATCAAAAGGCGTTGATAAGCGGGTTCCGTGGGCCTACGCGCTGAAACGGCTCACGTTTTTAAATCCGGTCCGTTGCCGCCGCAGCCGTCAAAATAGTTCGATTTGTTGGCTGCGACTAATGGAATACCGAACAAAGTCCCGTCCTTCGTCTAATATCAAAACCAATTGAACAGCTCTCACACCATCGTAACTCGACACCGCACGACGGCCAGACTTAGCCTTTTGGCCAGAGGGCTGAAATCATCCAGCAGGAATGGCGATGCCAGCTCTCGCGTTTCTTGGAGTGGCAGGGTTAGTTCTAACTGCACTGTTATTCGTTGCAGATGCGGAGCTAGAGAACAGCAGTTCACCTGCGATAGTCACCAGCCAACGCATTGGCCTGCCAGAGCCCCAGTACCACAACGCAAGAAGAACGCGCACCTATACGCCAGCACCCGCGCCCGACATGACTTCGCAAGCCGTACTTGCTGCTCAGCCCAAATCGGAGCCTGAGCATTTAGCGACGATCCCCGGCGAGGCGCGGGCTGCTCAGCCAAAACCAGAGCCTGAGCATAAAAGGACGATCCCCGACGAGGCGCGGGCGGCGCGAGCAGAAGCGCCACCAAAAAAGATGCGGGTCGAAGCATCAGCCAAGAAGGCCCGGGCCGAAGCGCCGCCCCCAAACAACCCGGAGACGCGGCCAACCACCTACCAACAGACTCCTTTTTTCGACAAATTTTCTATCAAGGATTATTGAAGCTGGTTTTTTACTTCTGACGGCACGGTGCATCGTACCGGCTAAAACTAGCACCTTAGAAGGGGTGGTCTGAAGCCACTCTCAATATCCGCTTTGGGTCAAAAGCAGACATGTGCGGCGCAATAAGCCATGTCCGCTTCACATCCGAAAGCGGACATCGTCTGCATGATTTCGCGGTCGCGAGCTCGCGTCGACCTAAGCCCAAGCGCGTCGCTTACACCCCCACCGACTCTTGTTCGGATCCGCGAATCGTCAAAGGCTGCCGGCGTCGGCCCCACCGGCCGGCCTGGGATTCAAACACGCCGTGGCAGTGCGCACCACATTTAACGCACCGCTCGTCTGCGGACAGATTCCAAGCGGTCATGTCGTACCAATCGCGACCAATCAACACGGCACCACATCCAGAACAGTAAGTAGCCTGACCTGCGGGGTCGTGAACATTCCCTGTAAAGACGTAATAAAGGCCTGCATTCATGGCTATCTTGCGTGCCCGCTTCAACGTCTCCGGTAGTGTCGGCGGAACATCCCTCATTTTCCAATCCGGATGGAAGGCCGTGAAGTGCAAAGGCACATCGGGACCAAGATGGTCCATCAGCCAGGCACTCTGCGCGTCGATTTCGTTGGCTGAATCGTTCTCGCCGGGGATAAGCAGGGTGGTGATCTCTAACCAGACAGTGGTCTCGTGCTTGAGGTACTTAAGCGTCTCAAGAACGGCCGTCAGCTTGCCCGAACAGAGTCTCTTGTAGAAACCCTCGGTGAAGCCTTTGAGGTCGATGTTGGCGGCATCCATGTGCCGAAAGAATTCCGCCCGCGGCTCCGGCGAGATGTAGCCTGCGCTCACCGCCACCGTCTTGATCCCCCGCTCATGGCAGGCCTGCGCCACGTCAATTGCATATTCCAGAAAGATCACAGGGTCGTTGTAAGTAAATGCAACGGACCGGCAACCGCTTCGCACCGCCGCTTCTGCAATCGCCTCGGGTGACGCAACATCCTGGATCCGGTCAAGGGTCTCGGCTTTTGAGATGTCCCAGTTCTGACAGAACTTGCAGGTCAGATTGCATCCGGCGGTGCCAAATGACAGGACCGGAGTGCCGGGCAAGAAATGATTGAGTGGCTTTTTTTCGATTGGATCGACACAAAAGCCTGATGAGCGGCCATAAGTCGTGAGCACCATCTGGTCGCCCTGCCTGGCGCGCACGAAGCAAAGGCCACGTTGTCCATCATGCAGCTTACAAAACCGGGGACAGACGTCGCACTGGATTCGGCCGTCCCCCAGGACATGCCAGTAGCGCCCCGGTTTGCCATGAACAGCTTGATTCATCTTGCAACCGACCTATTTTTGGAATCCTAACACCAATTGGTGCTCAGCGATATGTAGCGGATTCGAACCATGGTGGTACGGCCAGCGGCAGTAGCGGGCCAGTTTTATCTTGGTAACGCCGACCGCCTGCGGAAGCAGGTGTCGGATCTTCTCGCCGGCATCGCAATGCCCATCAAAAACATTCCTAAAGCGCTCATCGCGCCGCATGCCGGCTATGTTTATTCTGGCGCGACCGCCGCGGCAGCCTTTGCGACGCTTCGCAATGGTGCGCAGATGATCACGCGTGTCGTGCTCATCGGTCCGGCGCATTATGTTCATGTGCGTGGCATAGCAGCTCCGACGGTCGACGCGTTCGAAACGCCCCTTGGACGCGTGCCGGTGGATAAGCGCGCCTTGAACGCGATTGCCGACTTGCCTTTTGTCATTCAGGACGACCCCGCTCATGCTCCCGAGCACGCTCTCGAAGTTGAGTTGCCGTTCCTCCAAATTCTCCTTACATCTTTTCGGGTGGTACCGCTTCTAGTCGGTGATGCGACGCCGAAAGAGATCGCACGAGTGCTGCTCCAGTTGTGGGACGGCCGGGAGACGCTAATCGTGGTCAGCTCGGATTTATCGCATTATCACGACTACGAAACTGCGCGGCGCATGGATGCCGCGACTGCTGCGGCGATCGAGCATGGCGACTGGGCCAGTCTGGGCCCCCATCAGGCCTGCGGGAGCCGGGCTGTAGCTGGTCTGTTGCTAGAAACGGGGCGACGTGGTTTGCAGCCTCAGCAACTTGCGTTATGCAACTCCGGAGACACGGCAGGCGTTCGCGACCGGGTCGTGGGATATGGAGCTTGGATGTTCGCGCAGACGGCAGCGTGAACTGCCAGCACTTCCCATGACTTACCGAAGTTGATCGCTTCGTAGTTCATGTGTCTTCTCCAAGCTTAAACTCGCCCAGATGTCCGCTGACGGTCAAAAGCGAATGCGTTTATTATCTTTTCGATCACAGATCCGCGCGCAAATGCCAGCTGCATCAATTCGCCAGCAAGACGGGCATGGTAGCCTTCGCCATAATGTGCTGGGTCGCCCCGCCGAATATCATCTGTCTTAGTCGACTTTGCGTGTAGGCACCCTTAATCAACAGGTCGCAGCCCGATGATTGCGCTGCCGCCAGGATGGCCTCACCCGTGTTTCTGCCATCAAGCTCTACTCTCTTCGGCTCCGCGACAATCCCATTGCGCTGCAAGTATTGGATCAATTGCTCAGCCGACGGTCCCGGCACTCCCGTTCCACCAATGACCGTCAAGACCGTGACGCGATCGGCCCGGTGCAGAAGCGGCATCGCAAAAGCAATGGCTCGTGCCTGTTCTGTGCTGCAGTTCCATGCGATCAATATGTTGGTGGCGATCTGGTTCGGTGGCGACGGCGGAGACAGCAGTATCGGTCGACCGCTTTCGAACAAGACAGATTCAATCGCACCATCATGCAGGGGGGTCGACTTCTCATTGCGCCGGTTCATCACTATCACATCAAAAACGCGGCCATAGCGACCGATGAAATCCCCCTCCGGTGACGCATCGTCTAACCAACCGAATGACAGGGACTCTGTCGTGTCAGTTGACCGCGGCACGTCATGTTTCCGCATGAAAGCTTCGAAAAGCTGCCGTGCTCTCTTTTCCTCTTCGAGGTTATCCCGTTCGAGGCTGTCGAGCGCCAGTCCTCCCATCATTTCGAGTCCTGCAAGGACGATCGGCCAGCGTAGTGCAAATCCCTCTATGTAGGCGTTGTTTCGTCGTCCCAATAACAGCGCGGTCTCCAATGCCGGCTGCATGGCCTCAGAGTTTTCCATTGGAACCAGAATCGTTTTCATGTCCATTGCCTCCTTCGTCTCACGTGAGAGCTCGCCGACGACCAGCACCGACGCCGATTGAGGCAAAACTCAACCCTATTCAATCACCTCGTTGACCTGCGCGAGCAGCGTGGGCAGGACTGTTATGCCGAGTGCCTTCGTCCGTTTTTTGCTGCGTGCCAAATGCGGGCACGCGAGCGCCGATCCGATTAATTGCTAATAAGATGAAATCTCGACGGCGCATGTTGCTGTCTTGAGGCCAGCACGCTGCCATTTGTAGTTGCAGCATAGCAGGTCGGAAAGAAACCGTAAGGGTGCGGCCCCCGCTTTGAGTCAAAAGCAGATTGCAGTGCAACTAGTGATGTCCGCTTTGGGTCAAAAGCAGATATGTGCAGTGCACTAGGCCATGTCCGCTTTACCCCTGAAGGCGGCGGACATTGGCGGTGCACAAGCGGATGTCTGTTGGGCCAATAGCGGACATGAGGCGTTGGCGACCTTGCGGGCTAAATTAGGAAGCTAGGCAAGCTTCATTAGTTTGAGTGCCGCACGGCCGTTAGGGCCGTATGGATCGCAAAGGCTCTCGCACATTTCAAAATGGTTATAGTCCGGCGCTTCAATGAGCTCGACTGACTTGCCGGCGGCCTTTACTGCCGCGGCAAAATCGCGGTTCTGACGTTGAAATTCAGGTGTTTCATTGGTGCCATAAGTTACGATGATCGGAGCCTGCAGTTTGTCGAGTTGTCGTTGCGAGCTCATCGACTGTTCCATGGCGTCGGTAAACTTGACGTAGGAGCTCCGTTTTGAAAGCCGAACCGGCTTCATGTCATACATCCCGCTCATGCAAAGCCCGCCCTTAACGGCGTTTGCCGGAATGCCAAAATCCTTTTGCCAATCTGTCACCAGTGCAACACCGCAAAGATGCCCGCCAGATGAATGGCCACCGATGTAAAGTCGGTTCGCATCGCCCCCGAAACTTGCAGCATTTTTGTAAGTCCACGCAATGCCACGTCTCACCTGATCAGCCATAACACTGATGTCGCCGTTCGCTGGCTCCACGGCAATAAAGTCCAGTGCGATGTAATTCGCGCCAGCATTGACGAATAGTTCGGCCGGATAACCGTAATTTTTTGATTCTCCCCCCAGCCAGGCACCTCCATGTATGAATACAAAAATCGGCGCGTTGGATTTTTTCGCCGGATATAAATCAAGCACCTCAACCAGTGTCGATCCATAAGTAAATCGTTTCGGATCACCCAGACGGGCACGCGCTTCCTTGCTGCGGGAGGCGTAACGCTTAAGAATCTGGCCCGCGAGAGGCGCATAAAAACTTTGATCGTAAGCTGCATCGAGCTCGATCTGGTCCATGTCCATCCACACGCGCGGTCCCTTTTCGTGAGCGGGCGGGCCAATAGGGCACACATCAGCAAACGCGGGCGCTGCGGCAAATGCGGCCGCTGTGCCAAGCACACCGCGGCGCGATATTCGCTTAGAAAATGGCTGGCTATCGTTCGACATTGTCGTTCCCTCCGGTCTTTGCGGTTGGCTTGCAATAACCGGCAACCGAAAAGCTTATGCCAATGTTACGACGAGTGAAATGTCGCTTTGGGTCATAAGCAGACATATGTGGTGCACTACCCCATGTCCGCTATGGGCCAATAGCGGACATCGCGAAGGCTTAGTCGATCACCTCATCAGCGCGTTGCTGGAGTTGTAATGATACGTCGAGGCCGAGCGCCCTAGCCGTTTGCAGGTTGATGACGAACTCGAATTTGGTCGATTGCAAGACCGGCAGGTCGCTAGGCTTGGCGCCCTTGAGGATTAGACCGGTGTAAGCGCCGACTCGATGATACATATCCGGACGATCGGCTGCGTAGGTCATTAGCCCGCCGACTTCGACAGCCTCACGAGAGGCATAAGACGCAGGAATCCCATAGCGCGCCGCGAGCGTCGCAAATTGGACGCGCCGGCTGGTGAAGAATGTGTCGCCGGCGACGTAGAGGGCGTCGGCGCGGTCACGCACGAGGGTGGCGAAGGCCGTCTCGATCTCGCTCTTGGTGCTGGCGTTGAGGACCTGAATTTCTAGTCCGATGGCGCGGGCGGCGTTCGGTATGTCTCGTAGCGTGCTCTCGGTAGCCGGGATATTGGCCGGATTGACCAGCACGGCAATCCGAACAGCCTTGGGCACCAACTCGTGCAGAAGTGCCAGCCGCTTCGCTGCCAAGTCATTCGCGAAAAAGTTGATCCCCGTCAGGTTTCCGCCCGGCCGGGCGAGGCTGGCGACAAGACCGAGTTTGACCGGATCTTCGCCGACGCCGAAGACAACCGGGATCTCTGTGGTCGCAGCTTTGGCTGCAAGCGCAGCAAGGTTGCCGGCTGGCGTGGCGATAACGGCGATGCGACGACGCACCAGGTCAGCCATGAGCACCGGAAGGCGATCGAATTGCCCATCCAGCCAATGGTACTCCACCGTTACGTTCTGGCCCTCGACGTAGCCGGCTTCGTTAAGGCCGTTGCGAAAAGCGGCGGCTAGGGGCGCATCGGATGATCCGGCATTGACAAAGCCGACAACTGGCATCGCCAGCTGCTGCGCACGTACGGCGAGCGGCCACGCGACCGTCGCACCGCCTAGAAAAGTAATGAAATCGCGCCGCCTCATGCCTCTCTCCGAGGCTCGGACACGGCATCTTATCGGCTCAAATTAGCTGCTTGAAGGGGTAGGTGTGAGTTAAGCGAAAGGACGTTAGGAGAGGCTGTCGAATTTCCGCTTTGGCTCAAAAGCAGACATTTGCAGTGCACAAGCTGATCCGCTTAGTCCCAAAAAGCGGACATGCGCAGCACAAGTACATCAATGCCGATGCGGTGCGAGTTCTTCGGGCTGCGCCGGTCGCGTCAGGCCGCCATCTTCAATCCATTTCTGCGACGATCGAGCTGCCCGTTCGATGAGTTCTCGCGACGATGAGAAGTCGAACGGGGACACAGCGAGTGGGCAAAGCGCCGGCACAAGATGCACCTGGACATCCGCAGGAATACGCTCAAGTTCGTGCATAAGCTGCCAGGCGATCATTAGGGTAACCGCGTGCAACGCTTTCCCCACGGCGCTCTTCGGCGGCTCCTTCAGGGCACAGGCGTAACCAGTTGGAAGTATGATGACCCGCGAGGCGCCAAGCTCCAGCGCGAGCCGCAGCGGAGTATTAGCTGCGACGGCTCCATCTATCAGCGGGTCGCCGTCGATTTCTACGGGTGGAAAAATGCCTGGGATCGCAGTGCTCGCTAAAATTGCTTCGATTGCCGGGCCAGTGGAAAGGCGCACGCTCAACCCCTGCAAGTTGGTCGCCATAATATGAAGGGGGATTTGCGTATTTTCGAGTCGCGCGAACGGCAAGTTTTCCTCGATTACATTTCGTAGTCCGTTCGGATCGACCAAGTTCCCAGGATGTCTGAGCAAGCCAATTGCACTCGCTAAAGTGAGTGGAAAAATGTCCGAGCGACGTAGGCCCATCCAAATTCGCTCCAATGTAGCTACTCCTTCGAGCGTTGGGACGCTTGCGAAGTAGCTCGCATTGATCGCACCGACCGACGCGCCGACCACGAAGTCGGGGTGTACGCCGGCAGCTAGCAGCACTCGCAACATACCGACCTGAATCGCGCCGAGACTTCCGCCGCCGGTGAAGACAAACGCTGTTTTTCCGTCGATCCGAGCCATGATAGGACCTGAGTCGCAGCCATATTCCGCTTCCGCCCAACTCGCTTGCCGAGGTTTCCGGAAATCAACTGAAGCAAATGCGACGAACCACGCTCTCTGTCATGCGGTCGCAGCGCTGGCCATCGAACGGAAAACTGCTCGTGAGTGCGGGGCCGAGTTGTTTGTCGAGTTCCTCACGCAGCAAAAGGCGCGCGCGATGCAACCGCGTCTTCACGGTCGCGGGTTGCAGCCCAAAGAGATCGGCCGTCTCCTCAACGCTCATTCCTTCGACGATGCGCGCAACAAAGACAGCGCGGAAGGCATCGGGAAGTTCGTCGATTGCCTGTTCGAGTACCGCTCGCACTTCGCTTTGCGCCATTGTCTTCTCCGGATCGTTACTAACTGCCGAGGCCGGAAAGTGGATGATCTCGGCCTGATTGCGGTTAGCACCATAAGTTTCCCATTCCACGGTCGGACGCAGTCGCCGCAGGCGGCCCAAAGCCTCGTTCATGGCGATCCGCGTGATCCAGGTGCCAAACGCTGCATCGCCCCGGAACATATCCAGGCCCGTAAACGCACGGACGTAGGTTTCCTGCACTACGTCTTCGGCTTCCGCGTCATTGCGTAGGATGCTGCGTGCTATGCGGAACAGGCGGCGATTGTATCGCGTTGTGATGGCGCGAACAGCGGCCTCGTCGCGCGCACGCGCCAGGTTCACCAGATCTTCATCGGTCAGTGTTTCAGTGTGGGCCTGCGTCATCGGCACGGGCTGAGTCCTCGGTTTCAATCCATCAGATGCAGTACCGGCATAAAGGTTCCTCGAAACATCGAGGTCAGTCTGATTAGCCCTTTAAAATCCGCAATAGCCAAGTCCGCTTTGGGTCGAGGACGGAGGCAGAGCCTATACAAAGTGACAGTGGCTGGTTCAAACAGCCATGCTGAGGAATTCTTGCCTGGTCAGCGGATTGTCGCGAAAACAGCCTAACATGCGGCTGGTAACTAAATCCGAATCCGTCTTATGTACTCCGCGCGTGGACATGCAATGGTGTGATGCTTTGATAATGACTCCCACGCCTTGCGGTTTAAGGACATCATTGATTGTGTTTGCAATTTGAGCAGTCATCTTTTCTTGAATCTGAAGGCGCTTCGCATACGCCTCGACAACGCGGGCAAGCTTGCTAATACCAACCACTCGGCCACTTGGAACATACGCCACCCAAGCTTGGCCAACGATTGGCGCCATGTGATGTTCGCAATGGCTCTCGAATCGAATACCACGCAGTGTGATCATTTCGTCATACCCTTCGGTTTCCTTGAAGGTTTTCTGCAAAAGCTCGGTGGGGTTTTGGCTATAACCGACGAAAAACTCTTGAAATGCGCGCACCATACGCGCGGGCGTCTCTATTAGACCGTTGCGATCAGGATCATCGCCCGTCCACTGAATAATGGTTCGAAATGCCGCCTCGACTTCAGCCTGACCTGGCCGGTTCGCGATTGTTTGCGGGCGCTTAATCGTTTCAAGAGAATGTACATTTGAAGTCATCAGCTATGTCCTCATCCGCTTTGCGCGCGTGCGTGCCTGGAGTGGCGACGGGCAATTGGATGCAGCCCCAAACGAAAGGTTCCCGTCAGAAATGTCCGCTAATGGCGAAAAAGGCTCTCAGAAGTGCAATGAAATCGGGCGAGCGGTTTGAAGAAATACCTTCATCGGGATTTAACGCCTACGGGTACGCAAGCGAACCGCGCCATTTCTGTCGATATTCTCCTTTCTTTTCGGGTCGCTATTGAACCACGCCGCCGGTCCCGGGCTGGAAAAGCGGTGGCCCATGCTTCGCGGCTCCCTTGCTAAAGGCCAAGGTCGCCTAGTGAGGGGTGATCATCAGGACGGCGACCAAGTGGCCAGTGGTATTTGCGATCACTTTCTTTGATCGGGAGATCATTGATGCTGGCGATCCGCCGTCGCATCAGGCCTTCCGTGTTGAACTCCCAATTCTCGTTTCCGTAGCTGCGAAACCAGTGACCGGAATCATCGTGCCATTCATAGGCAAAGCGCACGGCGATCCGGCTGTCGCGGAATGTCCAAACTTCCTTAATCAGCCGATAATCGAGCTCGCGATTCCATTTGCGGGTGAGAAACGCCTCGATTTCCTCGCGCCCATGAATGAATTCCGCGCGGTTTCGCCAAATGCTGTCGGTGGTATAGGCGAGTGCTACGCGAGCGGGGTCGCGGGTATTCCAAGCGTCCTCGGCAAGACGGGCCTTTTGCGCCGCGGTTTCCGCGGTAAAGGGAGGCAGCGGTGGACGGCTCATAAACTAACTCCTTCCTCGTTTGAATGCTCGTACAACAACAACGTCGCACCCTCGCGGAGAAAAAAGCAGACAAATGCGGTGCAAAAAGGCATTTCCGCTAAGGCAAAATCGGACGGCCGCATTAATGCGAGTGAGCGTGACGCTTACGGTAATGCTCTTTTTTATTCCCAGGTCGTCTTCGCAATCTCGTTATCCAGAAGTTCGAAACTCGTTCTAACGCGCTTTGTTGTTCGTCAGGCGGCATAACCGGTTCCGCTCTAAATGAACACCAGATGTTGGTGCATGTTCTCAGGACTGACAAGCAGAAGCCCCAACCATAAGGCTGAGGCTTCGTGTGCGATTGCGCTATAAAGGGGCAAACCAAAACAGCGCATCCGACACGACAATTTTGTAGCACCCATTTCAGCAGTGGCCATGTCCGCTGGGTCAAAAGCAGACATTGGCCAGTGTCACTCGATCACCCCGTCAACTCACGCGCATCTAGATGTTTCGATCTTCATACCGCCATCATTCGCAGTATTTGCAAGGTGGAAATTCGCGGCTGTAAACCGGCTGTTTCAAAAAAGCTTCCTTTCCATAGGTCCAGAATTGGCTGACGTCAGGATAGGTTTTGATCACGGTATTCCAAAGCTCGTCTTTGTCGTAACCGAACATCTTTTTCTTCTCCACCTTCTTTATGTAGATGTTCTGCACTGGATTGCGCATATCGTCGAAACTGACTGGCCCTCGCACGGCATCGATCTTAAGAGCCAACATCGTTTTGATGAACTCTTCGGCGCCCGGATATTTGCCGCCGGACTTCTTGATCGCCTCGTCGATCATCTCTGCGGTCGTGTAGTTGCTTTCTGAATAGTAGGACGGCACTTTGCCGTATTTCGTACGATAAGCCTTTACGAAGGTCTCGTTTTTTGGTGTCTCTAACGCGGCGCTATATTGCAGCGACGACACGTCACCAATGACTTCATCGCCCATGAACGGCAGCACGAATTCGTCATAGCTTGTGCCGCCGCCAATGATGGGCTTCTTGTAGCCCGAGGCTCGCAGCTGCTTCGGGAATTGCAGGGCCATCGGTCCAACCATCAACGAAAAGATGGCATCGGCGTCCCCTTTGATCGTCGGAATATACGGCCCGAAGTCCTTGGTACCGATCGGCGGCCAGATTTTCTGAATGACCTTGCCGCCGCAGTCCTCGAACGCCTTCTGAAAGCCACCTTGCTGTTCGTAACCGAAAGCATAGTCAGCAGCTATCGAGACCACCTTCTTGTATCCCTGCTCGCAGGCCCATTTACCGATTGCGTGCGTCGGCTGCGAAGAGCTCCAACCAGTGCGGATGAAATACGGGAAGTTACTGAGCTGACGCTGGGTCAGGTCGTCTGCCGCCGAGATAGAGGAGATATACAGAACCTTTTCGCTGGTACTCACTGGCGCCAGAGCGTAGCCAGTCGAGGCCAGCAGGCCACCGACCAACATTTGCACGTTGTCTTGTAGCACCAGTTTCTTGGCCTTTGTGACTGCAGCGTCCGGCTTTCCAATGGAGTCCTCGACAATGAACTTGACGTCGGCACCACCCAGCTTGCCGCCGTGCTCGTCGAGATAAAGTTGGAAGCCGTCAACCATATCCTTGCCGATTTGGGCAAAGATTCCCGTAATTGGAGAAACGAATCCGATGCGCAATTCTTCTGCGTTTGCCTGCAAACTCCAAACGAGACTGAGCGCCAGACAACCGCTCAGCATTATTTTCTCCGGCCTATTCTTCATCGATAGTTCCTCCCTCGTTTTTCGTGACCTCTCCCCGTCCTCCGTCCTTGATTCAAAACTTAAACCGTTAAGCACCGACACACTACCACACCCCTCGTTGGCGCTTCGCGCAATTTGCTTCCATTGAGAAATCAAATTGCGGGTTTGCTTTTAGCAATAATGGCACGCACATCGCCCCGAGTGTCTCGATCCGCTTGTTGCGAGGCCGTGGAACTTGAAAAGGGTTTTCCTGAGTCACATATCGGACAGTTTCACCGGCTTGAAAGGAGTACCGCACGCCTGTCGCCGGACACGCGCGTCAAGTACGGCAAAGCGGAGATGATTTGGATAAAGCGGACGTAAACTGCACCGATCACACCGATCACCGGCACTGTGGCCTGCTGCACACGCGCGACAAGCGGCCACGCGGTTGCCGTACCTCCAAATGTAATGAAATCGCGTCGCCGCATCTTCGCCCCTAGGCCAAGACAGGGGCATCGTATCGCGCCCAACGCTAATGACCCGAACGCTTGAAAATTCCGCTTTGGGTCATAAGCAGACTTCTACGCATGTGTTTCACCGACTGACTTTCTGAGTACAAGCACTAGCCTTATTTTTTCATCAAGTAGTCAATGCAAGTGCCAAGCATGACGTAGTCCATCGTTCGTATCCGCCCAACATTTCGGTCATTTTCTAGTGCTTTGATGCACTTCCACCGAATCTCAGATGGAATTGTGTCCCACCGTTTGGCCATGTCTTGGCGTGAAGACGGCCCGGCAGCTTTTGCTATCTGGCATATTGATTTGCCCACGGCTTCGTCGGATTTGTTTGGTATTAGTGTGTTGTTTGCAAAGCTGTTAGCTTTTTCTTTTATGCACTCCGGGCTGTCATAATAACTCAGATCATAGTCCGGCAAAGGTTGGGCCGATAATGGCTGCAAGCCGGGCAACAGGAAACCTAAGGTCAATATCCTTTTCATCCGCCACCTTTGGCTTACACTCATCGTTCGCATCATCGCGCATTGCGTCGGAAAGCGGCCTGTTCTTATTCAATCACTTCGTCTGCGCTCACAATAAGCTCTCGTGGAATAGTTAAACCGATTGTGGCCGCCGTCTTTCCGTTGATCACCAAATCGAATTTGCTGGGCTGCTCAACTGGCAAGTTCTCAGGTTTGGCACCTTTCAATATCTTATCGACGTATGTCGCCGCTCGCCGGTGAAATTCCGTGACATTCTGACCATAGCTCATCAAACACCCGGCGCTGACATGATCCCGGTACGGACTAATTGTGGGCAGTCGGTATTGAAGCGCTGAAGCAGCAATTTGCGGGCCTTGGCCGGAAAAAAATGCATCGGCTGCGATGATCACGGCCCTGGCGTCTTGCTGAGCCGCGTCGGCGATTGCAATGTCGATCGATTTTGGGGTCGTAGCGTTCACTGGCACTGTGGCCATCCCAACCGTCGATGCGGCAGCTGCCACATGCTCCAACACAAGTGAATTGGCCGAATTATTAGGATTCAGCAGCACAGCAACGCGAGCTAGATTGGGCAACAATGACCTCAACAGCTGGACTTGTTTCGCGCTGATGTCTGGATCGATGACAGACAAGCCAGTGATATTTCCTCCTGGATGCGCGAGGCTTGAAACGATTCCCGCGCCGACCAGATCAACCGCAGCCGCAACCACAATCGGAACTGTCGTGGTGGTCTCCTTAAGCACACGCGCTGCAGCCGTGCCGTAGGTCACGATGACGGCTAGGCCCATCCCGACCAGTTCGTCCGCGAAGCCGGAAAGGCGCGCATAGTCTCCGTCGGCGTATCGCCACTCAACGCGCAGGTTATTTGGTTCGCTGTAGCCGAGTTCATTCATCCCCTGAACGAAGGCATAGGAAAACGCGTCATGAGCAGGAGGAACCGGGCGTGAGCGTGGAGTCAGAAATCCCAGATGCCAAACTCTATCTGGCTGTTGTTGCGCTCGCGACGCAAACGGCCATGCGGCCGCGCCGCCAAGAAACGTTATGAACTCGCGCCGCCTCATAGTCGCGCCCGAAACTTCACGGGGGATCGTAACGACTCTCAGGTGTGCTCAGGGAGGGGCAATTGCAACGCCAAAAATGTCCGCCTTCGGTCAAAAAACGGACCCACAACGCTTCGCCCAGCCTAGGCTGTCAGCCTTCTTGGGTCGGATAATCGACCGGTCGGGACACCCTCGTTGTTGATCTCGATCTGGAAGGTTTCGGACAAGCCCGCCCTTCCAGACGGCGTTAGTTGGAGTGCACGGCTGCCCGACACACATTTGAGCCATCCGAGCTCTAATAGACGATCCAGAATCCGAGCTCCGACGAGTCCCTTGAGGTGATAACGACGCTCGCTCCAGTCGAGACACGGCTGGCAGAAGATCCGCCGAGTCCGCGGCCTCAAATCGGCGCCGAACGCGGAAAAGAAACGCTCGCCCGAAGCCGTGACCTCACCACCTTCATCGGTGAGTACAATGTGCCCCATGGCCACAAGTGCATCGGTAACAGCAACTCCTATCTGGCCAGCCAGGTGGTCGTAGCAGCTTCGGGCAAAACGGAGCGCATCGTCGTTTGCTGACCGCGGCTGACGGCGCGGTGGCACATCTATGGCGGCGACGACCTTGATGCTCTCCAGCATTGTCGCGACCAGTGGAGACGCGATCCGATAATAGCTGAAGCGACGCTGGCGAGTGACAGTCAAAAGCCGCGCGGCAACTAGCTTGCTTAGGTGGCCGCTCGCCGTCGCGCGAGAGACATTGGCGCAGTAAGCAAGCTCCGTGGCTGTCAGCGACTGACCGCCCATAAGGGCGTTAAGCATCGTCGCACGCGCAGTGTCACCCACGAGAGCGGCCACTTCCACGAGATTTGCCGCCGCGACCATCCTTAACCCTATCGCTGATACCGGAAGCATATCAATCGAAAACAGTTTGGCATGGGCCAAACTGTTTGCGTGAGACAGTTGCAGGCCTCGCAGCAAGAATGCGCTGCAACTTGGAGGCCAGTTAAACGTCATGTTGATCCGGACCCTTTATTTCGAGCAAGCAAGTATCATTGCTGCCGTGGTTTGCAGCCTAACCGTCGCCGGCTTCCTGAAGGGGATAATCGGGGTCGGCATGCCAGTCGTCGCGCTGCCGCTGCTGTCGCTGTTCATCGACATCAAATCAGCGGCCATGCTGCTGAGCATGCCTTTGATTTTCGGCAACTTGCCGCAGGCGCTGGAGGGCGGAAAGACTGGCCGGTGCCTCATACAATTGATGCCGGTGATTCTCGGCATGATTCCCGGCCTCTTCCTTGGAGTTCGAGTCCTGTTGGCGCTTGATGCGAATGTTGCAAAGATTATCGCAGGCCTGGTGCTTATGAGTGTCGGCAGCGTCACGCTGCTCGCGCCGAAGCTGCAGCTTCAGTCTCGCTTGGTTTTACCAACCGGCATCACAGTCGGATTTTTCGGCGGGATTCTTGGGGGCGTCGCAGCGATGCCAGGACCACTTGTTTTCATATTTCTGCTTGCAAAGGGACTGCGTGGAAAGGCGTTTACAAAGGAAGCATCGCTGTATCTCGTCGTTTCCGCCGGCTTGCTGGCAATTCTTCTGACGGCAAGCCACCAGTTCAGTTGGCTTGACGTTTCAGTCTCGACGGCCGCGATGTTGCCAGTCGTGCTCGGCATGTACGTTGGACAACATATGCGCGATAAAATTGCACCTGAGACATTCAAGAAGCTGGTGTTGATCGCGGTCATTGCGGCGGGCGCCGAGTTGCTGCGACATGGTTTCTTCAGTTGATGGGCTTGCGAGTGCAGTGCACCAGGCGATGTCCGCTTTGGGCGAATAGCGGACATAAAGGTGGGCGAGTATACTTTATGCGGCGCGCTCGACCCGCGTGTCGATTTCGCTGCGCAGCATCCCAAAATCGATCGGCTTGATGAAAAGCGCATCAGCGCCCCTCTCCAATGCCTTGCGCTTGGTGTCCGCATCGCCATAGGCGGTGATCATAATGACCGGAACATCGGGTCGAGCTGCCTTGGCTTTGGGCAAGAGTTCCAGGCCCGTCATGCCCGGCATGTTGATGTCGGACAGGATCAGGATTAGCGACACGCCCGTCGCATCAGTGATGCGCTGAAGCGCCATGTCGCCGGATTGGGCAAATTCCATCGTGAAGCGCCCCTCGCGTAGATCGCGCCGGAATTGCTGCCGAAACAGCATCTCGACATCCGGTTCATCATCGACCACGAGGATGAGAAGGTTCACGATTCGCCTCCCGACGTTTAGGACGATGGTAACGACAAAATTATCCAGTCTATGTGACGCAGGTCACACACACGGGGATTTGTTTTGAGGGTTCGCAACATTGTTCGTCACCGGGCACCGCTCGATTTGTCGGCGAATCGAGGCGGCGCGATAGTGCGCCGACGAATGATGCAGAAATCCAAAATGGAACTCCTCGTAAGGGATTTTTTCATTTCAGCTTGCCGCAGGTGGTTCACACGTTTGTGTCATGTCACCACGATGCCTTCCTATAAAATCGACATCGCCCGGCACATCCGGGAGATGTGGTATGTCATCTAGTGTCGTTCGCCAACCGGCTACACCCGAAGACGATTTTCGATCGGAGCAAATGCGCCGATTTGATCAGTGGCGCGTCGCTGCCGACATAGTTTGGCGCTTGCGCGAAGCTGGAATTAGTTGCGAAACGGATGACGATTTCCAAACGCGCCATTAGACCTGTTTCCGTATTCGCTTTACCCCCGAAAGCGGAAATGTGCGGTGCAACTAGGGATGTCTGCTTTGGGTGAATAGCTGACTTCAGCAGCGGTTTCCCAGCGCGCTCCCAGCTTCTTCTCGTCACTACCGTTGCCAACGGCTATCTAGTGCCTCCGGCCGTGTTGGCGGCAGGCAGCGCGATAGTCGCAGCGCCGGGGTCGAATGAGCGTCTAGATTCGATCTGGGTAAGCAATAATGTAATTGTCCCGGTTTGGCATTTTCACCTGCGGCAGCGTCTTTGCATCCATCACGTCATTGTCGTTGATGAGCTTGTTTAAGGAGAGGATATACGCGGTGAGCGCGTAGACTTCATTGTCCGTCAGCGAGCGTGGCGTGTTAAACGGCATCGCCCGCCGGATGTAGTCGAATACGGTTGTAGCGTAGGCGTAGTAGTTGCCGATAGTTTTCAACGTGTCGATTCCGTTGGTGAGCGGAGCGCCGCCGACAAGCGGTCCGGCGCCGGGCGAAGCGCCGCCTTTGCCGCCGTCAGCGTGGCAGGCTACGCATTTCTCCGCATAGATCTGGGCGCCTTGCGCAGACGTGCCGCTGCCGGGCGGCAGGTTGGTCCCGTCCGGTAAAATGGCGATGTCCCACTGCTTGATGTCCGCCTCCGATATCGGCTTGCCAAGTTTCGGACTTTGGGCGAGCGCGCTACCGACGCCGAACAAGACTGCAAGGATGAGTGCAGACAGTGGTTTATGCATAGACATGCTTGATCTCCCCCTTGCTGTCGACGCCCCAGCTCGTGAGGCTGTTGTAATGCTGATTGGGGAAGACCAGCGGGGTCGTTACGGGATTACTGGCTTCGCCCCGCGCTGCCACAAACTCCGCGCGTAATGGCTGCACGTTGCCGGCCTCGTCCCAGGCGCGGCTTTGTAGGATTGCGGGTTGCCCGTCCCAGCGCCACGGCATAACAAAGCGTGTAAAGGCCTTCTCGTGCACGGGACCTTGCAGCGCGGCCTCACCCCAGCTCTTGCCACCGTCCGCTGAGACCATAACCTTGGCAATGCGCCCGGTGCCCGAATAGGCGACGCCGGAAATGGCATAGAAGCCCGGCTCCTTCAGGCTGTGGCCGAACGAGGGATAGGTGATGAAACTCTTGACCTCCATGAGGAAATGGAAGCGCCAAGTCTTGCCGCCTGGTAGGATCTGCGAATACGTCTTGGTTTCGAACATGCTCATAGCCGGCTGATCGACAACCTTGATACGACGGAGAAACTTGACATTCATATTACCCTGGTAGCCGGGCAGTAGCAGGCGCATCGGGTAGCCGTTACCGGGCATCAGGTGCTCGCCGTTCTGGTAGATCGCGACCAGCGCGTCGTCGTACGCTTTCTTGACGGGTACGCTGCGATCAAGGAAGTGCGCATCGGCGCCCTCCGCGATCAGCCACTTCGCACTGGGATCGATGCCAGCTTCATCGAGCAGAACCGACAGCGGCACGCCGCTCCATTCGGCGTTAGAGACGAGGCCGTGGATCGCCTGCGCCGTCACCTGCAGTGGCTCTTTGGAGAACATCGGCGCCGAATTGCCAGCGCATTCCAAGAAATTTATGCGGGTGACGAGCGGGTAGCGCGATAGCGTTTCCAGGGTGAACTCGAGCGGCTGGCGCACCATGCCGTGGATAACGAGCTTGTGCTTAGCCGGATCGATATTCGGCACGCCGCTATGATCGATGGAGAAGTGGAGACCGTTCGGCGTAATGGTACCCCCGAGCAGATGGTGGGGCGTGCGCGCGTGCGAATTGCGGAATTCTCCGTTCGGATTGCTCAGCGAGCGCACAACGTGTTTTTCATACGGCGACGCGATCTGCACCGGCGGCAAGGTCGAGCCGAATTGCAAACTCCATTCTGGGTCCTTGAGCGGCTCGGCGGCGGCGCCAGTTATGTTTCCGGCAGTGCTCATCGCGCCCGCGATCGCGATACCGTGCCCGAGTAGCACACGGCGATTGATCAAACCGTTACCGGCGACGGGTTCCTGCGAGGGCGTACGCCCTACGCGCTTCGAATTCGTCATGATGTCCTCCCGGATGCGGGATGTCTTGCGCATCCTGCTCTTCCCGATAGGTCAATATGCTGAGCTTCGATGTAGCCGTTGTCCAGACGACAAAGCCGTCGCTGGCAGCATCCGAATAACCGCGAGTAACGTGATAGGAGCTACCGGCCCATGTTCGCTTTGGGTCAGAGGCGAACTCATGCAGCGCAACATGTCATGTCCGCTTTACCCCCTGACATGTGCGGTGCAACATCCGCTTTGGGCCTCGCGGGATCATTCGAGAGACTCATGACGCCAACGCGTGAAGCAGGGCCTTAACCTCTTTAAGGTCGCGCGTGTCGAAGCCTTCAGTGAAACAGCCATAGACTGGAGCGAGTAGATCGCGAAATGGCGCACGGCTTCAGTGACACATTTCTGATAGGCCGAGATGAGCTCTCGCAGGTCTTCCGGATCCATCCGAGCGGAAAGCGCAGTCGAACCAACGAGGTCCGAGAACATAACCGTGACTTGCCGGCGCTCGGCAGTGTCCGCCGCTCGCGGCGTGGCAGGTGGCCCAGCCGCAATAGCAGCCGCGGGTGTGATCGTCTCGAGGCCCCCGAGATTGGCAATCGCACGCAATAGCTTTCGCCGATGCCCGACCGAGGCGACGCCAATCTTTTCGAGGTCTTGGTCGGTCAGGTCACTCAGAACTTCGAAATCAATATCATTCTCGGCAAAGCGCTGAGCGTATTGCCCGAGACCGAGCCTTTCGAGCCAGTCCACAATTTGCTGCATCGGCGGCCCTCTACGGATTTGACGCTATCCGTTCTGGACCGGCATGTCGCGGGAGTTTGCCAACCCTCGGCCAGGTCGAGTAACCTGGGGCCGTGTCGGCGCGGCCCACACCGAACAAAGTGCAATCGCCATGTGTGGGCTAGGCTTAGCCGACTGTGGAGCGTTCTCCCGCCTGATGTCCGCTTTGGGCCAAAAGCAGACATTTACAGACTATTCGATCACATCATCGGCGCGGGCGAGCAGCGCTGGCGGCACATTGGACATGTGCAGTGCAAAAGCCAATGTCCGCTTTGGGCCAGAAGCGGACATTAGCCAGGGCGAATGAGATCCGCTGAAAACGACAAACTAGAGACTCCGCGCCACTGCAACGGGTTGACGTGCACCAATTCGCGGACGACGCTGGCCCGTTCGAATTGCGCCATGGCCACTACATAGAGCGCAAATTTTTAGGGGGCGATCATGTCCAATAGATCATGCGTAGTTTTGACGGTGGCCCTGCTCTGCGGTGGGCTTCCGGCCTGGAGCCAGGAGTTGCCCGATGGCAAGGGAAAGGAATTGGCGGCGGCCAACTGCAATAGCTGCCACACATTATTGAGCCGCGTTGGCGCCGGCTACACGCCCACGGGCTGGCGCACCGTCATGCGAATGATGGCCAATCATGGCGTCGCTGTGCCGGCGGATCAGGTCGCCCCGCTCACCGAGTATCTTGCCAAAAGTTTCCCGGAAAAGGGCAAGCCCGCCGGCTCGGTAATTCCGGGACCCGCCAGGATCTCGATTAAGACCTGGCAAGTTCCGACGCCCGGATCGCGGCCACACGACCCATTAGCGGCGAGGGATGGCTCGCTCTGGTACACGGGCCAGATGGCTAATGTGCTTGGCCGGCTCAATCCGAAGACCGGAAAGATCAAAGAATACCCGCTAAAGACGCCGCACTCCGGACCGCATGGCCTGATGGAGGATAGGGAGGGCAATATTTGGTACACCGGAAACACCGGTTCGTTGATCGGCAAGCTCGACCCGACGACGGGGGCTGTCACCGAGTACAAGACGCCGGAGCCTGGAGATCCGCATACGCTCATCTTCGACAAGAATGGAATCCTTTGGTTCACGATGCAGAATGCCAACCGGATTGGGCGCCTCGACCCTAAGACCGGCGAGATCAAGTTTCTGACGCCACCCACGGCAAAGGCGCGCCCCTACGGCATGGCAGTGAATTCAAAAGGCACCGTATTCTTCGTTGAATTTGGTACCAACAAGGTGGGCAGCATCGATCCGAAGACTCTGGAGTTTCGTGAATATCCGTTGCCGGATACAGCCTCCCGCCCGCGGCGCATCACAATCACCAGTGACGATATCGTCTGGTACTCCGACTTTTCTCGCGGTTTTCTCGGTCGTCTCGATCCAACGACCGGCAAGGTAACCGAGTGGCAGACGCCGAGTGGGCCGAAGGCTGAGCCTTACGGCATCTCGACGATCAACGATGTCATCTGGTACAGCGAGTCCGGCTCGACTCCGAATACCATCGTGCGCTTCGATCCCAAGACGACGAAATTTCAGAGCTGGGCAATCCCGGGCGGCGGCAACATCGTGCGCAACACGTCAGTCACGCCGGATGGCGATTTCGTTCTGGCCAATAGCCTTGTGAACAGTGTTACGTTGGTCACCATAAAGAAATAATCCGAACGGCTCCGCTGTATGTGGTTTCCTCTGCTTTTGGTCATGAGCAGACATTTGAAGCCATGTCCGCTTTACCGGCGAACGGAGAGATTTGGTGCCGGGTCTGAGATTTCCGCCAATGACAAACGCAAATTAGCCAGGGCGGGTAAATTGAGTGCACCAAGCAAATTCCGTGTAGGCCCCTATTTTTTCGGCGAATGCTGCTGCCTCTAACGCCTCGTCGGATATGGTCGGAGCATGTCACTCAACGCTCCGTGCGTCACCTATGGAAGTGCGAAGTTTGTCACTACGCGTTTGAGACTACCGTTTCTTACGCGTCGACAGTATAAGGTGGCTCAGATCACCGCAGAAAATCCAGCACGGCCATATCCGCAAGGCGTATCGGGTCACGCTCGCCACGTCCGATGTGGCGCATCACGATCAATGCTAATTTGTGTCGTGCCCGCTCACTTTCTCTGAACTTTTTCGGAAGGCAATTAATCGCATTGTCAAATGCGGTTGCCATGATCTTCAAGGTGACGGGATCATAGACCCGTTCAATGTAGTGCATCGAGGGCATTTATCCCTCCGGATGAGCGGTGAATATGACGGCGAACTGCACGAGCTCTCACCTAGAGGCGAGAACAGCTATCGTGCTTGTTCGCTGTCGCGCAATTTTGTGAATTTAGTTTGTCCTAGCTGCGGAGCGAATAGTATCGACTTACCAAAATGGAACTCGGTCATAAAACGGACATTTCAGAAGTTCGCGCGTCGAGTGGCTAGTTTTGATTGGCGCATTTTGGCCACACCGGCGCGAGATGCTAAGTTACGTGTGTAATTGTGCGTCGGCTTTTGCCTTCCCCGTCGCAAGGCTCTGTAATGGCAGGCGCAGGGACCGATCAAGAAAAGATCCACGCGATTGGCAGCGTCAAAAACGCTGCACTTTCTATCATTGAGTTTTTGACAATCGCAGCGCTTTTCTTCGGACTTGTCGAAGTTGGTCTGTCGTTTTCGCCAAAGACGGTCACCGCAGTCGTCTGGCCACCAAGCAGCTTCGCTTTGGCCGTCATTCTCTTACGAGGGAATCGGATTTGGCCAGCAGTCTTTACAGGTTCTTTTACTCCGTATGTTTTCGCTGGTTACCCTATTTTGGAGGCTAGCTTAATCGCTATCGGCACACTTATTGCGGGATTGACAGGAGCATTTTTAACAAAGCGCTGGGCGACGCCTGCCGGTCTTTTCACAACAGCCCGTGGCGTTGCGATATTTTCGTTTATCGCTTTTCTTCCGGTCGCGGTCATTAGCTCTGCTGCTGCGCTCGGAGCCTCCATTGTCGCAAAGGAGCCCGATTTAGCCAGCTGTGTCATCCAATGGGCAACTCTGTGGCTCGCTGATGGAACGGCCACGCTAATCATCACGCCAGTTATCGTGCTCTGGGCAGACGTGCTCTCAGCTTCTTTTACTAAACGCATTTTTTTCGAAGCACTCGCGGGCTTTATTTTGACCGCCGTAATCGGCCTCATTGCCTTCAGCCCCGTTTTTGCCCCGGAGCGAGTCCTGAGCGATCTCAATTTCCTTGCTTATCGCGGCTTCCTTGGGTTTTTCATTCTAGTGCCGTTGTTAGTCGCTAGCTTAGAGGGCAATCGACGCAATGCAGTTATGGTCGCGTTTATTTTTTGGGCAATGGCCATCTGGGGTCTCTCAGAGTCAACTTTCCCATTTAGTCAAAAAGATTTAACTGCCGCGCAACTACTGTTGTTCGCGATTTCAATCAGCATTTCATTGCCACCACTCATCTTGTCTAATGCAATTGCCGCACATCGAAATAGCGAGGTGCAGCTGATTGACAACCGGAAACTGCTCGAACAGCAGCTCGAAAGCACAGGTTCGGAACTCAGGATTGCAAAACGTCATTTTGATATACTAACAGATGGCGTCGCCGAGTACGCCATATTCGTGCTGGATACTGGCGGGCACATTGCTAGTTGGAATAGCTCCGCACAGAAGATCATGGGCTATACTACCCAGGAGGTTGTCGGAAAGCATTTCGGAATATTTTTTCGGCCCGACGAACGCCGTACAGGTGAACCGAACCGCGCCCTAGAAGGAGCCATCGAAAGGGGCAAACACGAAATCGAGGGATGGCGCGTGAGGAAAAATGGCACGCCATTCTTTGTGACGGGATTAATCTCTTCCATCCACGATGACGCAGGAAATCTTCTCGGTTTCGCAAACGTATTGCGGGACGCAACTGAGCGACGGGACGCCCAGGAGAAATTGGTCGAGGCACGTGAGCAACTTGCGATGGCTCAGAAAATGGAAGCTATTGGCAAGCTGACAGGCGGCATCGCACACGACTTCAATAATCTACTGATGATCATTGGAGGAAATGCGCAGATCTTTCAACGTCTGCTTGATCCAAAACTGCCGAGAGCGATTGAAGCAATCCAGACGGCGGCAAAACGCGGCGAAAGTCTCACGCGCCAATTGCTAACGTTTTCTCGACGTCAGCACCTCAGCCCGGCCGTGGTCGACTTGAACGCCGCAATAAAGAACATGCGCACGATGATCGAAAGTTCGTTGCGTGGAAACATCGTGTACAAAGAGGAACTCGACGAAGGTGTTTCGGCAGTCAAGCTGGATCTCGCAGAGCTGGAGCTCGCAATCGTCAACATTTCCGTTAATGCGCGTGACGCCATGCCGAATGGAGGTACGTTTACGCTAACCACTTACAACGTAACGAGAGAAGATGACTTTAGCGATAATCAGCTTGACGGCCGTCACGTTGCGATAGCCTGTAGCGATACGGGTATGGGTATTCCGCCAAACTTGTTATCCAAGATCTTCGACCCATTTTTTACAACGAAAGAGGTCGGCAAGGGCACCGGCCTAGGATTGTCGCAAGTCTATGGCTTCGCTCATCAGGCGGGTGGGACAGTAAGAGCGCAAAGCAAGGTTGGGCTTGGTACGACAATTTCGGTGTATCTACCCCGCGCCGATGCAGAAATCGCCAATAAAGAACCTCCTGCAAAAATATCCGACCAACCGCAACGCCCGAACGTTCTGATCGTGGACGACAGTGCTGAGGTTGCAGAAGTCACCTCATCCCTGTTCGAGCAGCTCGGTTACGCGACCGTTTATCGGGACTCGGCGGAAGAGGCGTTGAGTCTGCTGGCGGACGGGGTGAAGATTGACCTTGTTTTCAGCGACATCGTGATGCCAGGAGCGATTGACGGGGTCGGGCTCGCACGAGAAGTCCGGTCGCGCTATCCCAAACTCCCGGTGCTCCTCACGACCGGGTACAGTGACGCAGCCCAAGCAGCTCCTCCGGACCTAAGGATTCTACGAAAGCCCTTCGACACTAATATTCTCCGGGATTTTGTTCAGAACATTGAAAAAATGAGCTTGCCAAACGAACCTACTCAGCACGCAAGCCAAGGCCGCGCTTGATTTAAACCGATGCGACCCGCCGCACCCACCAATTGACTACGCAGCGCGCAAGTCGGCTATCCGAGCCCTTCGCGCGGATGACGTCCGCTTTGGGTCAAAAGCAGACGTTTGCAGCGCAAAAAGTCATGTCCGCTTTGCCCCCGAAAGCAACAGCATCTGGGAATGTCCGCTTTGGGCCAATAGCGGACATTCCCGCTCATTAGATTATTCCATCAGTAGTTGCTCTTTTGACCACCTGACCAGTCGCCTGAAAGCACAAATCGTCCAGCTGGTGAGCTTGAAGCATGCAGCATGAAGTACGTGCGAGCGCAGCGTCTTGTCGCGGCCGATGAAAAGAGCGAGTTGAAGCCAAGTTGAGAGCGTTTTTACAAGGGCCGCCCGTTTTATTTTTCCAATCTCGTTTGCCGATTTAATTTCGAGTGACAACAGCGCTTCTGCAAAAGTGATAATCTGTTCACGCATCAATTTGATGTCTACATTGGTGTTCGTCGTTACCAGTAAGTCATTGGGAACACTAGCCAGGCTGATTGCAGGAATACCATGCTGGTACAAAGGTTCGCCCTCGCCGATCTCTAAAAGGCGAGGTCGCGCAATCACAGCCCGTCTTTTTGTTTGGTTCGTCTTCTCCCACTTCTCTAATAGGTTTCGCATAGTTGAATTTGTCGCGTAGGCGAGTTCAGGGATGCCGTCGGCGGCGCTCGCGCCGAGATGCTCAATAACGAGTCCTGCCACTGCCCGAGGCGCTCCGTTCTTTCCCGACCACCACTCGGGATGCGCCGTAAGCCAGGCGGTCGTTGCTTGACCATAACTTGTCACCGCAGGGATGCGCAGGTGTCCGGTAACAAACACGAAGACCAGCGTCCGTTTCGGCTCCGGTCCGTTAGCGAACATTCGAGCCAGCTCAAGTACGCCAATGGGCCCATTCTCCTCGACAACATTGACACCATCAGTGTGCGTGACCACCAGAATTGACTCGTTTGTATTCTCACCCTTTACAACCGTCCACACCGTGTCGGTCAAAGTGTCCGGCGATAGCAAGCCGTTCAATTTAAGGGTTGCGACAGCTCCGCGGCGCGCATTCTTGAGCAGCTCCTTGCCATCTTCACCAGCCACCCACACAGCAGGAATATCTCGGTAGGGAAAGATAAAGGGAACGTATTGATCGGCAGCCAGCTCGCGCGTCATGTCTCCGTCTCTGGGCCATGCGGTGTCTTTGCGCCAGACGCCGACAGCGCCAATGGCTCCTGCGGCCTTGGCAGCGGCGAGGTTTGGTCCGAAAGCCGTCGCTGCGAGGACTGGATGTGCGATAGTTTTTGGAAAATCGCCATCACCGAGTTGTTTCAGATCGTTAACCAGCAGCCTTATGGGCACCTTTGGATAAGGAACATCAAAAACCGCAATCTTGCCGTCCATATTCCACGGAAAGCAGCCGGCAAGTTTGAGCCGCCCGGTCACGCCCTTAGGCCCGGTGACACCGGAATAAGGATACGCCGAGGCGACAGGGACCGCTTGTCCGTCATCCTTAAGCTTAAGCGCACAATCTGAACTGGGATCAGACAAAGACCATCGGCAAAACCTGTACGAATCCCTGTGCACCGGTAGGCCGAGCGATTCAATCTCGCGAGCGATTTCATCAATGAATTTAGCGTGAGAAGGACTCCCCGTTTCACGGGGACCCAACTTCAACAGTTCACTGACTCTTTTGCCAAAATCCGTGGCTGCAAGCCGCTCTAGTGCATCGTCGCGCGCGCGGCGGAATTGCGCGACGTTGGTCTCCTCTTCGCTAGCGACTGAACTACGATGACCCGTAGCTTTTGGCGCGCTGCTGGGCTTCAAACCCTTACGACGCTGAATTCTTCCTGCCCTAGCGCCTGTCTTATGCCGTCTCATTGACGCCCCCGAGGATCGGCAGGGTGCATCGTAACGGCTCAAACAATGCTCGTTAAGGGAGGGCCTAATGTCTGCTTTGGGTCAAAAGCGGACTCATGCAGTGCAGTGCAGCAACACATGTCCGCTTTGGGCCAACAGCGGACATTACATCTCCGCATGGGGGGATTGATTGGCAGTGACCGACACCAATGGAATAAGCAACATAAAATTTGTGCCAATAGCAGAAACGGGCCGTGTTAACTCGGCTCCCAACTGCTTCGCCAGTGCATTAATTAAGCGCGAGCCGAGCCGCTTGCTCGTTGGCGGGTCAAAGTCAGCAGGCAAGCCGACACCTTCATCACGAACAGATATTTGAACGGTGTCCTTTTCCGTTCGAACAACTCTTACCAAAATCGTTCCGCCGGAAGAATCGGGGTATGCGTGTTTGCCGGCATTCAGAACTAGTTCATTGATGACAAGAGCGACGAGAATGGCACGATCGGCCGTGAACTGAATTTCCTCGGGCGCTTCCAGTTGAACTTTGCAGGGAGCAACCGCAGTCTCCAAGTCACCGATGACTTCTCGCAAATAGGAGATAAGGCCGATACTCTCATAGTCGGCATTGTAGGCGAGACGCTCATAGGCGCGGCCGACCGTCGAAATGCGGGTCGATGCTTCGTTCAGTCGATCACTCAATGCCGGGTCGCCGGCAGCGCTCGCCTGCAGGTAAAGCATGCCGGAAACCACCTGCAGACTATTCTTGACCCGGTGGTTGACTTCCTTGAGCAAAATCTGATGACGCTCGAGGGCGGCCTGTAGTTTGCGCTGATATTGTTGCTGCTCGATGGCCATGCCGAGAATGTTCGCGGCTCCCTGCAGAAATGCGATGTCATGCTCGTTGAACTCGCCTTCGGACCGGCTGTCGACTTCCAGCACACCGAATGGCGATCCATCTCCTTGCAAAATCACGTTCATCGCACGGCGAATACCGTGCTCTATAAGCAACTCCGGCGTTCGAAATCGTTGCTCGTTTTCCAGATGGTTGGAAATCACGGGCTTGCCCGTGCTCAAGGCGTAGCCTGCAGGTGACGCCAGGTCGGCCCCGACCGTCGCATGCCCCACCACGCCCTCGCCCCAGCCGACACCAGCGCGAACCAGAAGCGTATTCTTAGTCGGAATGTATTCCATAACTTTACAGTATTCCGCTCCCAGGCCATCCGCGGTCACTCTCGCGGTGTGATTAAGCATTTCCATGAAGCTCGTGCCCTGCAGGGCAAGGACACCCAGTTCAGCGAGCAACTCTTGTTGGCGAATGCGCTGACGGAGTGCGTGACCAGTCAGGTCGTCTGACTGACCGTCACCCGACTGGCGTTCAACAACTGGTTCTTTCGGACCAGATGGGCTCATATCCGTTTGCTTAACATGTCTCGTGGGACCGGGAATTTTCAAAGGCGTCTTGGAACTTTCAACCCTCTCCAGACACTAACGGCGTATACCGACAAATTGTCCGCTTTGGGTCAAAAGCAGACATGTGCGGTGCAACTAGGGATGTCCGATTTGGGCCAATAGCAGACTTACGGGTCATTCGATGACTTCGTCGGCTATAGAAATCACGCCCGCAGGAATAGTCAGGCCGAGTGCCTTAGCAGTCGTCGCGTTTATGACGAACTCGAATTTTGTTGACTGTAGTACCGGCATGTCCGCCGGTTTTGCGCCTTTGAGAATACTGCCGCTATAGATGCCAAGCTGACGAAACATGTCCGTGAGATCGGTCCCATAGCTCATCAATCCGCCGGTCTCTACTATTTCGCGAATAGCATAAATTGCAGGAATCCTGTCGCGCGCGGTCAGCGTTGCGAGTTGCGCGCGACGGCTGGTGAAGAGACCATCCGCGGCTACGAACAGAGCGTCGGCGCGCTCATTCCGCATTGTGTCAAAAGCGGCATCAATTTCGCTGGTTGTGGTTGCTTTGATGCTGTGAATTTGCAGTCCCATCGCCGCAGCGGCTTTCTGCACCTCCCGCAAAGTGGAGTCGGCGACCACAACGTTACCCGGATTAAGCAACACGACAATTCGAACAGCGCCGGGCACCATGTCATGCAGGAGCCGCAATCGCTTGGCTGTCACCTCTCCGACAAGAAAATTGATGCCGGTGGCGTTGCCGCCCGGTTTTGCAAGACTGGCGACTACGCCAAGCTCGACAGGATCTTCGCCGACCCCGAAGACAATCGGAATTGAAGCGGTTGCGTCTTTAGCCGCGCGTGTTGGCACGTTGCCAGGCGTAGCGATAACGGACACGTTTCGACGGACTAAATCCGCCAATAATGCTGGCAAGCCGTCATACTTGCCTTCTAGCCAATGATATTCGACGGTCACATTTTGCCCCTCGATGAACCCGGCCTCGTTGAGGCCTTTACGGAAACCAGCCTCACCGCGAGCATTGCTCTTGGCTGAACCGTCACGAATAAATGCGACCACTGGCGATGGCTGCTGCTGCGCAGTCGCGGTAAGCGGCCAAGCCGCCGAACCAGCAATTACTTTGATGAACTCGCGCCGTCTCATCGCTCCCCCCGAAAGCTCAGGACAAGCTATCGTACTGGGTCCATTTAACTCCTTGAAGGGGCAGGCAGCTGATGTCCGCTTCGGGTCAGAAGCAGACATGTGCAGTGCAAAACGGTATGTCCGCCTTACCCCCGAAAGCGGACATGTGCAGTGCAACGAGAGATGTCCGCTTTGGGACATCCTTGCGTCTCACGGTTGAAAGTTTGCCGTCGATTGCTCCGATTTGAACTTCTCCATCGCGGCGTAGAGATTTGGCGCTCGGTTATGCAGACCGCGGACGGCTTCGACATGACCGCAATCGTGGAATGTACAGCCGCTGTACAGGCCAGCTTGTTTAATGATGTCGTCCATGTGGTAGACGAACGCGGGCCCGCGATTCCAACCGGTCTGAATATCGCAGGCTGCACCAATGTAGTGGTTGGAGCCCGCGACATGCGTGCCCCGCGGTGCCCAGCACCTGGTGATGTTGGCCGGTACTTTATACCCATGCTCTTTTAGCAGCGCGAAGAATTTCAGAAACTTGCTGGCATAGCCCGGATGCACGGTGATGTCGAAGCCGTAGGCCGTTTGTACTGTCACCAGGGTGCTGTTGCCATTGGCATCGACGACGCCGTGCGGTTTGCGCTCTGACGTACCTGTGTGGCGCTCGCGCAAGCTTGATGCCCTGCTTGATGTGGGTGCGGTTACGGTAAGAGTCGTACAGCGGCCATCATTATTACAAGTTGGCGAAACATTATTTTGGCGATGAGCTTCAGCTGGAAGCGCAATGAACACACTGAGTGCGACAAGTAAGGTGACCTTCACGCTCTCCTCCTAGGGTCCACCCCGTTCCAAGGCGTCCTTCTATATTTTCTGGTAAGTCCCCACCACGTAGTCGAGTCGCATTTTCAAATTTACGGTAAGAAGAAACCTTAATGGGCGCATGTCGCTTTGCGTTATTAGCCGACATTTTGCGATGCGAGAGCAATGTCCGCTGCCCGGAGGTATTGTAAGTCCAAGTGATTTCGCTGTTTTGAGGTTGATGACACTCATGTTATCCGTGAAGCGCACGCTCTTTGTTTGGAGGGGACGGGTTGATGGCACGCTCCACAAGCCGCACTAGCACCAAATCAAATGAGCGGGATGCTGCGCATATCGTAGAAATTGTCGTGCCGCTCGGCGGCCTGGGCAAATCGCTGGACGCCATATACGATTTTCATGCTCGGCACCATATTCGCGCAAAGCATGGGCGGACTCGACACGACGAGAATGGCCACAAATATATGCGCTGGCGCTTTGCCGATCGCAGGACGGCTGTTCAGTTTGCGAAAAAATTTGGTGGCACGATTGAGACGCACTAGCGCACACCTGTAAAAGTCCACCCTATCTCCCAAATTGGAAATTCGGTCGTTCAAGGCAAATGTCCGCTTTGGGTCAAAAGCAGACATGTGCAGTGCACGACCCTATGTCCACTTTGTCCCGAAAGCGACATCAAATGCGACAAAATGGAATGTCCGCTTTGGGCCAATAGCGGACATTGGCCGTTCTCCTCATCGCCGCAGGCGGCGCTGTTACCGCAGCGAGATGACCAACCCGTTGAGGTCGGCGGCGACAATCAGCCCAGCCTGGCGGCCCGACAGCGCCAGCATCGCGCCGTTCTGGTTGGTTAGCACGATCACACCTCCGCCTGGGCCGACCGCAGCGCCCACGCCCGCGGCGCCATAGACGCCATTAACATCGGACGGCCTTCGGATGTTGCTGACTGTGCCAACGAAATCGGTCGCCGAGGCGCCGAAGGTAAACCCCCAGCTCACGCCGCCGATCGCTAACGGATAATAGCGGCCGTGAAACGCGAGCGTACCTTTCCCGGCAGAGCCGCCAAAAACAAAACCGGCCTTAATCACGTTAAAGCGGATTCTGCCACTGTCCGCGTAGGCGGCGGTCGCGAGCCCGATGGTCGCGGTCAAAGCAATAAGCGCAACACGAATGGCGAATGACAGTCGCATGGGCAGTCCTCCAGGGATGAGCGTTATGTGTTTGACGCGGAGGTCACGACAACCAGCGACAACTATCTGATGATCGCGACGAGGCTTACAATATCTCAGCGCCGAAACTGTTCCAGGCCGCCGATCAAAGAGTACAGCGGACATGTGCAACGCAGTAACCGATGTCCGCTTTGGGTCAAAAGCGCTCTCGGCTTGCTTGGTAAACCCTCTTGGGCTTCCAGCAATGATTTTGAAGCTGTGAGCGTCAACCCGAACAGCGACATTGATGCTCCCGGTGCATCGTCTGCAATCTTCGCAATGGCAATAGTGCGCCGGCCCGAGATTGCCTTCACATTGATATCGCACGCTCCCGCACAGACATCGGCCCGTCGCACGCTTGTCTTCGCACGTTTGGTGCTCCCAAGATCGCAAACTGGGAAATGTAGCTCAGCGGAGTCATTCTTGATACACATTCATAGCCCGTATTCGGCCCAGGACTAAACAGAGCATATGAGCTCGAGAGCACGATCGATGAACCGTAAACAACGCCGGGCGGAAAGGAAGCGGGTCAAGCCCGTGATGCAGGTCTCGTCACAGGGTGCTCAAGAGATGTTCGCTGATGCCGTTCGAGATCATCAGGCCGGGCGTCTGCACGAAGCCGAACGGCTCTACCGGCAAATTCTGGCGGCCGACTCCCGCCATGCCGACAGCCTACACCTACTTGGGGTAATTGCGTATCAGGTGGGGCGCCACGATTTGGCCGCCGACCTGATCAACCGAGCGATCACAATCAACGTTAATGACGCTGTATACCATTCCAATTTGAGCAACGCGCTTAAGGCTCAAGGGCGGCTGGACGAGGCGGTCGCCTGCTGTCGCAAGGCTATTTACCTCAAGCCTGGTTTCGCCGAGGCGCACAACAATCTCGGCAACGCGCTCAAGGATCAAGGAAAACTGGATGAGGCAGTTGCCTGTTATCGCCAGGCCCTCGTGCTCAAGCCGGACTTCGCCGAAG
>Ga0306925_10000028_pt1 | contig 61333 bp, 54 predicted proteins | sample flu12Cox44000176_FD_203755 | JGI IMG/M metagenome (GOLD analysis project Ga0306925, IMG submission 203755) | Lab enrichment of tropical soil microbial communities from Luquillo Experimental Forest, Puerto Rico - flux8day.12C.oxic.44.000.176 (v2)... | ecosystem: Environmental > Terrestrial >... | reverse complement strand
GATGGTCTCTACCCAGCGCACGCCGACGCCGCGCACCGCCTTCTCGATCGGATTTCTGGTCGCGCGCAGCGCATTGTCGGCGGCGGAGGAGGGCACATCCTGCCCCCCGGTGGCGGCCGCATAGCCGTTATCCACCACGATCATGACGTTGTCGCTCTTGTTGAAGACGGCATTGCCGAAGCTCGAGGCAAGGCCGTTGTGCCAGAAGCCGCCGTCGCCGACGAGCGCAATGGCGCGCCGGCCCTCGACCGCATTGAAGGCGGCAGCCCCGGCGCCGCCGAGGCCGTAGCCCATGGTCGAGTTGCCGATGTTGAATGGCGGCAGGACCGAAAACAGGTGGCAGCCGATGTCGCCGCTCACGTGATGGGGGCCGAGCTCGCGCTCGACGAGCTTCATGGCGGCGAAGATCGGACGCTCCGGGCAGCCGGTGCAGAAGGAGGGCGGCCGTGCATGCACCTTGCCGGCGATCGCCTCCCTTGCACTCACGAGCCGGCCAGGGGGGGCCGGGGAAGCATCGCCTGCAGGGAGCAGGTCGGGCCGATAGCGCGCGACGAACCTGGCCATGCCCTGCTTCATCACGGCGCCGATATATTCCCCGGCCATGGGCAGCATGCTCTTTCCTTCGACGCGGGTGGCGATATCCGCTCGCCGCAAAATCGTGTTCACGGCCTGCTCGATGAATTCCGGCTGGCCTTCCTCGATGACCAGGATCGCTTTCTTGCCGGAGCAGAAGCCAACGAATTCGGCGTCGATCAGAGGATAGGTGACGTTGAGCACGTAGAGCGGGATGCGGCTTTCACCATAAATGTCGGCAAGCCCCAGCACTTCGAGCGCGCGCAGCGCGGTATTGTACATGCCACCCTGCATGACAATGCCGATGTCCGTTGCGTCGCCATCGAAGAGCTCGTTGAGCCGATGCTCCTCGATGAAGCGCACGGCGGCGGGCCAGCGCCGCTCGATCTTGTCTTTCTCCTGCGCGTAGCTTGCCGGCGGCAGCACGACGCGATTGGTATCGCGCACCGGCTTGTCGAGCGCATCCTTGAGCGTAAATGCCGGCCGCACGTTGTCGCGCGCGGTAAATCGCCCATAGACGTGGCAGGCGCGGATGCGCAATTCCAGCATGACCGGGGTGTTCGACGCCTCGGAGAGCTCGAAGCCCTTCTCCACCGCATGCACGATCGAGGGGAGGTTGGGGCGCGGATCGAGGAGCCAGATCTGCGATTTCATGGCGAAGGCGTGACTGCGCTCCTGCATGATGGAGGAGCCTTCGCCATAGTCCTCGCCGACAATGATGAGGGCCCCGCCGGTCACGCCGCTGGAGGCAAGATTGGCGAGCGCGTCGGAGGCGACGTTGGTGCCCACCGTCGCCTTGAAGGTCGCCGCCCCGCGCAAGGGATAGTTGATCGAGGCGGCGAGCGCGGCGGCGGCCGCCGCCTCATTGGCGCTCGCCTCGAACCGGATGCCGAGCTCCTGCAGCACGTCATCGGCGTCCGCAAGCACGTCAACGAGGTGCGAGATCGGGGCTCCCTGGTAGCCGGAGACATACGAGACGCCCGACTGAAGCAGCGCCTTGGTGACGGCAAGGATGCCCTCGCCATGGAATTCCTCCCCGGCACCGAGCCGAAGCTTCTTGACCTCCTGCTTGAATGAACGTTCCGCCATGGTCGGTGTGGTCCTTTGCCGCCGCGCGCCGGTGCCGTTTCGCCCTTGACCGCATCCGCCTTTACAGCCGTAATTATAGTCATCAGCAATGACCGCCGACAGGTCGTCGCCTGGATTATTGTCCGCGCAGCAGGAGGTGATCCATGCGCTGCACTTGCCTTGCCGCTCTTGCCGTGCTCCTGGGTCAGGCCCCGGCGGCGGCGCAGGAGGTCACGCTGCGCGCAGTCTCGGCATTCGCGGAAGGGACGGAATTTTCCAGGAACTTCGAGCGCTTCATCGAGAAGGTGAACAGCGAAGGCAAAGGCAGCATCCGGATCAATTATATCGGCGGTCCGCGTGCGGTGCCCCCGTTCGAGGTCGGCAGCGCGGTACGCACCCGAGTCGTCGATATGGCGAACGTCACGGGTGCCTTCTACACCAATCTGATGCCGGAGGCCGACGGCTTCAAGCTCATGGGCAAGCCGATGAGCGAGCAACGCAGCAATGGGTCCTGGGAATTCATCAACCAGCTTCACAACCAGAAGCTCAATTCGCAGTATCTCGCGCGCCAGTTCCACAACGTTCCGTTCCACATCTATCTCAACAAAAGGATCGAGCGGATCGATTTCTCCGGATTGAAGATCCGGGTCACCCCGGTCTATCGCGACGTGGTTGAGGCGCTCGGCGGCACTCCCATCACTACCCCGCCGGGGGAGGTCTATACCGCGCTCGAGCGCGGGGTGGTCGACGGTTATGGCTGGCCGATCACGGGCATCTTCGATCTCGGATGGGAGAAGGTGACGAAATTCCGCATGGAGCCGCCGTTCTACAGCGTCGAGGTCAACGTGCTGATCAATCTCGATACTTGGCGGAGTCTCAACGACGCACAACGCCGGCTGCTCGATGGCGCGGCGCTGTGGCTCGAAGGGCTCGACAGCGAGAAGGAGGCCGCGATCAAGGCTGAGCGCGAGCGCCAGTCTGCTGCGGGCATCACAGCCCTCGACTTCGGTCCGGCGGCCGCAAAGGCATTTCTCGACCGCGCCTATGATGTGGCTTGGCAATCCGTAATCAAGCGGGCGCCTGAGACCGGCCCAAAACTGCGCCAGCTTGCCGGGAATTGACGCCGGAGAGGCTTAAATTGTTCTCTCAAGGCGCATCCGCTTCCGTGTGCGTCACACCTTATTCAAGTTTGTAGCGTCATGGCGCGCGCGTCCGCCGCGTTTGGCCGGCTCCTCGATGCGCTTGCAGCCATCGCAGGGCTGATCCTGCTTGCCATGGTTGCGATGGTCACCGCAGACATCCTGCTGCGCAATCTCGTCGGCGCCTCGTTTGCGTGGGCGAACGAGGTCTCGGAATATGCGCTCTATCTCATGACGCTCCTGACCGCGCCCTGGCTGCTGCGGCGCGGGCAGCACGTCCGTCTGGACATCATCCTCACCATCGTTGCCCCGCGCGTGGCTTGGTTCATGGAGGCCATAAGCGATGTGCTCGGCTTTGCGGTGTCAATCGTGCTCGTCCGCTACGGGCTCGCCGTAACGCTCGACAGCGCGCGGCTTGGCGCGGTCACAATCAAGAACCTCGTCTTTGCGGAATGGTGGCTGCTTGCGCCGCTGCCTGTCGCGTTCGCGCTGCTCGCTATCGAGTTCGTGTTTCGCTTCCAGCGGCTGATGGGGAGCGACCGCACGCGCCGCCTCGAGGCGACGTCGGTGAGTTGACGCGAGGTCCGCCCAACGTCGCGGAGCAGCGGCTACAGCCCGGCAAGATAACGCGCGATGGCCTCCCGCTGGCTTACGCTCAGCGTCTTCATGAATCCGGGCATGTCGAGGTTATTGGTGCGTTCGCCGCTGGCAAAACTGTTCATCGACGCGAGCAGGTACTCGTAGCTCAACCCTGCGAGCCGAGGCCCCGACGCGACGCCCTCATAATTCTGGCCGTGACAAGCCCGGCAATTGGTCATGCCTTCGGGCGCCGCCGCCGCGGCAGCAGGGCTGGCTTTTACCGGCCAGTTCTTGGCGGCGAAGTAACGCGCAAGCTCCCGCAGCTCCGCGAACGTAAGGTCCTTGACGAACGGCGACATGACGGCATTGTCGCGCGCGCCGCTATGGTAGTCGTGCATCTCCTTGTAAAGGTAGTTTGACTGCTGTCCCCAGATGATCGGAGTGATGGGGCTGGTCGGTACCCCATTCTGGCCATGACAGGCGGCGCAGGGCTGTGCTTTGCTCTCGATATCATCGGCGGCGCTCACGGGTTCCGCGGCGAGGGCAATCAACGCCGTGACACAGGACACGATTAAACAAATGCGCTTTGGCATGTTTCCAACCCTCGTATTGGCAGCTGCTTCCGCAACGCGCAGGACTTATCGATGACATAGTCGTGCCGGTGATTGCAAAAAATCACAAGCCTGCTGCCTCAGGGCAATACGGCGGTCGCCTCGATCTCGACCCGCGCCAGCGGCTCGAGCAGGCCGCCGACCTCCACGACGGCCATGGCCGGAAAATGCCGGCCCATCACCTCCCGGTAGGCGCCGGCAAGCGCGGGACGCGCGGCGCGGTATTCGTCCATGTCCACGACATACCAGGTGAGGCGGGCGATGTGTCGCGGTGTTGCGCCGGCCTCCGCCAGCACTGCCGCGATATTGACGAGCGCCTGGCGCGTCTGCGCCACGAACCCCTCGGCCAGCCGCCCGGCGCTGTCCGTTCCGATCATCCCGCCCACGAACACCGTCTCACCGCGCGCCAGTATCCCGTTGGCGTAGCCCTTCGGCCGCGGCCAGCCCGCGGGCTGCAGCACGGTCAGCGTATTTCCGTCCTCGCTCGACACCCTTGATCTCCTCGCCAATCTACGACGCAAGCTTGTGCGACGGGCTCTCGCCCGCCATGCGGCGAAGCTCGAAGCGCTGCAGCTTGCCGGTTTGCGTGCGCGGCAGCGCTGTTACGTACTCGATCGCGCGCGGATACTTGAAAGGCGCAATCGTCGCCTTCACGAAATCCTGGAGCGCCCGGGTGAGGGCTGCGTCTCCATTATGGCCGTGCCGCAGCACGATATACGCCTTGACGATCTGGCCGCGCTCGTCGTGCGGGGCGCCGACCACCCCGCATTCGGCGACAGCAGGGTGCGCAAGCAGCGCCGCTTCCACTTCGGGACCGGCGATGTTGTAGCCCGCGGACACGATCATGTCGTCGGAGCGCGCCTGATACCAGAAATAGCCGTCGTCGTCCTGCAGATACGTGTCGCCGGTGATGTTCCAGCCGTTCTGCACGTATTTGAGCTGGCGCTGATCAGCGAGATAGCGGCATCCCGTCGGCCCGCGCACCGCGAGCCGCCCGATGGTGTTGGGGGGCACCGGCACGCCCTGCTCGTCCACCACGCGCGCCTCATAGCCCGGCACCGGCTTGCCGGTCGAGCCCGGGCGGATCTCGGTCTCGGGCGAGCCGATGAAGATGTGCAGCATCTCGGTTGCGCCGATGCCGTCAAGGATCCTGATGCCGGTTGCCGAGAGCCAGGCCTCGAAGGTGGCTTTCGGCAGGGCTTCGCCGGCGGAGACGCACTTGCGCAGCGACGAGACGTCGTGCGCGGCGAGCTTGCCCAGCATGGCGCGATAGGCGGTGGGCGCGGTGAAGACGACGGTTGCTCGGAAATTGCCGATGGCGCTCAGAAGGTCGTCGGGCGTGGTCTTCTCCAGGAGGATGGTCGCAGCCCCGACGCGCAACGGGAAAAGCACCAGCCCGCCCAGGCCGAACGTGAACGCAAGCGGCGGCGAGCCGATGAAGCGGTCGGATGCCTCTGCGCACAGCACGTGCCTCCCGTAGCTGTCACAGGTCGCAAGCATGTCGCAATGGAAATGCATGGTGCCCTTGGGCTCGCCGGTTGTGCCCGAGGTAAACGCGATCAGGCACACATCGTCACTCGCGGTCTCGCAGGCGGTGAAGGCGTCGTAGCCTGGTGCGCTCATGCGGTTTTCCAGCCCCTCGCGCTCATTCGTGCCCCAATAGACGACGCGCTTGAGGTCGGGCGCCAGCACGCGCGCCTTCTCCATCTCATCGGCGAGATGGATGTCGCAGAGCGCGAGTGCGATCTTCGCCTTGTTGAGCGGATAGCCGATCTCCTTGGCGCGCAGGAGCGGCATGGTCGCGACAACAACGCCGCCCGCCTTCACCACGGCAAGCCAGGCGGCGACCATCATCGGACTGTTGGGGCCGCGCAGCAGCACGCGATTGCCGCTCACGAGGCCAAGCTCCCGCGTAAGCACATTGGCGATGCGGTTCACCTGCTCTGCGAGCTGCGCATAGGTCAGCGACTGCGCCGGCGCGATCAGGCACGGTCGGTCGCCGTGGCCGCGCTCCACCCAGCGGTCGAGCAGCTCCACGGCGCAGTTCATGCGCTCGGGATACCTGAGCTCCGGCAGGGGAAACAGGAAATCGGGCCATTGCGCGCGTGGCGGCAGGTTCTCACGCGCAAAACCATCGATATGCGCCGACGTAGTCAGACCCAAGGCAGCCTCCAATTATTCCGCGGCAAGCGAGGACGGCTTTGCCTGGCGCTTCAAGAGCTCGCGCGCGATGACGATCTTCTGCACCTCGGTCGCGCCCTCATAAATACGCAGGGCCCGGATCTCGCGGTAGAGCTTCTCCACAGCCACGCCTTTCGTCACCCCAAGCCCGCCATGGAGTTGCACGGCGCGATCGATCACGCGCTGCGCCGCCTCGGTCGCGAACATCTTTGCCATTGCCGCCTCCCGCGTTGCGCGCGCGTCGCCCTGATCCTTGACCCAGGCGGCCCGGTAGACGAGCAGTGCCGAGGCATCGACCTCGCTTCCGCTCTCGGCAAGGGCGGCCTGCGTCATTTGCAGCTCGGCGAGCGGCGCGCCGAACAGCTTGCGCGTTGCCGCGCGCTCGATGCTCTCGTGCAGCGCGCGGCGGGCAAAGCCGAGCGCGGCCGCCCCCACGGTCGAGCGAAAGATGTCGAGCGTGGCCATTGCCACCTTGAAGCCTTCGCCGGGCGCCCCCAGCCGATTGGTTGCAGGCACCCGCACGCGTTCGAAGCGCAACGTTGCGAGCGGATGCGGCGCGATGACCTCGATGCGCTCGGTGACGGTGAGCCCCGCCGCATCGGCATCGACCACGAAGGCGGACAGGCCTCGCGCGCCGCTGCTTTCGCCGGTGCGGGCAAAGACGACGTAGTGATCGGCAATCCCGCCATTCGAAATCCACGTCTTGGTGCCGTCGATGATATAACCCGTCCGCCCGTCCGGGGTTGCGGTTGTCGCCAGCGCCGCCACGTCGGAGCCGGCCTCGGGCTCGGAGAGCGCGAACGCTGCAATCGCCTTGCCGTCGCGCACCGGCGGCAGGTAGCGCGCCTTGAGCGCCGGCGAGCCGAACAGGGAGATCGAGGCGCTGCCCAGCCCTTGCATGGCGAAGGCGAAATCCGCGAGCGCATCGCGCGCGGCGAGAATCTCGCGCGCGAGGCACAGCGTACGCACGTCGAGCCGCGGATGGAGCCCGCCGTGATCGGCCGGGACCGCCGCCTTGAGGAATTCGGCCTCGCCCAGCGCTTTGACCCGCGCCCGGCAGGCGGCGTCGACGCCGGCGTCCTCGTCCCGGGGCAGCGATGCAACCGCCGCATCGGCCCAGCGCGCAAGCGCTGCCGCGAAACGGCGATGGCCGTCGTCGAAGAAAGGCCACCTCACGGTGTCGGAGAGGTCCATAGCCTAACCGCCTCCGATCGCCCGGCGCGCCGAGGCTTTCGTCCTCCCGAGCAGGCGCAGGAGCGTTTCGATATCGGTTTGCGAGAGCTCGGCGAGCATCTCGCCGATCCAACCGCCGTTGGCCCGCGCCATGGCGCGGAAGAAGCGTCGCCCTTCGGCAGTCAAGGTGACGATCTGCGCGCGGCGGTCCTTCTCCGACGGGCGCCGATCGATAAGGCCCTGCTCGACGAGGCGCTCGACGAGCCCCGTGACATTGCCGTTCGACACCATCATGCGCTGGGAGAGCTCGCCCAAGGTCATGCCTTTCGGAGCGCGGTCGAGCTGCGCCATCAAGTCGAATCGCGGCAGCGTGACATCGAAGCTCGCGCGCAGGCGCCGGCGCACCTCGCTTTCGATCAGCTCCTTGCAGGTGAACAGCCGCAGCCACAGCCGTAGCTCGTCCTTGTGGTCGTGCGGACGCTCCGCGACCTTGGTTTCGGCATCAAGCGGAATGATTGCCTGGTCCATCGGTTACCTTCAAAGCTCGCCGCCCGCGATCGCAAGCGTCGTGCCGGTGACCGCGGCGGCCTCGGCGCTGCAGAGATAGAGCACGGCGGCGGCGACCTCCTGTGGTGCTATCAGGCGGCCGATCGGGACATCGCGAAGATACTGCGCGAGCACGTCGGCTTGCGGCCGCCCGCTCTTGGCTGCCACGCGCTCGATGCTCTCGCGCGCGAGATCGGTATCGGTATAGCCGGGGCACACGGCGTTGATCGTCACCCCGCGCGCGACCGTTTCGAGCGCAAGCGCGCGGGTAAGCCCGACCAGCGCGTGCTTGGCGGCGCAATAGGCCGAGACATAGGCATATCCTTTGAGCCCTGCAGTCGATGCGATGTTCACGATACGGCCGAAGCCGCGCTCAATCATGCCCGGCAGCACGGCGCGCGTCGTGTGCACCGCGCCCATGACGTGCACCTTCCACATGCGGGCGAATACGGCAGCGTCGAGCTTGCCGAACGGCCCGCTCTCGACCGAGCCGGCATTGTTGATGAGAATGTCGATTGGACCGCGCGCCGCTTCGGCCGCGCCGAGCTCCCGCTGCATCATCTCCGCATCGGTGACATCCGCGACCGCGCAGCCCGCGGCATCCCCGGCCGCCACGGCCTCGCGCAGCGGACCTTCGCTGCGGCCGAGCACCGTCACACGGGCGCCAGCGGCAGCAAGCGCGGCAGCCACGGCGCGACCGATTCCGCGGCCGCCACCGGTAACGAGCGCGTGCCTGCCGTCGAGCGCCATGGGCCGATCCTTTCGCCGCCCGCACGGGGGGTGGTTCCGGAGATATTTTAAGCTTAAAATTTTTAAACTTCAAGCTTGCCAGGGTATATATTTCATGGATATATTTTAAGCCTAAAATAATTCCCTCACCCTCGGAAGGCGGCGGCCCATGAAAGTCCACATCGTCGGCGGCGGTCCGGCCGGGCTCTATTTCGCGAGCCTGATGAAGAAGGCCTGGCCGCATTCGAGCATCACCGTGTTCGAGCGCAACCGGCCGGACGACACCTTCGGCTTCGGCGTAGTGTTCTCGGACGAGACGCTCGCCACCTTCGAGAGCTACGACCGTGAGAGCTACCGCGCCATCATCGGTCATTTCGCCTACTGGGACGACATCGAGATTCATTTCCGTGGCACCACCCATCGCGTCGGCGGCAACGGGTTCTGCGGCTGCGCACGCACGACGCTGTTGAAGATCCTGGCGCGGCGCGCCCGCTCGCTCGGGGTCGAGGTCAAATATCAATCCGAGGTTTCCCCGCTCGATCCTGCCATCCTCGATGCCGATCTCGTGGTCGCCGCCGATGGCATCAACTCGCGGATACGCGAGGCGCGCGCCGGCGCATTTGGCCCGAGCGTCGATCTGCGGCCGAACTTCTTCTCCTGGATGGGCTCGACACGGCCGTTCGATGCCTTCACGTTCTTCTTCCGCGAGACCGAGCACGGCATCTTCATCGCGCACTGCTACCAGTACGAGCCGCAAGGCTCGACTTGGATCATCGAGACCGATCCCGCTACCTTCGCGCGCACGGGGCTTGACCCGTTCGACGAGGCGGCCTCGGCGCGCTTCGCCGAGCACCTGTTCGCCGACGAGCTCGGTGGCCACCGCATCATCACCAACCGCTCGATCTGGCGCAATTTTCCCAGCATCCGCTGCCAGCGCTGGGTCGACGGCAACGTCGTGCTGATCGGCGATGCCAAGGCGACCGCGCATTTCTCCATCGGCTCCGGCACCAAGCTCGCCATGGAGGATGCGATTGCACTCTACGAGGCGTTCCGCGCGACCGGTGGGCGCGATGTGGAAAAGGCGCTTTCGCATTTCGAGACGGCACGGCGCGACGAGGTCGAGAAGACGCAGCACTCGGCCGACGTCTCGCTCGTCTGGTTCGAGCATGTCGATCGCTTCTGGAACATGGACCCGACCCGCTTTGCCTTCGGTCTGATGACGCGCTCCAAGGCGATCACCTACGACAATCTTGCATTGCGCGCGCCTGACTTCGTCAAGGCGGCGGACCGGGCGATGGCGCGCGAGGTGAGCGCGCTCGGCTTTCCCGCCGATGTCGCAGCGCCGATCGCGCCCATGTTTCAGCCGTTTCGCCTGCGCTCGCTCACGCTTGCAAACCGCGTCGTGGTCTCGCCAATGTGCCAGTATTCGTCGCAGGACGGCATGCCCAACGATTGGCACCTCGTACATTACGGCTCGCGCGCCATCGGCGGTGCCGGCCTCATGTTCACCGAGATGACCGACGTCTCGGCGCTGGCGCGCATCTCGCCCGGCTGTGCGGGCATGTACAGCGACGCGCACGAGGCGGCCTGGAAGCGCATCGTCGATTTTGTGCATGCGCAGTCCGCCACCAAATTCTGCCTGCAGCTCGGTCACGCCGGGCGCAAGGGTGCAACCAGGTTGATGTGGGAAGGCATCGACGAGCCGCTTGCTGAGGGCGCATGGCCGATCATCTCGGCCTCGCCGCTTCCTTATTTTCCCCACAGCGCGGTGCCGCGCCAGATGACGCGTGCCGACATGGATGAGGTCGTCGCCGATTACGTCGCTGCGACGAGGCGCGCGGAGCGCGCTGGTTTCGATATGCTCGAGCTGCACGCCGCGCACGGCTACCTGCTGGCATGCTTCATCTCGCCGCTGACCAACCGTCGCAGCGACGAGTACGGTGGCGCGCTGGAGAACCGCATGCGTTTCCCGCTCGAAGTGTTCCGCTCGATGCGCGCCGTGTGGCCGGACGAGAAGCCGATGTCGGTGCGCCTGTCGGCGACCGACTGGGCGGATGGCGGGCTCACCGGTGACGATGCGGTCGAGGTCGCGCGCCTGTTCGCCGAGGCCGGCTGCGACCTCATCGACGTGTCGAGCGGCCAGACCGTGCCGGAGGCGCAGCCGGTCTACGGGCGCATGTTTCAGACGCCGTTCTCCGACCAGATCAGGAACGAGGCGGGACTTGCGACCATGTGCGTCGGCGCCATCACCTCTGCCGACCAGGTCAACACCATCCTCGCCGCCGGACGCGCCGATCTCGTGGCGCTGGCGCGCCCGCATCTGATCGATCCCTATTTCACCATGAAGGCAGCCGGCTGGTATGACGCGCCCGCTGTCCATTGCCCGCCGCAGTATCTTGCCGGCAAGGAGCAGCTGTTCCGCAACTCAGCGCGCGAGCGCGAGGAATGGACCGAGCTGCGCCGCAAGGCCAAGCCCAAGAGCCATCTCACCATTTGGGAGGAGGCGGCGGAGTAGGCCATTATCTCGTCCCGGCCAAGCAACCGGCGGGGTCGCCTCATGGGCCCGCGGGCTCGATCTGTCCGCCGTCGTACCCGCATGCAATGCGGCCGAGCCGGGCGCGAAAGGCTTCCGAGCCGAGTGACTGCAAGGCGAGATCGGCGGTGGTCGCATCCGAGCTGCGGCCGCGAGCAATGATCTCAGCAAGCAATCGCTCATCAAGGTGAGGCAATAGCGACCAGAAACCGCGGACGAGCACCTGCGCGAGAGCATGCTCGGGATGATCGCGATTTTCCGGCGCGCGGCCGATCTCGTACATGTGCCGGACCGCCCCCCAGGGCGCGCGCTCGGCGGGAAAGCGCGCCATGAGCTGCGGGTGCTCTTTGGCTACATAGAAGCGGTTGAGAGTGTCGAACAAGACGAGCTGATAGCCCTGGGCTAGCAAGAACGGTTCCCATTCCTGCCACGACGGCTCGCCCGAAACCGGAGCGATCGCCTCCACGACCACCGCCTTGGGCCGGCAACGATCCCAGTCGCCGCTCTTGAGGACATCGGCTTCGCTGCCCTCGACGTCGATCTTCAGGAAGTCGATGCTGGTCACGCCATGTTGCCTGCACAGCTCTGCAAGGCTGAGCATGGGCACCCGGATGGTCCGATATGGCGCGCCCAGCGAGCTTGCGGCATCGGCATGTTTTTTGCTGCTCGTTGACAATCCATGCAAAACATCGAAGACGTGGAAGTCCGTCAAGCCGGAGCCGGTTCCGATCAGCGCACACATAGCGGTGTCGCGCGGCCGCAGGCGGTTGTGCAGATCGATGAGATTGCGCTGGGGCTCGACGACAACGCCTTGCCACCCCCGCTCATAGAAGAAGAATGACACATTGTCCGCGACGGGATGGCCGCTGCCGATGTCGATATAGGTGCCGCCTGGCTGCCCGGCGAAGGCCAGCCACAGGTGGTAGTCTTCCATGTTCTGGGTGTACGAAAGCTCCATCATTGGCTCCGCGCTGCGAGCAAGTCATGCCGCTCGGGCGGCGGCAGCGGCAAGATGATTCTCGTTCGCGTTATGGGGCCGCTCAGCCCTTCACCCGCACATAGCTGCCGGGCGCGTCCTCGATCGGCTTGAGCTTGCCGGCACCGATCGCCCGCGCCGGGACCTGCTCGCTGTCGAGCCCCTCGATCCAGGATTTCCAGTCCGGCCACCAGGAGCCCGGATGCTCCTGGGCGGATTTGATCCAGTCATCGAACTCGCCCGAGGGCTGCTCGCCGGTCCAGTGCTGATAGCGCAGCTTCGGTCCGGGCGGGTTGATGACGCCTGCGATATGACCCGAGCCGGCGAGCACGAAGCGCACCTCTCCGCCGAACAGCCGCGCGCCGGTGAACACCGAGCGCGCCGGCGCGATATGGTCCTCACGGGCGGCGAGATCGTAGACGGGAACGTCGATGTGGTGCAGGTCAATGCGCTCGCGGCCGATCTCCATGAGGCCCTCGGCAAGGTCGTTCTGCAGATAGCAGTGGCGGAGATAGAAGCTGTGGTTGGCGGCCGGCATGCGGGTGGCATCCGCGTTCCAGTACAGGAGATCGAACGGCAGCGGCTCCTTACCCTTCTGGTAGACGTTGACGATGTAGGGCCAGATCAGGTCGTTCGAGCGTAAGAGATTGAACACGGCGGCCATCTTGCCGGACTCGAGATAGCCCTTGGCCTCCATCTCGCGCTCGATCTCGCGGATCTGCGCCTCGTCCGAGAACACCACCCGCAGGTCGCCGGCGTTCTTGAAATCGACCTGCGTGGTCAGGAAGCTCGCGCTGCGGATGCGGCGGTCGCCGGAGCCGGCCATGGCCGCCAGTGCTACCGCCAGCATCGTGCCGCCCACGCAGTAGCCGAGCGCATTGACATTCTCCTCGCCGATCGCCTCGCAAACCGCGTTGAGCGCCTCGAGCACGCCCCCGCGCATGTAGTCCTCGAAGCTCTTGTCGGCGAGCCGCTCGTCCGGATTGATCCAGGAGATGACGAACACCGTATGTCCCTGGCTCACCACCCAGCGGATGAAGGATTTCTCGGGATTGAGATCGAGGATGTAGAACTTGTTGATCCAGGGCGGGACCATCAGGAGCGGGCGCCTGAACACCTGCTCCGTTGACGGCGCATACTGGATGAGCTGAAACAGCTCGTTCTGAAACACGACCTTGCCGGGTGTGACCGCGAGATTGCGCCCGACCTCGAACTTGCTGAAATCGGTCTGCCGGATCTGCAGCTCGCCGCCGCCACGCCTGATGTCCTCGGCGAGGAGATGCATGCCGCGAACGAGGTTCTCGCCATCGGAGGCGAAGGTCTCGCGCAGCAGCTCCGGATTGGTGAACACCCAGTTCGACGGGGCGAGCGCGTTGATCAGCTGCTTCATGTAGAAGGACGCTTTCTGCCGCGTCTGCGGCTCGAGGTTCTCCGCGTCCTCGACCAGATGCTCGGCCCATCGCGAGTTGATGAGATAGGCCTGTTTCATAAAATCGAAATACTGGTTCTGCGACCAGGCAGGATCCTTGAAGCGGGCATCCTTGGGGTCGGGCGCCGCCACCGGCTTGGCGCTGCTGGCGCCGGGGATCGCCGCCCGCAGCATGGAGAACCACAGGTCCAGGTAGTGTTGCCACAGGTCGAGCTGCGCCGCGAACAGCCGCTGCGGCTGGAAGAGCCAGGCCTGCTGGACGGGAGTGAGCGCATGCACGATCTTTGTGAGGTCATCGGGCACTTGTGCGTGGCCGGGATCACTGACGCGCGGCTCGACGAAGGCGGCGACCGCCTTGCCGGTCTCCTCGACCAGGCGCGCCATGTTGTGCGCAAACTTCTGCGGGTCATGGACCTCGAAGCCGAATCCCTGAGGCGCGGCCGTGCTGTCCGGCGCTGTTGCCTGCGACATCGTTTCCTCCCTTTCTTTTCTGTTCACAACGGCAGCGGCTGGGCAATGGCTGCGGGGTCGATCTCCCGGTCGAGAACCTTGCGCAGCTTGTCCTCGTCGAGCGCGTTCTCCCATTTGGCGATGACAATGGTGGCGACACCGTTGCCGATTAGGTTGGTCGGCGTCAGGCCCTCCGAGAGCAGCCGGTGCACGCCGAGGATCAGCGCGACGCTCTCGACCGGAATCGACCCGACCGAAGCGAGCGTCGCCGCAAGCACGACAAAGGCGGCGCCGGCCACGCCGGCTGCGCCTTTCGATGCCAGCAGCAGCACGGCCAAGAGCCCGAGCTGCTGCTCGATCGAGAGCGCCGTGTTGGTCGCCTGCGCCAGGAATATCGCGGCGGTTGCGAGGTAGAGGCAGGTGCCGTCGAGATTGAACGAGTAGCCGGTGGGGATCACCAGACCGACCACGCTCTCCTCGCATCCTGCATCCTCGAGCTTGGCCATCATGCGCGGCAGCACGGTTTCCGACGAGGTCGTTGCGAATACGATCAGGAGCTCCTCCCAGATGTAGCGGATGAATTTCAGCAAGCTGAAGCCTGTCCAGTGCGCGATCGGCCACAGCACCCCGAAGATGAAGATCAGGCAGGTCAGGTAGAAGCTGATCAGGAGCTCGCCCAGGGAGAACAGCGAGGCGGTGCCGAACCGGCCGACGGTGAAGGCGATGGCTCCGAACGCCCCGAGCGGCGCCGCCCACATGACCACGGCCACGATCCGGAACAGCATCTGCGAGCTTGCCTCGATCAGCTTGTTGATCGGCTCTCCGGCCTTGCCCATTGCACTCAGCGCGAAGCCGCACAGCACCGCGACGTAAAGCACCTGCAGCACGTTACCTTCCGCAAAGGCGCCCACGAACGTATCGGGAATGATGTGGAGCAGGAACTGCTCGGTTGTCTGCTTGCGGGTCTGCTCGATATAGGTGGCCACGCTCGTCGTATCGACGTGCGACAGATCGACGTTCATCCCGGCGCCGGGCTTGAACAGGTTGACCGCGACCAGCCCGATGACGAGGGCAATGGTGGTCAGCACTTCGAAATAGATCAGCGCTTTCAGCGCAACGCGCCCGACCTTCGCCATATTGGCCATGCTGGCGATGCCGTGCACGACCGTGCAGAAGATGATCGGCGCGATCAGCACGCGGATCGCCTTGATGAAGCCATCCCCGAGCGGCTGCATTTTGGCGCCGAGCTGCGGGTAGAAGTGGCCGAGCGCGATGCCCAGCACCATTGCGACCAGCACCTGGAACCAGAGCTGGAGGTACCAGGGCTGAGCTTTCCTGGTCGTATCTCTTTGCATCCTTTGATCCGCTCAGAAGGGGAGCGTCGGCCGCTGTCGGCGGCGGCTCTCTATCAGGATAGCCCACCTGACGGGGAGCGCCAGCCAGTCGCTCGCGATGGCGAACGAGCTTGATGAGTCAAGTTTCCAAATGAGAAGCGCATGCCGTTGACCGGCCGGTCCCTGCTCGCCGCCATGTGTGTCGGCCAGATCGGAAATCTTCTGCCGCACGTCACGGTTCCCGCCATCATGGCGCAAAGCCTGATGCCGCTGTGGGGGCTCAGCGCGAGCGAGGCAGGGATCATGGCGAGTGCGTTTGCGTTCGGCTACATGGTCGCCGTCCCGGTCCTTACCACGTTGACCGATCGAATCGACGCGCGGCTCGTGCTTGCCACCGGCTCCGTCTTGAGCGGCCTTGCTGCCATCGCCTTTGGGCTGTTCGCGGGCGGTCTGTTGTCCTCGTCGCTTCTGTGGGGGGCTGGCCGGCATTGGATTTGCCGGCGCCTACATGCCGGGGCTGAAGGCGCTCACCGACCGGCTGCCGCCGGGTGAGAGTTCCCGCAGCGTCACTCTCTACACATCGAGCTTTTCGGTTGGCGTCGGGCTCTCTTTTCTCGTCGCCCAGCTGGTTGCCGAAAGCTTCGGCTGGCGAGCGGCGTTCTATGTGACGGGGAGCGGGCCCTTCATCATGGCGGCGGTTTGCCTCGCACTTGCTCCGTGCAAACCCTCGCCACGGCACGGCCACCTTCTCGATTTTGCTCCGGTGCTGCGCAATCGCGCCGCGCTCGGCTACATTCTGGGATATGGCGCGCATTGTTTCGAGCTCTACGGGATGCGCACCTGGATCGTCGCATTCTGGACGTTCGTCACCGCGCACAGCGCCGGCATCACGCCGATCGGCGCGGTTTCCGTCAGCGTCATTGTCACGCTGCTCTCGCTGCCGGCGAGCATCCTGGGCAACGAGGCCGCGTTGCGTTACGGACGCCACCGCGCCATCAAGGCTGTGATGCTGGCGTCGGCGGCGGTGGCACTGGTCATTGCGTCGAACGCGGGCGCGTCGTCACGATTGTTGCTACCGTTGGTTCTGTTGTACGGGCTTACGGTTCCAGCTGATTCCGGCGCGCTCACATCAGGGACAAGCGCCAGCGCAACGCCGTTGCATCGCGGTGCGACGTTAGGACTGCACTCCACCATCGGCTTTGGTCTCTCGGCTCTGGGGGCATGGGGCGTCGGCGTTGCCATTGATGCCGCCGGCGGTCCGGAGTCTCCGACCGCATGGATGGCCATGTTCGCGCTGCTCGCTTCGGGAATTCTGCTCGGCCCGCTGGCATTGATTTGGTCGAGAGCCGGTCATCCCGCTGATCAATCGTAATCGTATCCGAGTCTGTCGGGCACGGCCGTCTCGGCCGAGAGGTGGCTGAAAAGCCCATTAGCTGCTGCCGCATATGACCGGAAAGTGTCTGCTAACAGCCCTTTCTGTTACCGATACATCACACTGACACGCAATCTGCTGGCAGGAAACAATGCCGCGTCTTCAGCTTGGCCGCTCACAGTGCTAATGGCATGATGACGGGGTGCGTCGGGTGCTGCAGCTCTGGCGATATCGAGGACATGGGCGGCGGTGGATTGCCGCTGCAACGGCCTTTGCTGTCGCGTGTCAACTCCTCCTGAGCGCTGCGGTCCGTGGTCAGGCTACGGCTGCCGAAGCAGGGCTGACAGGCGAACTTTTCGCCATTTGCCACGGGCTCGGAAACGACTCGCCCGCTGATCCGCAGCCATCAAAGCAGTCGGACTATCAGACGCATTGCGTGCTTTGCACGCTCGCGAGTGACACCTGGGCCGTCATTCCGCCCGCCACTGCCAGCGCGGCTTTCGACCCGGGTGTGTCCTCGGAGCTGATTACGCCTTGCGATTCTCAGATCGTCCAGGTCGTCTCGCTCGCCAGCGAGTATCCACGCGGACCTCCAACGTCTTCGTTGCCGGCTGAACCCGTTCCAGCCTTCCATTCGGGAAACCGTTCCCGTGCAACGAAAATGGCGTGCAATGTTCCTGCGTCAAAAACGATTGGTGCTGCTGGGCAGCTCTGCTCTGATGCTGCTGTGCCTTGCCGGCACGGCTGCCCCGCAGGCACCGCCTGAAAATCCACCGCAAGGGACGCCGCCAAATCCGCCAACCCCGTCCACCCCAGCAACCCCCAGCACTCCCCCTGCGGCTCCGGCAGTCCCAACCGCTCCGACCGCTCCCGGGAGCGTGCCTGTTCCTCCCGTCATTGTAACGCCGCCGGCTGCGCCGCCGCCGCCAGCGGCGCGGCGGCCGCCCGCAGTCCCCGCACCTTCACCCGAACGCGCGGCGCGAGCGCCGGCGCTGCCATCGCGACCCGCTGCGCCGCCTTCCGCGGCCCCTTCCGCTCCGGCTCCCTCGCCCGCGCATGCCACGCCAACACAGATATTCGATGAGCATCGCGACCATATCTTCGCGCCGGTCGGCACGGTGCCCACCACCTGGACCCGCGAGGACATTGAGGCGCTGCCGGCGGGCAGCAATACCCCGTTCGAGAAGGCGCTGCTGCAGTTCCCCGGCGTCTCGCAGGATTCCTCGAATGAGGGCAACTTTCATGTTCGCAACGAGCACCTGGAAAGCTCCCTGGCTTTCCGCGTCAACGGCATCCTGCTGCCAGAGTCGCTCGGCGCTTTCGGCCAGTTTCTCGACCCCAGCTTTGTCGGAAGCCTGAGTCTGATCACCGGAGCGCTGCCTGCCCAATACGGAATGCGCACGGTGGGCGTTGTCGACATCAAGACCGCGAGCTTTGACAACAGCGGCGAGATTGGTTTTTACGGCGGCAGCAGACAGACGAGCAATTACGGCATCCAGTACGGCGGCAAGACCGGCAGCACGGAGTATTTCTTCGCTGGCCGGTTCCTGGAGAACATTCTGGGGATTTCGAATCCCACTCCGCTCCTCAACGCCGTGCATGATCGCACCAGTCAGGATCGCAGCTTTGCGTATATATCCACGCTGATCGATCCGACCACGCGATTGAGCTTCATTGGCGGCACGGCGACCAACAAGTTTCAGATCCCGAATGTTCCCGGACAGTTTCCGAGCTTCACCGCCTTTGGCATTACCTACTTTCCCTCTGCGCAGGTCGATGAGAATCAGGTCGAGAGATACAAGTTCGGGGTGCTTGCGTTGCAGAAATCGGTCAACGACGTCGACCTCCAGCTCGCCTATTTCACGCGCACGAGCTCCATTCAGTTCACGCCCGACCTGATCGGCGACCTCATGTACAATGGGGTGGCGAGCAACGTGTATCGCGGCAGCGTCGCCAACGGTGTCCAGGGCGACAGCGCGTTTCGCCTCAACGAGGCGCACACGCTGCGCGCCGGAGTCTTTGCCAGCGTGGAAAAGACCACGGTCGCGAGCGCGAACCAGCTGTTGCCGATCGACAGTACGACTGGCGCGCAAATCCTGCCCGACGTTCCGTTCCCCGCAATCGATGCCAACGTGCTGCTTGGCTGGCTCGCCGGCATCTATGTTGCCGACGAATGGAAGCTCACGGACCGGCTGACATTGAATACCGGAGCCCGCTTCGATCAGATGTGGCAGTACGTCAATGCCAACCAGCTCAGCCCGCGCGCCAGCCTGACCTACAATCCACTTGACGGCACCACCTTCCACGCCGGCTTTGCCCGCAACTTCACGCCGCCGGCGCAGGTGATTGCGGCAGCCGCCAATACCGCCCTGTTCACTAGTTGTCCTGCCCCGCTGCCTCCGACCTGCACCACGGTGCAGGCGCCTTCGACTCCGCCGCCCTATTACCCAATGCAGCCCGAGCGCTCGAACGTGTACGACGTCGGCGTCGTGCAGAAGGTGCTGCCGGAGCTGGAGCTCGGCGTCGACGTCTATCTGAAAATGACGAGGGACCAGATCAATCAGGGACAGTTCGGTGCCGCCCTGGTCTTGAACGGATTCCAGTATGAGAGAGGCCAGAATACCGGCATCGAGCTCAAAGCCGTCTATACGGACGGCAATCTGCGCCTCTACGCAAACCTCGCCTGGGCGAGGCAACTCGGCAACAATGTCGTCACCAACCAGTATCTCCTCGGTTCGGACGAGTTCGCTTATACCCAAAACAACTGGGTCTATGCCGACCATTCCCAGCTGTGGACCGGATCGGGAGGGGTCTCCTATCTGTGGAACGGCACCCGATTTTCCGCCGACCTGATCTACGGCAGCGGCCTGCGCTCGGGTTTCGCCAATACCGACCACCTTCCGCCATACGCCCAGGTCAACGCGGGGATCTCGCACGAATACGACATTCCCGGCTGGAGCCCGGTCACCCTGCGCTTCAACGTCGTCAACGTCTTCGATACCAGCTATGTGCTCAAGAACGGCACCGGCATCGGCGTGTTCGCCAACGCCTACGGGCCGCGCATTGGCTATTATTTTGGCCTGGCGCAGAAGTTCGGGCCGGGGGCGGCGGCCAAGAAAAAGCCGGCTGACAAGCTGCCGCGGCTCTTCAGACATCCGGCTGGCACGATCTGGACCTGGGCCGGCTTCTATGTCGGCGGCAATGTCGGCTACAGCATCAGCCGGTTCGGCAACGATACGAGCTTCAGCGACGCCAGTGTTGGAACGCCGCTCGCGGCGGAGAGCTCATATGTGAGGCACTACGGCGCGCTTGGCGGCGGCCAGGCCGGCTACAACTGGCAGCTCGGCATGTGGGTCGCCGGCATCGAGGCCGACATGCAGTTCGGCCACCAGCGCACGACCACGGGTGCGGGCTGCGATGGCGCGGTCTGCGATACGGCCTTCACGCCGTTCGACGCGCCGGTGACCCTGATTCATGAGCACAACCTTGACTGGTTCGGCACCCTGCGCGGGCGGCTGGGTGCGGCGGTGACGCCGGACGTGCTGCCTTATGTCACCGGCGGGCTGGTATACGGCGAGGTCGAGCACCTCGGCGACATCTACGGCGCCGGCTTCGATTCCCTGGGCAATCCCGTCTTCGCCGGCAATTTTTTCGCAAGCCGCCAGCTGCGGGCGGGTTGGACTGCAGGCGGCGGCATCGAGGCGCGCCTCTTCGGCAATGTGACCGGCAAGGTCGAGTATCTGCACATCGATCTCGGCCAGAGCTCGGTGCCGGTTAGCAGCCCGTTCAACGCGACCCCGATCAACATCACCTTCCGCTCGCGCATCAGCGAGGACCTGGTGCGGCTCGGTATCAATTACAAGTTCGACCCTTATGCGCTCATCGATACCCCGGCGGCGCGGGCTTCTGGGGCACCCGTACGCGCGCGCGCGCGCATGATCGCAAGGCCGGCGGTTGCGGGGACGCTGTGGACGTGGACCGGCTTCTATTTCGGAGCCAATGCCGGGTATGCCGCGGGCAAATTGAACGCCGACGCGTTCATCAGCGACGCGTCGGCTGGAACCCCGTTGCTCATGACGGGCTCATCTTCCACGCTCAAGGGCGGCAGTGGCGGCGTGCAGACCGGCTACAATTGGCAGGCCGGCATGTGGCTCGCCGGCATCGAGGCCGACATGCAGTTCTCGACCCAGCGCATTAATGCCAACGCGATCTGCCCCGGCGCGGTCTGCAACCCCGGGCTTGATGCGATGGGCCTCGATGCTCCAGTGACGCTCGCGCTGCGCCACAGCCTGGGCTGGTTCGCGACTGCGCGCGGGCGCGTCGGCGCGCTGTTTACGCCGGATGCAGTGGCGTATCTGACCGGCGGCCTGGCCCTAGGAGGGATTGAGCATTCAGCGGACAATTCGGGCTTCAACCTGGACAGCAACGGCAACCCACAGCCTGCCCCGATCGCCTTCGTTGCGCGCACCGCCAAGGTGGGCTGGACCGCGGGCGGCGGCGTCGAGGCGCGGATTGCGGGCAACGTGACGGCGAAGATCGAATATCTGCACATGGATTTCGGTGCCGATACCGCCGCCACGCTCAACAATCAGAACACGCTGCCGATTGGGGTCACCCTCCACTCCCGCCTCACCGAGGACGTGGTGCGGCTCGGCATCAACTATAAGCTTGATCCCAACGCGCCGGCGCCGACGGCAGCGAGATCAGTGCCTGACAAAACGGCAACGATCTTCAAGCCGCCGGTCGCTGCCGCGTGGACCTGGACCGGCTACTATCTCGGGCTCAATGCCGGCTACAGCTGGGGCCGATCGCGACCGATGCCTTCTTCAACGACGCGACATTGCCCGGCGCGGCGTTTGCCACCGGCGACCGATCCGGCATCGACGGCAAGGTGTTCGGCGTGCAGACCGGGTACAATTTCCAGGCCGGGTGGTGGCTGCTCGGCATGGAGGCGGATGCGCAACTCACCGCCCAGCACGCCAATCCGAAATTCGTCTGCCCCGGCACGATCTGCAATCCGGCCGGGCCGGTGATCGCAGCTTTCGATCAAAGCCAGAAGGTGGAATGGGTCTCGACATTGCGCGCGCGCCTCGGCGTGGCGGCGACCCCGGGGATCATTGCCTACCTCACCGGCGGCGCGGCAGTTGCCGGGCTGCAGACCTCCGGCACGCTGTTCGGATATGACCCCACCGGCGCGCCCGCCTTCAATCCCTTCAGCACCGTTGCCGTCAACGCCGGCTGGACGGTGGGCGGTGGCGCCGAAGCGCGCATCGCCGGCAACTGGACCGCCAAGGTCGAGTACCTCTACATCGATCTCGGCTCGATGACGACCGGCGTGAACAATCAGCTGAACACAACGGTGACCGCGCTGTTCAATTCCCGCCTGGCGGACCACATCGTGCGCGCCGGCCTCAACTACAAGTTCGATTGAGGTTGGCCAGCGCCATTTGACCAGCGCATCTTGGTGATCGTGCGTTGGTTCCGTCCCGCGCGAACGTTTTGTAAAAAAAGCGGCGAAGGCGATCGCGGCATTTCGACCCCAACGCTATGTCGGGCTCACGACCTAACATATGGGTTCCAGCAAGACCCGTCGTGTAGCGCTGAGGAACGTTTCAGCTTGCAGCGGCTTCCACGTTGTCGTTACGGTGAGGCTGTTCTGCCTGTGGCAAGACTGTACTCCTGATGGTCTCGATCCTCGCTGCGGTTTGCGACGGGAAGGTTGAACCCGAAGTCGCTTCACATCAGAGCACGCCAGCATCATAGCCAGCCTTAACATCCCTGAAGAGAGATGCACCGGGATCATGTCGAAGACTTACTGGGATGTGGCCATCGAGCAAATGATAGCAACCGTCGAACAAGCGATGAGCCGCGTTATTGACTGGCGGGGGGAACTGCCGATGCCGATGAATGAGGCAATTGAGAGTTTTCGCCACCAGCTCGGAGTGGCAATCGATTCCGTAGAATTTGTAAAAAGGGCGCTCGAAAGGCCTGCTCCGGAAACGCCCTACAGAGAGCGATAGGAGTAGCTCGCCATGCTTACTCTCGCCGAAGCCAATCAAGCGATCACCGCTGCGGTTGCGAGGGCAACAGCGACGAAAACGAAAATCGCGGTCAGTATTTGTGACGAAGAAGGGCGTCTTGTTGCCTTCCAGCGGATGGACGGCGTCTTTTCAGAATCGGTTCCACTCGCAATCGGAAAAGCGATAGCCGCGGCAGCTGCAACGAAATCCAGCGGCGATAAACAAGCCGTCCTGGATCTCCAATCGGTTTGGCGCGTGGCCGGCGCGGGCCTGCCGGTCATCGCTGGCCCGGGTGGTCTTCCGATCACTCGCAAGGCCCAGAAGGTCGGTGCCATCGGCGTCGCCGGGAGCGCAACCGATCAAGAAGACGAGCAATGCGCCAAAGCGGGCCTTGAAGCCTTGGAGCGGAGCAGTTGATCGTTTCCTCCCGTCGCAGGTCGCGGCCAACGCCTCGCAGTCGCGGGCCTTCCAACCAGTGTCGACTCGCTCTGCGTCCACGAGCGAGGCAGCGGATCCGATGCCGCTCGACGTCATCGCCCGCGAATGGCACCGCTCACCAAGTTAGCCCTGCTTTATTGCCGCGTATATGCCGCGCTCGAACTGACGATAGACGCGGAGCGCCCGCTCGTCCGCAAACGGGAGCACCTGGGTCATGAACACGGCCGCAATATGCCGTGTCGGATCGATCCAGTAGTAGGTATTGCAAAGCCCCGCCCAGGTTAGGCTGCCGGCACTGCGGCCGTTGCTAACGGCGCTGAGATTGATCATGTGGCCCAGCCCCCAGCGCAGACTGATGCCGGGAAAGAAATCGACATTGTTTGAGACCGTCGGCGCCGTGGTCTTCATGATCCCGGCCTCGATATTGCCGATCTGGTTCTGCCCCATGAGTGCCACGGTCTCGGGACGCAGGATGCGCACGCCATCGAGCACGCCGCCGTGCAGCAGCATGCGGACCAGCGTGAGATAGTCCGGCGCGGTCGAGTAAATCCCGCCGCCGCCGGAAAAAGATTCACGCGGCGACTGCCGCTCGACGGGCTCGGGCTTCCACGAACCATTGGCGCCACGTTTGTGCAGGCTTGCCTCGCGCGCGCTCTGTTGCGCCGAGATGACGAAGGCGGTGTCGTTCATGCGGAGCGGGTCGAGGATGTGCTTGCGAAAATACTCATCCAGCCGCTCGCCGCTGATCGCTTCCACAATGCGGCCGACCCAGTCGATATTGGTGCCGTACTGCCAGCGCTCGCCGGGATCGAACATGAGCGGCCTGCGCGGGGCGCGTTTTCGTTCTGCGCGCGGCAGGAGATCGATGGAGCTGGCATAGCGCACCGCCTTGGCATCCCACAGGCTGTACGTGAAGCCCGCGGTATGGGTGAGAAGGTGCCGCAGCGAGATCGGCCGCCTCGCTGGGCGCAGCTGCGGGGCTCCTTTGGCATCGAATCCGTCGAGTACCTGCGGGGCGCCGAGGGCGGGATCGATGTCGGGGACCGGCGCGTCGAGCGACAGCTTGCCCTGCTCCACCAGCTGGAGCGCGGCCACCGACGTGATCAGCTTGACCATGGAAGCGACGCGAACGACCGTGTCGCGTGTCATGGCGGGGCCTTCATGCTGCCGGCGACTGCCGAAGCTGCCCTCATAGATCGTTTCATTATCGGTCGCGGCCAAAGCCACGACTCCGGGCAAAATGCCCGCGCTCGTCGCCGCGTGCAGCATCGCGTCGATATCGGAGACCGTGCCGACCCGCGGCTCGGGCTGCGTCCTGGTGCGTGCAATGGTGGGGCAGCCCGTCGCCAGTGCGCCTACTGCTGCGAGCCCGGCGGTCGTCCTCACCATGTCGCGGCGGCTGGGGCGGTGCATCATCTGTCTCGTGGCCGGGCCATTCCGGTGATTTGTGGGGGCTCCCTTGCTATAGCCGGTGATGAGCGCAAACTGTGTATTCTTCATGTCGAGGCGGCAGGATTGCGTCATTGTCGTGGGGGCCGGGCCGGTCGGCCTCACGGCCGCGCTGGCGCTCGCCCGCCGCGGCATTGCCACCGTGCTGCTTGCGGCGGAGCCGGAGCTCGTCATGGAGCTGCGCGGCTCGACCTTTCATCCCCCCACTCTCGATCTCCTCGACGAGCTCGATGTCGTTCCGCAGATGATCGCGGCCGGGCTCAAGGCGCCGACCTGGCAGTTCCGCGACCGCGAGACCGGACCGGTTGCGACCTTCGATCTCTCGTTGCTTTCGGACGAGACCAACCATCCGTATCGCGTGCAATGCGAGCAGTGGAAGCTGATGCGCTTTCTGGCGGAGAAGCTCTACAAGCTCGCGGGCGCCGAAATCCGTTTCGGCCATGAGGTCACCGCGGTGCGCCAGGACGAGAATGGTGTCGCGGTGACCGCCAGCACCGCGTCGGGGCCGGTCGAGGTTACCGGGCGCTACGTCATCGCGGCCGACGGAGCGCACAGCGTGGTGCGGCGCGCGCTCGGCATTGCATTCGAGGGCTTCACCTATCCCGAGCTGTTCCTGATCGCCTCGACGGATTTTGCGTTCGAGCAGGCGCTGAGCGATATCGCGTTTGTAAACTATATCGCCGACCCGCAGGAATGGCTGGTGCTGCTGCGCGTGCCGGGACTCTGGCGCGTGCTGGTGCCGGCCTCGACTGACGCCGATCGCGAGGCCCTGCTGTCCGAGCACTCGATCCAGGGCTTGCTCAATCGCGTCGTGGGACGGGCCGAGCCCTATTGCGTTGCGCATCGCTCGCTCTATGCGGTGCACCAGAAGGTGGCGAGGAGTTTCCGAGACGGACGTGTCCTGCTCGCGGGCGACGCCGCGCACATCAACAATCCGCTCGGTGGCATGGGCATGAACGGCGGCATCCAGGATGCCTTCAATCTCGCGGACAAGCTCAAAGAGGTGTGGGCGGGTGCCGACGACCGGCTGCTCGATCGCTACGATCGCCAGCGCCGCACCGTGGCGATCGAGGCGGTGCAGCAGCAGACCCATCGCAACGCGCAGCTCATCAGCGAGCGCGATCCGGTGACGCGCAGCAAGTCGCTCGACGCCATGCGGCGGATCGGCGCCGACCGCAAGGCCGCGCGCGAATACCTGCTGACCTCCTCCATGATCGCCAGCATGCGCCGCGCCGCGGCGATAGAGTAGCGATGTGTTCCTCAGGCCATCCCGGGAGTCCGCAAACATGCACCGTTTCGGTCCAGCCATCCTGAGCGCGATCGTCGGCCTCTTCCTGCTGGCAGCGCCTGCGTCCGCCGACGACGCCGACGTCTGCGCCCAGGCAAGCGCCGCGCAACGGGGCATGGCCCTGGACGAGATCATTGCCGGTTGCACGCGAATCATCGATTCCGGACAGGCGGCCCCCAAAGAGTTGACAGCCGCCTATCGGAACCGGGGCCGGGCCTGGGGCGACAAGCACGAGGCCGAGCGCGCCGCAGCCGATTATAATGAAGTGCTCAAGCTTGAGCCGACCAACGCCGACGTTCTCACCCGCGCGCTACTTGCGACACTGTCGAGTGGAGCGGTGGACGATGCGGCCGCGCTCGCGCAACGCGTGCTGGCGGTCAACAAGGGCGACCGGATGGCGCGGATTGTTGTTGCCGTCCGCGCCATCAAGCAGGGCCAGTATGCGGCCGCGCGCCGTGAGATCGCGCAATCCGGGCGCGCTGCAGCTTCGGACCCCGCGGCGGCGCTGCTGTCGGCGTGGACGCAGGCGAGTCCCGGCGAGGCGAGGTTCGCGGTCAATTCCATCGACCGGCTCAACGGTCAGGATTGGTATGTCGTTTTCAAGGATTTGCAGGCCGCGCTGATCCTCGATCTAGCCGCCCGCAGGAACGACGCCATCAAGCGCTTTGAGCGCGCCTATGGTCGCGATCTGACCGCGCTGCGCGTCGTCCTGGGCTATGCCAGCCTGCTCTCCCGCGAGGGCAGGAAGGACGAGGCCCTGACCATGCTCGCCGCTCTCGAGCAGAGCCTGCCCCGTCACCCGCTCATCGTGGAGGCGATCGATGCCATCAAGGCGGGGAACGAGCTTGCGCCGCTCGTCGCCACGCCGCAGGCGGGCGCCGCCGAGGCGCTCTATGAGCTGGGCGAGGCATTCGGCCAGCGCGACGGCGAGGAACTCGGGCTCGTGTATCTGCAGCTGGCGCTCTATCTCGAGCCGTCGCATGCGCTCGCGCTCCTTGCGCTGGGCGACCTTTACGAAAACCTGAGCAGGCACGAGTTCGCGATCAGGAGCTACGAGCGCGTGGCGCGGGATTCCCCGCTGCTGCGCAAAGCGCAAATAGAGATTGCCATCAATTTCGGCTCGCTCGACCGCCTCGAGGAGGCGAAGTCGCGTCTGGAGCAGCTGATCGCCGCCGACCCGCGCGATCTGGAGGCGTTCACCGCGCTCGGCACTGTCCTGCGCAACGGCAAGCAGTTCGCCGAATGCGCCGAGGCGTATTCCAGGGGCATCGCGACCATCGACAAGGAGCGAAGAGCGAACTGGACCATCTATTATTTCCGCGGAATCTGCTTCGAGCGCTCAAACCAGTGGCCGAAGGCGGAAGCTGACTTCAAGAAAGCGCTCGCGCTCAACCCCGAGCAGCCGCATGTGCTCAACTATCTCGGCTATTCTTGGGTCGATCAGGGCGTCAATCTTGAGGAAGGCATGAGCATGATCAGACGCGCTGGCGAAGCTTCCGAACGATGGCTATATCATCGACTCACTGGGCTGGGCCTATTTTCGGCTCGGCTACACGGAGGAAGCGCTCAAGCAGATCGAGCGGGCGGGAGCGCTCAAGCCGGATGATCCCGCCATCCAGGATCATCTCGGCGACATCTATCTGCGCATGGGGCGGGAAGCCCAGGCCCGCAAGCAATGGGCGCGCGCGCGTGCGCTCAACCCCGATCCGGACGAACTCCTCAAAATTGAGGCGAAGCTCGCAGCGGGATCTCCGCAGCAGCAATCCGCAGCGCCGGCTCAGTCGCCGGTGTCGCCGGAATCCGGCGCGCCGCTCAGCCCGATCGCCGCGGCCACGCCCAGCGAGCCCGCTGCGACGGCGACCGTTCCATCGTTGCTGCCGCCCGACAGCACGGTTGCAAAAGAGTACCTGGGCCTCGAGCTTGGCGATATCTCCAACGATCTGCGCAAGCGCTACAAGCTCAACGACTCGATCAAAGGAGTCGTCATCACCGGCATTCACGCAAGCTCGCCCGCCGCCGACAAGCCCTTGGCGCCTGGCAACATCATTGTCGAGATGGCGGAGGAGGCAGTCGGCAGCGTCGCCGATTTTCGCGGCAAGCTCGACCGCCTGCGCAAGCAGGGCGAGAAGTCGGCGCTTCTGGTAGTTGCCGCCCCGGACGGCGGACAGTGGTTTGTGAGCTTGAGCCTCGCCGCTCCCTGACCCGACAGCAGCGCTCGCGCATGCGCCGTCCGGCCGGCGAACGCGGCAAAGCAGCGCGCCTCAAGCCTCAATCCGCTCGACATGCTGATGCCGTAGGCCGTGGTGGCCGTGCCAAGCCCGTGGCAAACGCGATCAGCAGACCGGCAACGTTCGGCAGGATCGCCATCAGAACAAGGCGCAAATTAAAAATATCGTCCGGGGTGACCTTCAGGCCAAACCACGTCGCCAGCCGCCAAGCGGCCTGCAGCTGTGGGTCAGCAGCGCTGATGCTCGCAACGTTCGGCACGGGTTCAGCGATAGCTTTGGCAAGCGCGCCCAATGCCACCCGCTCGTCGGCCTCTCGATCGCGGCAGCGCGGTCCGCGCATCGCACACTCGGCCTCCCGCGCCTTTGCCGCGGCCGTCGCAGCAAGTTGTGCTGCAGCAATTTTATCCTCGTGCTGTCTGCCCAGCCTTGACGACATCGCGATACCCGCTTGCCGCTCGGCGGCGGTATCGCTGGTGTAAAGCTCTACGAAACCAAGTGATGCCAGGGCGGCCAGCGCCGCTGCCAGCGTCCACGTTGCCCAGGCGGACACAGCCAGCACTGGACGGCGCGCATGCCATAAGGCAACGGCAGCAGCCGGCAAGACTAACACCAGCAGGTCGCCGGCGAGCGCGAATCCGGCGAAGCTTACGGAGGCGAGGGTTGTTGTTCCGAACCGCCACCCGGTCTGGCCGTTCACGGCAAGGGCCAGTATCCCGATGGCGACCGCGATGCTGACCAAAACAACCATGCCGAGGGTCCGGTCACCGCACACAGGCGGGGTTAGCGGCGCGCTTTTGGTCGGAGCGGACGGGGTTGGCACCCAGCCGCGCGCGAGCCGCCGGCGCACGGTGGTTCGCGAGATCTTGTACTCGCGTGCCAGCGCGCTCACGTTGAAGGTTGTTGGTATCGGAATGGGAACCGTAGATTTGCTGCCGGCCATTGAAAGCCGCTCCTGTCGCGTTTGTGGCCGGGGCCCGGTTGCTTGACTTCGAGTCGGCCCAACGGTTCGCGGCGCGGGCTCGTGCTTTGCCGACATTATCGGCCTGCGCCGAACGAATCAAAATGTGAGGGAATCACGCTCCGCCAATGATGCCGATGGTCATGAGATCGTTTTCAACAGAATCGGCCAAACGCGTCGGGCGGCTGAGCACAACTCAAGGTTTGCGTACGCGGCCATTCCCGAGCAATCGAGTCGCCGTGGCAGGTGCACCCGTCGGCAGCGTGCCGATGTCGATGGCTCACTTCATCGAGAATACCGGCAGGGCGCCATTGCGCTTCCTGGAGCTGTTCAGGGCGCCGGTATTTGTGGACGTATCGCTTGCGAAATGGATGGCGCTCACCCCCATGAACTGGTGCAAGCGCACCTGGACCTCGACAGCGCCATGCTCAAATCGCTGCACAAGAACAAGCAGCCGGTGGTACAATCCGGCTGTTTGCTGGGTCAATGATGATGCGGCTGGCGACCGAAAGGATGCATGGCATGAACGACGGTACCCTCTACCTCGATCAGACCGAGCAGGACATCCTCATCGACGATGTCTCCGACGAGACGCTGGAGGCCGCCGCGGAGATGGAGCCGGTGCCGAGGCGGTTACCCTGCACCGCCGCCCCCTTCTTGGCTCCTACGTTTGGCGCAGGGAATTGTTGACGGCTCGTATCCTGCTCGAGTCCGAACAGGCATCAACCCTTAATTTCCGTTTGGTCGAGGCTCGCCGGCAACCGCTACATCGTTGGTGCCTCGGCCACGAGCTTGCTGAACTCATCGGGCGTGTAGGCGCGCACAGTGGTCGTTCGCGCATTGCCCGAGCCCGCGATAGCGCTCGCGAACTTTGCCATGGCGTCGCCATTAGGCATATCCAATGTCAGGGCAACGTCGTATCGGCCAGTCGTCACATAGGCGGTGAGCAGCTTTCCGCCTAGTTTTTCGGCCAAGCTTCGCGAGGCTTGAAATCGTTTGTTTGCGTCTTTCGCATTCCTGGCGCCTTGGTCGGTCCAGTTCAGGAAGCACATGAACGTGGGCATGGCGATCTCCATTTGGGCACACGGACACTGTCCGGTTAGCAGGCACTCTCACACCTCCCGGGTGCGAGCTGGCCCGAGGCAGCAGACAATACCAGGAGGCGGCATGCAACCGGCGCCGACGGGCCGAAAGAGCGGGTGCGGGGGGTAATGTCCCGCATCGCCTGTCCTATCTTAAACGGGGCGCTCGAACGAGAGGATCATGCCATGGCGAGCTACGCGGCCTCAGCCACTGTGTTTCTTCTGGCCCTGTGCGCCACGGCTGGCCCTGCATGTGCGCAGCGCATTCCTGATGAGGATCCGGTCGTGGCATCGGCGCAACTATGGGACTTGGACCACGATGGCACCTATACCTGCGATGAGTGGAAGCAATACGCGACCCGGCTATTCAATCTGGCTGACCGCAATCATGACGGCTACGTCGATGCCTCGGAGTTCAAAACGATTCAGAAGGCAATGCCGATGTTCAACGAGGCGGACCTCGCCTATTTCGATGATAACCACGACGGCCGTGTTAGCCGAGACGAGTTCGTCAAAAAGCCGAACCCGATATTTGCACGATACGACAAAAACGGTGATTGCAGGGTGACCCAGCAGGAACTAAAGCAGCCTTCCGGTTCTCCACAGACGCCGGCTGCCGGAAAGCGCGGTCCAGGCGTCCGTTGACTGCCGCCCTGCAGGAAATAATCAATCCTCACAGAGTCTGCGGGGTCCGGTCTCATGCACTGCAGCGCCTCGAAGTCGGGGCCACTTCTGCTTGTCGAGGCCGGAGTGGATATCGAATTATCGAGGATCAGTCCGCGGACAGAGCGACTGGAGCAATGCTCTCCGTGGTCTGCCGCACCTTCCGGAATTTGTGCAGGGAGCGCAGATTATCCGGCCGCGGCTTGTCTCTGAAGGTTTGCGGCCAGTTCGTCCAGGAGACTTCGCCGACATAGAGATCGCCGCGGCTGTCGACCGCCAGCCCGTGCGGTGCCAGGAACTCCGTTGACCCAAGCCCTGGACCAAGCCCACCCAACCGCGCAATGCGCTTGCCGGTATGGTCGACGATGGTGACCCGCGGCCCAAGGTTAGGCACGTTGCGATTGACCGGCTGCACGGCGCCAAGCTCGCCGATATAGCACACGGGGCACTTGCCGGCGGGCATGAACAGGCCGCACGGGCGGTGCAGATTATTCCACTGCGTCTCGTACCTTCCGTTGCCGTCAAACACCTGTACGCGATGATTCTCGCGATCGGCCACATAGACCCAGCCGTCGGCGTCGCAGGTGATGTTGTGGGCAATGTTGAACTCGCCGGGATCGGTGCCGGGTCCACCCCAGGACAACAGCAACTTGCCGTTCGGCGCGTATTTGTCCACGCGCGAGTTGCCGTAGCCGTCCGACACGTAGATGTCCCCCTGCGGCGACATGGCGGTATGAGTGCAGCGATGAAATGGCTCGCCGCTCATGTACGGTGCAGGCCTGCCCGAAATGCCCAGCATCAGCAGGACTTTTCCATCGGGCGTGCACTGGCGCACGGTATGATCGCCATCATCGGTGAGCCAGATGGTATCGTCCGGCGCCATGAAGATCCCATGCGCGCGCGGAAACATGCCTTCTCCGAACGAGCGCAGGAAATTGCCTTCGCGGTCGAACACGATCACCGGATGCTCGCCCCGATTGAAGACGAAGAGATTGTCGTTCCTGTCCACGCCGACCCCGCCTATTTCCTTGAACGACCACCCCGGCGGGAGCTTTGCCCAGTTCTCGACCGGCTCGTATGTGTATGCGCCCTTGCCAACTATGGACATGCCGCCCTCCTCATCGTTGCCAGTCCGAAGCTTGTCACGGAGAAAAAGGTTCGGCCAGTAGACAGAGTTTCGAACGGTCGCGTCCAGCGGTGCCGAGACTACGGCGGGACTACAACGGGGGCCGCTTTTCTTGACGAGCGGACGCTCGCGATCGAGGTTCAACCCGGCCCGAGACCGCCCTACCGTGCTTTGCAGGCGACCATCGCCTCGGGCCGGGTGCGGCTTGCAAGCGATGGCGGCGCAAAGATCGCGAGATAGGCATCGCTGGCCGAGAGACGATCGAGGCTGAGCTCGCGATAGCCGACCGCGGCGGTCTCGCAGCGCAGGAGAACCGGCGGGGTGCCATGCTGCGAGGTCGGCTTGTAGGCGTCGACGATGCCGACCCGCGCATCGGGCTTGAGCGCGGGAACGAGGTTGTAGAGCAGGCCGTAAGGCTGTGCGATCTCATGATACATGTGCACCAGGATTGCGATGTCGGTGGAGCCCACCGGCAGCTTCGCATCGTGCGGCTCGCCCTGAATGATGTCGACGTTGTGCAAGGCGCGCTGCTGCACCCGCTTGCGCAGTGCCGCGAGGTACTCGGGCTTCACGTCCTCGGCGAGAATGCGGCCCTCGCTTCCGACGATTGGCGACAGCCGCATCACGGTGTAGCCGATGCCGGCGCCGACGTCGGCAATGGTCATGCCGGGTCTGATGCCAAGCAGACGCACCAGCTGATCGGCCTCGTGCGCATCGTCGCGCTCCTTCTCGTCGTGCCAGATCGGGCTGACGATATCGGCGACCGGGCGGTTAGGCTTCGGGAACAAAGAGGCCGGCGCACCCGTCGGCGCCGCGATGTCCTGCGCTGCAGCGGCCAGCGTGAGCGCTACCGCAACAATCGCCGTCAGGGCGGGCCGCGCAGTTGCCGTGACGTGAGGCCGTCGCATATGGTCCTTTCCGCTCAGGTCATCCTCCAGAGGACCCCCGCACGGAGCCATCCCATGCACAAAGCGCTCAATCATGCCAAGCTCGCGATGCTCTTCCGCAAGGAGCTCGATCTATGCAACGTGAAGAAAGGCGAGACCATCGTGCTGCTCAGCGATCTCGGCGCGCGGCGCGATTATGTGGCGGCCGCATTCGCCGCCGCGGAGGACCTCGGAGCCGACGCCTATGAGATGTGCGTCAACGCCATGCCGTCCTGGACCAAGGTCGGGGTCGAGACGGTCGGGCGCTGCAAGGGCACGCTGGAGGCCATCGAGGCGGCCGACATGCTTATCTGCCTGCACATTCCGTTGTTCACGCGCTGGCTCAAGCAGGCGCGCGACGCCGGCACGCGCGTACTCATGGTCATCGATGGGCCCGACGAGCTCGAGACGCTGATGGCCCCGCCCGGCCTCAAGGAGGCGGTGACGCATGCCGGCAGCCGGCTCGAGCGCGCCCGCAGCATGCGCATCACGCGCCCGGGCGGCACCGACCTTGCCGTGGAGCTCGGCGAGTATCCCACTATGATCCAGTACGGCTATGCCGAGCTGCGCGGCCGCTTCGATCACTGGGGCGCCGGCCACGTGCATACCTTCCCGAACGAAGGATCGGCGAACGGCACCGTGGTGCTGGCGCCGGGCGACATCGTGGTGCTGCCCTATTGCCGCTATGTGCAGGACGAGGTGCGGCTCGAGATTCGCGAGGGCTTCATCCGCAGCATCGCGGGCGGGCTCGACGCGAGACTGATGAGCGACTGGCTGGAGGGAAACAAGGCGCGCCCCGACGACATGGACGGACATGCGATCTCGCATCTCGGCTGGGGGCTCAATCCGCAGGGGCGCTGGGACGCTATCGCGCTCAACGGGTCCGACCCCGTGCGCCACCACGCCGGCGCACGCTGCTTTGCCGGCAACTTCCTGTTCTCCACCGGTCCCAACTCCCAGGGTGGCGGCAAGCGCACCACCAAGGGGCACTACGATGTGCCGATGCGCGACTGCACGGTCGCGCTCGACAATGACATTATCATCGAGCGGGGAAAATTCACCGACGAGAAGATGCAGGTCGCCTTCATGCCGCGCTGATGCCCTACCTCCGCGGCACTGCGAGGTGGCGCGCGAGGCGGGTCTGCGCGGCGAGCCGTATCGGCGCGTTGGCCGCTCCGAACCCGCGATAGCCGCGCCGCTCCACCACCTCGAAAAAGAACTTGTCCTCGAAATTCTGCGTGTAGAACTGCAGGTACTCGGCGTCGCCGTCGCGATCGTAAAGGATGTTGCTCGCCCTCATCCGCTCGATCTCATCCTGGTCGAGATCGCCGCGCGCTTCCAGGTCGTCGTAGTAATTCTCTGGGATCGGCAGCAGTGGCGCGCCCGCTGCGGCAAAACGGGTGGCCGCCGCAAAGATATCGTTGCTCGCAAACGCGATGTGCTGGACCCCCGAGCCGAACAATTCGGACAGGAACCGCGCTGAGAGTGTGCGCTGGCTTTGCGATGCATTGAGCACAATGCGCAGCCCCCCGTCCTGAGTCTCCACCACCTGGCTCTGCACCACCCCACCGGGATCGATCACCTCCTGGGCCGGCGTCTTGGTCACGTCCAGCAACGAGGTGTAGAACAGGAGCCAGCTGAGCATCTCGTCATAGCGCATGGACTGCGAGATGTGGTCGATTGCCGTCAGATGGCCGGCTTCATCAGCTCCGGCGACCGGGTCGAATTCGATCTCCCACACGCGCGCAAGCGTGCTGCCAGCATCGAGGAAATAGATCAGGCTGCCTTCGAGCCCGCGCACTGCCGGAATTTCGAGCTCGCCGGGTCCGACCGCCTGCCGGAACGGCTGATCGAGAAGCCTCCTGGCTCGCTCCATGGCGGCGTTCGCATCGTCCACCTTGAGCCCGATCGCGCAGACCGAGGAGCCGTGCGTGATGTTGAAGGAATGTGCAAAGCCCTCCTTCTCGCAATTAATGACCGCGTTGATGTCGCCCTGACGCCAGCGGGTCACGGCCTTGGATTTGTGAATGCCCGCCTTGCGGAAGCCGAGCGCGCGGAGCATCGCCTCGAGCGACGGCGCGCTCGCCTCATCCATGGCGAACTCGATGAACTCGACGCCGTGGCATGCCGATCGCGAGGGCAGCGAAGGAAATGCGGAATTCTTCCAGCCGGCTGTCCGGCGCAGCCGGTCCAGGAGATAGATGAGCGAACGCTGGCCGTCGACAGCCACGCGCCGTGCGGAGCTGCCGCGAAACTGGTCGTTGAAGACTTCAAGCGACAGGAGCCCGTCGAACCCGGTCGTTCGCAACGCCTCCATGAAGGCGAGCAGGGGAAGATCGCCCTGGCCCGGCATGCACCGGAAGTGGCGGCTCCAGGAGAGATAGTCCATGTCGAGCTTCGGCGCGTCCGCCAGCTGCACAAGGAATATGCGCTCGCGCGGGATCGACTCGATGGCCGCGAGGTCGGTCCGCCGTGCCAGGATATGAAACGTGTCCAACACGATGCCGAGTGCGGGGTGATCGGCGCGCCGCACGGCCTCCCAGGCATCGCGATAATCATTGATGTGGCGCCCCCAGGAGAGCGCCTCGAAGCCGACGCGCATGCCGCGCCTTGCTGCGCGCTCGCCCAGCTCATGCAGATCGGCGGCAGCGCGATCGATGCCGCCGACCGATTCCGGCGACACGTTGCTGCAGACCAGCAGCAGGTCGCAATCGAGCTCCCCCATCAGGTCAAGCTTGCGCTCGGCGCGCGCAAAGGCGCGCTCGCGCGCAATGCCCGGCATCCCTTCGAGATCGCGGAACGGCTGGAAGGTGATGGTCTTGAGGCCAAGGTCGCGCACCAGCTTGCGCACGTCTGCCGGCGTCCCGCTCCAGGACAAAAGATCGTTCTCGAAGATCTCGACGCCCTTGAACTGCGCGGCGGCAATGGCTTCGAGCTTCTCGTTGAGAGTTCCGCTCAGGCATACGGTGGCGATGGCGGTCTGCATGGCTCTCTCCCTTTCATGCGGCGGGAGCCGCCTCCATGGTGCCGCCGAGAAAGAGCTGCCCGATACGCGTATCCGCAAGGATGCGCGCAGCGGTATCGACAATCCGCGTCTGGCCAAGCTCGAGCACGATGCCGTAGTCCGACATCTGCAGAGCGGAGCGGGCATTCTGCTCGATCATGAGGAGAGGTCGACGCCGTTCTTGAAGTTCGTACCCACTGTCGCGCCCGCGCCCGAAAGCTCGCCCACGTTGGTTAGCTTGACCGGCGCTCCGCTCTGCGCAAAGGCGCCGTTGAGCGCGCTTGCGAGAACAATCACCCCCGCAGCTGTCCACGATTTCATGTCGAGCTTCCTCCTATGATGCTCGCTGTCGCGCGAGCTTTGGTCAGGCGGCCTGCGGCTTTGCCGCACGCCGCTCCATTACGGCGTCGAACGCCGCGCTCATTGATTGGCGCGAAGCCCTCGCGCCGGAAAACAGCTCGAAGGCATCAAGCGCCTGAAAGATTGCAAGCTCGCGCCCCGTCATCACGCGTGCGCCGACGGCGCGGGCGCCTTCGAGGAGCGGAGTGATCAGGGGAGAGTAGACCGCCTCCGCCACCCAGAGATTGTCTCGCAGCAGGCGGAGCGGCACCGGGCTCTCGCGGTTGGGCAGCATGCCGACCGGGGTTCCGTTGATGAGGCCGCCGGCATCGAGAAGCGCTTCCTCCACGCTCTCGGCAGGGCGCACCTTCGCGCGTGCTGCCAGTGCTTGCGCGAGACTTGCCACCTTGGCACGATTGCGATCAAAAATTCTGATCTCGGTAACGCTTTTTTCCGCGAGCGCGAAGGCGATTGCGCGGCCGACCCCTCCAGCCCCGATGAGCGCGACCGGACGCGTCAGTGCCGGCTCGCCAAGCTCGTCGAGCGCACGCGCAAAGCCGCTCGCGTCGGTATTGTAGCCAACCAGTGCTCGCTTCCTGACCACGATGGTGTTGACGGCGCCGATGGCCGCAGCAGCGGGGGAGAGCTCGTCAAGGAGGGGGACCGCGGCCTCCTTGTATGGGAAGGTGACGTTGATGCCGGCAAAACCGAGCCGCCGAACGCCCTCGAGCATCAGGCGCAGATCCGCGCGGTCCGCTCCTCGCGCCTCGATGAGGTGGTAATAGGCGCGAATGCCGAGCTCGGCGGCGGCCGCCTCGTGCATCGCGGGCGATGCGGAATGCGTGATCGGCGCCCCGATAAGGCCGAGCAGGAGCGCAGGATGGGCAGCGATCTCTTTCACGGCCATCTCCTCACCTGATCCACGCTGGCGCGGGTTAGTCGCGCGCAGGCGTGTGTTGCTCTTTGTTACGCGTCGCCTGCCAGCGGGGTCTCCCGTCTGGCAACGGACAGTCATCGTACGCGCCACTTAGTAGCTCGGCACAGTGATTTTGATTTTCGCGACTCTCGGTGCAACAAACTCTGTATACCTCCGCTGAAAGGCGAGGTCGACCGCGGGTGGCGGCTTGTGACCACGGATCCGGATGGATACGATTCCGCACTGATTGCAATCATCCGCTGCGCGTTCTGCAAGACGAACCCAGAGCTTGATTCCCGCATGAACTTCCCGCCACTGCGAGCCGACGGCATATCCAAGCGCTTCGACGCGACGGTCGCCCTCGACAATGTCGACTTTGAAGTGCGGCCAGGCGAGATTCATGCGGTGGTGGGCGAGAACGGGGCCGGCAAGTCTACGCTCATCCGCATCCTTGGCGGCGCGCATCGCCCCGACCGCGGCAGCATCTCCGTTGCGGGGACGCGGCGGCATTTCGCCAGTCCGCGTGACGCCATTGCCGCGGGGATCGTGACCATCCCGCAGGAGCTGCGCCTTGTCCCGGCACTGTCGGTTGCGGAGAACATGGCGCTGGGCGATCTGCCGGTCCGGCGAATGGGCCCGTTCGCGGTCATCGATCGCCGCAGCATGCGCGAAGAGGCGCGTTCCGTGCTCGCGCTGCTCGATTTCGAGGCCGACCCGGATCGGCGCGTCGCCTCCTTGAGCTTTGCCGAGCGCCAGCTCGTCGCGATTGCGAAGGGGCTGCGCCGGGACTGCCGCGTCTTCATCCTCGACGAGCCGACCGCGGCTTTGGAGAAACGTGAGGTCGAGCGGCTGTTCGCCGTGCTCGCCCGCATGCAGGCACGCGCAACGGCTATCGTCTACATCACGCATCGGCTCGACGAGGTCGTTGCCATCGCCGACCGCTGCACGGTGCTGCGCGACGGCCGCGTTGCCGCGGTGAGCACGCGCGGGGCTTTTTCCGTGGCCGACCTCATCGGCGCGATGACCGGCGGCGTTGCCGAGCCTGCCCCCTCGGCTTCGGCTGCCCGCGGCGAGGTGCTGCTTTCGGCGCGGCCGGACGGCGCCACAGCCGTCGCGTTGCGCGCAGGCGAGGTGGTGGGATTAGCCGGCCTGCTCGGCAGCGGCACGGAAAGAATGCTGCGCCGCCTGTTCGGTGCCGACGAGCCGACCCTCGTCACGGTCGGCGGCCGCGGTCGGCGTTTGCAGCATCCTGCTGACGCCGTTGCGGCCGGCATCGGGATGGTGCCGGGTGAGCGCGGCCTTGGCCTTGTGCTCGATCAGTCCGTGCGCGACAACATCCTGCTCCCCAATCTCGACGTGATCTCCCGCTTCGGCTGGCTTGACCGCAGCGCGGGCGACCCCATGGTGGCGGCCCTGATGGAGCTCGTCGACATTCGTCCGCGGCAGCCGCGCCTGAAGGCGCGCGCGCTTTCCGGGGGCAACCAACAGAAGGTGATCCTCGCCAAATGGCTCGCGCGCGGGATCGCCGTGCTGCTGCTTGACGATCCGACGCAGGGCATCGATGTCGCCGCCAAGGCGCAGATTCATGCTCTGATCTGCGATCTCGCCGCGCGCAACCGTGCTGCCCTGATCAAATCGAGCGACGTCGGGGAGCTTGCCCTCCTCTGCACAAGCGTGCTCGCGGTTCGCCGCGACCGGATTATCGCAAGCCTCGACCGTGCGCATGGGATTGATGAGTCGAGCCTGCAGGCTGCGATCGGCGGCTAGGGCGGTGCGTTATCGCGCAAGCCTGGCGGGGCAGGTACCGCTTCTGACACTTCTCCTCCTGTGCGCGATCACTGCGCTCTTGACCGACCGCTTTCTCTCGCCGCTCAATCTCACAAACATCCTGGTGCAGTCCTCGATCATGGCGGTCATCGCCATGGGCATGACCTTCGTCATCGTGGGCGGCGGCTTCGATCTCTCGGTCGGCTCTACCGCGGCGCTCGCGGGCTGCGTCGCGAGCATGGTCATGCTGGATGCCGGCATCGCTGCAGGCGCGATTGCGGGGGTGCTTGCCGGCGCGCTGGTCGGCCTCGCCAACGGCCTCATCATCGCCTTTCTTAACGTCAACCCCTTCATCACCACGCTCGGCACCATGGTGCTGGTGCGCGGAGCCGTATTCCTGATCACCGGTGGGGCGCCGGTGAGCGGCGAGACTGGATTGCCCGGCGGGTTCGTTGCGCTCGGGTCCGGGCGGCTTCTCGGCATCCACTATCTCGTCTGGATTCCCGCGGTCCTGCTCGCACTGTTGTCCTTCGTGCTGCATGCCACGCCCTACGGGCGGCGCGTCTATGCCACCGGCGGGGGGCGGGAGGCGGCTTACCTCTCGGGCGTGCGGGTGCGCCGCGTGATCGCATCGACCTATATCTGGTGCGGGGCATTGGCCGGGGTTGCCGGCGTGATGCTGGCCGCGCGGCTGCAATCGGGACAGCCGACGGCCGGGGAGTTTTACGAGCTCACCGCAATCGCCGCGGTCGTGCTGGGCGGCGCTTCGCTGCAAGGCGGGGAGGGCACCCTCTACAAGAGCGTCATCGGGGTCCTGATCATGGTGGTGCTCGGCAATGCGCTCAATCTGCTTAATGTCGATTCCTATTGGCAGCGTGTCGCCGTGGGCGCGGTGATCATTGCAGCGGCTGCCGCCGAGAGGCTACGCTCGTACCGACGCTGAACGGGAGGTGCTCCCATGACCAGGCTCCGGCTTGCTGCGCTGCTTACGATCTTGACATCCATCGCGCTCCCGATCAGCGCGGCCGCGCAGCAAAAGGCCACCGTCGGCGTGTCGCTCGCGCAGGACGACAACCCCTTCTACATCGCCATGCTGCGCGGGATCCGCGCCCGCGCGCAGGAACTCGGCTGGGACGTGGCAACGGTCTCCGCCAACGAGGACAAGCTCAAGCAGATCAACGGCGTGCAGGACCTCGTGGCGCGCGGCGTCAAGGGCATTCTGATCTCTCCCATCGATGCTGTCGGCGTGAATGCCGCCTACGATGCCGCAGCCGCCGCGAAGATTCCCATCGTCTCGGTCGCTCGCAGCTCGAACTCGCCCAACCAGACCATCCATGTCGCCATGGACGAGAAGCAGGTCGGCCGCGATATCGCGGAATGGACCGCCAAAAAGCTCAACGGCAAGGGCAAGGTCGCGCTGCTCATGGGGCCGAGCGGGGCGCCCACATTCAGGAACCTCGGCGACGGCTATGCCGAGGTGATGGCCAAATACCCCGACATCAACATCGTGTTCCGCGCCGATGGCCCGCTGACCCGCGAGCGCGGCGTCAAGCAGGCGGAGGACGCGCTGGTTGCCAATCCTGATCTCGCCGCCATCTACACCGCCAACGATGACGTGGCGCTCGGCGCCACGCAGGCGGTCAATGCCGCGGGTCGCAAAGGCAAGACGCTGGTGACCGGAATGAATGGCGTAGCGCCGGCCCTGCGTGCGGTGAAAGAGGGGGATCTCGCGATGACGGTCGAGCTCAACCCGGTGGAATGGGGCCGGCTCGGCGTCGACGTGCTCAACACCTACCTCAAAGGCGACAAGGTCGAGCCTCGGGTATTCATCAAGCACGTCATCATCGATGCAACGAACATCGATGCCAAGCTGCCGAAGACGTGACCAGCCGCCGGAGGGTTCGAGTGACCGCAATCACCATGGCCGAGCACAACCAGGACTCTCCGTTCGTCGCGGAGCTCGAGGCAAGCCATCTGCATCCGCTGTGGGACCGTTATCAGCGCATCACGCCGATCAAGCCGCAGGCGCCCGATGCTCCCTTTATCTGGCGCTGGCGCGAGATCGAGCCCTTTCTGCACCGTTCCGTCAAAGAAGTCTCCATCAATGATATCGAGCGCCGCGCGTTGATCTTGGCGCATCCGGCATTCGGGGCGGAGACCACGACCACGAGCACCATGCTCGCGGCCTTCACCGTGCTTGATCCCGGCGACCGCGCGCGGCCGCACCGGCATACCGGGGCGGCGATCCGCTTTGCCACCCGTGCCGAGGGCGCGGTGACCATCGTCAACGGCCGCCGCTGCGAGATGAAGGCGGGCGACCTCATCCTCACCCCACCGATGGTCTGGCACGGCCACATCAACGAGAGCGATCATCGCATCATCTGGTTTGACGCCGCCAACATGCCGCTCATTCGCGCCGTCGATGCGCATTTTTTCGAGCCGGGTGATCCCCGCAACAACCAGTTCTGGCAAGTCGACAAAGGCGAGGACGCGCTGTGGACCGAGGCTGGGCTGATCGCGGAGGGCGCAAGCGCGAGCCCGAACAATTCGCCCAAATACCACTACAGCGGCGAGGCAGCGCGCCGGCTGCTCGGCGCCGCCCCCACCGGCGCCGATGGCGCGCGCGTCGTCCGCTATGTCAATCCGTCGACCGGCGGCGCGGTGATGCCCACGCTCGACTGCTACGCCGCGCGCCTCAGCGCAGGCGCATGGACGCGCATGAAACGCGGGACCTATAACGTCGTATGTCTTGTGGTGCGCGGGGAGGGTCGCTCGCACATCGCAGACCAGACCTTCGAATGGTCCGAGCACGACGTCTTTACCATTCCGCACTGGACCTGGGCGCGCCACCAGGCCAAAAGCGGCGATGCCGACCTGTTCATGGTGACGGACAAGTCTGCCTTCGAGCGGCTCGACCTGGTGCGGGAGGAGCTGCAATAGGCTCTCACCGCCACGGCATCGGGGCTCCGCTGCCCCGCGTCGAGGATCGCGCCTTTCTGATTGGCCGCGGCTGCTATGTCGCCGACATCGCCGCCCCCGGCGCCTTGCACTGCGTTCTCGTGCGCTCGCCGCATGCGCACGCCCGCATCCGCGGAATCGATGCAGGCGCGGCGCGGGCTGTTCCGGGCGTGGTTGCCGTGCTCACCGGCGACGACATGGGGGCGGACGGGATCGGGCCCATGCGTCCGCTCTGGATCATCCGGTCGCAGGATGGCCGTCCCATGGCCGAGGCCGCGCGCTTTGCGCTTGCGCGCGATGTGGTGCGGCACGTGGGCGAGCCGGTTGCGGCAGTCATCGCCGAGGGTTGCACTCAGGCCATGGATGCCGCCGAGTGCGTTCGCCTCGATGCCGAAGTGCTGCCCGCGGCCGTCGATTTGCGCGCGGCGCAGGCCGATGGCGCCCCGCAGCTGCACGCCGATGCGCCCGGCAACGTGTGTTTTCGCTTTGTGCGCGGCGACGAACCCTCTGTGCGTGCAGCGCTTGCGTCTGCGCATTGCGTGATTGCGCTCGAGCTGGTCAATAATCGCGTGGCCGGTGCGGCGATCGAGCCGCGCGCCGTGCTGGCGTATCCAGAGGCGACTGGCAAGCTCACGCTCTACAGCACGACCCAGGTCCCCCATCACATCCGCCGCCTGGTGACCGAGCAGCTCGGCATGGCCGAGAGCGCGCTGCGTGTCGTTGCGCCCGATGTCGGCGGCGGCTTCGGGTACAAGGGCAAGCTCTATCCCGAGGAGGCGGTCGTCGTGTGGGCGGCGCGCAGGCTTCGTCGTCCGGTTCGCTGGGCGGCAACCCGCGCGGAAAGCTTCCTTGCCGACAATCAGGGACGCGATCACCTCACGCATGCCGAGCTCGCCCTCGATGCGGACGGCCATTTTCTCGCCTTGCGCGTGCGCACCTGCGCCAATCTCGGCGCCTATGTGTCGACCTTCGGGGCGGCCATCCCCAGCGCGATCTACACGAGCCTGCTCGCCGGCGTGTACCGGACGCCCGCGATCTTTGTGGAAAGCATTGGCATATTCACCAATACCGCCCCGACCGATGCCTATCGTGGCGCCGGGCGACCCGAAGCCTGCTACGTGCTGGAGCGGCTTGCAGACAGGGCTGCGGGGGAGCTTGGCATCGATCGCGTCGAAATCCGTCGCCGCAATCTCATCCCGGCGATCGCGATGCCCTACCGGACGCCGATCGGGCCCATCTACGACTGCGGCGATTTTCCCAAGGTTTTTGCGCGCGCGCTCGCGCTTGCCGATTACGGAAATTTTGAGCTGCGGCGTGCTGCCGCGGTGCGGCGGGGGCGACTGCGCGGGATCGGCATGGCCTGCTATGTGGAGTCTTCCGGCGTGGCGCCTTCGCGCTTGGCCGGTGCGCTGGGGGCGCGCGCAGGCTTCTTCGAGACCGCTTTCATCCGGGTGGAGCCTGATGGGTCCGTGCGGGCTGCGCTCGGCACCCACAATCACGGTCAGGGGCACGCCACTACGCTCGCGCAGATCCTTGCGACGCGGCTCGGCATTCCGGAGCAGCAGATCGAGATCGTGGAAGGCGACACCGACCTTGTGCCCTATGGCACCGGCACATTTGGCTCGCGCACTATTGCGGTCGGCGGCTCGGCGCTTGAACGCGCAGCGCAGAAGATCATCGCCAAAGGCAGGCTGATCGCAGCGCATATGCTGGAAGCGGCAGCGAGCGACGTCGAGTTTGCGCGCGGCTGGTTTGTCGTGTCAGGCACCGACCGGCGCGTCTCGTTCGCGGCCGTGGCAGGCGCCGCCCACACGCCCCACAATTTTCCGCTCGAGACGGTCGAGCCGGGATGGGCGGACCAGGCAGCCTACGATCCCCCGAGCTTCGCGTTCAGCAACGGCGCCCATCTCTGCGAGGTCGATATCGATCACGAGACCGGAGGCATCGAGGTGATCGGGTACTGGGCCGTCGATGACGTCGGCACCGTCATCAATCCTGTTATCGTGCACGGCCAGATTCATGGCGGCGTCGGCCAAGGAATCGGTCAGGCGCTGCTTGAGCGCTGTACCTATGACAGCGACGGTCAGCCCGTGACTGGCTCGTTCATGGATTATGGCCTTCCGCGCGCGGCTGATCTTCCCGGCTTCCTTACGGAATGCGACGAAAGCCAGCCGTGCACGCACAATCCGCTTGGCGCCAAGGGGGCCGGGGAGGCGGGCGCCATCGCCGCGCCGGCGGCAGTAGTGAGCGCGGCGCTCGATGCGCTTGCTCCGCTCGGGGTCGCCGACCTCGACATGCCGCTCACCTCGGAGCAGGTATGGAGCAGAATCCGCTCTACGCCGAACCGATGAAACCCGTTACGAGCTTCCGATTGCGATGCCGGCGAGGAAGACCAGCACGCCGCCGACAACGACCTGGAATGCAGCCGAAAGCAGCGGCGTGTCCATGAAGTGGTGGCGGATGTAGGAGATGACAGCGAGCTCGACTGCGACCACCGCAATGGCAATGGAAGTTGCAGTCCAGAACTGCGGGATCAGATAAGGCAGCGTGTGGCCAAGCCCGCCGACGGCGGTCATGAGCCCGCACACCGTGCCGCGAACGAGCGGTGCGCCGCGCCCGGTGAGCGATCCGTCATCCGAGAGCGCCTCGGCAAAGCCCATGGAAATGCCGGCCCCCACCGAGGCGGCGAGCCCCACGACGAATGTCGCCCACGTGTTGTGGGTGGCAAAGGCGGCGGCAAACAACGGCGCCAGGGTCGAGACCGATCCGTCCATCAGCCCGGCGAGGCCGGGCTGGACGTATTGCAGCACGAACATGCGCCGGGATGCCTCGTCCTCGGTGGCGCGTGCCGCCTTGGTGAGAATCTGCTGACCGAGTTTCTGGGCGAGGCTCTCGTGCCGATCCTCGATCTCGGCGAGCTCGAGCAGCAGCTGGCGGATTGAGGCATCGCGCGTCGACCGCGCCGCCTGGCGGTAGAAGCGCGCCGCCTCGAACTCCATGCCCTCGGCGTATTTGCGTACCTCATCGAGCCCCAACGGCCGCGCCAGCCAGAGCGGCTTCTTCTGGATGAATCCCTTGATATCCTGGCGGCGGATGAGCGGCAGGTACTCGCCGAACTTCCCGCGGTAGAGGTCGAACAGCATGCTGCGATGGCGCACCTCCTCGTCCGCCATCTCGTCGAACACCTTTGCCGAGGCCGCGAAGTTCTCGCGCAGCCCCTCGGCAAAGCCGCGGTAGATGCGGCTGTCCTCCTCCTCATTGGTGATGGCGAGCGCGAGAATCTCCTGCTCGGACAGATCGGCAAAACGCTTCACGGGCGCCTCGTTTGATCAAGCTCGCATCGAATACGGATGAGCCCTGCTGACGCCCGCCGATATTAGAATTATTCTAAGCAAGAAGGCAAACGGGTGCAGAGGTAAACTGAGGGATATGCGACTTGCGAGTGCGCGCCGTCGTCTCGAGCCCGCAATCCGGCGGCTCCTGCACTTCTATTGGCGCTTTGCCCGCGCCATGACGCTCGGCGTGCGCGCCATGGTGATCGACGGTCAAGGGCGCATCTTTCTCGTCAAGCACAGCTATATCAGCGGGTGGCACCTGCCCGGCGGCGGTGTGGAGCCGGGTGAGACGCTGCTCGCGGCGCTCGCGCGCGAGCTCTACGAGGAGGGAAATATTGAGCTGACGGATGCGCCGCACCTGCGTGGAGTGTTCTTCAACAAACGGGTATCCCGGCGCGACCACGTGGCGCTGTTCGTGGTGCGCGCGTTCCGTCAGACGGCAATCCCCAGACCCAACCACGAGATTGTCGCCCACGGCTTCTTCGCGCTTGATGCGCTCCCAGCCGATACTTCGGCGGCCACGCGCGCGCGCATTGCCGAGGTGATTGGCGGGACCGCCGCGAGCGAGTGGTGGTGAGGGGATCCCGCAATCAGTCGTGGAACTCCGGATGAATTGGCTTGATTCACGCCACATTTCGTCACAAAGCTAGGCGAAGCGGTGGGTCTCAAGCCAAGCCCGAACGACAGCCGGGACGACCGCGTCATGACCAGGATACGAGCACATTTTGCGCCGATCCGGGCGGCCAATGACAATCGCGTCGCGACGCGTCGCGCATTCGCCCGATTTACCCGCTGGCGGCGGCCGCCGCTGGTGATTGGCAACGTATTTCGACCGCAATCGCTCCGTGCCGCAGCGCGCTTCGCGATGATCGCAGGCTTCTCGGCTTTTGTTCTCGGCCTCCTATCCGGCGCATTCCTGCTGGGACTCGCGCTCGTCGGATTATTTGCGGCAGCGATTGCGGGGTTTGGTCTGATCCGCAGACATGGGCCTCATTCGGCCACGCCAATGCTCTAGCGCAATATCATTTCGAGACGGCAATGCAGGTAAGCTTGCGCGGCCTGCGTAAGCTTGGCTGTGTGCGGGGAGCCCGCAATCCATCATCACAGGCCGGGGTATGATTCCGGGTCGGTCACTGCGGTCTGCCCCGGATGACAGATGAGCGCATGCATTGCCGGTTGAAGGCCTTCTATCTTGTACGATCGGATGCGCGCTCAATCGAGGCCCGCGCCCGCGCCATTGCGGTCGAGCAAAGCGTCGAGATGCCGGTCGCGGCGATCGATGACACCTTCGTGCTGGCGGAGATCGTGGGCCAGGTCGAGGCCATCACCGAGAAGCAGGCAGGGCAGTTCGAGGTTTGTATCGCGTTGGCGGCGGAGACTGTAGGCAACGACCCCGGTCAGCTTCTCAATATGCTGTTCGGCAACAGCTCGCTGCAGGACGACGTGTTGCTGCATGACGTCGTGCTGCCTGCCGTGATTGAGGAATCCTTCGGCGGCCCCGGGCATGGTCTTGAGGTAATGCGCCGCCGGGTTGGCGCTTGCGCGCGGGCGTTGACCGGCTCGGTCCTGAAACCGCAGGGGCTGCCGTCGCGCAAGCTAGCCGATCTCGCCGCGCGGTTCGCATCAGGAGGGATCGACTATATCAAGGATGATCACGGGCTCGCCGATCAGGCGTATTCCCCATTCCATGCACGGATCGAGGCGGTGATGGGGGCATTGCGGTCGGTCGAGGCCTCGACCGGGCAGCACGCGCATTATGTGCCGAGCCTGTCCGGCGACCTCGACGACATGCGCAGACAGATTGCGCACGCCGCCGCAACAGGCGTCGATACCGTCATGGTCGCGCCCATGATCATGGGATGGTCCAATTTCCGGCGCATCGTGCAGGAAAATCCCGGTGTCGCCTTTATCGCGCATCCGAGCATGGCGGGGGCCGGCCGCATTGCTCCGCCGCTTCTGCTTGGCAAGCTGTTTCGGCTCCTCGGGGCGGATGCCGTCGTATTCCCGAACCATGGCGGCCGCTTCGGGTACACCCCAGATACATGTCGCGCCATTGCGTGCGAAGCCCTGCGCGAGCGCGAGGGATTGCGTCCATGCGTGCCGGTGCCGGCTGGCGGCATGAGCACGGCGCGTGTGGCGGAGATGCTGGGCTTCTACGGAGCAGACGTCATGCTGCTGATTGGCGGCGCGCTCTTGGAAGCGCGCGCACATCTAACCCAGGCCACCGCCGCCTTCGTGGCCAAGGTGCATGGATACCCGTACGATCGAGGTAAGGCGACGACATGTTAGTCCACCGCAAAGCCAGGAGCTATCGCTGGGAAGGCGTGCAGGAGCTTCCCTACAAGGAGGACAACCGCGCCTTATTCAGCTCGATTACGCGCCAGGTGCTGTTCTCGGATCCCGCGCTGCACAGCGAGTTACGCTATTTCGAGGTTGCTGCCGGGGGTTTCTCGACGCTTGAGCGCCATGAGCACATGCATGCCGTGCTCGTTCTGCGTGGCCGTGGTCATTGTCTCGTCGGGGGGGAGGTCAGACGCATCGAGCTGCGCGACCTCATCACGGTGCCACCGATGACATGGCATCAGTTTCGCGCTACCGCGAACGAGCCGCTCGGCTTCCTGTGCATGGTGAATGCGGCACGCGACAAGCCACAGCTGCCGTCGGAGCAGGATCTGGCCCGGATGCGTTCCGATGCTAGGATTGCAGCGTTCCTGCATGGGGAGCCGGACGCATGAGCTGTCATCATTCGACCAAGGCGCTGGAACCTATAAGCACGGGCGCTCAAGTGCGAAGGCTTGCGGGCTATTCGCTACCCTGGTTGCCATCCCTCCGGTGCCGCCTCAAAGCCGCTGAAGTCAAATCCGGGCGCGACGGTGCAGCTCACAAGCGTCCATTCGCCGAGGCTTTGCGCCGACTGCCATGCCTGTGCCGGCACGATCGCCTGCGGGCGAGCGCCCGCGCATAGGTCAGCTCCGAGCGTGAGGCACTCGACGGAGGTGGCTTCACCGGCAACGATTGCGAGCTCGAGCGGCGCGCCGGCATGGTAATGCCACAGCTCGACCGCATCGATCCTGTGCCAACGCGAGCGCTCGCCGCGCGCGAGCAGGAAATAGATGGCGGTGGAAGCTGCCCGCTTGCCATCGACCAGGTGCGGGTCACGAAACGTTTCCCGAAAATGTCCCCCTTCGGGATGCGGCTTGAGCTCAAGCAGGCGGATCACTTCGGCGGCACAAAACATTGTGGGCATGAACGGCTCACAGCCGTGGTGGTTCGCGGCTTGAACGGTCGCGAGGATCGGATCGCCGTCAGGACCGGTTCTTGCGCTCGCGAATCTCTGCGAACACCTGCCAAGCCGGCTTGCCCGAAAGGCCGACCGATTTCGCGACCTCGGCCAGGTCGCCGCGGAGGAACGGGTTTGCCGCCTTTTCTTCCCCCAAGGTCGAGGGAATCGTCGGCTTGCCGTCGGCGCGAAGCTTGTTGACCTCGGTTTCACGCCTGGCCAAGGCGGTATTTCCGGGCTCGATTGTCTTTGCGAACCGGATATTGGCCTGCGTGTACTCGTGGCCGCAATACAGGTGCGTGTCGTCCGGCAGCGCCCGCAGCTTCAGGAGCGATTGCCACATCATTTCCGGCGTGCCCTCGATAACTCGGCCGCAGCCGATCGAGAACAGTGTATCGCCGACGAACGCGAGCTTCTCGGGGGCAAAGAAATAGCTGATATGTCCGGCTGTGTGGCCCGGCGTCTCGTAGACCTGCCCTTCGAGCGATCCGACACGGACCTTGTCGCCCTCCCGCACCGTCACGTCAACGAGTGGAATGCGAGAAGCTTCCGCACGCGGCGCAACGATCCGGCAACGGTGATGCTCTTTTAGCGCGGCGATCCCGCCGGTGTGGTCGGCGTGGTGGTGAGTCACGAGAATGTCCGTGAGGCGCCAGCCCGTTTTCGCCAGGGCCGCCTCGACGGCCGCCGCCTCCGGCGCGTCGATGGCCGCGGTTGCGCCGCCGATCGGGTCGTGCACAAGCACGCCGTAATTGTCCTGGAGGCAGGGAAAAAGATGGGTTTGTGCAGACATTGGTGTTTTCCGAATGGGCCTTTCCGCAGGGCGATATAGGACCTCTTCGAGCTAGTCGCAAAGCCGCTCGAAAGCACGCAGCTTTGCGCCCATTCATGCTATTTTTGCCCCATGTCCATCGACGTTGTCGATTTGCGCAATTTCTATGCCATGCGCCTGGGAGTTGTCGCGCGGCGTTTCGTCGGCCGGGGGATCCGCCGGCGTTTTGCCGATACGCGCGGGATGCGTATCGTCGGAGTGGGTTATACCACCCCCTATCTTGGCTTGTTTCGGGAGGAGGCGGAGCGCTGTCTGGCATTTATGCCGGCGGCGCAGGGGGTATTGAAATGGCCAACGGATCGGCCCGGCCTGGCGGCTCTGGTCGATGAGCTCGAAATGCCGCTTCCCGACTCGGAGGTGGACCGCGTCCTGCTCGTGCATGCGCTGGAGATGGCGCAGGACCCGGTTGCCCTCCTGCGCGAGGTCTGGCGCGTCCTGGCGGCTGGCGGTCGGTTGCTGGTCGTGGTGCCAAATCGGCGTGGGGTGTGGGCGCGACTGGATACCACGCCATTCGGCCATGGACGTCCGTATTCTCGCTCGCAGATTACCCAATTGCTGCGCGAGGCTTGGTTCACGCCGACCGCCTGGACCGAGGCGCTGCACGTGCCGCCGATCGCGCGCGGCTGGTTCCTGCGATCGGCAACGGCGTGGGAACGGACCGGCGCAACCATTGCTGCGCCATTTGCGGGCGTCCACATCGTGGAGGCGGCCAAACAGGTCTATCGCGCCATACCTGCGCGGCGTGAGCGCAAGCGGCTTGTGCCGGCGCTCGAACCGGCGCTCGCAACTTGGCCGCGTGGCGCGTAGGGGCGGTTTTTCTTCCGCCCAGGACCGTAATGCCGCCGACCCGGCTCAGTCGCCGCGACGTGAGGATTCGTCGCTTCCCTCTCCGCTGCCCTGAACATCATGGCGCGGGCCACGGTGCCGTCGCCGACGGCGATGCAGCGGGAAACGGTCGTGACTGTCGTGGCCATTCGGCCCCTGGCCGGAATTGTACTGGGATGGGTTCCCCGGCTGTTGCCCGCCGGTGATGAACGACGGCAATCGATCGACCTCGCCCTCGCTCTCGGCATCCGCCTGTCCGCGCACCTGCTGAGGCTGCGGGCTCTGAGACTGCTGAAAAGGTTGGCTCTCGCGCGGGATATAAGGTTGCGGTTCGCGCGTACCATAAGGCGATTCCGCCATTGACCGCTGGCCGTCGTCATCACCCTCATCGAAGCTTTCGTCGCGTACCGCCTGCGTTTCATTCTCGCTGCGAGCGAAATGGGGGTTGTTCTGTCGAAACTGCTCCTGCGCCGATGCAATCACCCGGTAATAGTGCTCGGCATGCTGGTAGTAGTTTTCGGCTGCGATCGGGTCGCCGGAAGCCTGGGCATCGCGCGCAAGCTGAATGTACTTTTCTGCGATGTGCGATAGGTTGCCGCGAATCTTCACGTCTGGCCCGTTCGACTCGTATACGCGTGCCATCGGATTGTGACTCTTGCGATGGTTGTTCCGACCGCGCATCCGCTTGTTCTGACCGTTTCTCATGACTCGCCTGTTGCCGACCCCTTCCATTCAGCGGCTTGTGCCGCATTACCTTGCCGAAATCCGATATCCTCTCGCGAGCGACACGGGTCGCCTCGCCATTCAAGCAGGAGAAAAAATGCGCGACCCTTTATCGCCGCTCTATCGCCGCTCTGTCAGCTTCCGCCTTGCGAAGCGCCAACCCCCGGACACCGCATATCGCGGCGTTGCCCACACTCCCTCATCCGCCGGCTCCCTTGCCACGAGCCGGTGCAGAACCGATGAAGCATCTCGTCCCGATGGTCGCTGACCGCAAGTCACAAGGCGGTTCGCTTCGCTGGCACCGTCGGCTCTCCGCAGTCCTGCTTCGGGGCCCCTAATCGGCGCGCAGCATCTCGGGTCGATTCCCTAACCAAAACCTAGTCCCTATTGACCCACAATCCAAGTGCTTTTTTCGCTGCCTGGAATGAAGCGGGCTCATGGCCAACGACGGGCGACAAGCGCCCTGGGAATGCCGGAAAGATCGGATTTCGGCGCCGAGGACACAAGCCCTGCGGCGGCGAAAATTGAAGCCACCGCGGCCGCCTGTCCATAGCCAAGCTCCACCACGACGGCACCATCGCGCGCCAATAGCCGAGAAGCGTCTTGGGCGAGAGCACGGTAGGCATCGAGGCCATCTGGTCCCCCGTCGAGGGCGCTTCGAGGATCGAAAACGCGGACCTCGGGTTCCAAGGTCGTAATCTCGTGACGTGCAATATAGGGCGGATTTGAGACGATGAGATCGATCGGGCCCTCGATTGCCGCACCGTAGTCGCACGCAATGAATGAAGCACTCAGCCGGTGCGCTTTGGCATTGTCGCGGGCGCAGGCGAGCGCAGCGAGGCTGATGTCGGTTCCTATGGCGATGGCTTCTCCGCCAAGCCCGTTCTGGACAGCGAGCAGAATTGCGCCCGAGCCGGTGCCGAGGTCGGCTATGCGCAGCATGCGCGTTCGCCTGCTGACCGAGCCGAGAGCCCCGAGTGCCGCAGTTACGACGGTCTCGGTTTCGGGACGCGGCACGAAGGTCGCGCGGTTGAGCTTGAGCGATAGCCCCCAGAATTCCCTGCGCCCCACAATTCGGGCAACGGGCTCGTGGCCGATCCGGCGCTCGGCAAGTTCGGCAACCATCGCAGCCTCACGCGTGGTGAGCAGGCGGCGCGCCTGCGCCGCAAGCGCGACGTGATCGAGCCCGAGGGCGTATCCCACGATAAGACGCGCTTCGAGCCCGGCGCTTTCCAGTCCGTGCTGCTTGAACCTTTGCGCAGTGAGCCGTCGCGTCGCCTCGATCGTGAGCGAGCCAAACGAGGTTCCTCGCGGCGACCCACGGGAGCAAGGCACGTTCACGTTGGCGTTCCCTCTGCCGCCAGCAGCTCGGCCTGATGCTCGGTCACCAGTGCATCGATGATCTCGCCCAACGCCTCGCCTTCGATAACCTGCGGAAGCTTGTAGAGGGTGAGATTGATGCGGTGGTCGCTGACCCGTCCCTGCGGAAAATTGTAGGTGCGGATTCGCTCGGAGCGGTCGCCGGAGCCGACCTGTCCGCGGCGCTCCGCGGCGCGTTCGGCGTCGCGCTTCTGGCGCTCGAAATCATAGAGTCTTGCGCGCAGGACCGACATTGCCTTGGCTCGATTCCTGTGCTGGGAGCGATCCTCCTGCATCATCACGACGATCCCTGTTGGAATGTGAGTAACCCGCACGGCCGATTCGGTTTTGTTGACGTGCTGGCCGCCGGCGCCACCCGAGCGCAGGGTGTCTATTTTTAGATCGGTCTCGTTGATGACGACATCGACGTCGGCAGGTTCCGCCAGCACGGCGACGGTTGCCGTCGAGGTGTGGATGCGGCCGGAAGCTTCGGTATCGGGCACGCGCTGCACCCGATGCACCCCCGACTCGAACTTCAGCCTGGCGAAGGCCCCGCGTCCCCGAATTTCCGCGATGATCTCCTTATAGCCACCCATCGTGCCTTCGCTGCCGGAGATGATGTCGACCTTCCAGCCCTGCTTGGCAGCATGACGCTCGTACATGCGGAACAGATCGCCGGCAAAGAGGGCGGCTTCGTCGCCACCCGTACCGGCGCGGATTTCAACAATGACGTTGCGTTCGTCCATGGCGTCCTTGGGCAACAGCGCAACTTTGATCTGCTGCTCCAGCGCGGCGCGCTGCTGCTCGAGCTGCGGCTTCTCGGCGGCTGCGAGCGCGCGCATCTCCGAATGGGTCGCCGCGTCGGCCATGAGTTCGTCCAGGCCGTCGATTTCGCGGACAATGCCGCGGTAGCGCTTGACCGTCTCGACAACCGGGCTGAGCTCGGCGAATTCTCGCGACAGCTTGACATAGGCTGGCGGGGCCAGCTCGCGTGCAAGGTCGCTTTCCAGCGCCTTGTGGCGGGCCAGCAACGCATCGAGCTTGTGTTCAGGAAGCATACGGCATCTCGATAAGGTCGAAACGGTCGAGGCGCATCAGATCGGAAGCTCCGTCTCGGCGGCAAATCTCTTCAGCTGCTCGCGGATCTGCACGCTGCCGACCGGACGCTCAATCAGGGGGACAAGAAAGCCTGCCACCTTGCCGGCGTCCAGCGCGAGCAACATGGCCTTGACCGGGCCCACGGCGGACGGCGCAAGCGACAGCCCCCGATACCCGACCGCCACCAGCGCGAGCGCGCCCAGCGGTTGCGATGCAAGCTCCCCGCACACCGTCACTCGCTTGCCGTGCGCGCGTCCCCGTTCCGCGACGAACCGGAGCGCGCGCAGGACCGGGGCCGAGATGGCATCGAATCGATCGGCTACTCGCGCATTGCCGCGATCCGCTGCGTAGAAAAACTGAACCAGGTCGTTGGTGCCAATCGAAAGAAAGTCGACCCGATCGAGCAAATCGTCGAGCTGATAGAGCAGCGATGGGACCTCGACCATGGTCCCGACCTCGACGCGCTCGGGCAGTTTGTGGGCGTGGCGGCGCAGATGCGTGAGCTCGCGCTCGACCAGAGATCTGGCTTCGTCGAATTCCTCCACGGTTGCGATCATCGGGAACATGAGATTGAGATCCCGCCCGCCCGCAGCCCGCAGCAGGGCGCGGATCTGGGTGCGCAGCAGCCCCGGCCGGTCGAGCCCCAGCCGGATCGCGCGCCACCCCAGCGCCGGGTTCTCCTCCTCGAAGTTGCGCATGAAGGGCAGCACCTTGTCGCCACCGATGTCGAGGGTGCGAAAGATCACCGGCTTGTCGCCGGCAGCATCCAGCACCGCCCGATAGAGCGAGAATTGCTCAGCCGAGCGTGGCAGGCTTGCCGAGACCATGAACTGCAGCTCGGTGCGAAACAGGCCGATACCGCAGGCCCCGGTTTCCTCGATGTGGGGCAGATCCACAGCCAGCCCGGCATTGATCATCAGCGCGATTTCCTCGCCGTCCCGGGTCACGCACGGCTTGTCGCGCAGCGCGAGGTACTGCGACTGTCGCCGCGCGCGAAGCCGCACGCGCTCGATATAGGCGCGCTCCATGTCAGGCGAAGGCCGCACGTGCACATCGCCTGTGGCGCCATCCACGATGATCGCATCGCCGGGGTCGACCAGTCCGGTCGCATTGTCGATACGGCCCACAGCCGCAATGCCAAGCGCGCGGGCGACGATCGCCACATGCGAATTGGGCCCGCTTTCCTCCAGCACGAGGCCGCGCAAGCGCTTGCGATCATACTCGAGCAGCGCCGCCGGCCCCATCGAGCGCGCCACGATAACCGCATTTTCCGGTAGCCGGTCGCGAGCCGGGGCGTAATCCTGTCCAAGCAATTGATGCATCAATCGGTTGGCAAGCTCATCGAGATCGTGCAGGCGCTCACGCAGATATGGGTCAGTGGCCCGCAGCATGCGCGCGCGGGTGTCGGATTGCACGCGTTCAACCGCTGCTTCGGCGGTCAGGCCCGTGGCCACCGCCTCTTCCAGTCGATGCACCCAGCCGCGGTCATAGGCGAACATGCGATAGGCCTCGAGCACGTCGCGATGCTCGCCCCCTTCGGCCACTTCGCCGCGCTCCAGCAGGACATCGAGGTCTGACCGCATGGTCTCTACCGCGGCCTCGAGCCGCTTGAGCTCCTTCGGTACGTCATCGGCAATGAAATTTGTGATGACCACGCGCGGCTCGTGCAGCACGACGTGGCCCAGTGCGATGCCCTCATTGAGCGCGAGGCCAACGAGATGGAGCGGACGGCGGGCCGCGGGCTCGGCGCCAGGCTTGGCAATGGCGGAGAGCTCTCCCGAGGCGATCATCTCGGCGAGCACCATTGCCGTGGTCTGCAGCGCCTCCTCTTCCTCCTCGGTGTAGGTCCGCCGTGCCCGATTCTGCACGACCAGCACGCCAAGCGTATTGCCCGCCCTCAGAACCGGCACGCCCAGGAACGAGTGATAGATTTCCTCGCCGGTTTCGGCGCGATAGGAGAACGCGGGATGGTTCTGCGCATCCGACAGGTTGATCGGATTTGCCTCGCTCGCGACCAGGCCGACCAGGCCTTCGTCCGAGCGCAGCACGGTCTGATGCACGGCTGATTTGTTCAGGCCTTCGGTCGCGTAAAGCTCGAGCGTGCTGTCAACGCGCAGAACGTAGACCGAGCAGACCTCCGCCACCATATTGGCGGCGATCAGCACCACGATTTTGTCGAGGCGTTCCTGCGCGCTGACCTGCTCCGCCATGACCTCGCGAAGCCGGCGCAACAGCACGCGCGGACCGCCGAGCGCGCCACGCATGACGTGATCCCTCGGACCAGCCCATCGTACCGGGGCTGCTGGAGGACGCCCCTGACGCGCTCCAACAGTTCAATGGCGCATCTGCCGGTCGGATCACCGTCACCGGTCGTCAAAACGCCGTGCGGCCTCGGCTCGATAGTAGCTCAGGCAACGGCGCCCGCTGAAGACACTTGTGCCTGCGGCAGACGCCAGCTTGGCGTATAGCCAATGGGGGCCGGCCCGGGCAAGTCCCCCGGATGCCGAGCTGATTTCCACAATGCGGGGCGTGAAGAATGACCGGATTGCCGCGGAAAACAGGCGACTACTTGTCCAGCTCGTAGAGCGAATGCAGCGTACGCACGGCCAGCTCGGTGTAATTGGCATCGATCAGCAGGGAAAACTTGATCTCCGACGTCGTAATTGCACGAATGTTGATCCCTTTTTCTGCCAAAGCCTGGAAGGCCTTGGCGGCGACGCCGGCGTGGCTGCGCATGCCGATGCCGATAACAGAGACCTTCGCGACGTCGTTTGCGCCGTCCACTCGCTCGTAGCCGACCCGCTCCCGGACCTTGATCAGGACGTCACTGGCGCGCTGATAGTCGGCAGCCGGGACCGTGAATGTCACATCCGTGGTCGCGCCATCGCCGGAGACGTTCTGCACGATCATATCGACGTTGATGTTGGCCTCGGCCAGCGGTCCGAAAATCGCCGCCGCGACCCCGGGTTTATCCTGCACGCGCCGGATCGAGATCTGGGCCTCGTCCTTGGAGAAGGCAATTCCGGTAACGACCTGCTGCTCCACGATCTCCTCCTCGCCGCAAATGAGCGTTCCGGGCGGAGTGCCGCGCGGATCGATGTGCTCGGGCTTTTCGAAGCTGGAGCGCACGAAGATGCGGACGTTATGCACCATCCCAAGCTCCACCGAGCGCACCTGCAGGACCTTGGCGCCAAGCGACGCAAGCTCCAGCATCTCCTCGTAGGCCACGCGATCAAGCCGTCGCGCGCGCCCGACCACGCGCGGGTCGGTCGTGTAGACGCCATCGACATCGGTATAGATATCGCAGCGTTCGGCGGCGATCGCGGCTGCGACGGCGACGGCCGAGGTATCCGATCCGCCGCGTCCCAAGGTGGTGATGCGCCCGGTCTCCTTGTGCAGGCCCTGGAAGCCGGCGATCACCGCCACCTCCTGCCTCTCCTTGAAGCGCTTGATAAGCTCCGCGCCATTCACGTCCAGGATGCGGGCCGCGGCGTGCGCGTTCGAGGTCAGGATAGGCAGCTGCCAGCCCTGCCAAGATCGCGCATTGATTCCCATTTCCTCGAGCACGATCGCAAGCAGACCGGCTGTCACCTGCTCGCCCGAGGACACGACCGCATCGTATTCGCGCGCATCATGCAGGGCCGCCGCGTCCCGGCACCACGCCACGAGCTGATTGGTTGCCCCAGCCATCGCTGAGACCACGACCGCCACCTCGTGACCCGCATTCACTTCACGCTTCACGTGGTGGGCGACGCCGCGGATGCGCTCCAGATCCGCGACCGAGGTGCCGCCAAACTTCATCACCAGGCGGGGCATGGCGAGCTTGCGCACCTCTCCGGCACGATCCTGGGCATGATGCAGCGAGCCCCCGCCCAAAAAGGCGCGTATACATAGCCACGGGACTTTTGCGCCGCAACCGCGGCATTGGGAGAAGAGCGGTGCCCAGCACGGCCGGTATCAAGCGCGACGACACGGTCGACGAAGCGGAGGTTGCGCGTTTTGCCGCGATGGCCGCCGAGTGGTGGGACCCGGGCGGCACGATGCGAATGCTGCACAGGCTCAATCCGGTCCGGCTTGCGTTCATTAAGGAAGCCCTCTGTCGCCAGTTCGGCCTTGATGGCCGGCGGCTCGATGTCCTTGCAGGGCTTCGCATTCTCGACATCGGCTGTGGCGCGGGCATCTTGAGCGAACCGCTCAAGCGCATGGGGGCCGAGGTCGTCGGGGGTGATCCTTCGACCGCAAATATCGCAGCGGCAAAGCAGCACGCCCGGCAGGCCGGACTGGTGATCGATTACCGCGCCACCACGGTCGAAGCGCTGGCAGGCGCTGGCGAGCTTTTCGATGGCGTGCTCGCGATGGAGGTGGTCGAGCATGTAGCCGACCTGAGCTTGTTCGTCGCCCAGTGCGCACAGCTCGTAAAACAGGGCGGCATCCTTGTTGTCGCGACCATCAATCGCACGCTCAAGAGCTTTGCGCTGGCGATTGTCGGAGCTGAATATCTGCTGCGCTGGCTGCCGCGCGGCACCCATCGCTGGGACAAGCTCGTTACGCCCGAGGAGCTTGCGGCCGCGATCGAGGAAGGCGGTCTCATCGTGAGCCAGCAGACCGGGGTCATCTACAATCTTCTCGCCGATCGCTGGCAGCTCTCAAGCGACATGGATGTGAACTACATGATGAGCGCCCAGAAGCCGAGCCATGCTTGATTCGGCATGGTGGGCGCTTTTCACCCTTGTGGCCGCGGCTGCGCAGACTGTGCGAAACGCGACCCAGCGCGGTCTGACCGCCAGTCTCGGCACGGCGGGGGCCACGCATGTGCGGTTCCTGTTCGGTTTCCCGTTCGCGCTTTGCTTCCTTGCCGTCGTCATGATCGTGCTTGGTCTCGGCCTGCCCCGGCCGCCAGTGCTTTACTGGCCATGGGTCCTGATCGGTGCTTTGACGCAGATTGCCGCGACCGCGCTCATGCTTGCCGCGATGAATCAGCGGTCGTTCGTGGTGATCTACGCCTATATCAAGACCGAGCCGGTGCAAGCGGCCGTGTTCGGTCTCGTCTTCCTGGGGGACGCGGTCAGCGCCATGATGGCGGCAGCCATCCTGATTGCCACCACCGGTGTCGTCATCATGGCGCTCAAGCCTGGCACGTCCTTGGACCTGAGTGCGACCCTCCTGGGACTCGCCGCCGGCGCCATGTTCGCGCTCTCATCGGTCGGATTTCGCGGCGCGATCCTCAGCCTGGAACTGCCGAGCTATGTCATGGCGGCAACGTTTACGCTCGTGACGGGTCTCCTGCTGCAAGCGGTGCTGCTGTCGCTTTACCTCTGGCTGTGTCAGCCTGCGGTACTCGCCTCCATCATTGCTGGCTGGCGCCCTTCTCTGTTTGCCGGCTTCATGGGAGCGCTTGCGTCGCAGTTCTGGTTTCTTGCTTTTGCTCTCGCCACAGCCGCCAGCGTGCGCACGCTGGCGCTGGTGGAAGTACTATTCGCGCAAGGGATATCACGTTTCGTCTTCAAACAGGCGATTACGCGGCGGGAACGGCTTGGTATTGTCTTGATTGTCGCCGGTGTCGCGTTGCTGCTGTGGGGCCGCTGAACTGGCTGAACGGGATCAAGCGCGACAGCCGCATCAGTTGCGTTCGTCCGGCAGAATGGGAAGCGGGTGAAACTCGATGCCTTCCTCGTGCAACTCCTTCGCCTGCTCCGGAGTCGCTTCGCCGTAGATCGATCGCCGATCGAGCTCGCCATAGTGCATTTTGCGCGCTTCCTCCGGAAATTTCCCTCCGACATAATCCGCGTTGCGGGTGAGGTGCTCGCGCAATTCCCTGAGCTTCTTGCGAAGCTCGCGCTCCTGCGGGGTCATCATGGCGACAGGAGCGGGCGCCCCTTCCGCTGGCTGGGATACCGATGCTGGCGCGGGCGATTCGACAGCGGCAGCCGGCGGTGGTCCGGCATCCTGCCTTCTCGCGCCGGAAAGGCGCGGCGCCATGATTGCCTTCTCCACCTTGCTGGAGTTGCAAACCGGGCAGGACACCAGCCGGCGCTTGACCTGCCGGTCGTACGCCGCCGAGCTTGCAAACCAGCTCTCGAACGTGTGGCCCGATTGGCACGCCAGTGCATAGCGGATCATGCGGGGCCTCGGACCACGTGCAGATGGGCGGCTGTGTGACCGGGGCCGACGACCTCGAATCGGCGGCCGTGCGACAGCGAAGGGACCTTCGCTCGTGCCGCCATCACCTGGGCAGGATCGATGACTGCCAGGACGACGCCGGGTTCGGCGGCGTCCGCCTCAGCGATGATTTTTCCCCAGGGATCGATAATAAGGGAATGCCCGAAGGTCTCGCGACCGTTCTCGTGCTTTCCCCCCTGCGCCGCAGCAAATACGAAACAGCCGTTCTCGATCGCCCGAGCGCGATTGAGCACGTGCCAGTGCGCTTCGCCGGTCTGCCTGGTGAATGCCGAAGGGATGGCAAAAAACGAGCTGCCGGCTTCGGCCAGGGCCCGATAGAGCGCGGGGAAGCGCAGGTCGTAGCAGACCGTCAGTCCAAGCCGGCCCCAGGGCAAATCCGCGGCGACCGCAATCTCGCCCGGCCTGTAGTTTCGCGATTCGCGATAGCTCTCACCGCCGGCAAGATCGACATCGAACATGTGGATCTTGTCGTAGCGCGCGATGATCTCGCCGTCGCGATCAATGAGAAACGAGCGGTTTGCGGCTCTCTCCGGCGACAGCTTGATAGCCAAGGAGCCGATATGCAGGAATATGCGCAGCCTGCGTGCAAGCTCGCGGAGAGCGGCGAGGGTCGCATCGCTCTCCTCGGGTGCGATGGCAGCAAACAGCCGCTCGCGCTTGACCTCGAGTATATTCGTCATTTCAGGGGTCAGCACATACTCGGCGCCGCGATCCCGAGCCTCCGAGATCAGGCGCGCAACGGCGTCCAGGTTACGTTGTGGCATTACGCCCGAGCGCATCTGAACCAAGGCAGCCGTAAAGCTCGAACCCCCGCGCATGTTCATGCCGACTTATCCTGTTCGCGGCCCGCTTCGTCACCGAGCATCTCATCGAGCTTGCCGGTGCGATCCAACTCATAAAGGTCCTCACAGCCTCCGACGTGGACCGAGCCGATGAAAATCTGCGGCACCGTCATGCGCCCATTCGCGCGCGCCATCATCCGGCTTCGACCTTTCGCATCCCCGCTCACATCGATCTCGGTGAATTTCACACCCTTCTTCGCGAGCAGGCCTTTTGCGGCGGTGCAATACGGACAATATCGGGCAGTGTAAATGTCCACTTGTATCATTTTCGTTGCGCCACTCTATATGGGAGCGCGTGCTGCGCCCACAACCCGGGCGAAAACCAAGACATCGACGGATGCTGCCCCGGCGCGCAACAGCGCGCGTGCACACGAGTCGATCGTCGCCCCGGAGGTCAAGACATCATCGACGAGTACCAGCCTGCGACCCTTGATCTCCATCCTGCTTTCGGCTGGCACCCGGAAGGCGCCCTGCACGTTCTCAGCGCGCGCCGCTTTATCGAGCCCGACCTGCTGACGGGTGGGCTTCACGCGCTTGACGAGCCCATGCGCGACTTTTCGATGGCTCGCCTTGGCGATGACCTCGGCCAGCACCGCTGACTGATTGAAACGCCGCGCCCATTGCCGCCGCCAATGCAGCGGTACCGGCACGAGGGCGTCGGCATCTGCCAGCAGGGGTCGGCCCGCATTCGCCATCCAGCCTCCCATGAGAGGTGCGAGATCGAGTCGATCACCATATTTAAATGCATGGACGAGCGTCCGCGCGATCTCGTCATACCGCACTGCGGCGCGTGCCCGCCCGTACGCCGGCGGGTCAGCGATTGCTTCCATGGACAGGAGGCCGGGACCCGCGTCAAACGCGAATGGAATGCCCAACCGCTCGCAATAGGGTGGCGCTATGAAGGAGAGCTTGGACCAGCAGTTCGCGCACAGGCCTGCACCCTCCACCGGCTCGTGGCACGCGGCACATGACTGTGGCAGGGCGACACCGGCGACGAGGTCAAC
>Ga0306925_10000027_pt1 | contig 61791 bp, 63 predicted proteins | sample flu12Cox44000176_FD_203755 | JGI IMG/M metagenome (GOLD analysis project Ga0306925, IMG submission 203755) | Lab enrichment of tropical soil microbial communities from Luquillo Experimental Forest, Puerto Rico - flux8day.12C.oxic.44.000.176 (v2)... | ecosystem: Environmental > Terrestrial >... | reverse complement strand
CGATCTCAGTGCGGCACCGGTGCTGCGGTTGAAGATTCCGCAGACGTCGGACTTTGACGGCTTGAACAAGGAAGCGCAGGCGAAGGGAATGTTCGCATTCTCGAACTATCTGAACTTTCTCAAGTCGAAGAACGTGCCGTTCACCTACTCGCTCACCACCAAGATTCGCTTCGACAACACCAAGACTTACCCGAAGCTGTGGTTCAGCCCGGGTCGATGGTTGACCGAGGACGAAGCGTCGGTGTGCGAGAAGATCGCCGAGTCGGGTGACCTCGACGACCTGTTGAAGACTGATTACTCGAGCTTCGACAATGCGCGTCCGCCGGGTGTCACCGAGGCGGACGAGCTTGAGGACGACGAGGACCTCGTGCAGATCACGCCGGCACCGGTACCTGTACCCACGCCAGCACCTGCACCCACGCCGGCACCGGCTCCGGCACCGGCTTCCGCTGCAGCCGCGCCTGCGAAGGCCAACGGTAAGCAGACGGCGGCTCAGCGCAAAGCTGCAGCTGCAGAGGCCGCAGCGGCCGCGCGCAAGAACGCCGTGCTGGAGGACGATGAAGACGAGGACCTTGTGCAGACCGCACTTGCTGCGGCTGCGCCTACACCCGCTCCTGTTGCTGCAGGATCATCGGCGCTCGACAACATCCTGAAGGACTGGGACGACGAATAAGGCTTCGTTTTCCTGGTAGTAAAATGCACCGGCCGGTCGCGTCAACGACCGGCCGGTGCTAGCGTCTAGAGCAACTCGTTGTCATTCCCTAACGAGCTTCGAGGCCATCATCATGATTGATCAAGAGACTTATAGCAAGCTGCTCACTGAAACCTGGGAACACGTCACCGAGCTGGGAACCAAGAAGGGTGGCGAGTATGCCGGGGACCACGATCGCCTCGCCAACTTTCGTCGCAATGGACTTGACCTCGACCTCCCGATGGAGGTGATCTGGCGCGTCTACGCCGGCAAGCACTGGGACGCCATCGGTCAATACGTCCGCGATCTCGTCACCGGCACGACGCGCCCGAGGATGGAAACGCTCGCAGGTCGGTGCGATGACCTCATCGTGTATCTCATTCTTTTCAAAGCCATGCTGATCGATCGGGAGCATGGCGAAGAACTATGAATACTAGGCAATTTTTAACCGCCGTATGGCCCGCCAAGGGACCATACTGCATCGCCACCCCGTGGGTAACTCCCGATGGTAAGAAGGTCTACTCGCATCGCGCGTTCGATTCGATTGACGATGTGATGACCTTCATCCTGCGATTCAAATCATCGAAGGATTTATATTTTGCGCCGCATACCCTGAAGGTCAGGCGCGAGCTGAACCCGGAGACTGGGAAACTCCAGACCTATCGGACCCACGAGAACATGAAGGAGGTGCTTGCCTTCTTCTTCGACATCGATGCGGGGACGGGAGAGAACAAACACTACACCACCCAGGACGAGATACTCAGTGCACTAGAACAATTTTTGTTCGCAACCTCCTTGCCGAATCCGTTCGTCGTCAGCTCGGGATATGGTATTCATGTTTACTGGATAATCGACGCGCCCATGGAGTCCGTGGCATGGCGCGAGCCGGCCGAGCGACTGTTCTGGCTGGCCCAGCAGCACGGGCTGCACGTCGACCCGTCTCGCACCACCGACCAAAGCTCCGTGCTGCGCGTCCCTGGTGCGTTCAACCTCAAGGACCCCAAGCACCCGCGCCGGGTAGAGATGCTCGCCGCGGGCACGGTGGGCCCGGAGTTCCTGATCAGGCTCAACGCTCTGACCGCGAACTACACCCCCAGCGCCGCTAACTCGTTCCCGAAAGGAAACGGCGCGGCTCGTGGTAACGGGATGGGCGTGGCATGGGACGGTCGCCACCCGCCGGCCGACGAGGTCGCTGACGTCTGCGAGCACATGCGGACGTTTCGCGACAGCCGGGGGAACATCCTCGAGCCGGCGTGGCACGCCGGCATCGGCACCATCAAGCACTGCGACAATGGGCAGGATAAAGCCCATGAGTGGTCGAGCGGTTATCCCGGCTACACTAAGGAAGAGACACAGGCTAAGCTCGATGCCTGGACCCTGCCACCACCGGGCTGCGAGAAGATCGACAAAAACAGTGGCGACCCAGCGATCTGCGCGCGCTGCCCGTTCGCCGATCTGGCGAAGAACCCGATCCTGATCGCCAACAAGGTCTACGAACAGAAGCACCAACCGCAGAATGGATCGACGACACTCACGCCGCCATGCGATCCGCCGCCGCCCTACGTTCTGGATATGACCCGTGGGGTCAAGGAGAAAAAGGCTGGTTTGATTTGTGAGTGGCCCATGTTCCCAATACATTGGGTCACGGCAACCTCGAACGAATCTTGCCTCTCGCTCTGGATGGTCAAGCCGCGGCGCGAGGACTGGGTGCAGATCGAGGTCATGAACGACGAGCTGGAGTTAAAGAACTTGGCATCGGCACTGCGGGATAAAGACGTTGTCGTGAGCCCAAAGCACGTCAAGCATATGCACGGATATATGCTGGCCTACCTCAAGGAGCTGCACAAGCACCAGGATTCCCTTAAGCAGTATGACTACGTTGGGTGGGAGACCAAGCAGCCGAAGCTGGCCGATATCAACACGCCGATCGAGCTTGGCGATCCGAAATATTTCATCCTCTACGGTCGGAGGATTTCAGTCGTGGACGGCTCGGTTATCCCCTGCGTCATGACCAGGAACACGCAACTCGAAGGCATGAGCCGCGAGGGCAGCTTGGCGCAGCAGATCGCACTGATGGAATTCTACAACAAGCCGGGATATATAGCGCAGCAGTTCACTATCGCTGCGTCACTGGCGACGCCGTTCTTTCGATTCTCGAACCAGCACGGCATGCTGATCTGCCTGACCGGAGACACCGGCTCGTCAAAGAGCACCGGTGCGTTCTTTGCCGCCAGCTTGTGGGGCCACCCCGAACTGTTTGGCATCAGTGGAACACGATCGAACGCTACCGACAAGGCGCGCCAGGAGCGCGGTGCGGTCCTGCGTAACCTGCCGTTCGTGGTTGACGAGATCACACTCTTAGAGCCGGAGGTGATGCGTGAGATCGTGCTCTCTGCCACGCAGGCGGGATCACGTAGCCGCCTGAAAGCCACCGGTGAGTTTCGCCAGACGCGCGGCGGTCACAAGTCGAACCTGACCATCTGCACCTCAAACAGCTCACTGGTGCAGACCGTCACCACCAACAGCCCTACCGGCCAAGCCAGCATCATGCGCATCTTTGAGATCAAGGTGGAACAGAACGATGCGCGCTCTAAGACTGAAGCCGATGATGTCATCGCACAGCTTAATGTAAATTATGGTTGGATCGGTGAAGACATGCTGCGCCGATGTTTGCCATACACCAAAGTGATCCGCGAAAAGTTCCTGGAAATCCTGCGGCAGTTGGAAGCCGATATCAACGCCACTCAAGAAGAGCGCTTCATGACGGCAGCCGCCGCCACGGCTCTGCTCGGGATCAAGCTAGGCAACAAGCTGGGCTATTTCAGGTTCAGCTACAAGGTCATGCGGGACTGGCTGATCAACGTGCAGATTCCAGCTATGCGGGGCATCGTCGCAATCGAGCGCGAGCATCAATCTCCAGAAGCGATCCTCAATGAATACCTGGAGGCGATTAATCCGAACATCTGCCGCATCAACAAGAACATGCGGAACGAAACCGAGGTGCTCTACACGCCGCCGTACGTCGAGTGCAAGGCGCGCTATGAGATCGCCAAGGGGATACTGTATGCGCGCAGCGTGCCGTTCATCGAGTATTGCATCGCGCATCACTACGATTACAGTGGCATCCTACAGCGCCTCGCAACCAACGGACCGATTATTCACAAGGCGATCCGGCGGCGCATGCGGGCGGAGCAAGGAACTTTCAGCAACCCGGTCGCCTGCTTCGCCATCTCGGTCAAGGCGACGTCGGTGATTGCGGTGCCGAGCACGCCCGACGAGTCCAGGAAGATTGTCGAACTCAAGACTCCACCGGCACGACCTTGAAGCCCTCACGTCATAGCCATCCTGCTCGTTCTCGTCCTCGTCATCTGGGCGCGCCACGGCTGAGCCCCATCTGCTTCGCGCCCTGAGCATTGAGCGCCGCGATCTTGCCGCGCCCGAGCTTGTCGGCGGCTGCCTTGTTGAGCACCGCCTCGTGCGGAGCCAGCATCGCCGGCACCTTGTCGACCGTCCCCGAGCCCTGTCCTGGCACCGCAGTTGCCCCAAAGAGGTAGCCCGCCCCAAAAGGGTACCCCGGATTAGGGAGCACCCTGGTCAGGCCCGTCGCGCCACGGATGGCGACCGGCCCGGTCAGGGGTGCCATCGGCCGGGTCGGGCTCACCGTGTTGACGAAGCTGGAAAGGGCCTGGAGGAAAGGACTGGGCGTGTAGGTCGGCTGCATTATCGGCACATTGGCGGTGCCTTCGGCGAACCCCGGAATGCGAACCGGGTTCGGGACACCCGGAGTCCGACTCGTCGGCACCCCTACTGCGGGGCTGGCAGACACCGGTAACGGGGTCGCGGGAGTGGGCGTGTTGATGACCGGGTTCGCCGGAGCCGGTGAGCCAGCGGTCACGCCACCACCGCTCGGAGCCGCCGGCTGCGAACCGGCACCCTGGAAGCCCATCGAGCTGCTGTCACCCAGGCCGCCGATGCTCACATCGCTGGTGCCGTCGGCGTAATGCCGCACGTTGACCGCGCCCCTAGCAAAGCCTGGGGCTGCCGCTACACCGCTCGCAGGAGCCTGTGGGAGGGCGTCAGCCGCTCCTGGGCCTGCCGCCCCTGCCCCGGGCCCTGGAGCCACTCCTGGGCCTCCTGGGCCCTGCGCAGCGGCCATGAGGGTCGGCAGGATGGATTCCAGTCCGCCGCCACCGCCACCCGCGCCTTTACCACCCTTGCCGCCGCTCTTGGCCGCGGCCTTGCCGCCGCCAACGTTAGCGGACCCGCGCTTGAAACCGCTCACGGTCGAGCCTGCCTGTCCGGCCTTTTTCGCCTTCAGCGTCGGTGTCGCAGCATTGAGCAGCGACTGTGCTCCAGTGGTCAGGTCCGCCGCCGACGACAGCGGTCGCGTCAGGTCCGGCAGCGCCAATGGCGGGAGCGCCGAACGGGACGCGGGCCGCTGGTCGGTCTGGTCGATGGTTGCGGCGGGTGACACGATTGGCGGAGGTGCTGTCTCGACTGGTGCTGGCGCGATCTGATTCAGCTGATCCCGCAGTGAGGGCATCGTCGACCATGCGGGTGCCACTGGCATGGGTGGGATGGCTGCTTCAGTCGCCGGTGCCGGAATGCTCGCCCCTGGCGCGGGCAACGGCGGCGGCGCTGCCGCTTGCGGCGCGCCCTGCATGTAGCCGCCTTGGGTCATCCGATCGTGGATCGCGCCCCAGGCTTCAGGAGGCAGATACCGGTTGGCCTTCTCGGTGGCCGCCTGCTCGACGCGGAGCTGACCCTCGCCACGCTGGTTGAACCCGGTGGCCGCCTGCAGCTCACGTAGAGACGCGGCGTTCGGCGCAACCTGACCGCCCTCCTCGCGGGTCCTGTAGGCATCGGCGATGTTTCGTTGATACTCGCCCTCAGCCTGCTTGCCGAGGATCGCGTATTTCTGACCCATCCAGTAGGCCATATCCGGAGGTGCGGGCATCGTCGTTGCTCCTACGCACTTTGATTGTAATTCGTGTTGGTGTTGTCCGACGTCGAGGTGATGGTCTCGTCGATCGAGCTGGTCGAGTCGCTCGTGCTGTCCGACGTCGAGTCGCTCGTGCTGTCCGACGTCGAGTCGCTGGTGCTGTCGCTCGTGCTATCCGACGTCGAATCGCTAGTCGAATCGCTCGTGCTGTCGCTAGTGCTATCGCTCGTGCTGTCGCTTGTGCTGTCGCTTGTACTGTCGCTCGTCGAGTCGCTTGTGCTGTCGATGGTGCTCATGTTGGTGTTCATGTTGTCGGACGTGCTGTTGCTCGTGCTATTGCTGTCGCTGTAGCTCGTGCTCGTGCTGGTGTTCCAGTTCGTGTTGTCGCTTGTGTTGGTGTTGAAGTTCTCGCTGTCGCTCGACTGCATGTTCGAAGACCACTGCGAGCTGTTGTGCCAGCTGATCGCACCGAGCGCCGCAGCCCCGAGTTGAGCACAGACCTGCGCCCCCACCTTGGATGCATCGAGCGATAGACCTCGTGCGGAGACGTAGAGATCGCCGTTGGCTTTCGCAGCCTGGATCGCGATCTGCGCGACCTGGACGTTCTCGTTGATGACCGCCTCCCACTGCGAAGTGAGCACCTGATTGTAGCTCTGGATCGCGGCGACCTGCGCCTTGAACACCTCCGCCGTTGCGGTGTTGAACATGCTGGCGGCCTGAGCCTCACCGACCATGCCCTTAATGGCGGCGTCGTAGCCGGCGAGCTGCGCCTGATAGGCTTCCACCTGAGAATGGAACACAGCAACACGCGCGTTGATCTGCGCCACGTTGGCGTTAACCTCGGCGGTGTAGGCATCGACCTCGGTCTTGAAGGCTTGTTCGATCGTGGCCTGCGCCTCGATGCTCGCCTTGTAGCCTTCGACCTCAGCGGTGTAAGCATTGACCCGCGCGACGAATGCCTGGATTTCTGCGCTGTAGATTTCGACCTTGATCTTCTCGATGTTGGCTTGGGTCTGAATGATCTCGACCTGGGTCTTGTAGATTTGCAGCACTGCCTCGGCAGCCTGGACCTCGACCTCGTATTGGTGAACCAGCGCGGTGTTGATCTCGGCCTTGGTTTTCTCGTATTCGACCTGCGCCTGGGTCACCTGAACCTGCGCTATGAGCCCCTTGATTTGGGTGTCGTAGACCAGCGCCTGAGTTTTGTAGCCCTCCAGCGAAGCAGTATATGCCTGCACTGCTGCATTGTAGACCGCGATGCCGGCCTCGGTCGCATACTTGGCGGCCTCGAACGTGAGCTGCGCGGTTTCATTGGCATATTGAATCAGCCGGTATTCCAGCTTGACAGCTTCCTCGCGAGCCTTGGAGATGTTCTCCAGCTGCAGCTCGGCCTGCTTGGTCATGATCTCGCGCGACAGGCCGTCGATCGTATAATTTGTTTCAGTCTGTATTTTAATCCGGGCGTCGACAAAGACACCGGGCGGGAATGCATAGCCCAACGCTTCCATGCGGTTCAGCTCGGCGAGCGCCGCCGCCTGCTGGCGATACTCGCGCTCGCGGCCGGCGTCCCACAGCGCCTGCTGGACCGCCTTGTTGAGCGTCGTGTATTCACCGGTGGTGATCGCGAGGTCGAGTTCGTTCTGCAGGTCGGTCAGCAGCTGCGAGGTGTAGAGCGAGCCCGGCGTGTAGTTGAACGGCGGCGGAGGCTGAGCAGTGAACCCCGGCACTTGCGCGTCGAACGAAGGAATGACGATCTTCGGGAAATTTACGTCGTCGATCGACATCAACGCCGGCGGTTCCGGCAGCGTCACCGAGACCGTTGGGTAGGTGAAATCGAGATTGGTGACCGGCGCGTCGGGCTCCGCGCCGGAGAACGGCGGCGGTGCGGTGCCAAAATTCAGGACCGGCGGGACACCCGTGAAAGGTGGGATGATCAAGCCGGAGACGTCCACGTTCCCGTTGAAGGGCGGCGGCTGACCCGGAACGGTCCAGGTCACCTGCTCCAAGGTTGGCGTCGTCGCCTGCCCCGGAATGGGTGGCGCGCTGACCGTCGGGAAATTCACGTTGATCACCGGCGGCACGAGCTCGCTAGCCTGCGCCTCAAGCGCGGCAATGTAGTCCTGGGCTAGGTTCACCAGCTCCTGGGACACACCGAACATATACGATGGATCGCCCCAGACCTGCGGTGGTATGTAGGGCATGAGCTAGCCTCCAGCAGGCGCGTCGCCGCCGATGCTCGGGTCCGGGAAATATGCCTTGATCCGCCCCGTTTTGACAACATCGCCCTTGAGCTTCCCTAGGTTCATCGGCGATTGCCATGGTATGCTGGATGCTGCGAAGCCAATCTCTGGCGTGCCCAACTGCTTGTTCCCGCTTTCCTTGTGGGTCGGATCAAGTGATGACAATGGTGGCACGAAAGCCGGCGTGTCAGGGCCGGTGCTCCAGTCCCAGATAGGGGGATCGCCGACGGCGGTCTTGGTGGTCGGCACATAGACCGGCGACGGGTTAGTCGGAATCTGTTTCCCATCCTTGCCCGGCGCGGTGATGAACAGCCGGCGGTTTTCCTCCTGGCTAGTATCGAGCACGACGTCGGTGAAGAACAGCAGCTCAGCCATCTCGATCTTACGAATGTGGCCTACGTATTTTTCCACGCATGGGATACCTACCGGGGCGGAAGGCACAGTCATGCTGCCGATCGAGTAGCTCCCTGGTGGGCAATCTCCTCCTCCCTCCGTGGCGGCTGCAACTGAGCAACCAGCCGTGACGACCTGATTGGTGTCCTCAAGAGGATAGATGCCCGTCTTGTAATCCACATCGTCAATAGCGACATAGGCGGTGCACGATTGGCTAATGCCACCACTTCCGCTCGACGCGCATCCGCTGCTCATGTCGACAGAGACCATGACGTGATGCCACGTATCGCCAGATAATGGTGCACCCTGTGGACCGAAGTTGAGTGCGCCCGTGCCCATGTCGCCAGGAATCGGCCCGGAGGTAAGTTTTCCGTCGACATGCTCGTGGCCGCTGCTGCCATCGAATATGCAGTTGGCGGCGACCGCGGTGAGTAACCGATACGTGAGCACCCAAAAGACGTACAGCATTATGCTGCAAAAATCGGTGCCCGGTGCTGTGTAGCTGTCCCCTCCAGCGTCGCAGCCACTCAGGAATTCATAGGTGCAACATTCCTCAAGATGACCACCTGTGATGTGCGCACCCTCGGCCGACAGCAGACCACAGTTTCCCGAGAAATCTCCTAGCTGGGTAGATTCAAAATTACATTGCAGGTTTCCGCCTCCATCAACTGCGATATACGAAGGGTTCGTGGGCTTGCCGGGTGTAGTCGAGTAGCTGACCGTGGTGCTGAACCACTCTTCTGTGTAACCACCTGAAAAGCATTCCGGATACCAGTTCACGGTAGCTGTAGGAAAACTGCCTCCATAGGTAACGTGCATGCCACACGTATGAAAGGTCGTACTTTCTGTGTGCGACGTAAATGAATTCTGCGGCTCAGACGAGGATGGACCCGTGCCCTCCTGCCCAAAAACAAGAAACGGCACAAGCCCCAACAGCGGCGGCGGATCACCCGGATCATCTTGATTATCAAAATCATCCTGTTCCTGCTGAGCGGCATCCATCGCCGCCTGCGGCACCCGGACCCAGAACGAGATGACGCACTTACTAAACTCTGGAAGGTTTGGCGTGGTCAGATAGCTCATGGCGGTTACTTGGGTTTGTGCGACAGCATGCCGTGGATGACCATCGAGATGTGCGTGTCGACGTCTCTCACCGCAGTTCCGAACATCTCCTTGAGAAGCCGCTTGGCTTCTAATATATCACCACGTTGGTAAGCTTCGCGTGCTCTCTTGAACAGCTCGCTACGTTCTTTGCAACCAGCACAAGCCATCAGGGATCACCAGCTCCATCACCGAATTCAACTGCTAGACCATACGGCACATCGATCGTCAGGAAGTTGGGGTGGCCGAATGCTTTCTTCTCGACCTCCTCCTCTGGCTGCTCCTCCTTCGGTTTCTCGAGCGGCTTTTCCAGTTCGGGGATTTTCGCCTCTGGTATCTTCGCCTCGGGCACCTGGGGCAGCTCGAACTCAGGAACCTCTGGCGGCTTCGGCACCTCGGGGAACGTCGGCTCCTCTAATAGAAACTGTTCCCCTGGCGGTATCGGCGGCTCAGCCCGCGGGCTGACGTGAAAGTGCATTCGCTCCAGTCCCTGGATGTAACTGTAGTAAACATCCAGGTCTTCCAGCGGGAGCGTGGCTTTGCGGATATCCCGCCCGCTGAGTTCGATCTGCTGACGCTGGTTCGCGACGAACCGAAAGATGACCGGTAGCTGCTGCCTGACGATCTGCTGCGCCAGCGCATGGGCATTCTGTCCGGAGCTTGGGTCCACGCCGGCCGTATTGACGTCCTGGCTGACCGCGATCGGAACCTGACCGACCTCGCCGAACGGACTCCATGAGGGCGGTTTCTCCGGCATGGTGTTACATTATGTAACACCTAGTGGGTGCCGAACAGACGCCCGACGCCGCCGAAGATTTCTGCCGCCAGCCAGAACGAGATCGCCGCCCAGCCGAGATGGAATCGACCCTGCTGCGTGCCGATGACCGTTGCCAGCACTGCGCAGACAAAGCCGAACACAAGGAACACCAAACTAAGATTTGCCATCACACTCTCCGTCCTCTCGTCATCGGAACAAACTCGATCGAGTCAAGATCAAAGTCCTGCCCCTCAGTTATCAGATCGAACGCGATGTAGGTCGTGCTGATTCCCTTGCCGATCCGAACCTTGGTCGTCATCAAGTTCGGCTGCGCTCGCAGCTCGTAGACATATTCGCGCCCGTCGCCGGAAACCAGCTTGAGGTAGAACCGGCCGCCACCGCGGATCGCGACATAAGCACCCTTGATGCCGAACAGCTTCTTATCGTTGAGCTGGAGGTAGCCGCTCATCAGCTCGGCAATGATCGACGCGCCATCGTCAGTGTCGCCATCCAGCTCGTAGAGCCCGTCTTCGTCGGCCGCGATGTAGCGGTCACCCATCTTGGTGAACGACCGGAAATCATAGTTCATGTATTCGGTAACCGCGTTGGTCCTGGTGTTCACCGCCCAGGTTGTTGTGGTTCCAGACGGGCTGATGTAGAGCGCGTTGATGATCACGCCGTCGAGCAGCTCATCACCCTGGTAGAGCAGCTGGAGCAGCTGCTCGGAGCTGACCTGGATGTTGCCGACAAGCTGCAAGGTGAGCGTGTTGGTGAGCTTCGGAGAAAGCGCGATCAGCTCGGCCATGTTGCCGACGGCGAAATACTGTCGGCTCACGGCATCATGCACCGTGACCATATCTGCCAGCAGCATCGCGGCGAAGTGGTAGTGGCCGATAATGTCGTCGAGAACGATGCGCCCGACAAGTGACAGGTGGTAGTTGAGCGTAGGCGATGCCGCGCTCGCCACCAGCGCCTTTTGCAGCAGCTTCAAGCTATACGCCATGAAGCTCGATGAAGACAAAGTGATATGCTCGCTCAGAGTAAGCGCGCGCCGGACCTGGAACGCTTCGCTGAGCTTGAACAGCTGCGCCAGAGCCCTGTGGTAGACTCCGCCAGCGATTACGATAGGAGAGACCTTGATGATCTCTTTTATCGCCCGACCCCAGATGAACTTGGGGCTCAGTGCCTGGGATAGGTGGAAGCTCTCGATCAGGCTGAGGAGCGCATTCCAAGCGGGTGCCAGTGTCGGGCGCACACGGATCGGCGTGATCAGCTCGTAATGATAGTTCGTGTGCGTTGCCGAGCTGAGATGGAAGCTGAAGGAATCCTTCGCCCGCATCACCCATTTCCACCTGAGCGCAGCGCTCATGGTGAGGCCGGCGTCACGCAGCACCACCCGCATCCGGAACACGATCCGCTGGGTCGGCGTGAGGCGCATGTTGTGAGCTAAGTAAAGGTGGTAAGTCATCCGCGCAGCCGGCCTGGGCTGGTGGGCGAAAACAACACCGTCCTGCAACCGGTCGGTCATCGGTATGACCGGCGGCGTGTAGGAGATCGCCACCATGTCCGCCCAGCCGTCCATCTGGCCCATCGCGGCACCGGCTTCGGTGATCGCGATGAACGAGGAGGTGCCGTCCATCTGGGCCGCGCCGTTAACCACCGTGCCGCCACCGGCAGCCATGGACGCGAAGCCGTCCAGGCGAGCCGCGGCATGGGTCACGGCCAGGGTATCGCCGAGCACGTCGGCATGGCCGTCCATCTGAGCCACGCCGACGAACCGACGGGAGCCGACGGCAGCCATGGAGGCGACGCCGTTCATCTGGCCCGCGGCGAACTTTATGATGCTGCCGCGCGCGTTCACGTCGGCGTGGCCGTCCATCTGGCCAGCAGCCGGCAGGATGTAGGCGACGGTCCGCCATTCCTCGACGCCAACCTGGGTGACCCAGAGCTGCGGCGGGATGACCGGTCCCCATTGTTCCGCACCCACCTGGGTGACCTGCGCGTTCGACGGAGCGGGCGTCGCCCACTGCTCCAACGCAACTTGTGTGACGTTGACTGTGGTCGTTAGCGGCTGGACGCTGTCTCTGGTGGCGGGATCATCGGACATCGCATCAGCTTACTAGGACCGGACCGACCTGGATGGCGTCGACTGCGTCGCGCGTCCACGTTACGCCCGTGTGCGGGTCGACGAGATCGGTGCGGGAGACCCAGGACCAGCTGGCGGCGTTTGGCGTGATCGGCGGCGATTGTGCGACCGTGCCACCCGACTTGACCTGCACCGCCGCCGTGCGGGACCCGGCATCAGCCCGCTGCATGAAGGCGCGAGTGGTGACGGCGATGACCCCGACCGGCTGAGGGAGGAGGGCAGGGATACCGTAAAGGTCATTGTCTCCTACGTTAGAGTCGTAGAGGTAGCTCGTGAGAGCATCTTGCTGTGGCTCGTTGACGAACGCGGCATTGGCCGCTGGAACCAGGACGAGCGTGGAAGCGATAGTCTGGGCGCTGCCGCTGGTGAGGGTAACCGGAGTCGTGGGAGGCCAGCTCGCGTAGGGCGTCGCATCGCTGAAATAACCGGTGGCCGGCAGCCCTCCTGCCGCCGAACCGCCAGTCGAACTGACGCAGAACGCGACCCAATATTGCACACCCACGGTCACCGTTACAGCCGGTGAGAAAGTAAACGTGGCCCCTGACGATGGCGCGGTCACCGGCGCTGTTGCCGCCTGGATCAGAGTTCCAGGCTGGCCAGCATTGTCGGCGAACAGGGCACATTTTAGATTGCCGGTTAGCGGCCCGCTTTGGAATATGGCAGTCGAGATGGTGCCGGTGGCGATCGGTATGAATTGGCCATACCAAGCACGATTCGCGGCGATGGCCACGCTGTACGAACTGCCGAAAACGACGTTGCGCGATCCCACGCTTGTAAATTGTTTCTGCACGTCAGTCGCTGGCATCCGCGTGTTGCAGCGAATATCGCCGATCCACGGCACCGCCGTCGGGTCCGAGCGCCAGAGGAGATCGTCAAAGAACTGCAAACCGGACGCTGACGCGCTGGTGTTGATCCTGATCTGGTTTGCGTAATTATTCGCTGAGCCATTGCGCGTGTTGAGGCCTGTCGCCTGGAAACTATTAATCAAGCTACCATTAGTTCGCACGGTAAACGAACCCGCGGTTGGATGAATGACAACCTCGAACTCGTAGGCATACCAAGTGTTGATTAAGCTGAACGCACCGGTATAGGTTGCCAGCACGGTGCCGCTTCCGAAATCCCCTGACGTCAGGAGGATTGCCCCGTCACCACGGAACAGCACGCTGCATTGAATTGACCCGTTATCGGCGAACGTGATGGCGAGGCCCGCCGTGCCACTCGGGCCGAAGTTCTGGTTATAGGCAACGGTGACATGATGGACGGCGTCATTATGACCGCTCGTCTTCACCAGAAACGGGGTGCTGCTGATGTGGCCACTAAACCCTATGCTCTGCCCACCAAAGCGACCAGGATTATTCGTGCTCCAGTTCGAGCTGAAGCCGCCCGCATCCCAGTAATTGTTGTAAAAATCATTGACCGAGGCATAGAGATCGAAGCCATCACCGAAGAGATACATGGCTCCCTCACACTGTCACGATTGGCCCGATCTGGACGTTGTTGACTCCAGTCGCGGTCCACGCCGCGCCAGTCGCCGGGTCGGTGAAGTCCGTGCGATAGTTCCAAGAGAACCCCGTAGTCATCGGCGTCGATGGCGACGTCACCGTGGTCGAACCGCTCTTGAGCTGCACCGCACTTGATCGTGTGCCCGCGTCGCTCTTCTGCAGAAAGGCCCGCGTCGTCACGCATATCGTCGAGGCTGGCGTAGTCGGGAGCGAAGCGATCCCGTAGAAATCGGCATCCCCCACGTTGCTATCATAGACGTAAGTAGTAGTGCCGTCCTGTTGGTGCTCGCTGACCATATCGGCATTATACTGAGCCGTGAAGCTGATCACACAGCCTGGACAGTTGGCAGTTGATATGACACCTCCAGGGTTAGAAACTGGCCAAGACGCATAAGTCTGAGTCAGAGTAACAGCCGTAGAACTCTGATTGTTGTAAGTGATGGACGCATCCTGATTGATTCCAAACCAGTAGTTCTGTCCTTGTAAAACCCGAGCTGGAGAGGGAAAGGTGATAGTGATGACAGCATTTCCAGGATTGGTGATTTCAGTTGCAGTTGCTAGTAGTGTGCCGACACTGCCGTCAGTGTTTGCAGAAAATAGCGCAACCTTGAAGTGGCCAGTACCTCCACCGCCGCTGCCATCACATCGAACTGTACCTCCGGGTACAGACCCACTTGCCGCTGCTGTGAACGATACGTAGTGTACCGTATTCGCTCCATAGGGGGTCATAGCACCGGTGCCACCTACAACAGTTTGGTTAGGAGGATTGGGCCCTCTTGTGAACTGTACTGTTACATCTGTTGACGGCATCCGTGTGTAGCTGCGAATGTCACCAGCCCATGGCACGGCCGACGGATCGCTGCGCCAAAAAAGATCGTCAATGTTAAAATTTCCAAACCCAGTAGCACCCATGCCGACGATAAGTGCGTTCGCATAGTTGTTGCTCGTGCCGGCGCGGGTGTTAAGACTCCCGAGCGTATGATCCGCCGTGCCGGTGTTGCCGCTCTTCTTGATCGTCCAGCTCCCAGTCGTGTTGTTGATCACGACCTCAACCTCGAACACAAACCATTGGTTTACCATCGGATTCAGGGAATAGGTATCAAGAAGGGTGCCGCCGTTCGATCCGCTGTAGAGCGCAAGTGAACCGTCGCTTCTGATCGCAACAGTGGCCTGCGCCGTCGCGCCATCGCGGAATGTGAAATACGTTCCTTGCGTGGTACCGGAGATTGCACTGGTAAATATGAAAGCAAGGTTGATGTGGTGGACTGCGTCGTTCTGACCGGACGATTTACTGAATGACCAGTTGTTAGCGGGGCCCCAGGACCTGCCTCCAGCAAAGCGCCCGGGCTGGCCTACCAATGATCCAAAGCCGGCAGTGTAGGTATCCCAAAAGCCGGGCGATACATCACTGGCCGCCGTATACAGATCGAAGCTGTCGCCAAAAGCAAACATTGCACGATCTCTCCATGTCAGCTCTCGGTAATGGTCGTGCCTGTGGTAAGCTGCGGTGCCACGCCAGCCGTCACGGAGAGGCTTGGTGTGATCGGCCCTCGATAAAGTATCGTGCCAGCTCCGGTCGGTGCTATGCCGACCGCACAGTAAACCTCCGTCTCGCTGCCTCCAGTCGCGGTTGGGAAGACCACCGACGACGTCAGTGTTGCTGCTGTGCCGGACACGCTAAAACCCAGGCCCGTCCTCGGCACCGATTGCCGGGCGTAGCCGGTGTAAGCCGCCTCGTTGCTGGTCTGGTTCCCTCCGACGCCAGGGTCGGCCGTGTGCAGCGACAGAAAAAGTTGGGTCAGCGGCGTCGATGCCGCGTTATCGGCGATGCCTGGAATACTCGTGCCGTTCAGAATCAACGCCAAGAGTTGGTTGTCGAACGTATTTCCCTTCCCGCCCGCCAAATCAGCCTCCTATATGATAGAATCGTAGTTTAGTAGCTCCCTAAGTCTATCTTGTGTAATCATGCTGAAGCCGCAGTAAATGTATATGTGAGCTGTAATATGTCGGAGTTGACCACCGATTTCGCCGAGCCGAACTGAGCACCGGAGAACAGCGTGCCGCTGGTGCCGTTGATCGCCGACGACGAGATCAGGAACGCACCGTAAACTGTCAGGGTGCCGTTGAAGGTAAATGATGCCTGATTCGCTGCATTGGTGATCGACTGCGCTGCCGGCGGCACCGACGTCCATTGCTGCCGGGTGCCGGCCGTGTATTGCGTGACCTCACCGGCATTGGCGGAAATCGTCGCTGCTGTGTCGCTTGCCAGAATGGTGTAGTTATTGGAGAACAGGCCGATATACCACGCGGTCACCACCGACTGAGCGCCGAGTGCGGCCCCAAGGAGGTAGTTAAGCCCCTGGTTGACAACAATGTTCTCGACATCGAACTCGTCGATCACCCGCTTGTCTCGGATGATCCTTCCCAAGAAGCGTCCGCCAAGGATAGCCTTGGGCATCAGCAAGCGCCGATCGGGAACCAGCAACGGCGTGCGAGGCGGAGTCGGGAACATGGAGACACTCCTTAGGGTTGCATCATGAGCATCTGGCAGAGCGGAACTTTCTATATCGGCGAGACCTGGAACATCTCCGGCTTCGTTCGAGACGCCAACGGCATCATCGTCGACCTCACTGGGGCCACCATACAATTACGCATCACGCTAGACAATTCGGTGATCTTTGACTTGGTCGGCACGATCCTGCCGCCCGCTACCGCGGGTGCCTACCTGTTCGAGATCACCCCCGACATGCAGGCACAGGCCAACGTAGCACTAACCACCTACCGATTCGAAGTTCGAGCCACGTTCTCCGACGGGACCGTGACTGTCCAGAACACCGGCGAGATCACCGTCGTCCCCTCTAAGTTCGTCGATTTCCCTCTCCCAACAAGTGTTATCCTAGTCGAGCAGATGACCATCGGGGCAAGCCCATCTTAGGCGACCGCCCTCCGTCGGTTCATCATGGTCTCCCGTTGGGGAACCCGCTCCCCCTGATTATGGTCACGTCCAGGTAGTCACCGATCGCCGCCCCCTGCGTCGGCGAGCCACCACTTTCTAATGTAGTAATATACTGGTTCATGCCATCTTGCCGACGATACATCGCCACCGCACTCAGCGAATCGGGGAAGACGTATTTTTGCTCCGTCATGTTGGTTGTGTGGCCGCCAGACGAAGCGATGCAAACCCCCTTGGTCGTCATGAATATGATCGACACCTCGACCGGAGTCGTTGCCGTGGTTGGCACCTGTGGCGGATTTGCAAGCTCAGAGGGGATATCTACCTTAGAACCAGGGATCACGCCCGAGTCCATGACTCGCGTGCGCTTCATGTTAGCGTAGGTCTCTCCGGTCAGGAACCAAAGACCCTCTCTCGTCCCGACATAGATGCCGTCAAGGACCGTCCCAAGCATGGTAATCTCAGCTTCAAACAGCTTGTATCCAGCTGTCGCATCGACAAAATTATAGAGATACAGCTCAGTCGCCCACAACGTGGGGCCATGACTAAGATACAACCGACCATTAAAATAGGTAATGCAGGTCGCGTAGGGTGGCTGCTTCAAGAACCGCCCGGCGATCGGTGGCAACGTCTCCGTCGGATTGACCACCGGCGAAAGCCAGAGGTCGGTAGGATCGCCCCAATCACTCCAGCTACGACCCGGAATATTCACGATGCCGCGATCAACTGGACTCACGTAATAAACGTTATCGCCAACTTGGGAGTAGACTAACTGCGGCGTGCCAGCGGACGGGTCCGCACCGACCGGCATCAGGAATTCATACGAATAGTCAGGATTGATTATACCAAGACTTCCGTTGACGACCCCCAGGACCACGCCCTCATACGACGTGAACAACGAGTGCACGTCACCCGGGAGCTTCAACTTATAGCCACGTCGTCTAGATGGCTGTCCACTGTCATCGAGCACGACATTTCGAGCACGGACCAAATCCTTATCACCCAACCGCTCAGGCTGCAGCGTGTTCTTGAGACCGTCCCAGCTGTTTAGAATCTTTCCAGCCTCGGGAGGTGCCGGCAATGAAACGCCCGATTGCTCTATAGCCTGGATGTTACCCCGAGATCGTAGCGCCATCACTGCACCGGTATGTTGCCGTAGCGCAGCGCCCCGCGCGCGCCGATGTCTCGCGGCGTCACACCGATCGGTAGGCCCATGCCTTTTGCCTGCGCCGACTGCCGCATGTGCACTTCAAGCTCACGCCCAAAGCTAGCCTGCGGCGGCTCCATGCCTGGATGGGTCCTTTGCCACTGCTGCGATTCGTTCATCCAAGTATTAAACATCCCACGGTCGCCGCGCATGTAGGCAGTCTCCAGATGCCGGACGATGTTCGACGAATTCAACTCGCGCATGGTACGCAGCCCGGCCTCAGCCTTAGCCAGCTCCTGATACTCGGCTTCCTTCCCCGGATCGATCCCGAGCGCCGTCTTCGCAATATCCCAACCGTTCGCCGTAATCGGCAGCTTCTCGCCATTCAGGTTGTTGACGAACCCACGCTGACCGAGCCTGAAAGCCTCCATCGGTGCTTTCACGAACTCCGGTGCCATCCTAATCCCACCATTAAGAAAATCACCATTCATCATATCTCGTGCTGCATACGCGACGTTCGATATATCACCGACCCCAGCGCCGCCCATCGACTTGAACCAATCACGGAACCTGTCTTCAAGCTTGCGCTTCTCGAAAGCAATGGTGAGGGTCGACGAGCCGGGCACGATCGTCGCCTCGCCAAAATGCGCAAAGTCCATCCCGACCGCGCGCGGCAATCCACGAGCAATGATCTCGCCCATGTCCTTGCCAAAGGTGTCCGACAGGAAACCGCGATACGCCGACGTTAAGTCATGGTCATCCCGGTTGGTGACCCAGTTCATCAGCTGGTCGTAAACTGACGCCGCTACCGACAGCATCGGCATCCCCAGCGTGCCGGCGAACATCGCAGTCGCTCCGGCATGACTGATCAGCCAGCGCGTCGCTTCCGGACGAGTGTCCGCGTTGAACATATCGCGGACCTCGTTGTAGATTTTGCCGGTCATACGAATCTGCCAGCCCATGAACTGGTTGATCAGCGGCGACACGCCGCCGAACATGCCACCGCGCGAAGTCTGCCGCGCGTTGAGACTGGCATCCCAGTTACCCTGGCTATCGTTGATCGCCCGGTCGATGAACTGCTCGCGCGTCATCTGCACGCCAGTCCGCGGTTCGATGTAGGGTTTCGCGTTGTAAAGATCGTGCGCAGCAAAACCGGTCACCAGCCTGGGGATAAGCTCAGAGTAGAGCCCCAAAGCATTCGCTGCCTTCAGTATGTTGGGCGAGATATGCAGCACACTGGCCAAATTCGAATGCTCGGTCATCTGCGTTGAATACATAGCCGTGCCCATGACCCCGCGCGACACCATCCCCATGACCTTGTCGATCAGCGGCTGGGAGAGCCCATCCTTCTCCAATGCGTCGCGCGTGATTCCGGCCGTGTTCCAGTCGTCACCCTTGGTGATCGCCTTGACGACCGCCAGCGCATCAGGCAGCGCACGCTGGAAAGCTCCAAACGCCGCACCGTAACCATGCGTCTTGGCAAGCTCGGGGTAGCTGGTCGTCGCCAGCTGCGACATCAGCGTCAGGAAATACGCGGGCGATGAACCGACATGGATGGTGTGCGAGAGATGCCGGATTGCATCGAGCGCGGTCGGCGGCACATAGGTCGACTTGAGCCGCTCGCGCAACATCAGCTCTCCAACAGCTTCCGAAGCCGCCAGCGACCTGTCGGTGCCGGGCTCGGTGTGGTTGAGATCGCGAACCTGATCCGCCATCTGCTTCGTCAACGAGCCAACCTCGTCGGCCATCGTCATGCGCCCAAGACTGCGGCTCATGACCTGCGAAGCGTAGTTCGCACTCTCCGACATATCCTTGCTGAAACCCTGGACGTTAGCGCGCCGCGCCATCACTCGACCGATTGAGTTCTCAGCCATCATGTTCAGCAGAGTGCGCTGCATGTCAGCGACCTGATCGCCGAACGCCCGATTCATTTGGTCCGTAGTGCCCTTATCGACTCCTTCGAGGTTCTTTGGCCGGTTCTCGATCATCGCGCCAACAGCCCGCCGCATGGCCGCCGGAGCAATCGAGTCAAACACCTGGGTCGCCTCGCCAGCACCAAGACTCTTAGCTTCCTGCGACACGAGGCCCTTTGCTTGCGCGTCCTGCATCACCCGAGTTAGCTCACGCATCTCGGCAGGAGTCTTCATGCGCGTGTAGAGCGTGTTGTTCTCACCGTTCAGCATGACCGCGATATTGTGGAACCCGTTGGCATCCAGATGCTCGTTGAGCTGCGCAAGCTTCTCCTGGTCCACTTTCCCCTGAGCATCAGTCGCCAGCTTGGCGGTGACGAAATAGTTGCCGTCTCGTCCGAGATGAAAATACGGTGCTTTCGCCACAGCATCGCGCCGATCAGCGACCTCTTTGAGAACGTCGTTGATACTGCCGACGTTAGCCTGCATGTTGTCGCGCTGCGTCTTCAAGTCCTGCAAGGTTTTCAACGCATCGTCCGATGCCCCGCCGGATTTACGCGCGGCATCCACTACAGTTTGCTGGAGCTTAACCGCATCATTCAGCGGCAGCTCACGACTGCCGATCGTCGCCTTCTGACCAGCCAGCTGATCGCGATATTTGCTCAGCGCGTCGACCTTGGCGGCAACGGCGTCCTTGAAGAATTTTTCGGTCTTCGTCGGATCGGTGTGTATGTCGGTACGACCGTCGAACGTCTTGAACACGTCCTGCGCGTCATACCCAGAAGGTGCCATCGCGCGCTCGACCGTCTGCAGCCGGTCCGTCAGGACAGCGTGGTAATCCGCCGACGCTTTCGCCCGCAGCGCCTCGTAGGCAGCCTCGCCGCCAGGAATAGCCTTGAGCTGATTCCACTTATCGATGATCTCCTGATACAGCTTCGTCCGGCCAGGATTACCTTGGATGTCTTGAGGTGCAGGCTTCTGCGGATCGAGTCCATAAAACGTCGCATCGGCCATGACACTGTGCAGCAGCTCCCGTCCTTCCTCTGGGAGCTTGTTGGCCAAGTTACTGGCCATCTGACTGGCTTTGTAGAACTCGCCTTCGCGAGCTTCCCCCCGCGCCAACGACTCAAGGTATGGCCGCATCGCCTGGATGGCGTCACCATACAGCTGACCCATACGATAGCTGTCGGTCCAACCAAGCGCGCCCTTGCGTATGAAATCCCGCGTGTTGAAACCGATGGCACTAACACCGGTCCTGAACGCATTCGCCAATCGTTGGACCGTCGACTCTCGCCCCTGATCAGCACCGTTCGCCGCAGCACCCATCCCATTGTCGGCTAGGCGAGCGTAGCTGTCTGGCCCCACCCAGCCGTTAGGATACTGCTGCCGTTCCTTTATCAAATCGTCACCGAGCGACATGATGCGATCGAACGCATTGTGCAGTCGCGGGTCTAAACCAAGGAAACCACGTCCAGCATCGATGAGCCGATCCCACATACTGGTGCCGCGCACGAACTGCGATTTTAAGAATGCGCGGTAAACGGGATTACCCGCCGCCTCCGACAGCATTTCGTGTGCGTCAGTTATCCCGGCCCAGTCACCCTTGCTCTTGAGCTGATCGTAAACACCATTAATAGCTTTGGCTGCAACGCCACCAGCTTCCAGAGCCTGATGGTAGACCGCATGCGCCATCTCATGGAGGAAAGTCGCCGTAGCGTTCCCCGCATTGTAGAGCATCGAAGTCTTTTGCTTGGTGAAATACTCACCCTCCTTATCGAGAACATTATCTCGGTAGCCCAGCTTCACACCTTCTGGTAGCGCCGCCTGAAGCTTCGCAGCAATCGCGGCCTCTTCCGGATCAGCCGTGTGCTCCATGACATGACCAAGAGCGTCGGTAGCCGAGACACCACGCTGGTGCATGTCAGTGATGTCGGCGTCCAGCTGTGACACCGGCATCCCATCTCGCGCAGAAACGACCCTGGCGCGTGAATCGGTTTGAGCCCGGAGTTCCTGAAGCACCGACTGCTGCGCCGCCAGATACGCATCGATCTTCGCGCGCGTCGGCTTACTGATCTGCGTCAGGTTTTGCAGGTTATCCTTCTCGCCTTCAGGATCGAATTCAGGGTCTTTCGCCAAAGCCTCACGCAGCTCGTCCGGCCCGGATGCTCTGGTGATGTCCGCCAGCCAATCCTTGTGCGCGGTGAGCGCTGCTTCGGCATCCTCGCGACCGCCCAAGCCGCCCTGTGCCTTCACACCCAAAGCGTCCAACGCCCGCCGTGCGGCCTCCACCTTGACGTCGAGATTACCCATCGGCGCGGGCGTCGCCTCGGCGCGCGGCGACGGTTCCAGGTCCGCCGACGCGGCATACTCCCCAGGCCGCTGTGCGGCAGCCTCGACCTCATTACGCAACCGCGTCAACCGAACATTGAGCGACAAAGCCAAGCCTGGATTTGCCTCAACGTTAGGCAGCAGCTTCATCAATGTCTCTGCCTCATTGGCAGTCTGGGTCTTAACCGGCGAATCGGAGAACTTCGCGATCTCGGCCTGAACACCGTTGAGTGCGCTCAGGCGATCGTCTGCTGTCTTGATCGGGGTCTTATCGGCGACCGGAGTCGCGGTTGCACCCGGCTCGAACACCTCGGACTGTCCACTGTCGACATTTACCCTGAACTGCCGACCGGGCTGGAAGACCTCGTCAGGGCCCATAGGACGCCAGCCAGCGGCTGCAGGCGCGGGTGCGGCCGCAGGTGCCTCCGCAGCCGCAGGCGGCTCAGCGGCCGCCTCAGGCGCTACGCCAGGGGGTGTCTCGACCGGCTGCTCGGGAACGAACTCCTCACGGAGTTCCTTGCCGTCCTCGGTCAGGATGTCGAACGCTTTGGCCCACGCCCGCAGCGGTGCCGGTATCTTCTTTCCCTTGAGGGCATTGATCGTATCGATCAGCCGTTGCTGTTCCGCAGCCTGCGCCTCGATCGGCAGCGCCTCGACCTGTGCCATCCCCCGCTTGATGGCGGCCTGGGTCACCTTCGCTGCGAAATTCAGGATAGGAGCGGGAGCAGCAGGAGGACCAGCAGGTAGGCCCCCCTCAGTATCAGGACCCACAGCAGGCAGCTCACCAGGAGCACCCCCAGCAGCGGCGGGAACTTGCTCCGGAGCACTAGGTCCACCAGCACGTAGATCGCCAACAGGGCCGCCAGGGCCGCCAGGGCCGCCAGGGCCGGCGATTGGAATCCCGGGAACAGCACCAGGGGCGGGTTCACGCAGCGCCTCCGACACAGGTGTCGGTGTTGCTGGTGCTGCAGGCTCGTGAGCCGCAACCGGCGTCCCGGGCTCAACAGCCCCAGGCTCCGTCACCGCCGGTGTTACTGGCACTGGTGTAGCAGCAGGTGCTTTAACCGCTGCCTCCGCCGCGCGCCGCAGATATTCTTCTCTTAGCGGTGCGAATGCTTGATCAGCCGGGTTCCGGGGGTCACCGGTCACCAACGGCCTCAATGTTCCTAATTTTGTCGTAAGTTCGAGATTTGTCAAATCTTGTGGCGGCGCGCCCATTCTCTCGACGTAACCTATAAGCTTCTGACCTTGCGGTGACTCTACCGGCATGTTGGCAACGCGCCGCTGCAATTCCTCGTAAAGCGGCCTGAATGCTAGGTCTGCCGGAGTATTCCCCTCCTCTGTTCGTAGCCCGTGCAGCGTGTTGATCCGCGTCATTAAATCTATGTCAGACATCTGATTCAGCGGCACGCCCATGGGAATAACCCCGGGCTCCGGTACCGGCAGCAGCTTCTGAGGCTCAGTCGGTGTCGGTCCGCGCTCAGCGTTACGACGTTGCAATTCTTCGAAATGTCGTGCGAATTGATAATCGGCCGGCGTGTTCCCTTCCGCTGTCTGCATCGGATGCAGCGTGTTCAAGCGCGACATCAGCGCACCGTCGGACAAACCATCCAGCGGTGCTTGACCGGCGATCGGCTGCTCCGCTGGCGGCGGCAACAGCTTAAGCGCCTGCCCCGTCACCTGATCGAGTTCACCGGTCGTGACGTCCACCGTCGGCTTGCCGACGAGCCTGCGATAGCCGCCGAACGCGCCGCCGATGATCGCGCCCATTCCCGCGCCGCCCAAAGCTTGGTTCACGACAGCGGATGCTCGATCCGAGAAGCTGCGATCCGGATCACCCATCATCTGGGTCATCGCCTCAGTCGCGCCAGCAGCGCCGCCCTGCGCCGCCGCGGAGCCGGCGATCCCGCGCAGAATTCCCTTGCCGAAGAACGATTCAAGCTTCCCCGGCAAAATGCCCTGCACGACCGCTTCTGGCACGCCGAGCATGATCGCCTTACCCGGAGAGGTCAGCTCGCCTGTCTCGCTGATCTGCCGCTGGACGTTCGAACCAATCGCGGGAAGGAGCATCGCCCCCGCGCCGCCGATCAAGCCGGCACCAGCCAACTCGGGCGCTGCAGCCGCGACACCCGCGGCGCTGAGGAGTGCCGCGACGCTCATCGGGGCCATGCGCGCGACGTTGTAGGCGATCCCTGGAACCGACCAGGGATGCTCTTCTAGGTCCGGTCGTGCGTAGGACTGCTCGGTCTCATAGTGCGACTGAGCGATGTCGGCGAGGGACTCCGCCGTGTCGTCGGCACCAACCAGCTGAGCACCGGCCTGGAGCGCACGAGCACCTTCCGAGATCGCCCCATGCACACCGGACATGATGCCGGAGGTGAGCCAGTTGCCGGTGCCCGTCGCCGGAACATCAGAAGACCCCGGCTGCGGCCCCGTCGCCGTGGGGATCGGCGGCAGATACTGCGGCAGGTAAGACCCGAACGGAGAGAAATCTGCGGGCATTGTTTATCATCCGCCGCCAGGAGGTGGCATCGCGTAGGGCCGCTGCTCGACACCGATAAGCGGTTTGACGAAGCCTGCGATCTCGTTCCACTTTTGCTGTTCGGCTTTCCTCGCGTTCATGATCGCCGGCGTTTCGCGAACCGCTCGGTTCTCTTTCTGAGCTGCTGCAGTTTCCGCAGCTTCCAGCGCCTCACGATCGGCAGTGAGCTTGCTGGCAGCCTGACCCTGTCGGGTGAAGAAATCTTTCGTCAGCGTCTCTGCCGGCGTCGCGACATGCGCGAGCTGCTGACCGAACAACAACTCAGCCTGCTTCGTCGTTACACCCGACATAGCTTTGATATACTCATCGCGCGTGTATGCATGCGGTTCAGCAGCGGCGTGCGCAGTGTCCGCGGGAACACCACTCACGGTCTGATTTTTAGCAACCACGGCAGGGTTATCGACAGGCTTGCCGTTGATCGTGTTGCCGTTGTTCACGATGTTGGCGTGGTTGGCCTGCGCCGTCTTCATGAAATCCACGAACCCCGGCGTCGTCTGAATGATCTTCGCGTAATTGACCGGGTCACTCTCGGCCGCCTTCAACGCATCCTCGTGCGTCGACAGATACTGCTTTACCAACGGGTCCCGAAACGCTTGTGCTGCGGCGCTACGATCCGCAAGATCGGTGTCTGACTGGTTGCCGAAAAATAAATGCCCCGCCTGCTCCAACACTGACGGGCCCATGCTGACTCTGTTTGCTCGGTTGTTTAGATCAGCCTCTCTGTTAGCCCTCGCGAGATAAGCAGTGAATGGTGACGCGGTCGGATTCGCAGCCGCCCCCGTAAAGTCACCGGTCAAGAACTGAACAGCGGCACTCGGTGCTCCTGCAGCATTAGAGGGTGGCAAAGTGATCGGCTTGGGTAGCGCCGCCGCGACATCAGGCGGAGTATTCGGAGGCGGTCCCGTCTCTGCATGTGCTGGCGTCACCGGGTTCAGCTGGCTCAACGCACGCAGCAGCATCCCGCCGAAACCACCACCGCCTGACGGTGGCGGCGCTGCCGGAGCCAATGGCGCTGCCGGAGCCAATGGCGCTGCTGCCGCTGGTGGCGGCACAAGCGACACCGGGTTGATCGGCAGACGCTTCCCTGCTTCATCGGTCGCAGCCCAGTGGCCACTCTGAAAATCAAACTCCGGCATGCCTACGGAATGTTCGAGTGAACCATCGGGCCTTCGAATATCAAAGCCGGGCCCAGTCGCAGCCGCTGCCGTTGTCGCGTGAATGGCCGCTTCAGGGCTTAGCTTACCGCTCGGCGTGATGCCAAGCCGCGTCGCGTCCGCGGGCGTGAGAGTAGGCTGGACATCGGGCGTGCCATCTGCATATCGGCGCGTTGCACCACGCTTGAGGGCTGCCATGTCAATACCTCTAATAACGTTCCCAGGAAAATCCGTTTCTACCGAAAGCGAATTGCAGCGGGCGAAACATCTTCGACTGCGCATCGCGCTTCATATCGCTGATTGCGTCATCGAACGCAGCACGGAATTCTTTGGCGCGATCCCAGGCTCCACCACCGGCAACGTCCAGGTCAACGCCGCGCAGCGCCAAATACGCTGCCCAGTTCAGCATATCCATATGATGCGCTTCTGGGATTTCAGGAACAGCTTCCGGCATGCTGATGCTCAGCTTAACAAGCGGCACGCGCGCCACGCGCATGTTGCCGACAACACCGGCATACGGTGACGTTGGTATTGGATAGAGCCGCAGCTGCGGTGCCGTGAAAGACCCGTAGCTATCCTGGATCACACCCTCGTCCGTCGACCACGCTAGCGGCTTGCCCGGAGGCATTTGAGCAAGCTGAGCCGGATCAAAGAAATAGGTGTCGGGCTGACGGTAGGTATCAAAATCGGAGTGCCCGGCGCGAGCCAGATCGGCTCGATCCCCGGTCATCCGTATCGAAATTATGCTGACCACATGAGGATCGAGCGTATAGAACTGCTGGTCAGCTACAGTCGTGAACTGACAAACCTTCGGCGTCACCGCGTCACGAATACACTTGGTCTGCCGAGCAAAGCGGTTCTGCGCTTCGTTGATGTATCTGATCAGCCCATTATCAGACCACAAATAGTCCGACGCACCGGCAACCTGATCCGACACATCCCGCAGCATGTGATGCCGTAGTTCCCCCAACAACTCGTCAGTGCGCATGGATCACCCATCAATACGCCGGTAAGGAAACCTTAATCGCGAACGATAACCAGTAACCTGCTGAGTTTGCGGACTGATAATCGGCACCGAGATCACTGCATCATTCAAGACGCTAATCACTTCTTGTGGCACCGATGCCTCGATACCAGCCATCAACAAGTAGGGCCTACCATTGGCCGAGATGAAAAGCCCGGTCGGTGGGATCGCGGTGTCTTCCTCCAGGATGATCCTGAACCGCTTAGCGGTCTGCACCAAAACCGGTGCCTCAGCTGTCATCATCTGCATTGATGCATCGGATATTTTCGAGCGCGCGTTACGTGGGACCGGCTCGTCATCCTCTGGGAGTACTATGCTCATTCGTCTTCATCCTCTTCTTCACCTTCCTCGTCTTCCTTGACTGCTGCGTCGAAGCTGGACTCGTAGTCCTCACCGTCCGGTATGATCTTGTCGAGATTGTTGGTAAGGAACTCAATGACACCAGCCTTGTCGTCAAAAACAAAACTTTGCTGAGGGTCCTTCCAGGGTCCGTCGGATTCGCGATTCGCCTTGACGATCGCCGGGTCGTCCATACAAACCACGAACCCGTTCTGCGCTCGCTCGATGCGGATGCTGTTCATTGTTCCACCCTCTACGGAGTTAAGATACGGCAAATTCACACCCTCCGGGAGGCACTACCCTGAAGCATCATACCGCTCCAACGCCCATACAGCGACATGATTTGGTCGATGGATCGGACGGCAACTCCCTGCGCATCACCGACACCGTCCGCCAAACCATAGGCAAATGCATTATGTGCCGTCCACCCGAAGGCCCGTCCGACACCATTGGCCTGCCCGAACGAGAACCGCATGCCTGACGTCGAGCTGACAGCCGCCGCGTCACCGATAGCCGATGCCTGACCGAGGGCTCCTGCACCGGCTTCCTCGTCGCCAATGCCAATAGCATGGCCGATGGCCTGGGCGATGGCGCTGCCGATCGCCACCGCGGTGCTGGTTCCATTAGCTCGAGCGACAACCGCCCCGAACGCCGCTCCAACCACAGCTCCGAACCCCGCAGCTGTGCCAACAGAACCGACCAGGAGCAGGCTGGCGGCATTCGCACCACCCACCCCACCGGCGCTCGCCGCACCGATCTCCGGCACTCCAGCGATACCAGCACCAGCGCCGATCGCGATGCCCGTCGACTCGGCTTCGAAGGCATACTCCGCAAAGGCGTTCCCATACCCGTCAGCAATCCCGACGACGCCGGACCCCGACACACCCAGCACGCTACCAAAGCCAGACGCAAAGGCAGACACGCCCGACGCGGACACTCCGGAAGCACTTCCATGGCCGGCGGCAAAAGCCGACACGCCCGAGGCGGACACGCCGGCTGCATTCCCGTGGCCAGCGGCGAACGCTACCGCGCCGAACGCCGACACCCCCGCCGCGCTGCCAAAGCCAGCGGCGGAGGCCGCCACGCCCACCGCCGACACACCAGCCGCATTGCCGAAGCCAGGAGCATAGGCCGCTATGCCGACCCCAGACGCTGCGATCGCATCACCGTAGCCGGCAGCAAAAGCCACCACGCCCGACGCAGACACTCCGAGCGCATCACCAAAGCCAGCGGCAGCGGCCCCCACGCCGGACGCGGACACCCCGATCGCGTCGCCGTAACCAGCGGCATAAGCCGCGATGCCGGATATAGAAGGAGCGACAGCGTGCCCCGCGCCAAAAGCGCTAGCCACACCAGCAGCTTCAGTAAGGACTACGGTGGACCCTTCAGCGCTCGCGGCCCCACTCGCCGCGGAGAAACCGGCGGACCCTCGGGTGCTCGACGCCCGAGCCGCACCAACTCCGTCCGCGTGACCTTTGACCTTCCTCGGTTTACCGGCACCGGGGATGGTACTGTAGCCAAGAAGAACACCAGTGCCAGCGGCGAGCCCCTTAGCGGCGACAGTGATCCCAAACGTAGCTCCGGTTGCCGTCGCACCACCGACGCCAGCAGCCTGACCCTGAGTTAATACAAACGCAGTCCCAACTGCCGCGGCATCGCCGACGCCAGCCGCCTGAGCCAGGATATTGGCGACGGTCGACCACTCTTCGACGGCGATCTGGGTGACCCAGAGCGCTGGTGGGGTAATAAGCCCCCACTGCTCGATGCCGACCTGGGTAACCTGAGCCTGTGGTTGGGCTGCTTTAGCCCACTGCTCTAAAGCGACTTGCGTAGCGCGTGCATCGGTCATCGCTCAACGTCACGTCGCGCCTCGTCCATGCGGCTACGAATAACAGCAATGTCAGTGACGCCGTCGGCGTAGCACTCCATCACCGCATCGCTCATTGCCTTCTCGATCGCGCGTGCACGTGGCAGGTTAGCTTCCGATGTTGCCAGGACCGCGACACCAACCGCACTGACCTTGTGCGGATAAAGACGCGCCGCCTTCGCCTTTAGCGGGTCAGGCAGACCTGACGGCAATCCACGCTCGGTGAGCCAAGCATGCGAGTAGCAACGCAGGCGGACCGGAATGCTCCGAGTCTGGGTGCGCGCATAGTGCAGCGTCGTTAGCGCTTCTTCGTTGTTCTTTGGTTGAGGCAGATGCGGGGAAACTCTAAACCACAAATCGCAGACCCCGACGACGTCGAGTTCAATCAGACATCGGCGGAATGCGTCTGCATAATAGTTCATTCATGACAACGTTATGGTTGTGGCCGTCGTCAAAACGGGCGTCACACCTGAACCCGCAGAAATGTTCGGCGTGACCGTGCCGCTCCAGAGAATCGGCGTCGCACCGACACCAGTCTTACCGGTGCTGAAATTGGTCACCGTTCCTGCCCCACCTGTCCCGGCCGGGAACGTTATGTTCGAGACAGGGCTACAGTTCGCGGGACCGACGCCCGTCACTGTCCAGCCGCCCGACGTGCGCGCCACGCTCGCACGCGCATAGCCCGTGTAGGCGACCTCGCTGGTCGACTGGTTGCCGCCTGTGCCAGGGTCGGCAGTATGCAACGCGATCGAAATGTTGGTCTGTGGCGCGCTTGCGGCATTGTCCGCGTAGTTGGCCCAGGCCGTCGCGTTGTAGATTAACTGCAGGATTGCAGTTTCAGTCGCGCCCGCAATGGCCATGGGTCACCCCGAGACATGATAGCAGATCGTTTTGCCGGAGCCGACCAGTGTGACTGACAGGGTGACATTGGTGTTCCCAGCCGGGTCAGTAGTGACGGAGATAGCACCGGTGCTGTCGATCGTCATGGCAGCTGTCGCGGTCCTGATACTGTTAGTCGCCGGCATGCCTAGCTGCCAGTGCCACAGCAACACACCAGCCACATCGGTGACGTCGACCGCCAGCGCCTGGAACCCACAGTTAATCTGGACCGCGTTGCCGGCTGACGTGAAGAAGCCATAGACGTCGTTGTCCAGATTGCCGGTGACCGCGTTGCCAATCAGATTTCCCGGCCCGGTATACGTTGCCGGAAAGGCAGCGACGTGCAGTGAAGCATCGATGATCTGGGTGGGCATGAATAGCTCCTCACCTTGCCGTCTTGGATATCGGCGTGACCGTAACGTCGATCGTGCCGGTGACAGGCAACCCCGCCTGAATCACCATGACCTCGACCGCCGCCTCTGCCGGCGCGCCGCCCTCGCTGACGACGTTGGCTCTGATCGACCCACGTCCGGGCCCGGTCGCTGTGAACTTAGCAGTCGTCGGGTCCGCAGGCGGGTCTCCGGGAGCGGTCGGTTCCGGCGGGTTGATTGTCACCGGTCCCGTGGACGTCCACTCGACTGACCCGAGCTTGACGTCAGCCTGGGTCTCGTCCGTGAAGCTCACCTTCGCCGTCCCGGTGTCGCCGACATTCATCGGCGTCGGCGGAGGAGGCGCGTCTTTAGGCGCAGCTGCCTGTTGGTTAACACGAGAGTCGTATTGCTCTGGTGTAAGAGCAACCACGAACGGAGGACCAGCCTTGGGCTGGTCACCCTTGTGCTGGTCGGTCTTAGGGTGCTGCTCGTGCTGCTCGTGCTGCGCAGAGTGTTGATTGGTCACTGGAAATCTCCTTCATTGAACGAGAATTACGCTGTAGCAGTGACTTCCAGTCTTGCCATGAATGCATCTTGTAAAATAACTGTACCGGTGTATAACTTCCACCCGCATGTGCCCCTCTGGGCCAGCGGATCGCCCGGCGCAGGCTTGGGGTTGACAACCATCGGCGTCATGCTCGACTTACCCTTGAGGGGAACGAGCCCGAAGGCATCGCGACCAAAGTATAAAATGGGATACACGTCCCAGTTCACACCGCCAGTCGAGCGGTAGGTCGTGCTGCCGGAGGTAGCTGCACCAGCGTTGATGAATGGCGCAATCACCGTCGAACTCAAATAGCGGCACTGCTCGACGGCACCGATCTCGCCTTCGAACGGAGATGTGTGGGGCCCGTAGCTAGCGACCGGGATGAAACCAGTCATATTACGGATGTCGCTTTCGAGATCGGGATGACAGAGCGCGAAATACGCCGCTTCGACCGATCGCGTATTAAAGTCGGGGTTCGACGCCACGACCTGGGATATCTTGCGAGCATTCTGTCGGTTGAGCCCGGTCGTCACCCGGCGCTGATCGGTAAGCCCGGCGACCCCGGCGACGTTCGCCCGTCCGGCAACCTGATTCTGATACCAGACGTTGGTGCCGGCCTTGAGCACGTTGAACCGCAGGGTCTCGACAGTAACTGCGGCCTGCTCGCCCAGGATGTCGGTGGATTGCTGGAGCACCGGGTCGGTGTGGGTGTCCTCGATCACATCGGTGATCGTGATGTAATCGCCGTATTGATAAAGCTGAACCGTGTAATCCTGGTTGGCCAGCATCGAACCGGAGGGCGTCACTCCTTCAACCAGGGGCGTCAGCGCCAGCGGGATGTAGAACGGTTGCCCGACACCGTTGGTGCCTCCGGCATCTGGGCCGGCCGCGCCTGTCGCTCCCTGCAGAAAGTAACGCCGGAACTTGGCGGTCTGCGTCGAGTCAATGTGCAGATAAGGCATCGCCCGCTTTAACATTCGCACGACGCTGTAGGCCGCTACTGCCGGGCTGATATCGCCGTATGAGGTCACCGCAACCATTGTACTCTCCTAGGTTGTACGGGCGAACTCGCCGTGCAGCTCTCTAGCCATGGTCATGACGCCCGAGCGAACTCGGCAAAAGCACTGTCGAAGTCAGTAGGAGGTGCGACGACGTTGGTACGCTTGGTAGAGACTGGAGCAAGACGTGCCGCCGCAGCAGCAAGCGCAGGATTGACAGGTGCGGGCGCTGAGCTAGGTGCCGGTGCAGCCGCAGCAGGTGCCGCCGGTGCCGGCTGACCCCCTTGTGCTGACATGGTGGACTGCATGTCCTGCTTATACCGATTGATCAAGTCGACGACCTCGGCGGCCGTGCCTGACTTGATAACATGCTCATAAGCTCCACGCAAATATGCTGGTTGTTTTCCGGCCCAAGCAGACAGCTGCCCGGAAACAGTGTCGTAGTCGGATACTTGGTCCTGCAGCTCGGACAGCTGCGACCGGTCCGCCAAAGTGTCGATCGTGTGCAGGTAGGGAGCCAAGGAGCCCGCGAGATCGGCATACATCCGCCGCACGGTCTGCGTCACCAGACCCCGGATCATCGTCTCAGTAGCGCGGGCGACATCAGGCCAGTCGTTGAAGAACGTCTGCAGCTGAGTCGCTTCCTCGGGGCTGAAAAGTGGAGGTTCCTGATAAACTTGCGGCGGCGGTGCCGGCTCCGTCCGCAGCTGCGGCGCTGGTGCAGCTGGTTCCGGCGGAGGTGCCAAAGGTTCGACGGGCGGAGCCGGCACCGCAGCCTCAGCCGGCTCGAGCTCGACCGCCAGCGGCTTGGGCACGGATGATTTCTTGGGTGGCGCGACCGCAGCAGAAGCTGGTGCCGGGCTTGCCGAATCTATCTCGGCAACCGCAGCAGCCGCGGCTTCGGCGAACGCTAAATCAAACTGGTCGGGTTGCTCGGCTTCATCGGGTGCCGGCGTAGCTGGCACTGGCTGCGGCACAGCCAACGCCGGAGCTGGGGGAGCGGCGACAGGTGCTGGTGCCGGTGCGGCGGCTTCAGATGCCGCAACAGCTGCGGCGCGCGGAGCACGTGCCATGGATCATTCTCCTACTCAATCGTCACACGTTCACCCGATAGATCACTCAAAAGCTTCAGGAGCGTGCGAGCTTCGCCTTGTAACAACGCTACATCATTAAGGGCCGCCTTGACCAGCTGGCTGTGGCATCGGTCCAGGCGGACCTGGAGGAGGTGGCGCACCGCCAGGACCCCCGGCTCCGAGCGTGCCTGATGCAAGTGCTTGAGTAAGGCCGCCTCCTCCTGGCGGGCCTGAGAGGGCTGGTTGCGCTGGTTGTGGGGCACCCCCGGCAGCACCAGCTGATCCACTAAGCTCATCCTGCATGCCTTTCTCTAAGATACCCAGCGCCGTCTCGACGAGCTGCGCATCAGCATTCGCTGTGTTCTTTTGACCCTGTGCGATGTTCTTGAACGCATCGGACAGCAGCTTGCGCAGATTAGCTTCCATGAGCTTTTGCTGCTGCGCTTGGCTCTCCTGCTGGTCCTGCGCCGCGGCCGCCTGTCGCCGGCCCGCCTCGTCCTCGGTCACCAGGATGTCGTCCATGTCGCGGGCCTTGACCTGAGCCTCAGTTAGCTTGCGCTCATCGACGTGGATCATCTGCTCGGGTTTGAGCGTGTTCACCAAGCTATCCGCCTGCATGCCCCGCAGCTCCTTGGCCATGAGGCTGGTGGCTCCGCGCGCGACGACGTCATAGTCACCGTCAGGCGCTTGGTCCGGATTGAACACCCGATTGAAGAGCACCATCGAGTTGATGACGGACTGGGTGAACGTATCGAATGATCTGATGACATCTTTGAACGGCAGCGCCGCTTCACCGCGCAGCATGCTTGCGCCAGCCGCCGTGCGCATCGGCTCGGATGGCGCACGGTCCATGTCACCACCGGTGGCCGGATTGACGAACGTCTCGCTGTCCGCAAAGCGCAGGCCAAGCTCGACGATCTTCAACAAGCTGTCCAGATGCGCATCAACGCTCACGTTGCGCACTGCCGGCCACTGAGCTTCGGGCCCGGAGCCTTCGCGATACCAGACTTTATAAGCCGAGATAGCGGAGAGGTCCTGATCAAGGCGCAAGAGGTCAGTATTGAGTTCGAGGTTAGGTCCGCACACGACGCTCGCGTTATCGAGCAGCATGCGTGTCGCGGCAGAGACCATCATCTGAGAGTCACGGACTGCTTGCGGCAATCCAAAACCGACCGGGCTCGTATCGTCCTCGTCGAAGAGGAACGTGTGGATCATCGGAGGAATAGGAACAGACGGCATTTCCTTGGTAAGGTCCTCCCAAGGATTGAGCCGCGCACCGATGACATTGGCTTCAAGCATCCATATTTCGGCGTCGATGTAATCAGAGAGTTTGTCAGCAGGAACTTCCACGCCGACTTCTTGAAGGAGCATTCCATCGACGGGGCCATGCCAAACCATGATCTCATATTTCATCGTCTCCGATTTCATCTCGTTGACATTAACCTTCACGCCCATCGCCCGCAGTTCCATCTCGAACTGTTGCGCGCGGTAGTTCCCCAACGGGAAGCGTGCGAGGTAAGAATCAATAACGTCGGCGAAGAAATCAGGACGTGACCCCAGCTCCTTAACCTGCGTGCGAGACATGACGTGGCGAATAAAATAACCGTCCATACCCTGCAGGGTTTTTGCGCTGAGATCGGGGTAGAAATCCCAGACCGGGAGAAACTCGAAATAGGGTTTGAACGTCACCTGCTTGATCGGCTTGACGATCGGCGCAGGCGCTGGTGGTGGCCCGCCACTACCGTTCACCGGGGGCGGACCACCACCCCCATTCATCGGCATAGGCGCGCCCATGCCAGGAGTGTTGCCGCCTCCGTTCATCGGTGGCGGAGGTGATGTTCCGCCATTGCCCGGCTCAGCTTGCGGGGGTGACAGAGGTTGAGCGCCACCGGGTGGGAGTTGCAAAAGCTGCGGCGCTTTCTGCACCTTCCACGTCACGGTCTCTGACCGGCGCACGAACGGTCCTCGAAGCACGCCGAGACCATAGATGATGCCACTGCGGAGCACTGCGCGATTGAGCGCGACATAATCCAGAGCTTGATGCCCACCCAGCTCCTGAAGCTGATCGTCGATCAGAGTGCTGAGCTTATCGGCGCGCAGGTCCGCGTATCGATCGAGCGCTTCCATGACGTAGTTGTTGAAAGCGAAGGCATCGTTGGGATCGGGTGGCGACACCCCAGCTAGATCGTCCTTCTCCTTCGCCAGCTTGATCGCGTCGCTCACCTCGACCGCAGTGATGTCGGGCCAGGGCGCGGCATGGATTTCCCAGTTGCGCTCGTTGCCCTGGAACATGAGATTCATAATCCGCGCCAAAACCGAGATGCACTTGGTGCGCGTGATCTTGGGGTAAGCCTTGGAACGGTTGGGGCTGAAGCTCTGCTCGACCTCAGGATCGTAGAGCCCGAGATATTGTCGCTGGTTGGCGAGCCAGCGCAGCTCGGTGATGCGCCGGTCACTCACGTATTGCATAAACATCTGGTTGAAGCGCTGACCGAGCGTGCGTAGCGCCTCGGAGGAAATCTTCTTAACCGGTGGGTCACTTCCCGGAGCAACCGACTTACCAGGAATAGGCGTAGGAATATCCAGCGTCGGCGGCTTGAGTGCCGGATCGGGAAACCCTTTAGCTGTATTGAGTGGAGGCTCACTCGTTGGCGGCGCATTAGCCATTAGCTACTCAGTACGATTTCAGCTTCCAAGCCCTTTGCAACATCCTACACCACAAGACATGGGGGCACCTTCTTTAACGAACGTGATAGGAATTGCGCTCCGGCTGCCGTTGCCATGGTGCCTGACGCCGAGCGCTAAGACTACCCTGTGGGAGACGGTAGCGCGCCTCGCGCTGGCGGTCACGATGGAAGAACCGACAAAGGTAACCGAAGGCATCTCCCGGATGGCTGTAGGCATTCTTCTCGGGATCATGCCCCTTAAGCGTTTCCCGCTTAAGGTCAGCAGCGTAGCGCCAACCGCCTTTGAGCGCGCGGATAAGAACCTGACACGATGGATCGATCTGAAGAGCCGCGCGGCCCTCGACCAGTGTGCTGGTGTAATAATCGATCGCGTCCAGACGGAGGGGCAGGCGGTTGTTCGATTCGACGTCGACGTCGTAGTGCTGCTTGAAGATTTTGACCACCGTCCGCTCGTCGGTCTGGGTGCGTGACGCGGCCGCCGGGTCGGCCGCCACGATGACACGTGTCACTTGGGGGAACCGATTACGCAGGACCGGCTGCAGCCGCTCCTTGACTAATCTCTCCGCCCCCATACCCTCCTGCACCAACTCGGCAAAGACCTTCACCCGCCCGTCGTAGTCCTGCTGCCCGAGAACCATGGCGCTGCCAGTGATGCCGGGGTCAAGACCGACCACGAGGGGAAAATAAGGATTGGGTTGGAGAGTGTTCGGGAGAGCCACGTGGAGATCGGCACGGAATCCGGGGACGACCGCCTTGCCGGCGATCGAGAAGCCCCACTCGGCATCGACGAACTGACGGACCCAGATGTCGCTCTTGCCGGTGACCGCGTCCCGGTAATACTGCTGCCCGCCCGGGAGGTTCTCAAGGTTCTCGGCGTCGGCAGTGAGCCCTCCGGGCTGGTGGTAGTAAGTCGCGATCGGCTCCAGCGAGGGGCCCAAGGTAGTCGAAGTTCGTCCCTGGGCTATGGCCGCGTCGCCTATGCTGTCGGGCACGAGACTTGGAACGAGCTGTCCCGGCAGGCGCTTGAAGCGCCGCACGGCGGGACCGTGCAGGTAGTCATACCACCATACGTCCTCGGTGCCAGGATTGGAGCTGCCCCACATCCCCCAAATGTCAACTGGTGCGCTCTCCGGCTGCTTGTAGCGGCCAAGCCGGGCACTTAAGGCATCGACAATTTGTTTTGGAATTTCGACAAACTCATCCAAAATTGCAAAATTTATCTCGAGCGAAAGAACCCTGCGCACGTCATCAGGTGTATCCAAAGGACGAAACAGAACTTCACACTCTACGTCGCCGTAGCGTAATGTAAATATCTTGTCGGTAGCATTCCAAGTCCCCGCCACCCCATCTTTAAACCAATAATTCCAACTAGCTAACGTCGTATCCTTAAGTTGCGGCAAAGTATTACGGACAATAACTGCCTTCGTTCTGCGGATACCATCACGACCAGGAGTTTGTTTACCGGCCATGTAAATAAGTTTAAAAAATAAAGCGGTAGTTTTAGCAGAACCAACAGGGCCAATAATCCAAGAATAAAACAGGCCAGATACTCGGTAGTCTTTTATAAACGCCTTAATGGTCGGCGCAGGCTTGTAGTCGATGATACCACCACTTGCCATTTATTGGTATCCTGCTATGCTTGCAACATCACTGCTGTCCCTGACCCTAACGGGTCTTACCTGCCGCAGTTACTCCTGTTACGCCGCCGGCGGGGTGATCCAGCAAACTATCTGGCAAATCATACGCCGCAAAACGTGGCGGCACATCTAATCCAAATCATGTCCTGACGACAGCGCGGGACCATCTCCTGCGGGGATGCCCTTGCCGAATTCCTTGCGGGTCGCCTCGACGCGGGCGTCCCGTTCTTCGAACGGGTCCCTGGTCGTATCGAAATTCGTCAGATCGCCATTGTAAGCGTCGTCGAACGTGGAGCCCTGCGGGCAGTAATTGTTGTCCGCGGGCGTCGTCGCAGGCGTGTAAGTTTCCCTGGCCTTACGGGGTCCTGTCGCCATCACGGTGCTCCTTTAAATTTCCGGTAAGTTTCCGGTAGGTTTCCGGTAGGTTTCCGGGGCTGAAGCGGTAGGAGCTCCCTTGCGCAGCGGGAGCTTGTCGAGCTGGGCCTTGGATTTCTTCTTGTCGGCAGCGACAAAATCAGCGCCGACGCTCGGTGGAATGCCGATGTTGGACTTGCCGGCTTTGGCGATCTGCATCGCCACCCTTTGCTTCTTACTTTCGCTGGGCATGGCTCAATGCACTCCCGACTTGACCTCGCGAAGCTTGCCGCAGTTGGGACAGGCGCAGGTGACCAGCCACTCGCCGCTGGGCAGCGAAGAGACCAGCGAAGAGGCCAGCTCCGGATCATCGGTCGGCTGGTCGTCCGCGTCCAGCATGGTGGCTACCAGGACGGGTCCGTAATAGACGTGCTCGAACACCAGGGCCAGCCGTGACGAACGACGCATCGCGCCCATGGCGGCACCATGTGTCAGGGTCCGGCGGGAGACGAAGAGGAGGGTCATCGCGCCGCTCGCCGCGCGGAGATGTAGCCGGTCGCGGTCGTGGTCGGCCCGAGCCCGACGAGATAGACCACCGTGTTGGCGGTGACGTTGAACCGGGCAACGCTGGTCGGCATCGTCTGCGCCGCTCTGCCGAAGGTCAGCGAGAGGTCGTTCAACGCGCCATTGCCGGCGGCGATCTGCGCCGGGGTGGGCAGCGTCGCGTTGGTGGTGGAGAGACCGGCGGCATAGCGGGTGCCGGCAGTGCCCGGGCTGACAAAGCTGACGAAGCCGCCGACATTCCAGTCGCCCGGGGTCAGCGTGATGCTGCCGATGTTGGCGGCGAGGAGGCTGGTGAGGTTGACCGCCGTGGTGATGGACTGCGCGATCTGCTCGCCGATATTGCCGGCCGGTGCCTGGGCTCCGTCGATCGCACCCTTCACCGGCATGCGGGAGGTATCGCTCGGGTGAATATGGTCACCATGGGCCCAGGCGGTGGCGGTGCCGGTCGCCGCGACGCCGTCCATCGACGGAACCGCATTGCTGGGAGGAGGCAGCGTCGGCACGAAGATCAGCCCGTCAGAACCCAAGGTTGCGGTGTTGCCGGATTGCGCCGAGACCGCGGTCGGGCCGGGGTCGCCTCTGGGACCCTGCGGTCCCTGGGTTCCCGCCGGGCCTTGCGAACCAGGAAGGCCCGCTGCGCCGGGCGGACCGGCCGCGCCTTCCTGGCCCTGCAAGCCTTGCTGACCCTGGGGACCGGGGACGCCCTGTTGGCCTTGCGCGCCGGCGGCACCGGGCGCGCCATCACTGCCGGCAGGGCCCTGGGCTCCCGGCGGACCCTGCACCTCGCCCAGCTCGACCCAGCCGGCCGGAGCCATGGCGGCTCCCACCCACAGCCAGACACTCTGTGTCCTGGTGTCCAGCATGCCCTGACCACGGACCAGCTGGTCGCCCTGTGGCGGGTTGCCAGGAGAATCCCAGTCCTGTGGGATGTAGCCGTCAACCGGCAGCAGCGATGGCGGCTGGTTGGAGAAGCTCGCCATGATGATCACGGTCGAGCCGGGAGGACCAGGGTCACCCGCTATTCCCTGCGGGCCGGCCGGGCCGGGCACGCCGTCGTTGCCGGGGCTGCCCGGCGGGCCGACCGGGCCGGGCGCGCCGTCGTTGCCAGGGATGCCCTGCGGGCCGGCTACACCGGGTGGACCCTGACTTCCGTCGGGGCCGGCGGGTCCCTGACCACCGTCACTGCCAGCCGCTCCTTGCGCACCATCGGGGCCGGCGGGGCCGGCGGGGCCCTGAGTTCCCTGAGGTCCCTGGTCACCCTGAGGACCCTGGTCACCCTGAGGACCCTGGTCACCCTGAGGACCCTGGGGTCCGGTCGCGCCAGCGCTACCTGCCGGGCCGGTCTCGCCTTGCGGCCCGGCAGGCCCAGGAGGACCCACTCCGCCCGTGCCTCCGGCGACAACTGTCCAGGCGGCCGATTGTCTTGCGTATTGCTGTCCATCGGTCGGAGCCTCCTCGATACCACCGGTCGGACCAGTAGGACCGCCCGGCCCGGGCGATCCCTGCGCTCCAGGCGGTCCTACTGGTCCGACCTCGCCTGCCGGACCCGCTGGCCCTGGTTCGCCCGCAGCACCAGGGCTTCCATCCTGGCCATCCGCTCCGGGCTGACCATCCGCGCCAGCCGGTCCAGCTGGGCCCGGGTCACCTGCGGGACCTGCCGCACCGGCCGCGCCGGTCGCTCCGGTCGGTCCCTGCGCTCCGGGCGCTCCGGTCGGACCAGCGGGACCGGCCTCGCCGGCCGGTCCCTGCGCTCCGGGCGGGCCGGGCGCTCCCTGCGCCCCGGGCGGGCCGGGCGGGCCGGGCGGGCCGGCGGTTCCGCCGCCTGAGGTGAGGGGGGTCCAAGCTGCGTCCTGTCTGCCATAGGTCTCTCCGTCTATGGGGGCCTCGGGAATGCCGCCACCACCTCCGGTGGCGGCAAAACCCAGGCCGAATATCCAGCGGGTCCGCTCGCGGTGGGCGTCGGGATAAGCCGTGATCAGACCAAAGCCGGCCTCGCCGGCTTGGTTGAGGGCGGCCTCGGGAACAGCGGGGTCGTCGGGAGACCAGTGATCGTCGACGACCTTGTAGTCTATCGGTGCGCCACCTTGACCGAAGACAAAGCGGGTGCGCTCACGCAGTGGATCGACATAGGCGATGATCAGCTGCCAGCCGGCCTGACCCGCTTCGTCGAGCATCGCCTGGGGGACGGAGGGATCAGAGGGGCTCCAGTCCTGATCGACGACCTTGTAGACGATAGGAGTGGCCGATAGTTGCTGGGCCGGGACTGTCGATACCGATCGGGCATCGGGCAGAGTTGGGTGCTCGGGCTGGTTCACCATCCGCTCCCCCTATTTAGATTGCTCGATCAGCTGATTCTGCTGCCGAGTTCGCTCTTGTTCAAGTAATTCCGTCTCACGCCGGGCGATCTGCACTGCCGCCTGGGTGTAAGCTCTTCTGGCGATTCGCAGCCCATTGATGAAATTCGTTGCCTCGTCGGGAGCACCCGATGCCAGCCAGACGCCGAACAGCTTGAGCATCTGAGCATGGTAGGCTTCGTCGAGGGCGCGCTTGTCGAGCCGCAGCAACGACGCATCCAGGGGCACCCCCCGATACATCAACACTGTCGATACCGATGAGGCCGGTCCAGCTGGGGCAGATTGCTGGCTGGAGGCTTCGTCGGTGATGACGAGGCTCGACAGGACCACAAGGAAAACAGCCAAGAAAAAATTAACGGCAGCAAACACCAGCAACGCTTTCCAGGTGCTGCGGCCGAGGCTTCTTAAAAGAGGGGGTGGAGGAAAGGGGGGGTACCGGTCGGTCGGGCGGTCGGTCGGGCGGTCGGTCGGGCGGTCGGTCGGGCGGTCGGTCGGGCGGTCGGTCGGGCCTGGGTGGGGCACACTTTTCCTCAGTCGCCGAGGTGTAAGTTTATCGTCAGCGCCGTCAGGTTCGCGGCGGTGGCCTGAGCGGTAGCCCGGACCTTCTGCTCGACGCTGGCGTCGAGCCCGGCACAGCGGACCGTGAACATAATCAAAGACGCTTTGACTGACGCGCTTACCTGATCCAGGGGGGCGTGGATCAAGCCCCAGGAAGTCTTCAGCAACTCTTCTGACTGGGCTCTGGCTTTAAGGCGGAAGGTGGCACCGTCTTCTTGCAGGGTCTGTTTGGCTTCCTCGACTGCCCGACGAAAGCCGTGATCCTGACGCAGACGTTCATAGTCTTGGCGAGCGAGGCCGTAAGCCGTGCATATTTCCTTGACCGACTGCTGGGCAAGGACGAGTTCCAGAGGAAGGCTACTTGGCCAGCCAAGCGTCGAGGGATCGTTGACCTCGGTCATGTAATGCACTGGCAGGTTATTTGTCATACTCCTCACCGCGCCATTCTAGCACATTTTAGAAATCTGCAAAAAATTTTTCTAGTAACTATGTATATAGGATGATTTTGGGGGTTTTCGGGAAAATTATGTGGGGTATGGGCAAGCATACGCCATGACTTGCACATCAACCCCTTCTACCCCTTCGCCATCGAACAAGTAATTCTTCCCAGTGGCTGCCGCACCGGTATTACACGATGTAACACCAGAGGGCGCGATTTGACTCCAAACACCAAGTTGTGTATTATTATTTCAGTTGATCGATACCCGATCAACATATTGACTGAAAGGTTAGTTAAATGCCTGTTACTTCTGTTGTGACCCCCACGATTCTTACTTCTGTTGTGACTCCGATCATAACAAAGGATCAAGCGATTGCGGCTGCGTTCAAATATGGGCAGTCGCTCGCGGGACTCGATGGTACGCTGGTCAAGGCTATCGGCCAGTTCAAGGGCGATACCGAGACTCTCACGGCGATTCAGGGTGCGCTCAATATCGGTTACGTCATGAAAAAGCTTGATGTTTCCAAGGATGAGGCGACTCGCATTGTGGGGCTTATGAAGCATAACGACAAAAAGCCCGATGACGAGCATCGCACGTTTGGCCAGGAGCGCATCATGATCGCGGCGCGCGTTCTATGGTCTCGCGCCAAGGCAATGGCCGGGGTTCCTAAGTCGGAGCAAGCCGCCAAAGGCGAGGCGACTCGCGCCCAAAAGGACGCCGATCGCAGGGCTAACGAGCAACGCCTGATCAAGGCCGACGCTATCGTTAACCCGCCGGCCGAGACCGATCCTTTCGAAGCGCTCGCCGCACTCGTCACAACCATGCGCCATCTACAGAAAAAGCACGCCGCCAAGCTTGTCGGCGAACGCGGAACGCAGTGGCGCGACTGGCTTGCCAACGCACCTAAGTAACCTACCGACTCCACGAAGGGGCGCGCCGCAAGGCGCGCCCCTTTTTGTTGCCTGAATTCCAGAGCGCGCGCCGCGAGGCGCGCACCTCTTTTTGTTGCGCAGGGCGCAGGCTACCAGGGCGCAGGCTACCAGGGCGCAGGCTACCAGGGCGCAGGCTACCAGGGCGCAGGCTACCAGGGGCGCAGGGCGCGGGCTACCAGGGGTGCAGGGCGCAGGCTACCAGGGCGCAGGCTACCAGGGGTGCAGGGCGCAGGCTACCAGGGCGCAGGCTACCAGGGCGCAGGCTACCAGGGCGCAGGCTACCAGGGCGCGAGCTACCAGGGTCGCAGGCTACCAAGAGCGGGCCGAACTGGAACTGTCACCGTTCATCGTCACCGCCAGAACTGGAACTGTCACCGTTCATCGTCACCGCCAGAACTGGAACTGTCACCGTCACCGTCACCGCCGGAACTGTCATCGTCACCGCCGGAACTGTCACCGACGTTTACCAGCGCAGGCTACCAGGGGCGCAGGCTACCGGGAGCAGGCTACCAAGGGCACGAAAACTACCCCAAAGAAATAATGTATGTATGGGATGATGTGGCGAAACTAAGGCCATAATCACATTGTGTTACATTATCCTATGTAGTAGTATGTCATATCACTAAAAATTAGGTCTCAGCAATCAACCATTATGGTGTTACATTATGTAACACCTAAAATTCGCCATCCTATACATAGATGTTTTATGTAGTAGGTTTTTTTGGGTGTTTTCCTGCCTTTTGTGCCGGGTTGTGCACCACCAAGTGCGGCCAAAACCCGAAATAACCCAATAAAATCAATCATGTGCCGCGCGTACCAGTTGTGTTTCGGAAAATCGTATTTATACTAACTTTAATGTACCACATTGTGCAGGGGTAAATCACTTTCTATCCCTAAAAGAATAAAATATATATATATATATAGGATAATGTGGCAGAATTATGAATAATGCTTATGGCGATTTTCCGAAGCACAACCGGTCCGCGCGGCACATCATTGATTTTATTAGGCTATTTCGGGTTTTGGCCGCACTTGGTAAAGCACCAGCCCGCACAAAACGGTATTACATCGTGTAGCACCATATGGTTTAATCCGGAAACGCCTGCTGCGAGGCACGCGTATCATGTTGACAACACACATGAATTCGCGTTATACAAGAGACGCAGCGCCACACGATTGCAAGTCGCGTGACGCTGCTAACCACGACCCTGAGAGGATTAGGAGCAGGACCATGGCTTATGAATCCTTAGCACGCCACGCTTATCTGCCGCCACGCCTGACGTCGCCGCGTCCACTGCTCTGGGCATTGATGGATTTCCGCTTGGGCGGCGCAGCGGGCCGCTGTGGCCATATCAAATGCCGGCCGGACGAAATCAAAGCCGCCGTTGCGCTGGTCCTGGCCGACCCGGCCCTGGCGCAACAGCTGCGCAGGATCGCCGCCAAGCACCTAGCCGATCCCGCACTCGCTAAGCAGCTGCGGCGGGTCGCAACCAGACACTTGGGCATCGATCCCGCCCTCGGCGATGAACTGCGGTTCATCGCCGCCAAACCCCTGGATGACCCGGCCCTTGGCCGGCTGCGGGCGATCGCCGCCAAGCACCTAGCCGATCCCGCACTTGGCCGGCAACTGCAAAAGATCATCGCCAAGCGCACTCGCGCCACCGACCCATGGGAGCGCGAACTCATAGGATTCATCCTTGCCGGGAAAGCGGTCGAGCTCGCCAACCTCACGCCCACCGTTGGTAACACCGTTGGTAACACCGTTGGTAACACCGTTGGTAACACCACTGGCGACATACGCCACCGCGCCAAGTGCATCGCTGACTGGCTGCGCCGGAACGCAACCTGATGGTCACCAACCCTCCAGGGACCCCTGGCCCGGAAACGCCTAGCGCATTCGATCCGCTGCGCGCCGCCCGCGAGGAGCTGGGAGGTCTGAGCGACATGCTGCGCCGGCTCCAGCAGCGCGAGCGCCGATGCGAAGCGGCGATATCCCAAGCCGAGAGCGACCTCAACGACACCCGCAAGATCGTCGGCTACGTCAAGATCGGCATGAACCAGCTGCGTCAGCGCATCGCAGAATTGGAAAAGGCCCGGGTCGGTCCCCGGGTCGATCGTTAACCCGCGGGCTTCCGGGGATCACCAGATCCGCTTCCCCGGACGGCGTCCTCGAACCGGGATCATCCCCCCGGAATCTCGTCCGGGATCTCGTCCGGGATCTCGTCCAGCTTCCCCAGACCGGTGCCCAGACCGGTAGCTGGCCCTGTGCAGCAATACCGCGATGTTCTGGACCAGCCAGTCGGCCCGCGCCCCACTGTCCCGAAATACCGTGCCGTGCATCGCCGCTACCAGATCGCGCGCCTGCTCGAATTCAGTACTGGCCGGCAGCACCCGGGCCCCGCAAGATCGGCCCCGCAAGATCGATTCGGCGACAAGCCCCCGAATATCCCCGAGGCGCACCAGCAATTCCGCCGCCGGATCACCTTCAGTAATCGCCTGCCGTAACGCTTCCAGGCGCTCCAGCAGGTCATCAGCACCTCTCATTCTCTGGAGCCCCCTAAGCCGGCACCGGAACAACCAGATCGCGCGATTGACACGGTACCGTAAAACCCCGCTAGTAGTGTCGCATGAACACGGCGCGGAGCTACGAGCAGCGATGACCATCCACAACGAGACCCTGCACGAGGCGCTGCCGGTGCACGGCTACGTCGCCCAGCCCGACGCGACCGTTGCGCTGGTCAACCACAACAAAATGCTGGAAGAGCACTGCCTGCAGACGCTCGACGCGCTCAAGGAGCGGACCGACATCGACCAGCACTGGCTGGCGATCGGACGGACCCAGCTCGAACAGGCCTGGATGGCGATCAACCGCTCGATCTTCAAGCCTCAGCGGCCCGCTGCTGACTTGTCGAATTCCTGACACATACGTACCGTAGGAATCATCCCTGCGCAAAGGAGAGGACCGAACCATGGCAGCCGTCCCAGTGATACTACACGGAGTTTTTATGCCTGACGCTCGATCGGCGAGCGACAAGCCGATCAAGGGCACCATGATTGGTTACGCGAGCATCCCCGGCTTGGAAGTCGGCGGCGGACCAATTATCCCCGATACCCCACCCGACGTGCCCGTAGACCCGCCGGAGCAGCCGACTGGCGGTCTTGCCGTTGTCATCAAACCTGCCCCAGTAAGTGGCGGCTGGGGTCTTGCCTCGGATGGTGGTAGCCTGCAGTGGTACTTCGTGCCCAGCCAGAGCGGCGGCCAACCCAAGCGACCGTAGTTCCTCCCTAGACTTGGCCCGTCTCCCGGCGGGCCGCTTTCTTCGGGAGAAGCCCACTGGCAGGTCGGCGTCCATCACATGACGCTCTACCGATGGGAAAAGGCCGACAAAATCCCGCTGCCGAAGCGGCTCGCCCGCACCAACGCGCGCATCTATACGGACCACGACATTGCCGCCATCAAGGACTGGATGGAACGGGTCGTCGATCCCCCGATCCATCGATGAGCCCCAGACCGCACCCAGAATCGACAGGGGAGCCCCAGGAGCGCAGGGAACGCGAGGCCCTGCCCCTTCCCCGGAATTACCCCAAGCGCGTCCACGGCGCTCCTGGGGCCCCTGCAATCGATTTCGTCACACCAGGGACGAAACCCCCAGGGACAAAACAACCAGGGACGAAACCCCCAGGGACAAAACAAATTGGATATGTTGAAATCCACCTCTCCCGCTGAAATCGCCCAAGCCCGCGCCATAACTCAGGCGAGCCCGCCCCCAGCCACCGAGCCCCCAGCCACCGAGATGGCCACTCTGACGTTCCAGGACCTGCGCGCCCACAGCGAGGCTCACCTGCACACATGGGCTCCTGAGCCGATTGCGCGCACCCTTGGCGAGTGGGCGCAGCCACCGGCCCGGTTCGAGGACGCCGTCCAGGCTCCGCTGCCACCGCAATTGCTGCGCCTTCTCGCGATCCTGCCGGCCAGGAAGCTCGCACCGGTCCTGGCCGAGATTGTGATGCAGCTCGACCGCTTCGCCGCGACCAAGAAGATCGACCTCGGCGACGCCATCGCCACCCGGTTCGGTCAGGTCCGCGCCGGGAAATCCCCAGACTTACCCACAGAGCTGCGCCAGGGGCCCCTGGAGGAGATGAAAGACCAGCTTGACGCCGGGATGGCAGACGCCGGAGTTCCCGATTCGGTCCGGGTCCGAATCGGGAACGCCATCAAAGGACCCCCCTAAAAACCCACCCGAAAAAACGCCAAAATCTGGCGTATGTTATTGACTTTCCTATAGTATTCTGTTATAATACTTAGCTCATGGTGAATTGAACCCAATCATCATGAGATTGGCTGGTGTTACACGATGTAACACCGACTTACTTAACACAAGGACTAACCAGATGCACTTACCTGAATTCGATTACAATACGATGGAGTGGGACAACTGGCGAGCGTTCCACATCACGCAGTCCGTCGATCACTTGCCATCCCGCACGTTCGTCCAGTTCGACACTGGCGAGTTTATCGTCACTAACCGTCACTGGTCTCCCGACGAGCGGCGCAATTACAAGGCGCTGCATCTCCAGGTCATCGGCACTGACGACAGCAACTACCCGCAGCTGTTCGTGCCCGGCGCAGCGAAGCCGGTCCCCAAGTCGCACCTTAACCATAACGGCATGCAGGTGCTGCTGCTCGATCACGACTGCCAGCGTGCGGTGTCGCTGGAGTCCTGGATGACCGACGACAACAACGGACGCACTGTTCCGGCGCGCTTTCGCCGGCCTTACAGCGTTGCTGCTTACTACTCCGGACCAAAGGCCATGCCGGTCGGCGCAGTGCCGATCACGCGGCACTACCCGCAGCCGCTGACGACCAAGGAACGCGAGCACGTCACCGAGATGCACGAAGCGTGCAAGATGTGGTTGCAGATGCAAGGCGATCCCAAGGCGCTTATGTCGTTGTATCGTACGGAGGCGGCACCGGCGGTTGCGTCCTTTGTCGATGTGTCGTTCGCCGTGCTCACCGAAGCGCATCGCACGACGATCGCTATGAAAGGATTCAACATGCTCATCAGAGAGGAGAACAACTGGTTGACGTTCAAGACGTAGTTCGAGTTCAATAAGTAAAGGTGTTACATCGTGTAACACCACTCATTTAAAACTCACTGAAAAGGAAACCAGGGTTATGAAGCAGCTTTCTATTTCGCAGATCAAGACCGCCGTTAAAGAGATCGTGATCCGGCTCGACCGGCCGGTCATCGTCCGCGGCGGGTTCGGTGTCGGTAAGTCCGAGGGCATCAACCAAGCAGTCGAGGAGCTGGACAGTCCCAAGGCGCTGCAAATGCTCCTGGGCCCGGACACGCCCTACACCGGCACGATGCTGGCAGAGATACGTCTTAGCCAATACGACTCGGTCGAGTTCCGCGGCTTCCCTCAGGCCGACAAGAAGACCGGCACCGCTATCTGGTATCCGCCAGCAACAATGCCGTTCATCGGCAACGATGCATTCCCCGACGACAAGATCATCGTCATGTTCTTCGACGAAGCGCCGGATGCCAAGCCGGACGTCTTTGCTGTCATGCAGCAGCTGGTGTTGAATCGTTGTGTTGGTGAACACGTCTTGAAGCCGAACGTGCGCATCCTCCTGGCGGGCAACCGCGAGGGCGATCAGGCATTGACGAAGAAATTCCCGATGCCGCTCAACAACCGCCTGATCCATTACGAGGCGGTCAACCCCGTGGACGAGTTCTGCATCTATGCGCAGAAGCAGGGCGTGCCGATGGTGTTCATTGCCTTCTGGCAATTCCGCCAGGAGCTGGTCAACACCTACGATCCCAAGAAGACCAACGCCATTGTTGCGACCAACCGCACGTGGTTCACCACGGTCGACCTGTGGCAGGACCAGCGGCTTGATCCGATCATCAAAGAGGCGAGCATGATCGGCGCGATCGGCGAGGGGCCGGCGATAGAGTTCCTCGCCTACGTGGACGTGTGGGCGAGCCTGCCGTCGATCGATCGCATCATCGCCGACCCCGCGCGGTATGATGTCCCCGAGCAGCTAGACATCAAGTATGCGACCGCAATGATGGTGTCGGAAAAGATGACCCTCCGCAACGTGGACAAGCTCTATATTTATCTCAAGCGCTTCACCGCCGAGTTCGTCGTGATGGCGATGCAGCTGGCTTGTGTACGTGACGCGGAGTTGTTCGAGTCCGATGCGTTCATGGACTACACGAAGCGTTATCGCGAAATTTACACCAGTGGTTGAAGGAGTGACTGAACATGAAGCTTTGTCTCTGTGGATCAGGGCAGGAGCGCCGTGAGCTGGTCGATGCTCGTGGCATCTTCTGCTGCTATATATGCGACAAGTGCGAGAAGGAGAAGCGGGCCGAGTTCAGGCCCGACATCTTCACCGACAGCAACTATTGGACTGATGAACCTATTGAGGAGGATGAGTGATGGAATTCGTTATCTTATTGGACGGCGAGGCTATTGGTCCGTTCAAGTCACAGGTCGATGCCGAACAGTACGTTGCCAGCGATTGGCAGCGTGCGTCGATGACCATCGTCAGGCTCTACCGTGCGGCCAGGGGCTGGCGTCGTGACATCAGGGAGACTTCCAATGGTGAAGACAACTCGCTTACAACGTGAGGCGTTGTTCAAGGTGTTCCAGCGGGATTTCCCGAACTGGATCACCGTGACCACGCGCCACGATGGCACTTACTGCAAGCGGAGCAGCAAGGAGATCGTCAAGGTGCCATCGTTCCAGTGGAACCGTCGTGCCGTTCTGTGGAAAGAATAGTGTTACATGATGTAACACCAACCGAAGGACTTACTAACCATGAGACAGAAACCCAACCAACTGAGTGTGTTCGAGACGGCGTGCGCCGGCCTCGTCAAGGTCAAGGAGCTGATATTCTTCGCATCGGCTCTGCTGCAAACCAAGTTCGTCGAGGACCCCACGTGCGACACCGCGTGGACCGACATGGTGGTGATCGGGTATAACCCGGCTTTCATCGAGGGGCTCGACGTCCCGACTGCCAAGTTCGTAATCATCCACGAGCTGATGCATAAGCTCTTGAAGCACGGCCTGCGCCGGATGGGCCGTGATCTCACCGAGTGGAACAACGCCTGCGATTACGCCATCAACATCATGCTGCAGGACCTGGGCTTTAAGGTCTGGCAGCATGCGCTGATCGATCCCCAGTATCGCGGCATGAGTGCGGAGCAGATTTACGCTCTGCAGCAGCAGGGTGGCAAGCAGCCCGCGTTCGGCCAGGGCGGGCCCGAGCAGGGCGGCCTGGGCGGCGACCTGCGGCCGGTGCCTGCGCCGACACCCGAGAAGGCGGCGGCGATCGAGCACGAGATCAACAAGACTATCGCTCGGGCAACGGTGATTGCCCGCGAGCACGGCGTCATGCTGAGCGGGCTCGAAGCGATCATCGGCGCAACCTACGAAGATCCAGTCTCCTGGGAAGATGTGTTGGTTGACTACACGTCTCGATGTCTTGCGGAGGAAGAAAATTGGTCCCGGCGCAACCGCCGTTATAGCGAGGTGATCCTGCCTTCGCGCAAGAGCGACGGCATGGATGAATTGGTTGTGATTGCGGATAGTTCCGGGAGTATGTTCTCCAAGGAGGTGTTCGAACGAATAGCTGTTGCTATCAATTATGTGGTGACTGTTATAAAGCCACTGACAACCCGCGTAGTTTGGGCAGATAATCGTGAGTGCTCCAACGTGGACGTGTTCGAACCCGGTGATCTGGTTGTCTTGCATCCGAAGGGCGGCGGAGGAACGGACATGACTAAACCTCTGAAGTTCGTCGAACAGTATCAGCCGGAAGTGTGTCTGCTTTTTACTGATGCAGCAACACCATGGCCGCAGCAAGCTACACCATTCCCGTTGATCATAGGATGCACGACTGACTTGCCTTGTCCTGATTGGGCCGCTGTAGTCAGGATCGAGGTAGGACAATAAAGGTGTTACATCGTGTAACACCACTTACTGAGAAGGAAATTGAACATGTACGTTATCGTAGGATTTGCGGTGCTCTGTGTGTTTAGTCTAGTCAAGTCGGACAACATGGTCATGGCTACGATACTGTGGACCATTACTGTGAGCTTTGTGCTTAGCTGTGGCTTCAATAGACTTGGGTTATCTATGATATTTCCAATCGCTGCGCCATTATTTCTACTGAGCTGGTACTATAAGAAGGAGGGGTGAGCGATGCACGATCATCTGCCGCAGAGGGCATTCGAGGTTGCCTTGGGGCATGGGAAGAAGCTGACGCTCACAGGGTATCGGTCGATGAAATCGTTTGCCGTCCTGACCTTCGCTGTCGGTGACATCGCCTCGGTAAATTTGACCGAAATCCGGTCAGCCCATCTCCGTCGAATTGCCGACGTGATGGTGAGTACGGCTGACTTCATCGAAGCGGAGGACTGACACATGGTCAACCGCCCCTCCCTACTAGTGGTGACTTTTAACACTAACTGAAACCCATACTGAATCAAGGAGTGAATACAATGTCGTTAGCAACTAAGTGCATGATCATCAACGTCTCCATGTCCCGCTGGAGCGGGTGCAAGGTAGACTCCAAGGCAAGCAAGCAGCACGCCAAAGATATCAACGCCGCGGACGATGCGGTGATACTCTCCAAGCGGCTCATGCCGAAGGAGGCATTCGCCGATATCACCACGGCGTGGAATGCGGTGCGCGCGTATCGTGACAAGCACAGCGCGCCATGGTCCGACAAGGGCCCGCGTATCATGACGCGCAACATCTTCGATCTGTTTATGTCCGGGTATGGTGAACTCGAGCGGCAGTACAACGCTGTGGTCGAGGAATTCGTCACGGTCAAGTACCCGCCGGTACGGGATAAAGCTGCGTTCCGCATGGGCGATCTGTTCGACGAGCGGGATTACCCTACGCCCGACAAGCTCCGGGAAAAGTTTGGGGTTCATCTCGATATCGACGGCATCACCGAGCCGGACGATTTTCGTGTGGCTCTGCCGGAGCAGGAACTTGCCAAGGTCAGAGCCGATATGGAGGAGAGCATCCAGCGTCGGCTTGGCGTCGCCATGCAGGACGTGTGGCTGCGCATCGTCAAGCTGCTGGAACACTACATCGAGAAGATGGACGACAAGGATGCGATCTTCCGTGACAGCACTGTGACTAACCTCGTGGAGTTGATGAACATCCTGCCGGGCTTGAATATTGTTGGTGATCCCAAGCTGCGGGACATCCGCAAGCGGATCATGGACACGATCGGCAGCTACCAGCCTGACGATCTGCGCAAGGGTGCGGACCTGCGCGCAGCGGCTGCGAAGGAGGCCAGGGCGATTCGCGAAAGTATCAACTCTCATGAGTTAAGTAACTGACCACACACTGCACCCCACCTTCAACCGAAGGTCGGGGGCGACATAAGGAGTTATCATGTCAATGAAAGAGAAGCTGCTCTCGTCGCCTCAGTCTTCGCTCACTGGTAGCCCGTCGTTTACGTCCAACGATCGGGCGAACCTGTTGGAAGTGGTCCAACGTGCGCGTCGCATCGAGACCCGGTTGACGCGCCTGCTGGAGACTGAGGGCATTAGCACTGGCATCCAGCGACCGTGGTGGATGGAGGATCGTGGAGTTGTAATGCTCCCGTCGCCGATGACTACCATCGATGCGGTCTTGAAAACCATCCCCGAGGGTTGGTCGAAGCCGGTGCAGATCGTGCTCAAGGACGATCAGCAGTTCGCAGTCTTGTGCCGCATTCTGTTGACGTAACTAAACCTCCGCCAGCGGCGGGGGTACCTACCACTGACTTAACCCACGGAGTGACTGACCATGGCTTTCTATGTTCGCTGTAATTTCGACCACATCGACTCCTACGCCCTAGCCGTCAGAGCTTGGAAGAAGGGCGTGGTCCTTCGCAAAAATCCTGAAGGCCCGCGCGGGCTGGTCAACAAGCGCAAGCGGATGACCGTCGAGATGACGGCAGCTGAGGATGTTATCCTGCGGCTGTTCGAGCATCCTGTCGTGACTTGGCATAGGGATGGTTCGGTTACCATCAGCGGGTTCAACTCGATATCGACGACCGTATTCACTACGCACTGCACGCCCGACGAAATGTCTGCGCATCTCCGTGGTGGACGGTTCGCCATCTACATCAAAAACAAGGGCAGCGGCTGGCGTATCTACCAAGTGGGTAACACGATTACGTTCCGAGAGCGTGACGGTACATGGGAGGCAGACGAGATCACCACGCCGTGGAAGATACGGACTATCAACCGCGAACGTGCCAAGCAAGCACGCGAAGAGAGTGGGTACAACGATTTCCGGGCGTGGCTCATCATCTATGTGCAGCTGGCTGAGGCCCCACGCAATCGGAACCACATCAGAGATAAGCTTGCGCTACTGAGTGATCGCAGCAAGTGGCGCGAACTGGCTAGGTGTTATCCGGAAGCCTGGAGGGATGTCGAGTACGCATTGGAGAGCTTGCGCGAGACGATCTACAACCAACGCGGCTGCCTCGATGACAAGTCCGTACCATTCCTGGGCTGACGGAGTGACTCAATACCGTCGAAGGAGTGACTTACCATGAAGATCGCCGCATTTGATGTCGAAAGTTCGGGTGAGCTACCGGAATTTTCTTTACAACCGTGGAGGGTAAAGCAAGGCAAGGCGTGGCTCACGTCGCTCGCTCGGGTCTGGCGCGAGAACAACAAGACCCGGCATGCCGGCGGCCTGCTCCAGGGCCAAGGTGTTACATCATGTAACACCTTGATCCGTGAGATGTTGACCTGGGCGCTCGACACCGAGCACGTCCTGGTGGGCTGGAACGTGGTGTTCGATATCACGTGGCTCTACGCTTATGCGGAGACCGACTCCAGGATATTCAAGTTGCTCGACCGGACCCGGTTCCTCGACGCGATGCTGCTGTGGCGGCACGCGGACATCGAGCCGGAGTATGACTACAAGCAGCAGCGTAGTTATAGCTTGAAAGCTGCGGTGCCGTTGTTCTTCCCGATCCATGCCGGCTACGAGGCCGACGTCGATTACCACGGCACCGACCCGGCGAAGCTCCAGGAGCTGCACGAATACAACGTCAAGGATTGCTATTTCACCCTGCGGCTGGCCAAGCGGTTCTGGGAGCAACTGACCCACGCCCAGCAGACCGTGGCGATCATCGAAGCCGCTTGCTTCAAGATGGTCGCTCGCGCCAACCTGGAGGGACTGATCGTAGATACGCCCGAGGCCGGCAACCTCTCTGCTGTCCTCAAGCGAACGGCTGCGGACAAACTCGCCAAGCTAGCGTCGCACGGCATCACCCAGAAGATCGTGCGCTCGCCAAAGCAACTGGGCAGGATTCTCTATGACGAGTGGAACCTGCCCGTGCTGGCGCAGACATCCACCGGCGCTCGTTCGACTGACAAGGCGGTGCTGCACAAGCTGGCGTTGAGGGATGCCCGTGTCAGGAACATCAAGATCTATCGTGAGTCGCTGAACAACAACACCAAGTTCGCCGTGGCTCCGCTCGCGAGTGTCGCCTACAACCGGGATAGCCGCGCGCACCCACAGGCCAGGGTGTTCGGGACTTACACCGGCCGCCTGACCTTCAGTTCCAAGCAGGGCAGAGGCAAGGGCGAGCGGCAAATAGGTTTCGCTCTGCATCAGATGAAGCGTGACCCGGCCTTCCGCCGGATCATCGTGCCGCCGCCAGGGTTCACGCTGATGGAGTTCGATGCCGCCGGCCAGGAGTATCGCTGGATGGCGATCGCATCCGGTGACAAGACCATGCTGAGACTCTGTCAACCGGGTCAAGACCCGCATTCCTTCATGGGTTCGCGGATCAACCCGCAGTACACCTACGCGGAGGTTATGAAGAACGCCAAGACGCCCGACTCGACGGAGGCGAACCTGCGCCAGTGCGGGAAGGTGTTGACACTGTCCAGCCAATATCGTGTGGGCCATAAGAAGCTGCAGCAGATCGCCGAGGTCGACTATGGCATTTCGATGTCTCTCGAAGAGGCGTACCGCATTCAGCAAATCTATCTCAACACTTACCCGGGCGTTCGGAGATACTGGGGCGAGCAAATCCAGTCGGCGCAAGCCCGGGGGTATGTGGAGACGATCGCGGGCCGACGCGTTCGTCTCGTCGGTCAGTGGGGTACCGACCGCAACTGGCAGCTTGAAGGCACGGCGATCAACTACCGCATCCAGGGAACTGGGGCGGATCAAAAGTATCTCGCGCTCCGCTGCGTGCGTAAGTACATCAACAAGATTGGCGCGCGGTTCGCGTTTGATCTTCATGATGGATTGTATTTTTACATCCCTCATGCGCGAGTGGAGGAGGCCGCGTACGAGATCAAAGATATCTTAGACAATCTCCCTTACGAGGCGGTTTGGAACTTCAAGCCGCCAATTCCACTACCATGGGATTGTAAGACAGGACCAAGCTGGGGTGACCTCCTCCCCTTCCAATTTACTTAACAAGGAACTGACGTTATGGCGACCAACGATCGAGTACACGGAAGAGAATACGAACGACGTTATCGACGGAAGAATGGGGGTACACCTCGCTATAAATACAGGGTGCAAGTTAAGACTGGACGAAGGATGGTGACTCTACCAGACGGTCGCCGAACATGGAGTGACTGACACATGGGTAAACGCTCAGACTTTGCTCGCCTCGCCCGCGACTCTTATGCGACGCCGCCGCAGGCTATCCCGCCGTTGCTGCCCTACCTCAACGGCGTGCGCACCTTTGCCGAACCGTGCGCCGGCAAGGGTGATCTGATCCGTCATCTGGAATCACATGGTCTGTCTTGTGTTGCTCATGGTGACATTGCCGAAGGTCGTGACGCATTACGCTGGACGATTTCCGATTGCCAGCGTGCTCACATCCTCATCACCAACCCGCCGTACAGCGACGGCACTGGGCGCAACACGCTGCTGGCTAGGGCTCTACTCCGGCATTTCCTTACCCTGAAGCGGCCGGTGTGGCTGCTGTGTCCGCACGATTGGAGCGCCAACTGTTGGTTCGCCGAGTACGTACCGCGGTGCACCGACATCGTGCCGGTCGGTCGGCTGGTGTGGATACCGGGAACACAGATGAATGGGAAAGACAACGTCTCGTGGTACCGGTTTAGCCAGAGCATCAGCGGCAACGGTCCGGTTCTACACGCACGGGAGAGATTCTAATGACTAATTATCTACTGAACACCAGGACCAACCGTAAGTTCGAGATCATCGGGCTCGACCGCGAGAAGAACATGCTGACGCTCAAGGGTGAGACTGGAGGTCAATTTGAAGAGCCGTATGATAAAATTAGGTTGAAAGAACTCGGCTATATCTATGTACGAAATGAGGAACAAAATGCCTAAGCAGCCGGTGTTACATCGTGCAACACCACCGGCGCGGCCGCAGCTCAGGCCCAGAGGGAATGGGCAGATGCAGCCAGCACCGCTCGATCCGAAGATCGTCAAGATGGTTGAGTTCCTCGACCGGGCGATCCGTTCGCAGAACGTGACCGTCGGCGTGGTGATCGCCGCGGTCGGCGTCCTGCTGGGACGTAAGGGCATGAGCCGCGACAACCTCGAACGTCTGATCCACGACATCAACACAGCGATCCGCGTCGGCTTCTACCTCGACCAACTAAACCGCAACAAGGACAAATGAAATGACTAAAGAAGACAGAGAACCTGGGCTCATTCAGGGGATGGAGCTTAAGATGGGATTCAAACATGTCATGATCGATTTGGAAACTTGGGGCACACACCCGTTCTCGATGATCATCTCGATCGGCGCGTGCGTGTTCGATCCGTATGCCTCCATGCCTGAGGAGATCATCGGAGACCAGTTCGAAGTCGCGATCGATCCGACGAGCTACCAAGCTCGCATCGATCCCGCGACCATCATGTGGTGGATCGATCCCGAGCGCGAGCCGGCCAGGGCGGCGTGGTTGAAGATGCCTAAGCTGCCGCTGGCCGCGGCGCTCGATGGCTTTACCGATTGGCTAAACACGCATGGTGAAGATGTGCGCGTGTGGGGCAACGGCAGCGACTTTGACAATGCGCTGCTGCGTCAAGCCTACGAGATGATGAAGCGCGACGTACCCTGGAGCTTCCGGCATAACCGATGCTTCCGCACACTGCGCAGTATGGTCACCGATGAGAACCTACAGTATCTCGGCACGCAGCATACGGCGCTCGCTGACGCTGCAAGCCAAGCGATCCGTGCTAATCAGATCGTGAGAAAATTAGGAACTAAATTAACATGATAAAGAACAAACCTGCCGCTGACGTGGTTCCGATGACAGCCAAGCGCGAGCAGCCGATCCTCGCCGACTGGTTCATCATCGCCAACCCGAACAAAATAATACGGCCCGACGTGCCGCGGATCGTGCCGATGCTCCGCACCCTGCAAGCCAGGGTGCGGGCCTCGGAGAAAATCATCTTCGACATCGCTGCCTCAATCCGGGTCGGTGAGGTCCTGCGCGATATACCGGACCTGATCGTCGAGCAGATGCAGTTTGCCCGCGCACCGTTCGAGCGCTGCTGGATCGAATACGATGCCGAGGCGGTCTGGCGCACCGTGACCAATCAGCCGGCAGCGACCGCCGATCTGAGCCGCGATAAGGAGGTCGGGCTGCTGGTCGACCACGGCAGCGTCAACGTCTTCATGCGGTCCTTCAACGGCACCATCGGGATGCTGCCGCTGGTCTACCATCTCCACACCGAATGGCCGCTCGCCGACCAGCTGCGCTTCGCCGAGAAGCTCGGCGTCTCGCGTACTGGAATCGACCGCTGGATGTGGGGTTCGGTCTCCGAGCAGCTGCGTCAGCGCAACCCCGGCTACCTGCGGGCCCTGCGCGACACGTCGATGGTCGAACTGCTGGGCAGCCATTTCGGCCCTAATGTCTACCACGGGGCCGCCGGCGATTTCCGCAACGTCGTCGGGTTCCTGCTGATGCTCAACCAGCCGCGCGTGACCCAATACCTCCGGGTGCCCAGCACCCGCGGCTGGGTCGGCAACAAGCCGCGCCCCTTCCTGGAGCACAACACCGTGACGATGGCGCTCGACGCCAAGTCCCAGCTGGTCCGGCTGGCGGCCGGCGAGGGAGTCGGCGACCTGCGGCGGCGTCATCGGGTGCGCGGTCACTACTGCCATGACGAGACCGCCCGCACCTATATGCGGATCGCGGGCTGCGTCCACGACTGGACACCGACCGAGGCCGATTGGACCCCGGCACTGACTATGCCGGTGGAGGAGCGCGAGCATTGGGTCTGCCGAGCCTGCGACGGCAAGCGCTGGTGGCGCGTCCAGCATGAGCGCGGTGACGCCAGTAAGGGCTTCGTCGATCACTCGGCTTATCTCGTGCGAGCTGTGGAGCAAGCTAGGAGGTCCTGATGCGCCCACTACCATGGTCTCCAAGTGCACTCGAAACTTTCAAGAATTGCCCCTCGCAGTATGAGCACCGCTACGTGCTCAAGGACCTGCCGCCTGAGGAGCGGTCGGACGAGCAGGTCTACGGCGAGTATGTGCATGAGGCATTCGCGAATCGTCTGCGGCCGATACGCCAGCCGCTGCCACCGGACTTGAAGGCGCACGAGCCTTTCATGCAGGAGCTGGCTGCGCAGGAAGGCTGGGCATTTGTCGAGCACAAGGCGGCGCTGGCGAAGACCGCGGAGAGCTGCGAGTGGAGTGACAAGGATGTGTGGTGCCGCATGATCATCGACTACTTGCGCGTCGATGCGCGGGAGCGGCACGCGACGATCGTGGATCATAAGACCGGGAAGCCACACCAGAAATTCAACCAGCTGGTCATCTATGCGCTGTGGACATTCCAGGAGTTTAGCTACGTCGATGAAATCGAGGTGATGTTCTACTGGACTAAGAACCGCACGACGACGCGCAAGACCTGGAAGCGTGAGCAAGCTAACCAACTATGGAAGGAGCTGGCCGGCGATCTCCGGCAATACCGAGATGCGTTTCGTACGGGCATCTGGCAGGTGCGCCCATCAGGTCTATGTGGTGGTTGGTGTCCTGTAGTTGGCTGTAAATATTGGCGACCAAAACGATAATCCAGCTTATCGCCAGGGGTAGTTTTCACCTGAGTATTATTCATGGACGCAATCGCGTGATGACCTACGAACAGGTACTAAGGAAATCCAGACGATGAGAAGGCCAAAGGGTAACGAGGCGACTGAATGGTGGATCAAGAAGGAGGTCAAGAAGATTCTCGAAGCCGCCAAGTGGGACTCCTGGATGCCGGCCGCCAGTGTCTACGGCACCAACGGCATCAGTGATTTTCTATGCATAAAGAAGCCGAGGTTGCTCGTGGCGATCGAGACCAAGTATGACGACGTGGTGACGGCGCAGCAGTTCAAGTTTCTCACTGCCATTCACAACGCTGGGCACTACGCGCTCGTGGTGGACGAGACCAACATTGGTGGGCTGCACAAGCTGCTCACTAGCATAGAGGATGATAGCGTGGACCTGATTCCGATGATGCAGCCGTTCTTAAAGTGGATGAATCAGAACCCAATCATCGACGTGAAAATCGCCAAATCCTAGCGAAAAATCTTGACTTTTTGCTAGTTATTTGGTATACTTATAGACACTAAAAGAAGAGTTACTTACCATGATCATTCACCAACCAACTAAGAGCATCGTGCTTAAGCTACGCGACCCTGCACGAGTGCTCGCTGCCTTCCCGGGATTAAGCCGGCCGATCAACGCGGCCGAGGGCAACGTCCAGATCAAGCACACGCTGGAGACCACCATCGTGCTCAACGCGATGGGGTTACATCATGTAACATCGCCGATCCTTTATCAGTATGGCTGGCCGGGCAAATACAAACCGTTCGACCATCAACGACCGATGGCGGACTTTCATGTTCGCAACGCCAAGAACCTGAATTTGTCGGAGATGGGAGTTGGCAAGAGCTTCGCCGCGCTGTGGGCCGCGGACTACCTCATGTCGATCGGCGAGGTGCACAAGGCGCTGATCCTCGCGCCGCTGAGCATAATTGAAACTATCTGGCAGCAAGATATTTTCGATGTTCTGATGCACCGCTCGTGCGTGGTCACTCACGGTGACCGCGAGTTCCGCACCAATGCGTTAGGGATGGATGTCGATTTCTATATCGCGAACCACGACATGATCGCGCACAAGGAAGTTGCCACGATCGTCCGTAGGCGTGGGGATATCGACCTGATCATTCTCGACGAGGCGAGCTTCTTTCGCAACCATCGGAACATCAGCTACAAGTTTCTGGCATGGGCAATGGAGAAAAAGAAACGGATCTGGTTCCTGACGGGTACGCCGTGTCCCAACGCGCCGACCGATGCGTGGGCGCTGGCGCGGATCATCTGCCCGCAGCGGGTGCCGCAGTGGTTCGGGACGTTCCAACGCAAGACGATGCATCAGGTTTCGCAATACAAGTGGCGTCCGGTGAAGGGTGCCGAAGAGATCGTGTTCAATATGCTGCAGCCGGCGTGGCGTGTGAAGAAGAAGGACTGCATGACGCTGCCACCGATAACGATCACCAACCACCAGACTCAGCTCACGCCGGAGCAGGTGACGCACTTTAAGCGCATGCGGGATTTCATGATCCTGCAGCACAAGACAACGGTTATTACGGCGATCAATGCGGCCGATGCGCTGCTGAAACTGCGGCAGATATGCTGCGGCTCGGTGAAGAACGGGGATGATACCTACGAGACCATTGACCATTCGACCCGGCTCAAGGAGTTACTCGCTGTGATCAGTCAAGCCGCGGCCAAGGTGATCGTGGTAGTCCCGTTCAAGGGGATCATCCGCGCGCTGGAGCCGGAGGTAGCGAAGCACTACAGCGTTGCAATTCTCAACGGGGATGTCAGCCTCAAGGAGCGTAATCGAATCATTTGGAATTTCAAGAACGGTCAGGACCCGCACGTGCTGCTGTGCCACCCCAAGGTCATGGCACACGGGCTCAACCTGACGGAAGCCGACACCACCGTGTTCTATGCACCGATCTACTCGCACGACGATTACGCCCAGGTCGTCGAGCGTTTCAATCGAGCAGGGCAAACCCGCAAGATGACAGTGGTCCGCCTCGCGGCCCATTCATTCGAGTGGGACATATATTCGCTGCTTGATAATCGTGGGCTTAACCAGGAGAACATTCTCCGACTCTACGAAAGGCTTATCCAGTGACTGACCACATACTGACTGACAAACTCCAACTGAAAGTGAAGCCAATGACTGAGCAAGATAAGAAGCTCGACAAGGTGGCAGCTACGTATGTAAAAATACGGGATACGAGAGCTGAGTTGCGCCGAGCCTACGAAGCCGAAGATCAGAAGTTGAAGGACCAGCTCGAAACCATTAACGGGTTCTTGCTGGCGACGCTGCAGGAACTGGGCGTCGAGAGCGCGCGCACCACACACGGCACGATCTATCGGTCGATCGATGTCAAGCCGAGCTGCGGCGACTGGGATGCATTCGGCACCTGGATCATCGAGAACGAGGCGGTCGATGCGCTCGAAAGGCGCGTCAAGAAATCGTTCATCACCGAATACATGGAAACAAACAATGACGAGTTACCTCCAGGTATCTCGGTGACGCGAGAGTTCACCGTCACCGTTCGACGTAAATAGTGTTACATCATGTAACACCGTTAAGCTCCTGGACCCGTTCCAGCCAGGAGCTTACTCTCACTCCGGAACAGAGCAACTGAACGAGGTTCTTTAACATGGCTACGAATCCGAATAGCCCTCTGGCTATCTTCGATCCGATCGCGGTGCCCGCCCACGTTAAGGCGGCGCAGGCGAGCGGCACTACCAACATCGTCACACGGACGCAGGTGAACGCACTGACGTTCCCCGGCAAGGTGTGGACGGTGGTGCTCGACGGCACCAAGAAGCCGCTGGTGCGCACCAACAGCGATGGCGAGGAGGAGCTGATCCAGACGGTTGACGTTGTGATCATCGCTTACAACGAGAACCGTGGGCGCGCCTATTACGGCGGGCGCACCTACGACCAGAACGCCGAAGCGGCACCGGTCTGCTGGAGCAACGATGGTGTCACCAGCAGCCCCGCCTCGACCGAGCGGCAGTCGGAAAAGTGCAACGTCTGCCCGCAGGCGATCAAGGGCTCGCGGCAGACCGACCAGGGCAAGGCGGCCACGGCGTGCAGCGTACATCGCAACCTGGCGGTCATCCCGCGCAGCCGCGATCTCAGTCAAGCGCCGGTCCTGCGGCTGAAGATTCCGCAGACCTCCGACTTCGACGGCCTCAACAAAGAGGCCCAGGCCAAGGGCATGTTCGCCTTCACCAACTACCTGAACTTCCTCAAGTCTAAGGGTGTGCCGTTCACCTATTCGCTGACCACCAAGATC
>Ga0306925_10000026_pt1 | contig 62391 bp, 49 predicted proteins | sample flu12Cox44000176_FD_203755 | JGI IMG/M metagenome (GOLD analysis project Ga0306925, IMG submission 203755) | Lab enrichment of tropical soil microbial communities from Luquillo Experimental Forest, Puerto Rico - flux8day.12C.oxic.44.000.176 (v2)... | ecosystem: Environmental > Terrestrial >... | reverse complement strand
CATAACGACCTCGAGAATGTCGGCTTCACCAATCGCCATCACACCTTCATCGAGATGCTGGGCAACTTCAGCTTCGGCGACTACTTCAAGAAGGAGGCGATCGCTTACGCGTGGGAGTTGGTGACCTCGAAAGAATGGTTCGCCATCTCGTCCGAAAAGCTCTACGCAACCATCTTCGAGGGCCAGGGCAACATTCCGCGCGATGACGAAGCTGAGAACTACTGGTTACAAGTTGGCATGCCCCAAGCGCGCATCTTCGCCATGGGCATGAAAGACAACTTTTGGCAGATGGGTGACACCGGACCTTGCGGGCCGTGCAGCGAGATCCATTACGACATGGGGCCGGAAGCCAGCGATGCTGGGCACACCGACTGCAAGTTCCCTTGCGAGTGCGGACGCTACGTCGAAATCTGGAACTTGGTCTTCATGCAGTACAACCAGACAGCCGACGGCAAGTTCAATCCGCTGCCAAAGCCGTCAATTGATACCGGTGCAGGCCTGGAGCGCGTAACGGCAGTGCTGCAGGGGGTTATTTCAAATTACGACACCGATCTGTTTGTGCCGCTCATCAGGAAGGCCGCGGAACTGACGGGCGTTTCTGTCACCGAGGAGATGAAGCGCGAGGACGTGGAAGAGAAGCACCATCAGGCTGCTTCCTTGCGCGTCATTGCCGATCATGCGCGCGCTGCGACATTTCTTATATCCGATGGCGTTTTGCCGTCGAATGAAGGTCGCGGCTACGTGCTGCGCAAGATCATGCGGCGTGCGATAACACACGGCCGATTGCTGGGTCAGAGCAAGACTTTTCTCTACCAGATGGTGTTTGCCGTTCGCGATCTAATGCAAGATGCGTACCCCGAATTGAGAGAAACCGCAGAGCGCGTTTCACGAGCTGTCGAGAGCGAGGAAACGCGCTTTGCCCGGACCCTGGACCTCGGGTTTAAGAAATTGGAAGGCATCTTCGGAACGGCGAGCCGAATAGACTTGCTAGAGTATGATCTCTTCCCCCAAGCCAGGGACTCGGAGGTGGAAAACGCAATAAAGAACTTGCAGGATGAACTCGATGATTTGAGCAAAACTAAAGATTTGCAGACTTTACCAGAGTCAGAGCGAGAGAAACTTCTCCGCACTGCGGTTGAACTATCTGGCAAAGGGGAGCTGTTCGACGAGAAGTTCATAGGCTGGTTAAGGTCCCAATTCCGAAGACCGGTCGTCTTGGAGGGCAAGAGAGCGTTTGAGCTATATGACACCTACGGCGTCCCTCTGGACTTCATGCAGGATGCTGCGCGAGATCAGGGCATCGAATTCGATCTGGACGGCTTCAACCGTGCAATGCAGGAGCAAAAGGCTCGCGCTCGCGCCTCTTGGAAAGGCGGCTCCAAGGCCACCGCAAGCCCGGCTTATTCGTCGCTACCGCAAACTGTCTTCGAAGGCTATAGCCAGACACGCTCGGCTAACTGCGAAGTGCTGGCAATCATCAAAAACGAAAATGGAGCAGGCGTCGGCACGCAAGAGTTGAAACCTGGCGAGCGCGGCGAGATCGTGCTCGATCACACTCCGTTCTATGCCGAATCCGGCGGACAGGTTGGAGATATCGGCTGGTTCTACGCCGAAGATCACAACACAGTAGTCGCTGAAGTCGAAGGCGTGACTTACCCCGTGCAAGGGGTCCGCGCGCATCGGGTCGTTGCCACCCAGCCGATTCGCGTTGGCGACAAGGTTGATGCTGTCGTCAACGACGAGGTTCGCCTGGCCACCATGCGCAATCACACCGGCACGCACCTGATTCACGCCGCGTTGCGCGAGGTGTTGGGCAATCACGTCAAGCAGGCGGGCTCGCTGGTCGATCCCGTTCACCTGCGCTTTGACTTCTCGCACTTCGCCGCTGTCGGCGACGGAGAGCTGCAGGACATCGAAGAGCTCGCCAACCGCGAAGTACTGAAGAATGATCGAGTCGAGGTCATCAACGACGTGCCCATTGATGTTGCGATCAACGAGTACAAAGCGATGGCGCTGTTCGGCGAAAAGTACGGCGATCGCGTGCGCGTGATTCGCATCGGCAATTTCTCGACCGAGCTTTGCGGCGGAACGCACACCGCAGCGACGGGTGAGATTGGCCTGATCAAAATTTTGAAAGAAGGCAGCGTGTCGAGCGGTGTGCGCCGCCTCGAAGCCATCACCGGCGAAGGCTCGCTGCGCCATTTCCGCCAAGATCACCAGCTCGAGAACGTCGTCGCGACTCTGGTTCGCGGCGCAGACGACCAGTCGCCCGCCGACGCGCTGAAGCAGGAACTGCTGCGGCGCGAAGAAGAACTGAAAAAACTTCGCAAAGAACTCGACCAGGTGCGTATGAAATCGGCTTCGTCGTCGGTTTCTTCAGCGGTTGAAAACGTGCGCGAAGTGAAAGGCGTGAAAGTCCTGGCCACACGTGCTGACAACCTCGACCGCCCCCAGCTGCGCACACTCATCGACAACCTTCGTAACAAGATTGGCTCCGGAGTGGTCGTCCTTGGCTCCGTCTGCGACGGCAAGGTCGCGCTCATCGTCGGCGTCACCAAAGACCTGACCTCGCGTGTGCAGGCCGGAAAAATCATCGCCGAGGTCGCTAAGAAAGTTGGAGGCTCCGGCGGCGGCCGTCCCGACATGGCAGAAGCCGGCGGCAAAGACCCCAGCGCACTCGACTCTGCCCTGGCCGAGAGCTATACCGTGGTCGAGAAACTCATCGCGTAGCTCCTTCGGGCATAAAACCTGCTTCCAGTGGATACTTAGTCTGAGTCTTCGCTTGAATTTGTTGACTATTTTGGAAACTTTTCCCCGTTCTTGGTGCGTCTGGGTCTCTCTAGGGGATTTTTCTATGGCGCATCGAAGTACTTGGCAAAGATCGACGCGGTGTCAGGAATCTCCTCAATCCGCCAGATGCGCTTGTCGGGCACGCGTACCATGCGTATGCGTATCTCATCCAAATCAAAAGGATTGGGCTGCGGCAGCCCGCCGATGATAACCTCGGCCGTATCGCCGCGCACTTCCGAACGCAGCACATGCAGTTGCGAGAAGTTGTGTATGTCGAGCTGCTGAAATCCCGATGTGCCGGTGAGTATTCCATTGCCACTCAGAAACATACGGAGAGCATTGCGCGTGCCAATGAGCGTCCAGTCGTGAAACTTAGGCGCGATCTTGTGTAGCCACTCGATGCGAGTTTGGGTGAAGGGCAGCGGATCTTCTTGAAACTTCTTTGTATATTTCGCCACAAGCACATCAGTGAGTGAGCGGCTGATGGCTTCGGCGATGCGCTCCTCGTCGACGTATTGGCTCGCCTTGCCGTAATTTTTCTCTCGGACAGCTTTTGCCAATTGCGAGAGCGAATATTCCGGAGTGCTGGTGTAGCGGTACCACCAGATTCCTCCTACAATGCTAAGAATCAATGAAATGAGTAGGATGACAGCGATGCGTTCGCGCCACGGATTTCTTTCGAATTGCCAGCCGGCCTGGGAATCCACGAGCACAGAATACGATGGCACCAGTCGTGCCAGAAATGTCGTTTTGGCAGCAAGAATCGGAATTTAGCCGCCCGGCGATCGGGTGTAAGGTTTCAGTGTCGGACAGCAAAACTGGATGGGAAAACTGTGCATCCTGCTGACGAATTAACCGTCTAAGGTGGTATAGGTGGTTACATGGCGACCATAGAGAGCACATATTTGCAGACCGCGCGCGAACAGTTGGAGACGCGCTTGGAACGGCTGGAAAACCTGTTGCAACAACAGCCCAACCAGCAGGTGGAGCAACTGATCACCGAGGTCGATCGGGCAATCGAGCGCATCGACACCGGGCATTTTGGTGTGTGCACGGTTTGCCACGAGAGCGTCGAGGCGGACCGGTTGATGCATGACCCGCTGGTTTCGGTTTGTCTGGGGTGTCTGTCGCCGGCGCAGCAACGGGCGCTGGAATATGACCTGGAGTTGGCGGCGCGGATTCAGAGCGGGCTGTTGCCGCAGTCGGATGTAAGAATACCGGGCTGGGCCGTGGCTTTTCACTATCAACCGGCGGGGGTGGTCGGCGGCGACTACTTTGACGTGATTGGCGATGGTCGCGGCGGCGCCTATTTCCTGGTGGCTGATGTTGCGGGGAAGGGTGTTGCGGCAGCGATGTTGTCGGCCAATTTGCGCGCTATGTTTCGCGCGCTGGTTCCGTTGGGGTTGGATGTGGAGAACCTGCTGACTCACGCTAACCGACTGTTCTCTGAATCGAAGTTGCCGATGCAATATGCCACCCTGGTCTTCGGGCACAGCAACGCGGCCGGCGAATTGAAGTTGGTGAATGCCGGGCATCTACCCATCCTGCTGTCGAGCGGCAACAAAGTTACCCGAGTGGAGAGCAATTGCTTGCCACTGGGGCTGTTTGCGGAACAGGAGTTTCCGGTAAAGAGCGTTCACCTGCAAATGGGCGACACGTTGGTGCTTTACACCGACGGCGTCACCGAAGCGCAGGATGACAACGGTAAGGAATACGGAATCGCCAAGTTGCAGGCACTGTTTGAGGAATGCATCACCAAGTGCCCTGAGGAGTTGGTGAAGTGTTTCCGTGAGCGGCTGCAAGGTTATCGCGGCGCGACAGAACGCGCTGATGACGAGACGTTGCTAGCGCTGCAGTACGTCGGACCTACGTCTTCGACGATGGTGTCGTGAGGGGAATTAAGTCAGCGAGACTAAAGAGCTCCGATCGCTTCCGGAGCTTTTTTCGTTTCCGGCCAACGAGTTCGCTGGCGAAATAATGGATGGTGCCGAAGAAGGGACTCGAACCCCCACACCCTTGCGGGTACATGGACCTGAACCATGCGCGTCTGCCAATTCCGCCACTTCGGCGCGGGAAGCTACCGAGCTGAACCACGCTCGATGTGTTGGCAACCTTGTTATTTTACAGGAGCCAGTCGCCCGTCGCCAGTGGCCCTAGCTCGCGGCAGCGTCGGCTTCGTGACTACTGTGTGTGGCGCCGGCGTGCGAACCATATTCCTTCAACTTGTTGTGAAGGGTCTTCAAGCTGATGCCCAGGATTTCCGCCGCCTTGGTCTTGTTATTGTGAGTCGCTTCAAGCGTCTTCAGGATGAGCAAGCGCTCGGCCTCGTCCACCGTCGTGCCGACTCCGAGATGGATTAAGTTTGCCTCCTGCACAGGCACGCGGGCCACGAACTTGCCGAAACCGGGAGGCAAGTGCTTGGGCTCGACGGTCGAACCGTTGCACATGATGATTGCGCGTTCCAAAGTGTTGCGGAGCTCGCGCACATTGCCGGGCCATCCGTGAGTCTGGAAAGCTGTCATCACGGCTTCGCTTACGCCAATGACAGCGCGTTCGTGCTTTTCGTTCATGTCAGCCAACAGCGCGTGGACAAGATCGGGCAGATCCTCCATGTGGTCGCGAAGAGGCGGCATGTGAATGTTGAAGACGTTGAGGCGATAGAAGAGGTCATTACGCAGCTGGCCACGCGCCACGGCTTCTTCGGGAGTCTTATTAGTAGCAGCGAGAACGCGCACATCCACGGCGGTTTCGGCCTTGGCGCCGAGCCGGCGCAGCTTGCGGTCTTCGAGAACGCGCAACAGCTTGGCTTGCGTCGCGATGGGCATCTCGCCAATTTCATCTAACAGCAAGGTGCCGCCCTCGGCAAGCTCGAAACATCCGGTACGCCGTTCGAGCGCTCCAGTGAAGGCGCCTTTTTCGTGGCCGAAGATTTCGCTTTCGATGAGGGTCTCCGGAATGGCGGCGCAGTTGATGGCGACGAACGGACGCGCCTTGCGGCTGCTTAAGGAGTGTATGGTGCGAGCAACGAGTTCTTTACCTGTGCCGCTTTCACCAGTGATCAACACCGAAGCGGTGCTGGGTGAGACCATCTCAATGAGGCGGAAGATCTCCTGCATGGCTTTAGACGAGCCAACCAGCGAGCCAAGCACACCGACATCGCGAAGACGGCGGCGGTTCGCCTCCAGTTCGCGTTCGGTGCCGCGCAAGCGCGACGCATTCTGCAGGATGTTTCGCAGTCGAGTGGGATTGACAGGTTTTTCGATGAAGTCGAAGGCGCCGCCCTTCATGGCGCTGACCGCGGCATCGACGCTGCCGAGTGCGGTGAGCAAGATGACGGCGACCTGTTGGGGAGCTTCGGCGATCTGCTCCAGCAACTGCATGCCATCCATACGGGGCATTTTGAGATCGGTCAGCACGATGGCAGGGCCCCAGGACTCGAACTTGGTCCAGCCGTCAACGCCGTCGACAGCGGTCTCGGTTTGATAGCCCCAGGCGCGAATGAGCTCTGCGAGACCAGTACGCTCATTCTCCTCGTCTTCGACGATCAGCACTCGTTCTTGATTCATGAAATAACGCTGCCTTTCCGAGTCAGGGCCGCTTTCGCAATGTCATATGCGCCGCAGCGCGCTTTGTAAAGAACCGACTGGTCACGATGGGAAGTGAGCCTTAAACTCCGGATGGGGATTCGCGACTCGGTGGCTTGCTCTAAGGTAACACCTTGCCGCTTTGCAGGCCCAACTACAAGTGTGAGAAGGACGGAAAGGGTTGATCGTAAGGCTGAAATCCCTCCCGTGCCATGATAGACAAAGGGCTGAATTTTCGAGGATTTGTACTTAACGACACCTAAGGGTTTGATGTAGGATAAAAACACCTGCAACTCGGCCCTACGTCGGGGCGACAGTCGAGCGGCCCAGCCGCAAGATACGAAGGCGAGATGCAATGACCGTAAGCAACGATTTTGACTGTCCGGTTACAAAAGCAGTAAACATTAGGAAACAAGGGCTTTGTGTATCCTGAGGTGTGCTGTACAATCGGGGCGGCCATTTTGCAGGCGTTGTTTTAGGTACCTGAAAAGTTCAATCGTGTAGAGACCACCAAAAAAGCTTACGGTACTGCTGAAGTTCCGGAGGAATAAGAATGGCGTTTTGTGATGGTATTCCGAAACGGCTGTTGGCGACATCGATCGCAATTGCGATAGCGGTTTGCATGATGGGGGCGCTGGCCGCGGCGCAACAAACCCTGCAGCCGCGGGCCGAGGTTTTTGGCGGCTACTCCTGGCTGAATCCGAACGGTTATGTAGATTGGGGCAAGGTTCCCTCCATTGTGGATGGTTGGAACGGATCCGGTACCTTTTATCTGCCGAATATGAGGAACCTGGGCTTCATCGTAGACGGCAGCGGTCACTACAACAGCACCCGGGCCAATGTGGGCCTAGGGACAGCAGGCCTGCAGTATAAGTTTCGCAACGACCAGTTCTCACCGTTCGTTCATGTACTGGTCGGCGCTGCCCACATCAGCCCCGCTGGCATTCCTTCTCAGTGGCGGGCGACCGTTGGTGGTGGCGGCGGCTTCGACTTGCAGGTCTCTCACCTGCTTGCGATTCGTGTAGTGCAGGCGGATTACTTCTATACGACCTACAATCCCCAGGTTTTTACCGCGCACTCTTCGACCTGGAACATGGTCCGACTGTCGGCCGGCCTGGTGTTCAATTTGGGCAACTACTACACAGCGCCGCTGTCGGCAGCCTGCTCGGCAAATCCGACGACGCCGGTCTTTGCCGGTGAGCCGGTAACGGTTACGGCTACCGGGACCAACTTCAACCCAAAGCATCCCACGACCTACGCTTGGACGACGACCGGCGGCAAGCTGGCGACTCCGAGCGCAGCGACTTCGCAGATCGATACGACTGGACTGGCGCCTGGCAACTACACCGCCAATGCGAACATTACCGATCCCAAGGAAAAGAAGAACAACTCCGCAAGCTGCTCGACGAGCTTCACAATCAAACCCTTTACGCCGCCGCAGGTGAGCTGCTCGGCGAATCCGACGACCGTGAAATCGGGTGAGACTTCAACCATCACGGCAAGCGCCAGCAGCCCGGATGGTGCGCAGATCACCAACTACGCTTACAGTGCTTCTTCCGGAACGATTAGCGGAACCGGCACGACGGCAACACTGAACACGGCTGGCTTGCCTGGTTCGACTGTGACGGTGACCGTCACTGCGACCGACTCGCATGGCCTGTCGAGTTCTGGCACCTGCTCGGTTGGCGTGGTTGAAGAGATCAAGTGCGTCAACATCGAGGATTGGGGCGAGTGTACCTTCGAGAAGAACCCGAAGAAGCCGTGGCGTGTTGACAACGATTGCAAGGACACCCTCGACAAGATGGCTCTGCGTCTGCAGCAGAACCCGAACGGCAAGCTGCAGGTGGTGGGCTACACCGACGAGCAGGAGAGCATCAACGTACAGCAGATGGGTGCTCAGCGCGCGGTCAACGTTAAGTACTACATGGTTGAGGACGAGCTCGGTCCGAAGTCCGATGGTTCGCGCATCGTACCTCGCCAGGGCGGAAGCAAGGGCAAGGCGACTCACTTCTACTTCCTGCCTGAAGGCAACCTGTGCCAGGGCCAGATCGTGGAAGGAACGTCGGTTGACGAGAGCGCAGTGAAGGGCCAGAGCCGCAAGGCTAATGTCCCAGCTCCGAAAAAGAAGAAGGCTGCGAAGCCTGCTGCGCCCCCAGCGCAACAGTAAGTCAACCAGCCTGAAATGAAACAACCTGCCGGTGAGAGGAAATCCTCTCACCGGCTTTTTCCTTTGCGCTGTCAGCCGCCGGCTCTCAGCGGTCAGCTACGACCCCGGCAGCGGCTCAAACCCAAAGGGTCTTTCGAAAGAGCGTGCAGACGGCGGGCGCGGGAGTTAAACTAGAAAGAAACGTTTGCGGCAAGTCCTTTCTGAAAAGTTCGCGTTGCTGCCGAGAGTAGCCGACTCTCATTGGCTCGCCGGGGTGGAATTTGCTTTGTTATTGTCGTCCTTGAAGCTAAGCCCATATGATTTTTACCGCACTCGGCTTACGATTTTCTCGACTGGAGATGTACGCGTGGTAACTCGACGACTTCTTTCCGCGTGCGCCGCGGTGGCGGCGTGCGCGATGCTTCTGCTTTCAGCGGCGTCTGCCGCAGCTCCGACCTCCGATTGGACTCTCATCGGTCCTGACGGAGGTAATGTTCGCAGTCTGGCCTATGATCCAAGCGATCCCAACCGCATCATTCTGGGAACGAGTGCGGGTCAATTATTCCTGTCGCAGGATGCCGGTAAGTCATGGGCGCCGCTTGGGCACCTGGGCTTAGGCGACGATCTGGTCATCGATCACGTGACGTTCGATCCAACGAACACCAAGACGATCTATGCCGCAGGCTGGGGACTGTATCACGACGACGAAGGCGATGTGTTCCGCTCCGACGACGGCGGAACGACCTGGAAGCAATTGGAGGGAGCGCACGGCAAATCGATTCGCGCGCTGGCCATGGCGCCCAGCGACCACAATGTCCTGGTGATTGGTGCGCTGGATGGAGTGTACCGCTCCATGGATGCGGGCGCGACCTGGCAGCGCATGACGCCGGAGAACCCGGAGGTCACGGCCAACTACTCTATCATGAAGAACTTCGTTTCGGTGGCCATCGACCCGCAGAATCCGAATGTCGTGTATGCAGGGACTCGTCACCTGGCGTGGAAGACGTCTGACGGTGGGCAGACCTGGCAGAGTATTCACGATGGCATGCTGGACGATTCCGACGTGTTCAGCATCATCGTCGATCCGAAAAATCCGCAGCGGGTTTATGCCAGCGCCTGTTCCGGAATCTATAAGAGCGACAACGCTGCTGAACTGTTTCATCGGGTGCAGGGGATGCCGCATTCGGCGATCCGCACGCGCGTGCTGAAACAGGACCCCGTGCGGCCGTCGATCGTCTATGCAGGGACGACGGGCGGGCTATGGAAGACCCTGGACGGAGGCGCCAAGTGGTCGCTGGTGACGTCGCCCGACGTCATCGTGAACGATGTTCTGATCGATCCCCGCAATCCTGATCGGGTGTTGCTGGCGACTGATCGCGGCGGTGTTCTGGCCAGCAGTGACGCTTTCGCCAAATACCAGGCGTCGAACCGCGGCTTCTCGCATCGCATGGTGGGCTCGGTGATTCCCGACCGCAAAGATCGCAATCGGCTTTACGTGGGCATCGTGAACGATAAGGTTCACGGAGGATTGTTCACGACTGACGACGTGGGCCGAACCTGGTTGCAGGTGAGCCGGGGATTGGGCGACCGCGACATCCTCAGCTTGCAACAGGCCGACAACGGCGTGCTTTACGCAGGCACGAATCACGGCATCTTCTATCTGACGTCATTGATTAGCGCGTGGCAGCCAGCGGTGATGATTAACGGGCCGGTGCCGGAATGGCAGAAGAAGGAGGAACCCGCTCCGGCTCCGCCGCCAAAAGCAGCACCGTCGAAGGCGAAACCAGCTGCAGCGGCGAAGAAAGGTACGGCGACAGCCCGCAAGACCGCAGCGGCTAAGAAGGAGCCGGTAGAGATTCCGATTCCCATTGCGATTGCGCCGCGCGTCCGCTCGATCCAGATCGCCGATAAGGCGTGGTACGCGGCCACGAACGAAGGTCTCTTCATCAGCGTGGATGGAGGAAAGAAGTGGTACGGAACTCCGGTGGATGGAGAAGTTGATTTTGTTGCCGCGAATGATTATCCAGACGGAACGCTGACGTTGGCGACGATCAAACGGGCGTTTCTGTCCAGGGACGGCGGGCGCTCATGGTCGGAGGTGACGATTCCGAACTATGTAACGGGGGTTTACAACTTCACGATGACGCCGGACTCGGCCCTATGGCTGGCTACACGTGAGGGAGCTGTGCAGTCGCTCGACGGCGGTAAGGTTTGGAACCACATAATCAGCGGACTTCCGTCGAAACACGTGCTGGCCATCATGTACGATCCGGAACTGCAGCGATTGCTGGCTACGGCAATGGACTCGCGCCAGGTTTACGAGAGTGTGGACAATGGAAAGACGTGGCGCAAGAGTCCGGAGTCCGATTTTTCGATTCGAACGGCGATCGGGTACCAGGAACAGCTTCTAGCCGTGTCGTGGCATAACGGATTGTTATTACAACGCCCCGCGAGTGCAGCGAGCGCTGCGGGCTCGATGGTGGAGGCGTCTGTGCCAGCCAAGAACAGTAGTCAGCAATAGATCGGGATTTAGAAGAAACGAAAAACCGGAAGGCTTTGCGCCTTCCGGTTTGCTTTGTGTGCCGAGCATGATCAGCAGCTAGGGGATGAGAGTCCCCTGCCAAGCCTGACGGAGGCAAACGGCTAGAGAAGCGCAAGGGGTGCGCCGATCCCAAGGTCGGGTCTGAAGGAAGCGCGGAACAAACTGGCGAGCCGATAAACAAAAACTGGATATGAGGCGTACCGTGCCGGGCGAGCGAGCACATGGATCGTGAGGCCCCATATCCATCAAGGGCACTGGTTGTAAATCCGGCGGTTGTGTGCGGAAGGCGGTGGAACTTACCTGGGGAGATCCGGAGCAGGTCAGGAAAACGTGACTGAGGGGGAAGCAAAATTCACCCTGACCCTGCAGGGGAGGTCAGCAGAGGGCAAAGTAGGTCAGGCAGTCGGCCAGGCTAGTGAGGCACTTCCAAGGCCGAAAGGCGGAGAAACAGATAGGCCGAGCCGGGAACGATGATCGAAGGCCCGAACCGTCCTCCGCAAGGAGGATAAAGAGAGCGACGAGTAAGCGGTGCGACTCAACGACGACCAGCGGCAGATGAACCAGCTACAGCAGTCACTGGCCTTTCTCGAAATAAGAAGGAGTGAAGCTCTGGAGAGTTCGCGGCGAGGGACCGAATCGTCAGTGGCGAAGCACAAGACTGAAAGTCCGGCTAGTTCCGATCAGTTGATGGAGGAAATCTGCGAGCAGGAAAACTGCAAGCAGGCATTGGCACGAGTCAAGGCGAATAAGGGCAGCCCGGGAATCGCTGGCATGACCTTCGAGAAACTCCCGGACTACCTGAAACAGCACTGGCCCGAAATTCGGGAACAGCTCCTGAGCGGAACCTACAAACCCCAACCGGTGAAGCGAGTGGAAATTCGCAAACCGGAAGCAGCGAAGGAAGCGGTTTCAAGATGGGAAGAGTGGGTTAAAGAAAGTCTGTGAGCGATTCGGACTGCTTGGATTAATCATCCGCAAGAAATGGAAACAAGTGCCTCACACAATAGTGTGATAGCTGCACTAGCGTAGGTTTCCCAAAAAGGGACAATGGATTACGGAAGTCGCCTCCATCCTAATTTGCGCATGCTCGAAGGTGCCGAGCTGCCAGGAAGGCCTGTCGTGCTGAGTGCCGAGACCGAATCCCATGTGGCTCCGAGTGGCGAAACCAATCTACTGAACCTGCTGATCGTCGATGATGAGCGGTCCGTACGCGAGTCTTGCCGCGACGTGACGGAAACTCTTGGATTTGCCACCCGTATTGCGGAGTCACCCGAGCACTGTTACCGCATCCTCGACACCGCTGATGTCGATATTGTGTTGCTAGATTTGCATCTGCCGGGGACGAACGGCCTGGAGGTCCTGCGCGAGATCAAACGGCGGCGGCCGGATACGGTGGTTGTGATCATGACTGGCCACGCCACCATTCAACCGGCGGTGCAGGCCCTAAGAGCCGGAGCCTGTGACTGCGTGACCAAGCCGTTTACCTTCGATCAGCTTCGGCTGGTGCTGGACCGGGTTACCGCGCATATACAGATGGCCACGGAAAACCGCTTGCTGCGAGAACAAGTCAAATCGCGGCATGGATTCGGTGCCATCGTGGGTCAGGCTCCAGAGATGGACCGTCTGTACCGCATCATTGCCAACGCGGCGTCGAGCGCGCACCCCGTGCTGATTTTGGGCGAGAGCGGGACGGGTAAGGAACTGGTGGCCAGGTCGATTCATTACTCGGGTCCCTTGCGCGACCGGCCATTCATTCCTGTGGACTGCGGCTCCCTAGTGCCGAGCCTGATCGAGAGTGAGTTATTTGGTTATGTCAAGGGCGCTTTTGCCGGCGCGGTGAAAGCGAAAGACGGGCTGATGGCCGCGGCCGAAGGCGGAACAGTATTTCTCGACGAAGTGGGTGAGTTGCCCATCGATCTGCAATCCAAGCTGCTGCATGCCTTGCAGGAGAAAGAGATTCGCCCGGTAGGCGGCACGCGGGCGATCCCAATTAATGTGCGTATTCTGGCAGCAACCAATCGCGATCTGGAAGCAGCCGTGCAGCGGGGAACGTTTCGTCGCGATCTTTATTTTCGACTGAATGTCCTAACGTTACGAGTGCCACCGTTACGCGAGCGCAAGCAGGACATTCCATTGTTGGCGGGACACATTCTAGAGCGAGTGGCCCGCACTGCCGGCGTGCAACGCAACATCAGCGATGACGCCCTGAAACTGATGCTCAACTACGCCTGGCCGGGCAATGTGCGCGAACTGGAGAACTGTCTGGAACGCGCTTGTGCCCTGACCAGCGGACCCACAATCCGCATCGCCGATCTTCCTACGGCGCTGCAAAACTTCCATTCGCAAGTGCCGGTGGTTCCGGTGCAGGAGGAATCTTCCGGAATTGAGCCGCTGGCTGAGATGGAGAAGCGTGCCATCCTGCACGCCATCGCAACTCTAAATGGAGACAAGCTGGAAGCGGCCAAGCAGCTTCAGATCGGCAAGACTACCCTTTATCGCAAGTTGAAGGAGTACGGCTCGATCGTCTGAGGTCTTCCGTATTCCTCGCTTCAAGCGCACCGCTCGGCGCGAGCCCAGACGGTCGATTGGCGGGACAAGACCTACACAAGCTAAAGTGCCAGGCACCGGCTTTGAGTCTTTCACCACGGGCACCCATTTCACAACTTCGAGTATTCGTTATTCGGTGCGCAGTGCTTCCATCGGCTCGATGGAAGCGGCGCGTTTCGCCGGCAGCCATGCGGCCAGGAGAACCACGGCGACTACCACAGCGATGCCAAGCGCCAGAGAAGTGGGATCGAAGGCGCTGACGCCATACAGCTGGCTGCGGACTGCTCGGGACAAAAGCAGTGACAGCGGAACAGTAAGAGCAACACTGATGCCTGCCAACCAAAAGACATCTGTGAAGATAAAGCGCAAAACGGTACCTCGCTGCGCGCCTAAGGCCATGCGAATACCGATCTCGCGCGTGCGCTGTGCGGTTGAGTAGGCCAGCACTCCATACAGTCCGATGGCAGCGAGCAGCACTGCCAGCACGCCGAAGCTCACCGACAAGAGAGCGACAATCCGTTCGCTGGAAAGGCTGTCTTCGATCAGTTCATCCATCGTACGAATGCGGCCGAGCGCGAGCTTGGAATCGAGTTGCTGCATGGCGACGCGAATGGAACTCTCAGTGCTCTCTGGCGTCTGCCAGGCGCGAACGAAAAACGTAATGAAGTTGGGCTGCTCGGCTTGATACAGGGCGCGATATACCGTACGTACGACAGGGTCGCGAATGCCCGTGTGTTTCGTATCGCCCACCACACCCACGATGGAAAAGAGAGTCGGCTTATCCAGAGAGCCGAAGTTCACAGTGCGTCCAAGCGCGGCCTGGTTACTGCCAAAGAAGTGCTTAGCAAGGCTTTCGTTTACAACCGCCACATTTTCTGTGCCGGTGGTGTCATTTTCAATAAAGCTGCGGCCAGCGAGGAGCGGAACCTGCATGGTGGTGAAGTATTGGGGGGAAACCCAGGGCTGTTCAACCCGCATATTCTCGTTTTCTTGCTGGTTGTAGCCAACGATCTTGATACCCCCGTTATCATTATTGCCATACAAGTCTGGATCATCGGTAACCGCCACCGCGCGCACGCCGGGCAAAGCGGCGAGCGTCTCGAGAATCCGCTTGCTCAGAGCCGTAACCTGCTGCGGCTGGTAGCCCGCGAGTCGTGGGTTCACATTGAATCCCAGTAAATGGTTAGGAGTAAAACCTAGAGCGACGGATTGCAAATTGCGCAAGGTTTGAACGAACAAGCCGGCACCGATCAGCAGGAGAAGGCTGAGTGCGATCTGCGCGCCGACAAGAAAACGGCGGAAGCGCAGCTTGCTGCCGCTGCTGGTCAGGGTCTGCTGTTTCAGTGCGCTCACCAGATCGGGATTCAGGAAGTGCAGGGCTGGGGCGAGACTGAAAGCAAGCGAGACGAGTAAAGCCAGCCCGAAGGAAAATACCAGTATGCGCACGTCGGGTGTGTAGCTGAACGGCAGCTCTTCATTACCTCCACCCAAAAGCCGGCGAATCAGGATTTTCGACACAACCGGGGCAAGACCGAGCCCCAGGCCGCCTCCAAGCATTCCCAGCCATAGCCCTTCGACCAACAACTGTCGAATGATCTGCCAGCGACCTGCGCCCATTGCATAACGTACAGAGATTTCACGGGCTCGGCCGGCAGCGCGGACCAGCAGAAGGCTGGAGACGTTGATGCATGTCATCAGCACAAGCAACCCCACCATCCCCATGAGGACAAGCAAAGGCGTGCCGACCTGGTCGCGAAGAGGAGAAAAACCGCGCGTTCCATCAAGTACCTGCAGGTGCGAGTCGTCGAGAAAGGACTTCTGCCAACGATCTTTACGGTTAAAGGTCTGGAATTCTTCGGCGCGCAGGGCATGCCACAAGGGATCGACGGAAGCCTGCGCCTGCTGGCGAGTGACTCCGGGGTTCAATCTGGCCGACAGGGTGATCCAAGATGATCGACGGTCTTCGAGGTCTGGCCAGCGGGGCGTGATGATGGCCTTTGCAGTCAACGGTACGAACACATCTTCGATGGATCCTGCAACGATGCTGCGGAATCGTGCGGGCGCAACCCCGATAATCGTGAAGGGCTGCGTATTGATGAGCAGGGTCTGGTTGATGACGTTGGGATCGGCGCCGAAGTGCATCTTCCAGTAATTGAAGCTGAGCACGACGACAAGGTTGGAATTCTGGGCTTCGTCGGAAGGGACGAAAAGCCGACCGATAGCAGGGCGTATGCCAAGAGCTTCGAAGTAGTTGCCGGAGACGAGTTCGCAAGCTGCCATATCGGGCTTGTTGTTCCAACTGACAGCCACGTTCTGCTGGCTGTTGGCGATTACAGCCCGGAAGACTTGGTTCTTCTCGCGTAAGTCACGGTACATCGGGTACGAGAAATAATCGTTGTCGTCTCCGCCATAGGAGTTGAAATGCCCTGGGGCATCGCCCGTCCAATGCAACCGTACCAATTGCTCGGGATGGGAAACGGGGAGAGTGCGGAGAAGGGCCTGGTCGAGCAGGGTGAAGACTGCAGTGTTGGCTCCGATGCCTAGAGCAAGCGTCAGTACAGCGACAGCAGTGAACACGGGCGCCTTGCGCATCTGCCGCAGTCCAAATCGAATTTCCTGAAGAAAGGTATGCATAATCTCTTCTCAACTCCCGAGGTCGATTGATCACTCGTTCCTCAGTGCCTGCATGGGTTCAATAGAGGCCGCGCGTCGGGCAGGCAGAAAGCTGGCCACTAAGACGGTAATCGTCAGCAGGGCTGCGGCACAGAGCCAGGGCAGCACGTGCAGCACACTGACCAAGAACAACAGACTAGTGAATAAGCGAGAGAGGAAAGCCGCGAGGATAACTCCAACGATGATGCCAAACGCCGCGAGGCGCAACCCGTGCATCAGCACTAGGCGCAAGACAGTGCTGCGCTGTGCGCCGAGAGCCATCCGCATGCCAAGCTCGCGGGTACGGAGGCGGACGGAGTAGCTGATAATGCCATAGAGTCCCAGCGCCGCCAGTAATAACGCCAGGGCAGCAAACGTACCGAGCAGCATGACGACGAACTTGCGTCCGACGAGCGATTCGTTGACGCGCTGCTCCATAGTCTTCACGTCATAGATGGGAATGCTGGAGTCGCCGGCACGTACGGCGGCTGCCAGATCGGCGGTCAAGCCTTCTGCCGGGCGCGAGCTGTGCACCACCAGGCCCGCTGTCGGAGTGGGCACTTGCGCGATTGGGACGAAGTAGACACCTTCATTGGTGTCGGCTTCCAGAGAATTGGAGCGGGAATGCGCGACGAGGCCGACAATAGTGAACCACGGCCCTTTGTCAGGATCGCCAAGCGAAATATGCTGGCCGATGGGGTTCTGGCCAGGCCAGTACTGGTGAGCGAGCACTGAGTCGATGATGGCAACCTGTTCGGTGGACTTGCGATCCTCGTCGGTGAAGTCGCGACCTTGCAGAAAGGGAATGCGCATCGTAGCGAAGAATCCGGGCGAGATGGTGTGAATGCCCCCGTGAGGCGGAGGTGCGTTAGGAGATCTAGGCTGCCCCTGTATGAAGAAGCTGGCTGAGCCGCCGTTGTTGCTGAAGGGAATGGCATCGATAAGAGCGGCGGACTGCACACCGGGAATCGCGCGCAGGCGCTCCTCGAGTGAGGTCATGAAGGCGGCCTGCTGCTCATCTTTTTCGTAAGCGGTTTTGGGTAGCGAAAAATATCCAGTCGCTACTCCGCTCAGCTGGAAGCCGGTCTCAACTGTCTCAAGCGCCTTCAAACTGCTAAAGAGAAGACCGGCCCCGGCCAATAGGAGAAGCGAAAGCGCGACCTGCGCAACCACCAGCAAAGAGCGTGCCTGTAGTCCTCCGCGGCTTGTGGTGCCGGAGCGACCGGATTCATGCAGAGCACTGTACCAGCCAGGCTGTGTGCGATGCCAGGCAGGCACAACTCCACAGAGCAGGGAACACAGAACGGCGACGATAACTACGAAGAGCAAGACCGGTCCTGCGAACGAGAGATGCAGGTGCTCGGCCAATGAGGGAGGCAGGCCTTGCAGCAACAGTGGGGCCGCCGCAAACGCGACGAGAAATCCCAGGCCAAGGCCTGCAACCGTAAGCACGATGCTTTCGACAAGTGCCTGACGAATGATCATCCATCGTGATGCACCCAGCGCAACACGGACTGCCAAGTCTCGCTGTCTGGCTGAGGCGCGCGCGATCTGCAGGCCAGCGATGTTGGCGCAGGCGATCAGCAGCACCATACCCACGGCAGCCAACAACATCAAAAGCGGCTTGCGAAGATTGCCGCCGATGAATTCAGTCAAAGGCATGGAGAAAATTCCCCAGCCGCTGATACGGCCGTAGCTGTTGCTCCCTTCGGAAGCAATGTTCTCCTGCGCTTTTCTCTTCAGATAGGTGTTGGCTTGCTGCAACGTAACCCCGGGACGCAGGCGGGCTACCCCAAAGAGATATTCGTTATAGCGGTAGTCGTGATCATGGTAGCGAGCGGGAGGGAGGGCGATAGGAACCCAGAGCTCTGCCTGATTCGGCCAGTTAAATTCCGGGCCCATGACGCCGATGATCCTATACGTGCGCTGATCGAGGATAATGGAGCGGCCAAGGATGTTGGGATCGGCAGCAAACCGCTTCTGCCAAGCCTGATGCGAGAGCACGGCAACGAGGCCCGCACCCGGCTGATCCTCTTCCGGCGTAAAGATCCGGCCGAGCGTGGGGCGCACCTCGAATACATCGAAGTAACCTGATGAAACTCGCGCACCCATCATCAGTTCGGGGTTGGCGTTTTCGCGGCTGAAGTTGAAGCTGTTGGCGGTCATGATGGCAGCAACAGAAAAGATCTCTTTTCCTTCGGCAGCATCGGCAAAATCGGGCGGCGACATCGAGATATTGGCCAGGTCGGGCGGAATGTCGTAGTGGGCACGCAGCGCGACCAGGTTGCCAGCATGGGGAATGCCGCTTGGATTCAGCAGGACGGCATTCGTTACGGAAAAGACAGCTATGTTGGCTCCGATGCCGAGTGCCAGCGTGAGTACGGAAACGATGGCGAAGCCGGGCGAGTTGGAGAGCTGGCCAATCGCGTAACGAAATTGATGAGCGATAGAATGCATTTCGATCTCCTGCCCCGTATGCCTACTCCGACCGGAGTGCCTGCATAGGTTCAATAGAGGCTGCGCGGCGTGCGGGCAGCCATGCAGCAGTCAGGGCTGCGACAGCCAGCACGAATACAGCACCGACAGTGCTAACCGGATCAAACGGCGAAACGCCATAGAGCAGACTCTTCATGAGGCGGACGGTAAAGAACCCACCCACCGCGCCAATGAAAACGCCGCCCAATGCGATCGAGCCGCTCTCCCGCAAAATCATCGACGTAATACGTTTGCGTTGGGCACCGAGCGCCACCCTCAGCGCAAACTCGCGGGTTCGTTCCAGAGTGGAGTAAGCGAGACCGGCGTAGACGCCCAGAGTCGCCACCAAAAGACTACAGATCGCGTAAACGCCGACCATTTGCGCCGGAACTCTGGCCTCGTAATAGGAAGTCTGTAGGTGCTCGTGCAGCGATTCCATGTCATTAATGGGCAGCGAACTGTCAAGCGCAGCAACTTCGCGATCGAGACCTGCGAGAAGATTTTGAATTGACGCGGTGCCTCGCAGCATGATGAAAAACCATCCCTGGTAATCCTGCATCATCGAGAGACAAACAACCGGGTCGGGAACGTCCCAACTCGCGTTGCGGTAGATGAAGGGTCGGTTGACACCGACAACCTGGCAAGAATGTTTTCCCACGGTTATCTGCGCACCAAGGACATTGCCAGTGGGCCAATACTTGCGTGCCATCGTCTGGTTCACCACCGCCAGGCAGGGAAGAGCGTCGGTATCGGCATCGGTGAATTCGCGCCCCTGAACAATTGGAATTTGCATGGTTTTGAAATAGTCGGGCGCGACCGAGTCGGTGACGATGCTCATGCTTTCACCTTTGGCCGGCTGATATCCCGCCACCGACACGTCGCGCACGTTGCCGCCGCCGGTCGAGCCCATGGGTACGTAGCTGGTTAAGGAAGCGTTACTGACTCCAGGCAAGGAACGCAGCCTCTCAAGCAATGTGCGCTGAAAGGCGAGCCCTTTTGCCTCGGAGTATCCAGCACGAGTGAGATCGATGGAGGCTACGAGCACGTTGTCGGTTGCGAAGCCCGGATCGCGGTGAATCACCTTCCATAACGTTCGCGCCAGAAGTCCGCAAGCCACCAAAACAACGAAGCACAGTCCAAGTTGCAAGCTGAGTAGCACGTTGCGGCGAGCGCGGGAGCGCGAGCCGACCACCGAGGTTGCTCCTTGGTGGAGTGCGCTGATTTGCGAGATCTTCAGCACCTGACGAGCGGGAAGAAGTCCACAGGCAAGCACGGTGCCTACAGTAAGAGCGAAGGCGAAAGCCAAAATTCGCAGGTCCGGCTGCAAATTGAATACAAAGGGCATGCCAAACTTCGGCAGCAAGGCATACATGAGGCGCGCTAAGCCGATGCTTGCCAGCCATCCCGCGAGTCCGGCCAGCACGGCAAGTACAGCCGTCTCGGTGAGCAGTTGTTGGATCAGGCGAGTGCGCGTGGCCCCCAGCGAAGTACGTACAGCAATTTCGCGCGCGCGACCAGAACTGCGCTGAATCAACAGAACAGCGATGTTGGCATAAACCAGCACAAGCAGCAGTCCGGCTGCGCCAAACAGAATGGGAATGATTTGGCTGACACTTCCGAAGATACCGCGTTGCATGTGGCCAGGATCGGACATGAAGATGTCCCAATCGTTGTAGCGGGTCGAATTCTGCTGGGCAGCAAACTGATGGGCCAGATTGTGGAGTTCGGCCGAAGCCTGCGCATCGCTTGCCTCTGGTCGCATCCGGACCGCGACTTGCAGGCCAAAGTTGCCCTCGATCAGGGGATCCGGTTTGCCATCGGTCAGAGCCGAGAGCTGGTTGAAGGGAACCCACAAGGACTGCTGCAGGCCGCCGTAAATGCCCAGGAAACCTATAGGGGCGACACCGATAATCGCGAGGGGATGCCGATTAACGTTGATGGTTTTTCCGACAATAGCTGGATCGCTTTGAAATCGCGAACGCCACAAGTCGTAGCTGATGACCACTTCGGCTGCGGAACCATAAGCGCGGTCATCGTGAATGGCGAAGGTACGCCCGAGCGCCGGACTTACGCCCAGCACTTGAAAGTAGTTGCTGGCAACGATTCCCGCCCAGTAGCGTTCCGGACGTGCGCCGCCACCCGCGAGATCGACGGGGAACATCTCATGAGCGGTGAGTTCGGCGAACCCATGATCGTGTTCGCGAAGATACTGAAGCTGATTGTAGTGGAGCGTATAACCGCGGTCGCCGTGAACGCTGGCATCGAGAATACGGATTTCGCTGGCGCGCCACACTTGGGGCCAGGGATTGAACAGCACTGCGTTGGCCCAGGTGAAGACCGTGGTCACGGCCGCAATGCCCAATGCCAGCGTGAGCACGGTGATGACGGCAAAGCCAGGGCTCTTCTTCAGTTGCCGCAGTGCGTAAAGCAAATCTCGCCGCATTCTGCCTCGTTTCAGGGAAGCCGATAGAGCTTCCAAGCCTGAAGGGTTGTGAATGCAAGGAACTTACCAGCGCAGCCTCTTTTGTTTGCAATAGCTTAGAGGCGTTTCATCACAGTTCCTGTCCGACCCCGCAATGACTTGTCCGCTGGCGGACATCTGCACTGAGCGATGATACGTAAACCCACAAACCAGGTTCCCAACAGACGTTGGAAGGCATCTGTTTTTTAGCCGTGTCCGATAGAATGGAACGAAGCGGTACGACCCAAAACTGTTGGGAGGAAGTCTATGGCTCAGGTGAAGATCACAGTTCGGAGGAATGGTCCGTACCGGGTTGAAGCGCCCGAGGGAGCGATTGAGCTGGTTGATGCCGACGGCAATGCCTACGATTTGACCGGCAAAACCGCTTTCTCCCTGTGCCGGTGCGGCGGCTCAGTCAACAAGCCGTTTTGCGATGGCACTCACTCCAAGATTGGGTTCCAGGCGGCCGAGGCGGCGGTGAACGCCGAGATTACAGCCAAGAAGGAAGAGGGGACACCCTTGTCATAGTGTTTCTCGCGGGTTAATGCGATCAGTGAATCGTTTTGGTCTTGCGAGACATGTAATCCATGAGCAGATATTGGCCGAGCGTATAGGGTGTAGTGAAGTATGCCTTGCCGCGGCACATCTCGGTGACCTTCTGCACGAATTGCACAAGGCCGTAATCAGACGCAAGCATGAAGGTATTGATCAGAATGCCGGAACGTTTGCACTTGGAGACCTCCTGCAACGTCTCGCTCACCACCATGGGATCAAGGCCAAAAGCATTCTTGTAAATGCGTCCGTCTTCCAGGGTGAGCGCAGACGGCTTGCCGTCGGTGATCATCACGACCTGCTTCATGTCTTTGCGCTGACGCTGCAGAATGCGCTGTGCCATGCGAAGACCTTCGCGCGTATTGGTGTAATAAGGGCCAACCTGCACGCGCGCCAACTGCGACAGAGGGACCTCTTCGGCGGAATCGTGAAAGAGCACGAGGGAAAGCGAGTCACCGGGATATTGGGTGCGTATCAACTGCGAGAGCGCCATGGCAACTTTCTTCGCTGGCGTGAAGCGGTCTTCGCCGTAAAGAATCATCGAGTGGGAGCAATCTAGCATGAGCACGGTTGCGCATGACGATTGGTATTCGCACTGGTGCACTTGCAGGTCGCTGTACTCAATGTTAAGCGGCAGATGCAGCCCCTCGCGCTGAATCGCATTGGAGAGCGTGGCAGTGATATCCAGGTTGAGAGTGTCTCCGAACTCGTAATTTTTCGATGCACCGCTGGCTTCAATTCCAGTTGCCTGGTCGCGCGTGTCATGGCGCCCAAAACTTGACTTACCTAGCGATCCAAGCAAGTCGCGAAGGGCGCGAAATCCGAGGAAATCGAGCCCTTTGTCGGTAATTTCAAAGCGGGTCTGGACCTGCGATTCACCAACTTGTCCGCCGGTTGTGGAGTCCCGCGAAGGATCGTGCGGCTGGTCGATGGTGATGTAATCCTCCTGCTGCATGCGATCGATGAGCTGGTCAATGAGCTGCTCGAACTGCTCCGGAGTCATCGATTCAAGCTGCTCGCGCATCCGCTCATCGAGCATGTCGCTATTCAGGAGAGCGTCTGCAATGGCATTGCGGAGGTCTTCGAGCGTCTGTGAATTGTGGTCGTAGTAATCGTAATATTGCCGTTGAAAACCGCTTTGCAGGAGATGGTCGGAGAGCGCAGCAAGCAGATCCTCCATGCTCATTTCGGAAGCAGGCTCGGGGACGTATTTTTTGTAGCGAACGAATTTCATAACACAGTGGCTAGTGGCTGCTGGCTAGTGGCCACACAGCCTTATTTCCACACGAGGTGCCAATCACATTTAGGTCGATCCTTCGCCGGCCAATAGAGGCCCCGATCATGTCTTTTCTAGCTCACCAGCCACTAGTTGAACGGCCTCCGCGAGCGGCGGAAATCGCGCTCGTCGTCTTCCTCTCGAAAGCTTTGCTTCTCGCGATGTGGCGCCTTCTCCCCCGCGGTGAAAACACGCTCCTCACTGCGACCGATGCGTTTGTGAGCATACAAGCCCTCGAGGATGAATTCGGCTGCAGAGACCAGCAGTTCCGAAGGCTCTTTCCCGCTCAGGCCGAGGGCGCTTAGCTTGTCGAGCAGGCCTTGAATTCCGCGCAGCTTGTGCAGCATCTCCTGCGCGCCGGCGGAGTCGCGAAGCTGAATTTCACCGCCGAGATCGAACCACTGGACGATCTGGTTCATGTTGTTGTTGCCGTGAAAGTAGCGATCGTAAGTGCGAGCGACGGCAGCGCGGATGATGTCGCGCGCGACATGGTCGGCACCTTTCAGCTCTCCCTCGTACTCCAGTTCGAGCTTGCCGGTGATCGCCGGCATAGCGGCGTAGATGTCACCGACACGTGGCACCACCAGCTTCTCGCCAGAGCGAATTGCGCGGCGCTCCGCGTTTGAGATCACGTTCTCCATCGCACTAATGGGCAAGCGCTGGCTAACCCCGGAACGTTTGTCCACCCGCTTGTCTTCGCGGGCCACAAAAGCCGCCTGCTCAATGACCTCGCGAACAAACTCCGGCACCTGCAGTTGATGTCCATTGCGCTCCATCCAGGCTTCTTGTGCGGTGATGGCGATGCCTTCCTGCACGGTAGCCGGATAGTGCGTACGAATCTCGGAGCCGATGCGGTCTTTCAGTGGAGTCACGATTTTCCCGCGCGCGGTGTAGTCTTCGGGATTGGCACTGAAAACAAGCATCACATCCAGCGGGAGACGAACGGGATAGCCCTTAATCTGCACGTCGCCCTCCTGCATGATGTTGAACAGCCCCACCTGAATTTTCCCCGCGAGATCAGGCAATTCGTTGACGGCAAAGATTCCGCGATTGGCGCGAGGCAGCAGGCCGTAGTGGACCGTAAGCTCACTGCCCAACTCATGGCCACCCTTGGCAGCCTTAATTGGGTCGATGTCGCCAATCAGATCAGCGATCGTGACATCGGGCGTTGCCAGCTTTTCTACATATCGCTGGTCCGGAGTGAGGTAGGCAATAGCCACTTGATCGCCTTTTTCGGCAACCAAATGCTTGCAGCGTGAGCACAACGGGAAATAAGGGTTGTCATGAATTTCGCAACCCGCAATGTGGGGAAGTTCCGTGTCGAGCAGGGTGGTCAGCGCACGCAAAATACGGCTTTTCGCCTGACCGCGCAGTCCGAGCAGAATGAAGTTGTGGCGCGAAAGGATGGCGTTCACTACCTGGGGCACAACCGTGTCTTCGTAACCGACAATCCCCGGAAATATCGGCTCGCTAGAGCGCAGCCGGAGGATCAAGTTGTCGCGCAATTCGTCTTTGACGCGGCGCGCAAGCATGCGTTTTTCACAAAATTGCGAATGACGACGAAGCTCGGAAAGGGTCTGAGGAAGAGCACTCAAGGCTGGGGTACCTCCAGGGTCCCGACCGTCCGCCCACACGTCCAGTCGATTGTTGGTATTCTACGCCAATTCACTTCTTCACCACGGAGGCACGGAGAACATGGAGAAGAACAAAAAAGCATCTCAAACCATTCGCGACGCGGAGTTTTGTCCGACCCGGATGAGATGAGCGGGCGGGCTCAGTCGCTGGCCAGGAGTTTGGCATTGGCTCCGGTCTGCAGTGCCTCCGCGACGTTGGGGTCGACGGAGCGCAGGTGCAAATCGCGTTGTGGGAAGGGAATTTCGATTCCGGCTTCATTCAGGGACTGCATAATCGCCAATGCCACTTCACTGGTGATCAGCAAGCCGTTGTTCTCTTGCATGACCCAGAAGTGCAGCTCGAAATCGAGGGTAAAGTCGCCGAATCCTTTGAAGTATGCCATCGGCTCGGGTTTGGTCAGCACCAGCTCATGTTTCCCGGCGGCACCGCGAAGAATCTCTAGTACGAGCTTGGGATCGGAACCGTAGGCCACTCCCACCGGCAGCTCGCGGCGGCGTCGCGACTCGGAAAGAGTCCAGTTGATCACCTTACTGGAAATAAGCGTGGCATTGGGAAGGATGACTTCGGCGCCCTGAAACGTCTGGATGGTGCTGGAGCGCACGCCGATGCGGGTGACCTTTCCCATGTTGTTGTCCACTTCGAGAATGTCGTCGATGTGAATTGGGCGCTCGAACTGAAGGATGAGTCCGGAGACAAAATTGTTGATGATGTTCTGCAAGCCGAAGCCGATGCCCACGCCAAATGCACCGGTGAGGACGGTGAATTTATTGAGCTCGATGCCGCCAGCATTCACAGCAGCGAGTACCACGATCACCATCAGTAGGTAGTAAATGATGGAAGCGAACAGCTCAGGCAATCCTCGGGTGAGGTGAAAGCGGCGGAGGAGTTCTTCACGGAACAGGAACCGTATTGAGGCGGCAATGGCGTAGCCGGCTGCGAGTATCACGAAGAATCCGAGCACGCCCCCGAGGGTTGCACCACTGGCGCTGCCTGCAAGGTGAAAATCGCGCAGCCGCTCGATGGCAGAGTTGACGTTATCCGTCATGCCCAGAAGGTCGGTGGTCCCCTTGAGCCAAATGAATGTGCCGGTCAGTTTCAGAGCGCGCGGTACCCAACGCTCGATTCCTCGGCGATGCACTCGCACTAGTGCTAGGCGTTCGGACTCGGGCGCACGCAAGCCTACCGTCAAAAGCAGCGTCAGCACACGCCACGCGGTGAACACACTAATAGCGACGAAGCTGCTGTAAATGCAGGCGAGCGCGAGATAGTGTGCGAGTTTCAGGTAGCCCAAGATGCTGGCAATGAGAGAAATCCCCCAGGCAACGACGGCACATCGAATGCCGAACTGGAGCCAGTAAATCCATCCTCGTACTGGCTCAGTCCGTCGCCTCGACGGCCATACCAGATAGACCAGCACTACGAACATCGCAAGGCTGGAGAAGAACTCGATTTCGCGGCGCAGGGCCGAATTCAATGTGATCCACGAGGCGGCCCAAGAGAACGCATACATCGCGCTAAAAAGGTAAAGAAGGGCGCGAAACTGCGGTGTGAGCAGTGGGGGAAGGATGACCAGGACGGGGAAGAACGACACCATGATCATCAGGCCGATCAGACTCACAGGCGCCGACGGCGCCAGCACGTAGCCCACCATCATCGGAGGCAACAAGCCGAGGGCAATCCAGTGGCGAAGCAGGCGATCAGCCTCTGCCTCTAATTCATCACGCGGATGCTTGTTGTATGTGAGCTCGTGCAATCTTCGGGCGGCTATCAGAGACAGAACCAACAGAATGCCAAGGAAAACAATTGTGCCCTGGTTCTGCTTGAGGAAGGCGGCAATGGAAATCCAGCGGCTGCTGATGGTGTGAAACATCGCCGGGTTTTCGCCCAGTTCACGACGGGCGCTCACTTTCCACAGCGGGAGACTGTCGCGATCGAGCAGATGTCCCTTCAACTTCGCGCGGGCCGCCGCCAGGCGAGCGACCGCGTCGTCGCTGGCAGCATCCAGATTTCCCACGCGGATCTGGAGGTTGACGGCCAACTGTAGAGCATCTTGCGCTTGCTCTCTGAGGCGATGAATCTCGTCGAGATTGTTTTCTACAACGGTGAGCACCGGCTCCAGAGCTTTGTTGTCTTTATTCTCTTCGAGAGTTGCCTGCCATGCCGGCTCCTGCACATCCAGCATCTTCAGCGTGGCTTGTGCGTTGTTCGCCCACGTGAGCAATTGTTGCTGCCAGCCGCTGGCAATGGTGTCCAGGCCACGCCAGAAGTTCTCCTCCTCGCGGACCTCGAGCGTGTTCGGGCTCGCGGAGAGCATTGTGTTAACTTCCTGCAATTTGGTTTGCAGGTCGGGCTCCATTTCGACGACCGAAGACTGCACACTTTCGATCTGCTCGCGCTTAGGTAACTTGGCGGCAGCGTCCCGCATCTTTTGCGCGAGGTCGAGCGACCGCGCGGCAACATCGGGTAGCGGTATTGCGCCGGATACATCCGGGATGGCAGGTGCTAGCTCGGCATTGACGATCTGTGGTTTCGGCGTTTCTTTTAACAGCAAGCCCAAGGGGCCGGTCGGAGTTTTGGCCGGCGAGGGATTCGAGGCTGGCGGTTGGGCGGCGAGTGTCAGGGGGGCCACGAAAACCCAGAGGGCAAGCAGCAAATGAGCGAAAGATACACGCCAAGGACCGGGCCCACCCGATTTAACTGGCCACACTCGATCTGCTTTCGCCATGTCCCAACAATTATCGCTTACGTCAGCAGTGCTGGACTGAAAATTCAGTGCAGGTTCGAGCCGGACCGATTGATTGCAGCTGCTATTCTGCACCTTGCAGTTGGTCGAGCATGGCTTCCATTTCCGACAGAGCATGGCGGTTATTCGATTGGCGGGCCGACTCGATACCTTTCAGCAGCATTTGGCGGGATTCATTAATCCGATCGGCACGCTCGAGCACTTGCGCGGCCATGAAATATGCGTTTGTGTAATCGGGATGTGCGACCAGAAGGCGGTTAAACTCGCGCAGCGCCGCCTCATTGTCGCCCGCTCCGGAATACTCCAACCCGAGGGCGTAGCGAGCGAAGGCATCATCGGGGTTGCCCTTGAGAATGTCCAGCAGCGCAGCTATGCGGACTTCATCAACCATTCAACTTACTCCCTTGACCAGAGTGCATGGTACAAGAGCGTGCCTGCAGCATTCAACGTGAACACCTGAAAGAATGCAGTCCGTTAGAATGGGGTTCGCAATTATCCCACCAAACAGTGGGTTGGGCTCCGCATCTAGAGGCCCGATGCGCATTAAAAGGGCGGAAGCAGGCACGTAGATGGAGAACGAGGAAGCAAACTTGGTTCCAAGACCGGCGAGGGATTCTAAGTCGGAAATGATTGAGCTGGTGCTGCCCAATGATGCGAATCCGCTGGGCGCATTACTGGGTGGTCGTTTGATGCACTGGATCGACCTTGCGGGAGCCTTGGCAGCTCATCGACATTCGCATTCGTATGTGGTAACAGCCTCCATGGACCACATCGATTTTCTGATCCCGGTGCATGTCGGTGACATGGTGCTGCTGCAATCCTCAATCAATCGCGTATTTAAGACCTCAATGGAAGTCGGCGTTAAAGTTTCGGTGGAGAACTACATCTCCGCGACGCGGCAGAAGGTTGCAAAGGCCTATCTCACGTTTGTAGCGGTCGATCGCCATGGCCGCAGGTTACCTGTGGCCCCGGTGATTCCTGAGACCGAGGACGAAAAACGCAGGTTTGAAGGTGCGCTGCGCCGCCGCGAATTCGCCAAGGCGGAGCGCGAACAGCGGAAGGCGGCGAAGTCCTGAGGCCTTCGGTTCGTGTTACAGTTGCAAATTCGTGTTTATTTCAGAAAGTGATTGCCCAAAACTCTGGAGGGAAGTGGATGCGGCTGGTCCGCCTGATCGCCCTTTTCGTCACGCTCGTCATATGTCTCTCGCCGTTGAGTGCTCGACAGAAGGAAGCCGCCGAGGCCAGTAAGCCTGGCGAGAAAGCTGGCCAAGCTCTAGAAAAGTCCGGCAAGGCCGAGTCCGAAAAGCTTCCCAAGGAAGAACCGCCGGTCGTCACCCATCACCAGATCCAGCTTGCCGGCAAGGCGTTGCGATATACCGCGACCACCGGATACATGCCGCTCCGCAACGACGAAACTGGCGAGATCGAGGCCAACATTTTCTTCATGGCGTATACACTCGATGGCGCGCCCGCCAAGCGGCCGCTGATGTTCTCGTTCAATGGAGGTCCAGGCTCTGCTTCCATCTGGCTGCATCTAGGTGCAATTGGGCCACGCCGGGTGAAGATGCTGCCCGGGGGCGAAATGCCGGAGCCGCCATTTGAGCTCGTCGACAACCAAGACACGTGGCTCGATCAGACCGATTTGGTGTTCATCGATCCGGTAGGTACCGGCTACAGCCGTGCCGTCAAAAAGGAGCTTGGCAAGAAGTTTTTCGGTGTCCGGGGAGATATTTCCTCGGTCGCGGAATTCATTCGTCTTTACTTAAGCCGCTATCAGCGCTGGAATTCTCCACTGTTTCTGGTGGGCGAGAGCTATGGCACCACACGCGCCGCGGGACTCAGCGGCTATCTGATTGATCGCGGTATCGCGCTGAATGGGGTCATACTGGTTTCGTCGGTGCTGAACTTCCAGACCCTGGCGTTCACTCGCGGTAACGATCTACCGTACATCCTCTTTTTGCCCTCGTACACCGCCACAGCGTGGTATCACAAAAAGCTTCCGGCTGACTTGCAGCAGCGCGACCTTGCAAGCGTCCTGGCAGAATCGCAGCAGTTTGCCGCCGGAAACTACGCGACTTCGTTGGGCAAGGGCGACAGCCTTACTGCGCAGGAGAAGCAGAGTCTGATCGATCAGGTGGCGCGTTTCACGGGACTGGACCGCAGCGTAGTAGATTTCAACGACGCCCGGGTGGAGCAGGGAGTCTTTTGCCGGGAGTTGTTGCATAGCCAGAGGCTGACGGTTGGTCGTCTGGACAGCCGATTTACCGGCGACGACATTACCCGGGTACGCGGCGAAGGACGTTTCTTCGATCCTTCTTTGGCGGCGATACGTCCGCCCTTCACAGCTACCTTCAACAATTACGTGCGCACCGATCTCGGCTTCAAGAGCGACCTTGAGTACTACGTCTTGGGCGGGGGAATCGGCGAATGGGATTGGGGTTCAGCAGGCGAGGGTTTCCCCGACACCAGTGAGGCGCTGCGGCTGGCATTCGTGAAAAATCCGTACATGAAGCTGTTTGTCGCCAATGGGTATTACGATCTGGCCACGCCGTTTTTCGCGACCCAGTACACGCTGGATCACATGAACCTGACGCTTCAGCAGCACCAGAAGATCACACTGGGCTATTACGATGCCGGGCACATGATGTATATCAAGAGTGATTCGCTGGCGCACCTGAAGAAAGACGTCAGCGCCTTCCTCGCCTCATCGTGGCAGTAGCAGGCCTTCAGTCGTAGCGCTCGAAGACAATCTGGCGACGGTCCCAGCCCAGCTCTTCCTTCAGGAGCTTGCGGTTGGCGTCGACCATTTGATGCAGGCCACAGATGTAGGCCTGCATGTTGCGGCGCGTGCCCACGATTTCTCTCACGTGATCCTGCACGTAGCCGCGGCATCCCGGCCAAGCGTTGCCGCCGCGGCTCAATGTCGGGATGTAGTGGAAGTTTGGGAAGCTCTGTTCGATGGCTAGGAACTCGTCTCCATAATACAGTCCAGTTTCGTGACGGGTCCCATACACCAGCCAGTATTCGCCTCCAAGATGACGGCTCGGATCCTGAAACAGCCAGCGCACCATTCCGCGGATAGGCGCCACGCCCGTACCCGTGGAGATGAAAATCGAGTCCTGCTGCCTCTGACGCAGGGTGAACATTCCGTGCGGACCATGGAACTGGATTCGCGAACCTTCCTCCAAATCGCACAGCCAGTTCGACAGAAATCCGTTTTCAACGCGATTCAAGCAAAGATCGAAGGAAGCACTGGGTCGTGGCTCGGACGCTAGAGAATACGCGCGGGTATGGACCTTGCCGTCGGACTTGGGCTGCTGAATAGAGACGAACTGCCCCGGAACGAATGGAAATATTTCGACGTTCTCCACTACGAACTCAAGGTGCTTGGTCTGATCTGATAGCCAAACCGCGCGATTCAGCAGCGCGGTCTGCAACTGACGCTGACCCGGCTGCCTCGTGGAAACGCCACTAGCAGAAACCTCCGATACTGAACCTGAGTGTGTCACAGGTAATTAGATGCAGCCGAAGCAGATAAGCGGCATGTAGCAAGGCACAGAGCGACACCACCCTGGCCGCCCTTGTCTTGCCGAGTGGGCTACTCCACGGTCACAGATTTCGCGAGATTGCGCGGCTGATCCACGTCGCAACCGCGCCGCACCGCAATGTGATACGCCAATAACTGTAACGGCACAACTTCCAATATCGGCGAGAGCAATTCAGGCGCCGGCGGAACGTAGATGACGTGGTCGGCGGACTCTTTGATCTCCTCGTCGCCGGCAGTGGCCACCGCAATCACCGTTCCGGAACGCGCTTTGACTTCCTTCAGATTCGAAATGGTCTTCTCATACCGCAGCACGGAACCCTGATCGTTAAGATCGCGGGTCGCAATAATCACTACCGGCAGTTCTTCATCGATCAGGGCATTCGGACCGTGCTTCATCTCGCCGGCAGGATATCCCTCGGCGTGGATATAGGAGATTTCCTTCATCTTCAGGGCGCCTTCCAGGGCGATCGGATAATGGACGCCGCGTCCCAGGTAGAGAAAATCCTGCGCACGATGGTACCGCTTGGCCAGCTCCTCCGTTTCATCGTCCCCGCCAAGTAGTGCTTCCAGCTTGCCGGGAATGAGCGTCAACTCCGTGAGCAGTTTTTTGGCCTCGTCGGACGTGATTGTGCCGCGCACTTCTCCCAGATAAACAGCGAAGAGGAACAACGCCGTGAGTTGTGCGGTGAAAGCCTTAGTCGAGGCGACACCTATTTCCGGGCCTGCATGAGTGTAGATCGTTCCATTGGATTCGCGCGCAATCATCGAGCCGACCACATTGCACACGCCTAAGGTTTTGGCCCCCTTGGTGCGCGATTCCCGCATGGCAGCGATGGTATCTGCGGTCTCGCCCGACTGGGTAATCAGGATCGTCAGATCCTGCAGACCGGTCAACGGGTCGCGATAGCGGAATTCGCTGGCGTAGTCCACTTCGACTGGGACCTTAGCCAGCCGCTCGATCATGAACTTCGCCGCGAGTCCGGCATGCCAGCTGGTACCGCAGGCGGCGATATAGACGTGCTGCAGCTGACGGAAGTCTTCCTCGGTGATGTCCATCTCATCGAGGAAGACCTTGCCTGTATCCAGCGACACGCGCCCCAAGGTCGTGTCGCGCACAGCCCTGGGCTGCTCAAAGATTTCCTTGAGCATGAAATGCTTGAAGCCGCCCTTCTCAGCCATGATCGGATCCCAGGTAATGTGCTGCACCTGGCGTGTAATCGGATGGCCATCAAAGTCGGTCAACTGCACGCCGTTGGGAGTGATGACCGCAAGGTCGCCATCGCCGAGGAAGAACAGATCTCGGGTGTGATAGAGAATCGCCGGAACATCGCTGGCAACGAAGTATTCGTCAGCGCCCAGTCCGATCACCGCCGGCGGGCCATTGCGCCCGGCCACGATCTTGTTTGGCTCGTCGGAGGAAATCACCGCGATCGCAAATACGCCTGTGAGTTGCTTGACCGTGGAGCGCACTGCTTCTTCCAGAGAGATTTTATGTCCAGACTCGGCGATGGTCTGCTCGATGAGGTGGGCGATGACTTCGGTGTCGGTTTCGGTGCGGAACTTGTGTCCGGCAGCGATGAGCCGCTTCTTCAAGCTCATGTAGTTTTCGACGATGCCGTTGTGAACAACGACAATCTTGCCCGTGCAGTCGCGGTGCGGGTGAGCGTTCTCTTCGGTCGGGCGACCATGCGTTGCCCAACGTGTGTGTCCGATGCCGTAGGTGCCATCGAGCGGATTCAGCTGGATGGTTTCTTCGAGGTTGCGAAGCTTGCCTTCGGCACGCCGGACCTGCAATCCTTCGCCGTTTCCAGCCACGGCGATACCGGCAGAGTCATAACCGCGATATTCCAACCGTCTCAGGCCGTCGATAATGACCGGGACGACCCTCTTCTTTCCGACGTATCCGACAATACCGCACATCTGCTGCTCCGTTACCCGGCGATTCGAAAACCTTACTTAACACAACCCACCAGGTCGCAGGGGAGGATTTCTCAATCTTATCTGATTCTGTCCGCGTCGGCGGGACTCCGCCGCCGGCGTGAAGAAGTGTGAAGAAATAGCGACAGCGCATCAACCTTCGAGTGTGTAGCGATATTCCTCGATGACCGGGTTCGTCAGAACTTCGCGCGCAATCCGCTCGATCTCAGCCTGCGCATCTTCTCGCCCGATGCCGTCATCCAGGGCGATCTCAAAATACTTGCCTTGACGCAAATCGTTGACACCGCGATAGCCCATCTTCTTCAGGGCGCCGTGGATGGTTTTACCCTGTGGATCAAGGACACTCTTCTTGAGAGAGACGTAAACGTAAGCTTTCATAAGAAATACCCATTATAAAGGCGAGTTGGTTCTGTAGCGCTAAGCGTGGATCAGTCTTACCCCAGAGGAGTTGTGAACGCCTCATCAATCTCCACTTGGTAGCCCTTGACCAGGCGGTTGGTTTCGTTCGCCATGCCGACTACCGACATCAGCTCGTGAAACATCGCAGGAGTCATTCCCTGCTTTCGCGCCGAAGCTGTATGAGAAGCAATGCAATACTCACAGCCATTTGTTACGCTCACCGCCACATAGATCATTTCCTTGAAGAGCGAATCGAGTGCACCCGGCGCCATGATTTGCTTGATGCTCTCCCACGTGCGCTTTAACAACACAGGGTCGTGGGCTATGGCTTTCCAGAAGTTATTGATCCAATCCACCTTGCGTGTTGCCATGATGTCGTCGTAAACCGCCCGGACCTCCGGGCTGGCGTCAGCGTATTCCACCAAACTGTACGTTGCCATGGATAGTTCCTTTACGTGATCTGTACCTTCTCTTTGTAAGCGGCCACTTGCACATTCCACGACAGGACTTCGGTCATGGAAGCGCGAAGCTGGGCGGACGCCGCGGGCTCGCCGTGCACCAAAAAGGTTTGCTTCGGCGCCGCCCGGAATGTGCGCAGCCATTCCAGCAACTCCGGTGTGTCGGCGTGATCGCTGAACTGCTCCAGAGAAGCGACCTGTGCGCGCACCGGCACGACCTGCCCGAACATCTTGACCTCGCTCGCATTGTTCTTGATATCGAATCCGCGTGTTCCGGGAGCCTGGAAGCCGATGAACAACACCAGATTGCGCGGGTCGGGTAAGCGCTGCGCCAGATGGTGCAATACTCGGCCGCCCGTGGCCATGCCGCTGGAAGACACGATGATGGTCGGATACTTAGACTCGTTAATTCTTTTCGAGTCCTCCTGGCTCTGGTCAAAGTGGAAATTAGGCCAGCTAAGTGGGGAGCCGTATTTTTCAATCAGCGCTTTCGTGTCTGGGCTGAATTCGTCCGTGTATTTCAGGAAGATCTGCACCGCCTTGATCGCCATTGGGCTATCGGCGTGTACCGGCACCCGTGGAATCTGCTCGGTCTCCATCAATTCTTTCAGCATGAAGAGCAGCTTTTGCGTGCGCTCTACGGCAAATGCCGGAACGATGACGCTTCCACCACGCTGAACCGTCACGCGAATCAGTCCGGCCATCTCTGGCCTGGGATCGTCGTGGGGATGTTGCCGGTTTCCGTAGGTGCTCTCCATCACGAGGTAATCGCAGCTTTCGTTCTCCTGCGGGCCGGAACGCACGACCTTGCCGGGCGACACCTGGTTATCGCGCACGCGCCCGATATCTCCGGTGAACAACAGGCGCGAGGTACTTCCGTTCGTAGTCAGCGAAACCTCAGCCATCGATGAGCCAAGAATGTGCGCAGCCCGAACCAAGCGGAAGGACAACTCGTTCGACAACCCCTTGAGCTCACCGAGTTTCAATGGCCGCAAAAGCGTGAGGCACCGCTGAGCTTCTTCCATCGTGTAGAGAGGCAAGGCGGGATCGTGTTTCGATGTTTTATAGCGATTGTGAAAGGCTGCGTCCTCTTCCTGCAGGTGGCCTGAATCAGGCAGCAGAATGCCGCAAAGATCAATGGTCGGCGGCGTAGCATAGATCGGGCCGTGGAACCCCTGCTTCACCAGGCGCGGAATCCATCCCGAATGGTCCAGGTGAGCATGGGTGAGGATGACCGCATCAATGTCACGGGCAGGAATGGGGAGGTCCTGCCAGTTGCGCTCTCGCCACTCTTTTTGTCCCTGGAAGAGACCGCAGTCGATGAGTACCTGAATTCCTTGCCGGCCGGTCTGGTCGCCAGTGTTGATCAGGTGCTTCGATCCTGTTACGACTCCAGCGGCGCCCAAAAACTGGATGTAGCTCAATTCGTCCTCGTTACGCGCAAGCCGCGCAGATACATCCGAGATGGTTGTATCGTTCGAACTGCGTGTTGGCAAGCGACCCTTACTCCTGCTTCGAGGTCTGCGGTACTTCATAGACAATCCCGCCTAAGTTCGCCACCGGCACGCTCCCGTCGTTCACCACTACACGAGTGGGTGTCCCAGGAATCTGCTCGCGTGCAGTCGCCTTTTCGTGAGCCGGAACCAGAACACGGATCGTCCTCTCGCCGCCTGGCGATTGCAGCGTGACCGGCGCCTCGGCGCCCGCGCTCCCACGGTTTTCCACCGTCACCGTCACCAGGTGCAGCTTCTGCGGATCATCCAACAAAGGGCGGGCGTACACGCCATCAACTCGAAAATTCGGCAGTCCGCGATCGCGGTAAACCCAATCATCAAAAAACCACTCCAGGTTGCGCCTTCTGCCCTCTTCCAGCAGGCTCTGGAAATAAGCTGGACTCGAGTCATCCTGACTGTGATAGGCGGCCAGTGCATGCTGGAGCACCGAGTCGCCCACCATGTCGCGCAGCATCCAGAACACGAAGCTGGCCTTTCCGCGCAGCAGGATCTCATCGGAAGAGTTAATCAGCGACTCGGAGGCAGAATTGGCTGGCTGGCTGTTGCCGGCAGCGTCCTTCGCATCAGCCAGTTGCTCGGTCTTCACAATAGCCGGCAAGTATTGGTTCAGGAACTGCAAGGCGCTCTTACGCCCGGCCCGGTGTTCCTCGCTGACCGCCTGCAGAAATCGTTGCACGCCAGCATTAATCCACGGCCGCGCCGAGGAGAATCTGGCTGCTACCTGTGCAGGCATCTGCAACAGGCTAAGCGTCGCCTGGTCCGACTCGCGCATCGGCGTAAACAAGAATAGTCCGGTCTGAAACGGATTGGCATTCGGGTCCGTCAACTCGATGACCAACGCCGGAGCGCCGCGCTGCGGCAGCCACTCGTTAAGGAGAGGATCGTTGAGCTCAGCGGCCGCGGCGTAGTCGCGCGCGACGGGCGTCTTCGCGGGAACATGCACAATAGTGATTCCGGGCCGCTCTAGCCAGACGTATTCCGCAACTGCGAACGCTGGAGTGGCAGTGCCCAGGCTCTGCAGGCGAATGGTGTTGCTGACCTCATTGGTCATCTCTCCGGTGTGCGGGTCGAAAGTCGCACCGTAATCGCCACAGCGGGATGTTATGCCGGTGCCCGCAATACAGAGCTTCTCGGCGCCTGCCACAACTCGGATGCGAGCTTCAAACTGAGAGTTCCGGTTACGGGTCTTCCATGCATCGATGGCGGCAAAGACGGTGTTGCCCTCACTCATACTGACTGCAGCGATCGAAACTGGATACCAGACGACGTTCCCCAATCCGCGGGCAGCTGTAAACGCAGGGCTGATCTGGTCCCAATCATTACGGAGAGCTAGCTCGGCCGGCATCCCCATTCGTGTGAATCTGGTGGCGTCCGGTATGACCGTACCGCCGTATTGCACGTCCAAGGTAAGTTTCCCGCCAGGAGCGACCGCCTTCTCCAGGGTTACGATAGCCTCAGATAGCGCACCCGTGTGGTCGATGTCGGAGGTGTAATCGTTACCGATCCACTCGACCGGCTTTCCATCGAGGGCGATGCCATTCCAGGCTAGCGAAGACGAGACCTGTAGAGCGATGTTCTTTTGCGGGGCGTTTGAGTCGTTGCGAAGGCTAAGCCGTCCGGTGACAGCCATGACATGCGAAGCGCGATCGATCTGCACCTCAAGGTTGTAAGCCGTAATTGTGAAGGCTTCGCGGTCAAGCGCGCCCACCACGACGCCAGAGAGAAGCAGGAGAGCGGCCAGAGCAAAATTTCGCTTCATTTCGAAGGACGGGTCTTCCCAGCGGGTTGTCCGACTCGGCGCTGGCGTGCTACTTCATACATCACTACGGCACCCGCAACCGATACGTTGAGTGATGGGACGTGTCCGGCCATCGGAATCGACACCAGGAAGTCGCAGCGCTTACGCACCAAATCATGCAAACCCTTGCCTTCGGCGCCTAGGACAATCGCACAGTGCATGTTGTAATCGAGGTCGGCGTAACTCTGAGTACCGCGCTCGTCTAACCCGACGGTCCAGACATTGCGTTCCTTCATTTCGTCCAGTGTGCGCGAAATGTTTGTCACTCGCGCTATTGCCAGATGCTCCGAGGCTCCCGCAGAAGCCTTCACCGCAGTTCCAGTCAGGCCGACTGCACGACGCTCAGGAATAACGACGCCGTCAACTCCCGCTCCATCGGCGGTGCGTATCAATGCACCGAGATTGTGCGGATCCTCAATGCCATCGAGCACCAGCAAGAAGCTGTACTCACCTTTGCGCTGTTCCAGCAGAGTATCGACATCGGCGTACTGCTTGCTGCTGGTAATAGCTACCACGCCCTGGTGCGTATGAGTGTTGGCGATACGATCCAGCTCCTCACGAGGCAAAAAGCGAACCTGAACCCCAGAGGCCCGGGAATTATCGATGATCCGCTGCATCCGTTGGTCGTGCCGTTCGCGCGAAACCCCGACATAATCAAAACTCCGTGTACCGGATTTCAGCGCTTCGCTAACCGCATGAATACCGAAGATTATGACCACCATCACCAGTGTACGACAGCCCTTGCCTGCTACACTGACTGCTGACGAAGGTTTATACTCCAACCCAAAAACATCCTGTGGAGCGGGAATGACGATATCGGCAGTCATTGTCGACGATGAACAACTGGCGCGCGAAGAACTGGCCTTCCTTCTAAAGGAATCCGACGTCGAGGTCGTTGCTCAAGGGAAGAACGGTGTCGAAGCCGTCAATCTGATCAAGGAATTGTCTCCCGACATTTTGTTCCTCGACGTGCAGATGCCGGGATTGGATGGCTTTGCTGTCATCAAGAAGTTGCTTGACCGCAAAGTCACCTTGCCACAAATCGTTTTCGCCACGGCTTTCGATCAATATGCAGTCAAGGCATTCGAGGTAAATGCCGTCGATTACCTACTGAAACCATTCGACAAGAAGCGCGTCGCCCAAGCCGTAGAGAAAGCCAAGAAGAAGCTGGAATCCTCGGCCTCTTCCAGCGAGCAACTCGACACCCTGGTCAAGATGCTGGAGCAGCAGCACCGGCCGCAAGCCGCGAAAGTGCTGCTGAAATCAGCCGGGCGCCTGTTGTTGGTTGACCAGAAAGACATCTGCTATGCGTCTATTGCGGATGGCATCATCACCGTGGTTGCAACCAACATGGAAGGCCAGTCGAACTGCCGGACACTCGAGGAGCTGTTCGACTCACTCGATCCCAATGTCTTCTGGAGAGCGCATCGCTCCTACCTGGTGAACATTCAGCGGATCAAGGAAGTCGTTCCCTGGTTCAAGAGCTCGTACCAGATCCGCATGGATGACAAAAAACAAGCCGAAATTCCGGTCAGCCGAGCCCAAACCAAACGGCTGCGGGAGCTCTTTAATCTGTAGCTATTTGTTGTCCACACTGGTCGCGGCGTTTTTCTTCTCCTGCAGCCTACGAACGACCTTCGTCACCGTCGCACGGGGCGAAATGCGCAGCATTTCCACGCCGACCCGGTTCTTCCATCCCGGAATCACAATCCTCTTGCCGCGTTTCATTCCTTCGTAGCCCTGGCGCGCCACTTCTTGCACATCCACCATAAGAGGGCTGTTCATCATAGCCGTATCCTGTAGGTACGCGCGCTTTTGGAAATTCGTTGCCACCGGCCCGGGGCAGAGGCAGGTCACGGTGCAACCAGTTCCTTCAAGCTCCTCGGATAGCGCTTCGCTGAAACTAAGCAGATAAGCCTTACTGGCGTAGTAAACCGACATGAACGGTCCGGGTTGAAACGCGGCCGTGCTGGCCACGTTGAGGACGCAACCTTCGCGCGCGCGAATTTGCGGTAGGAACAGCTTGGTGAGATGTGTGGCCGCCACCATGTTGACCTGCATCATCTCGGCTTCCCGCATCCAGTCTGTTTCGAGAAACGCGCCGGCCAGGCCGAACCCGGCGTTGTTGACCAGCACATCGAGACGGATTCCAGCCTCCTGCAGTTCCTGGTACAACTCGGCGGGAGCCGACGGATGCGCGAGATCTTTGGGCGCGATTCGCACCGTAACGCTGTAGCGCGCCTGCAGGTCATCGCCGACTTGGCGAAGAATGCTGCGATTTCGCGCCAGCAGCACCAGACGATAACCGTCGCGTGCGAAGAGGTGCGCCAGCTCAAGCCCAATGCCGCTGGACCCACCCGTGATCAACGCCGTTTTCGGAGCAAAAAAAGGCGAACTGGTAGTCACAAATCAGTTATAGCGGATTTCCCACCCTGCTGACGACGATGTTTAATGATCGCCGTTCTTGGATTCCAAAAACGAAACAATCTGCCAGCGCTGCTGCTTGGGCAGTTGCGGCCAAGCCGGCATTCCTTTGTTAAGGTCACCATTGGTAATGAACCAGAACAGTTCTCCGGGCGAGGCATTCTTCACCGTCGCGCTTAGCAATGTAGGTGCCGGACCCATGCCCTGCAGATTGTTTCCGTGGCACTGGGCGCAGTTTTGCCCGTAGAGCTTTTTCCCCCCGGAAGTGGCCTGAGCATCGGCGGAATAAGGATTCTTCATCTGAGCGGCAGACGCCGGCGCACTGCGGAACCCGGTACCTTGCGCATAAACCACGAGAACGGAGCCCAAAAGGAAAGCCAGAGTCAATATTCTTGCATAGCTGAAAGTCTTCCGAAGATTCAGTATCAAATCGGATTCTCCTTAAGCCATTTTACAGGCACCGTTCAGTGAAACAGACTTGCCACCTTCCGTCCAAACCCGGAGAACTCATACGACACGCCAAACCGCAACATCACCGGATAGCTGGCGCTCGTCATTCCAATTGTCGGCGAGATCTTCACGACGGTGTTGTGGATTTGCCACGACAGCGTAGGCGCGACATACTGCGATGTGCCGTGGAGAGTAAACCTGTCCGTCGTGCCCAGGCCTCCGTAGAACTCCACGCCCGCCTGGAAGTTTTCCGGACAAAAGACGCACTCATTAGCGGAGGCCAAAAGCGCAAGAGGCCGGCTGACTGCGACAGAATACCCGAATTCCCACGGATTGCCTGCCAGGTTCTTCTCGGCAAGAAAGTTCTCAGAGATGTTCCAGCCGTTCGCATTGCTCGACAGGATGAGGCGTGTTTCGATCTCATGCTCCCATTCGCGACTGGCCTGCCTATTGGGTACCAGACCGTCGTACTGAGAGTCGAAACCGACCACCTCCAGCAGGCTCTTGTCGGCCCCGCTGATGTTTTCGTATTCGATATAGAACACGGGGTTGATTTTGTGCTCCTTCATCAGCAGACGAAAGCGGTTCTCCCAGCGAAATCCGGTGAATAGAGTGCTCTCGTTCTGCGTTGTCTGGCCGTCGAGGTAAAACTCGGTGGTCCACCAGCCCTTGGCGCCATATTCAAACTCGGTTACTCCTGACAAGAAAGTATTACCAGCCTGAGGAGAAGCCGTCAGACCTCGCGCTTCGATCTCGAGGTTTCCGGGTTCTTCCATCGTTTGTTCGTAAGTAACGAAATAAGGCCGTTCACCCGCCTCGCAGACTCGATCAGCGAGTAATGCGGATACCAACAGCACGGTGACGCAAAACAAACGAGCTGTCGACATAGGAGAGACCCACCAAATCAATTCAGGCTTTGTTATCGCAACTCAGTTGCAACTCTTATGCTATTATTCGAACTAAGGATAGGTTGACAGTCAAGCAGTTGTTAGAAATATAGTTGCAACCTGGTTGCATCTTGCTGCAACTCTTCCGTGGAGGTAAGCTGTGCCGTTGCCCCATACATCCGCTCCCGGCGCATTGCAGTCCGCCCTTGTGACCCGAGGGATCAGGCTGACACATCAGCGGCGCATCATTCTGGAGATCATTGAGAACGCCAGTCAGCATCTCGACGCAGCGCAGATCCTACGCAAAGCAGCCAAGATTGATCCAGGCATCAATCGCGTGACGGTCTATCGCACCCTCGCGCTGCTGAAGCGGCAAGGTCTGGTCGATGAACTGGATCTATTGCACGTAAAAGGGGAAGGCCACTTTTACGAGCGGCGTCCGCAACGCGATCACATGCACATGACCTGTCTGCGATGTGGCAGCGTGCAGGAGTTCGAAAGTGATCTATTCGATCGCGTCAAAGGGCAGGTCGAGCGCGATTGCCAGTTCCACATCCTCATCGCCCGATTTGAAATCGGCGGTTATTGCGCAAAATGCCGGAAATAAGAAGACGCCTAAATGCAAAAAGCGCGCAGAGGTCTTCCACGCGCTTCAGATTGCTGCCTAATCGGACTACTGGTTAGCTATCTCCCGGCCAGCGCTGGTTCCGCCACCTCGTAAATGCTGTACCACGGGGTTGCCGCTTTCAGTGCGTTGTTAACATTTTCGATGTTCGCGACGCCCTGGGTCTCCAGCCACTTGCGAAATTCCGCTGCGCCCTTTTCGGCGAAGATCGGGATACCGTCTTTCCATGTAGCCCGGCCGCAGAGAACGCCATTGAACTTCACGCCTGCTTCGGCAGCGAATTCCAGATCCTCGATGAACTCAGCATTGCTTACGCCGGCCGACAGGTAGATGAATGGCTTTTTCGTGGTGGTGGCAGCACTACGATAGTGGGCAAGCGCTTCCGCCTTCGAATACGCCTTCGTTCCCTTAAATGACTTCGCGCCTTCCACAAACTGCAAATTGACCGGAATTTCTACCTTCAGAACATCCACGCCGTAACGATCTTTGGAGAACTCCTCCATTGACTTGGCCACAACCTCGGGTTTCAGCTTGGCGTATTCCGGACCCTTTTCGTCCAATCCCTCTTTGTAGCCGACCAGCTCCAGAAAGAACGGAATGTCGTTGGCCCGGCACTCGTCGCCAATGCGCTCGGTCCAGGCATGCTTAAGGTCGTTGATCTTCTCCTCGTCATAGGGCGAGTAGTACAGCAGGATCTTCACGCAGTCGGCGCCCGCTTCCTTCAACCGCTTGGCGGACCACAGGTCCAGCAGATCGGGCAGGCGTCCAGGCAAGGTTTTGTCGTATCCAGTTTTCTCGTATGCCAGCAGCAATCCCGACCCCTTGGCGCGACGCTTTGCCGCCGGCAGTCCCCACTCGGGGTCAAGCAGAATCGCGCTGGCATGCTGGGTCAGGACTTCGGTGACATGGATCTTAAATTCCTCGAGCCCGGCATCGTTGGCTCGGCTGCCCAGCATCTTCTTCAGCGAGCCACGCTGGTCCATCGCGGCAGCGGCAATGACACCCTTATTGTTCGAAACATTTTTCATTCCCTGGAGCTTCCCAGGCGTAAGCTTCATGGCATCCTCCTCGAGCACGGCGCTCGCTATGAAATTCGCGCCGCTACAGATGATGGCTTGTCCTGCGGTATAGGGCGGCAGGACAGCCAATTCTAAATGAAACCTGGCATTCTGGCCTGAAGCCGGCCGGAATTCGGCGATGTGTTTACCCCATTTTAAAGCCGGTTAGGAGCGCCCGTTGCTGTTGTATTAACGACTCAATCCCCTTGCGTGCAACCGAAATCATCTCTGCGAGTTGAGAGTCGGCGAACGGCTTGTGCTCTGCCGTGGCCTGTACCTCAATCAGCTTGCCGTTGCCGGTAAGCACGAGGTTCATATCAACATCGGCTCGCGAGTCTTCTTCGTAGCAGAGATCCAGCATGACCGCGCCATCGACGATCCCCGCGCTGGTAGCCGCCACAAAATCACAGATCGGCAGCGAGGGGAGTGTACCGCTTTCGACCATGGCTTTCATTGCGAGTCCCAACGCTACGAACGCTCCTGTGATCGACGCGGTGCGCGTGCCACCGTCCGCCTGTATCACGTCGCAATCGATGAAAACGGTTCTCTCACCAAGTTTTTCGAGATCCGCGACAGCCCGAAGCGAGCGGCCGATGAGCCTCTGAATTTCGTGTGTGCGCCCGCTGGGCCTTCCCTTGGTGACTTCACGGGGCGTGCGCGTCAGCGTGGAGCGAGGCAACATCCCATATTCCGCGGTGATCCAGCCTTTCCCGCTATTGCGCAGAAACTGCGGAACCGTGTCTTCGATCGTCGCGTTGCACACCACTCGTGTGTTGCCCAGTTCCACTAGGCAGGAACCCTCGGCGATTGCAATGTAGTCTGGGATGAGCCGGACCGGACGTAACTGGTCGCAAGCGCGATTATCGGAGCGATAGACCATAGCAGCCGATTGTACCGCTCGATGCGTGGAACCCCAGGGAGATTTAGATCGTGACTGATACGGACGGTGGGCGCCGCTTCACCGGGGACCGCCCAGGAGCGCCGATGTTGCCGGCGTTGGGTAACTGTTCATCCACCCAAATCCACGTGCTCCACGCGATCCACCTGGCGTCCCAAAAACCGGGTGGCCAGCATCTTGAACTTTTCAACGGAATCGGTCGCGAAGAAGCGAAAGCTGCGATGATCCTGTGCCGCATCCTGCGCCCGGCCCCTTTGCGTCGATTCGACCACGCTCCGCACCGCCCCTGCTGTCGATTCCGCCGAATCGACGATCTTCATGTGCGCCGGAGTAATTCTCCGCAACAAAGGCGTGAGCAACGGATAGTGCGTACACGCCAGCAAAAGAACATCGGCCTGCTGGGGTGCGGCGGCAGCGGCTTCGCCCAAGTAGATTTGTGCCACCCGTTCGGTAACCGGATGGTCGATCCAACCCTCCTCAACCAGCGGCACGAGCAACGGGCAAGCCTTTTCGTACACCTGCATGCCCTTGCCTTGTAATGCCTCTCTGTATGCATGACTACCAACTGTCGCATCCGTTGCGATCACGATGGCCGACCGGGTCTCGCTGACCTCAGACGCTACCCTTGCTCCCGGCTCAACAACTCCAATCACAGGTACCCGGACCGCCTGTTCAATTTTCGGCAGTGCCAGCGCCGTTGCGCTGTTGCAGGCGATCACCAGCAAATCGATCCCCTGAGCCTCAAGGTACCTTGCCGCGCCGGTTGCATAGCGCGCGACCGTCTCAGCCGACTTTGTGCCATACGGTAGCCGCGCCGTGTCACCGAAATACAGATAGTGCGCCTGAATTTGTGCCGCCATCGCATGCAACACTGTCAACCCGCCAACCCCTGAATCGAACACGCCAACCCGAGGCAGGGTCACTTGGCTTCCTTTGCAAAGTTGTCCATCTCGCCCGCTGTGTAGAAGCGTCTCAGGTCGGCGTGACCGGCCAGCGTCTCGCGCTCTTTGCCATCCACCAAAATTTTGACTCGAACAATTTGCGGATAATTGGCATTTAGCGTCGCCACAATCGAGGCCACAGTCAGCTCTTCCGCCAATACTCCCGAAGGATGCGAGTCGGCGAAGCTGGAGCTTGTATCCACGACCGCGGTGTCCGTGCCCAGAAGAAAAACGTCGCGAACGTCCGAATCGCCGCCGCCGCGCGCTGACTGCGTTCTCGCTGGATACTTGGCAAATAATGCCTGCAACAGCGCTCGCGCTCTTTCGCTGTGCTCTTCCGGCAGAGGCATATTTTCCTGCATGCGACGCAAACCGCCATCGGCTTCCGAAGCAATGAAGAACGTTACCAGCGTCGTCGGCCCGCTGGTCGGAGCCAGGACACTCCTAGGTTGCTGCGCCAGCCGCTGCTCCTCCAGCGCCACGCGCTTTTTGAGGTGATAGGCGTACCACCCCAATCCTGCGGCGATCACCAGCAGGATTACGAACATAATGAGCACTCGCCGCGTCACGGACGCACCTCCGATATCTTGCCGCGCATCGCAGCAATGCCCGCCGCCACCGATTGCGCAATCTGCTCCTGGTAAGCCGGCTTCCAGATGTCCGTCACATTCTCTCCTGGCGGAGCCATCTCCAGCGCAATCGCCGGCGCGGCAATATTCGACATAGGTCGCAGCGGAGCTGTAAGTACGATATTCGGTAGTTTGCGCGCCTCCAGCTCGGCTGCCACCGATCCCGCCACTGCCATGCTCGATTCGAGGTATGCCGACTGCGCGTTATCCCACGGCAGAAAGTCACGCGAGCTTGCGCTGATCGCATCCACCATCGCCGTGAAGACATGTACGCCATGTCCGCTATTGGCAGCATGAAGCGCAACATAAAGCGCGGGTCGCGCCGCATTCGCCGTTACCGCTCGCTGCTCCAGCGAAATGGCGGTATCCGAATTCCTCATTAAACTCGACGCAATACCCTTATTCGTCAATTCACGCTGCAGCCGCCGCGCTAACGACAGCACAACATCCTTCTCAGGAGCGTCCGGAGCAATTGCCGCCCCATTGTCCTCACCTCCGTGTGCCGGATCGATCAGCACCAGAAACCTGGGTCCCGCCGGCCTGGGCTGGTTTGCTGGAGGTTCAACCGCAGCCGGCAGGCTGGGCGGAGGAATGGGCTGGGCCACCTCCGGGGGCGGGGCTGGCGCACCGGAAATCACGATTGTCCTTCCAGCGTCGGCGAAGTTCGCCATCATTGGCGCGTTGCCCCTGATATCCAGTTCGCCCACTCCGTCGTGCTCGGTGAATCTCGCACCGGTTATGACTGAATCGTTGTAGTTGGCATGCTCCACTCCGGGCAGCACCGGATCTTTGCGAAACGTAAACCGGATGTGGCCCGGCTCGGTTGCCACGGTTGGATTCACCGGCGAATCGAAGCTCACGAACAACTTTGACGGAATTCCCGGACGCAGCTCCATCGTGAAGCGCTCTCCGACATCCCCGATGAACAATCGTTGAGCCGCCGCATTCAACCGGATCGGAAGGCCAAGAGCGTGCGCTAGTACATCGCTGACCCCAGACAAGGGAATGTATCCCCGCCCGTTCTGCACGACAAAGCTTGCAGCGAGCTGGATGTTGCTTCCTTTGACTTTGCCCTTTTCCTGATTGTCCTGGAATTGCAGTTCGATTTCCTTGCTGCCCGGTGCCCCAAACTTCAGCTTGAGTTTCTTTCCATCGATCCGCGCATCCACCGTTCCTAGCGGCTCCAGCAATTCCACCAGCCCAACATACGACTGGCCGTTAAAGTTCAGCACTGGAGTCGTGTAGTATGCTTGGCGCGCGTAAACCGACAACGGGACGGGCGCCGCCGGTTGGGCCAGAACGCTTACGTGCCACTGCCAGTAGGCAACCGCCGTACAAGCCAGCGTCAGGGCAACACCGCTCCACGGGATCGAGCGGCGACGCGATCCAGACAAATCACCGGCCTCCGGCAAGGGCAGGTTGCGTAGCTTCCTCCAGGGAGTAGATGGTCAAGCCGCTCAGCAGCTTGGGGAAGAAATCGGTGGACTTCTGCGGCAGCACCTCGCCGCTAAAGGCGATGTCTCGCACCTGCGATATGCGCACGGGGTTCATCAGGAACGCGACGTTGGCGCCGTTTCGAACCTCCTCCACCGCCTCCTGTGCCTCGCGTTGGTACTTCAGATACTTCTGATCGCGGATGTCCTCTTCCGACATATCCAGCGCATCTTCCAGCACCAGCTTGTGCAATTGCACCACGTCCAGCGCGCGCTGCTGAGCACTTTGTTGCGTGAGGAATTCTGACTCTTGCTCATGACGAGCTCGCAGGAGATAGTTCGCATTTGCAGTCACCGCCAGCAGTGCCGTCCGACTGCGGCCGGCCTCGCACAACTTGGCGAGGGCGCTCTCCAATCGTTCCGGGTGTTCGAGCTTTTCTACGTCGAAGTACTTCTCGAACTTGCCCAGCATGGCCGTCGCATCAAATCCAGCCAGGCCGAAGACCACCCGGTGCGTTGGCAGTACTACCAGCCCGGGCGAGTCCATATTTACAAACGTCATCATTACCCGTTCATAAGGAGCACCAGGCGCATCACCATATCGCTGGCGCATCTCGTTGCGGTAATTCAGCGCGGTCTCGTACCGATGATGGCCGTCGGCGATGATGAGCTTCTTGTCTGCCATAGCAGCCCGAACCCGCGCAATTGTGGCCGGATCCGACACCCTCCACAGCCGATGAGTTACCGCGTACTCATCGGTAACCTCAACATGTGGCGGGCGTGACGTAGCCAGAATCGAATCCACCTCTCCCGCCGGATCGCTATACAGCATGAAGATTTGGCCAAAGTGGGCATTTGTCGCACGCAGTAGGTTCAGACGGTCCGCCTTTGGCTTACTGAGCGTCTGCTCATGACGAAACACGACCTTCTGCTCGTAAGCTTCCAGTTGACCCGCTGCAATGAATCCCCGTCGCTCGTGGTGCGTGCGCGAAGCGTCGCCCGGAACCCTAAACGTCTGCATATACAGATAGATACTGGGCTCGGCGTCCTGAACTAGAACGCCCTCGGACTGCCAATTCCGTAGCGAATTCGCAGCGCGGCGGTACACATTTCGCTCGCCATCGTCTCCCGCCTCGGCTTTGCCGAGGATGATCCGCACCAGATTGTGAGGACTGGCTTTGTAGTACCGATCTTGCATGGAGGCAGAGATCTTGTCGTACGGCTGGGTAACGACATCCCCAACCGAAACCCTGGAAGCGTCGTAGCGAAGAGCCCGAAACGGGAATATGTTTGCCATGCGCGGTGCTTTTCGACCCGTATATGGAATTGAGAAGAATCGAAGTAAGCCCGATTGTAGCAGTTGCCCGGTGGCCATCCACGATTGTCCAACTTGCATCTTCTATGTGCGTATCAGGCTGCGGAATGTTTTCGAATGCTTGACACAAGGCTGGATTGGCTGTGATATATTCTGCCTACCTGAGTAGAGGATTTATGGCCCGGGGTAGCATTGCGGGAGCCGGGATGTCTCAGCCGGCAACCCTTCCGCCACTCGTTACGCGGACTCAATTTCCTGCCCGCTGGTCCGCTGCCAGATTCGCGTTTTCCCACCCTGTTTCTGTTTCGCCCTTCACGCTCCTAATTCTGCTCATCTGCAGCTACCTGCCCGCGCTTTGTCAAACCAGCCAGGAAGACGTGCATGTGGTGCCACGCGAGCAGAAAAAGGACAGCAAGTCGGACCCCACGGTTATGCCTCCTGCCATCGCGGCTGAGGCCAAGGACGCCGGTGTTTCGGTTGACCCGTCCCTCAAGACCCACACCAAGCCGATCCGCAAAGATGTCGATTTGGTGTTGGTTCCCGTCACTGTTACCGACCCGATGAACCGGCTTGTGACGGGCCTGGAGAAGGACAACTTCTCCCTGACCGACAGTGGTCAGCCGCAGGAGATTCGCCATTTCTCGAGTGAAGACGCACCGGTCTCGCTCGGTGTCATCTTTGACGTTAGCGGCTCCATGTCCAACAAGATCGACAAGTCGCGCGACGCAGTAGTCGAATTCTTCCGCACGGCTAATCCGGAAGACGAGTTCTTCCTGGTCACCTTCTCCGACAAGCCAGAAGTGCTCGCTGATTTCACCACCTCGGTCGAGGACATCCAGGACAAGCTAGTGTATGCCGTTCCCAAAGGCCGAACCGCTTTGCTTGATGCGATTTACTTGGGCATGAGTCGCATGCGCAAAGCCAAGCACCAAAAGAAGGCCTTGCTCATTATTTCCGACGGCGGCGACAACCATAGCCGTTACACGGAAGGCGAAATCAAGTCGATGGTAAAAGAAGCCGATGTCCAGATTTATGCCATTGGTCTCTATGACCGCGATTTCAAGACGCCCGAGGAACGCGAAGGGCCACAACTACTCGCAGAGATGACCGACGTTACAGGCGGCCGCGCCTTTGCGATTGGTTCGCCCAATGAACTGGCCGACGTGGCGACAAAAATCGGCATCGAACTGCGCAACCAGTATGTTCTGGGATATCGGCCCACCAATCCGGCTCGCGACGGGAAATGGCGTAAGATCAAGGTGAAATTGAACCCTCCCAAAGGACTGCCGCCGCTCCACGTATACGCAAAGACCGGTTACTATGCTCCAACGGAATAGCAGGCTCCTCTCGCTCTCACTGATTGCGGCTTTCCTTTTCTTGGCTCAGTTGGCACTCAGCCAAGCTGGCTCACCGCCCCAGCCGAACCCACCAGAATCTGCTCCCCAGCAGAATCCGCCCGCTTCGGCTCCTTCCACCACCCAAGGGCAACCACCCGTCCAAAAGAGCGGCGATATATACGTCTTTCACAAAGAGGTTGATGAAGTTACATTGCACGCCACCGTGGTTGACGACAAGAACCACCTGGTAAGCAATCTCGACCGCGCCGACTTCACCGTTTACGAGGACGGCCAGCCGCAAAAGATCACTTCGTTTCGCCACGAAGACATTCCCGTCGCCGTGGGCATTGTCATCGACAATTCAGGCTCCATGCGCGACAAGCGTCCCGCCGTGAACGCCGCGGCCATCAATTTCGTGAAGTCGAGCAATCCGCAGGACAAGGTATTCATCGTCAATTTCAACGAGGATTTCTTCCTCGATCAGGACTACACCGCATCGATCCCCAAACTCAAAGATGCTTTGGAGCGCATCGAGGCCCGGGGCGGAACTGCGCTGTATGACGCCGTGGTCGCGTCCTCCGATCACCTCAAGAAGTCCGGACTCCTGGAGAAGAAAGTGCTGCTGGTCGTCACCGACGGTGAAGACAACGCGAGCCGCGAATCCCTCGAACAAGCCATTCGTCGCTTGCAGGAAGAAAATGGCCCGACCGTGTACTCTATCGGCCTGCTGGCCGAGGAGCACTCCAAGCGCGCCAAGCGGGCGCTTCGTGAAATGGCCGAACAAACCGGAGGAATTGCGTTCTTTCCGCAAGGCCTCGCCGAAGTCGACTCCATCACCCAGCAGATCGCCCACGACATCCGCAATCAGTACACCATCGGCTACAAACCCTCGAAGCCGCAGAGCGAGGGCGGATTCCGTTCTGTAAAAGTGGACGCCAATGCCAAAGGCTACAAGAAGCTTCAGGTACGTACCCGCAGCGGCTATTACGCGGGCCAACAGCGCGCCGAAACCCAGCAGCCAACCCCCAACAGCGAAGTGATTGCGGCGACTGCTAGAATTCGAGGCGGAGCGAGGAAGCCCCTCAATCGTGTCATCCTGAGGCGGAAGCCCGTCGTTGTTGCGAGGCTGGAGTTGAAGGATCCCGTTGTTGCGCAGAATCCCTTCGTGTGCACCTTCATTAGATAGGCGAGTTTCTCTTAGACGGACCTTACTGCTGCGGCTTCCCCGGCTCGAACCTCGCCACTGCTTTCTTTCGCTCCAGCAGTTCCAGCACGTTCCCGTTGATTTGGTAGGAACCGGTCGCAGTCAGCGCTTCATTGAACTCCTGCTCCTGTTTCATCAGCGGTTCGGGGCATGCCATCAACGTCGTCGCACCACCCAGAAGCTGTAACGAGTTACCGCTCAATTGAAAGGTCCCCGAGATCCTGTTGCACCCCGATGAGCCGAAATAATTCGTCGCCGTCGGGGCCAGATAGATGTAGGCCGGATTGTTGCTCGCCGGAGTCACGGCTTTTTCCATGTAATTCGGTTAGCATCCAGTACGTTCCTCGTAGCGCGCCAGCGGCAAGCTTCGCGGCAGCGGGCGCACCTCCCACTGGCTTCAGCACGAGTGCAACCGTATTTGGCGCTCCATTGGTCAGCACCGGATAAGCCTGCGTAGTTGTGAATAGCAACTTGTCGCCTGACTTGATCGTGGCCCTCACCACGTATCGATGCGACGGATTCACGTCCTTCACTGAGTAGGGAAGCTGAAACGATATCGGCAGCTGTTGGCCTGCTGCCGAGAACATGTTGTCGGCGACCAGCTTTGCCGGAGCATTCGCCAGCGTCACATCTTCGAGGCGAACGTTAATCGCCGCATTCGAAGGCAACGCCATGCGCGCCTGATAGGTCACCGTGCCCGTGATCACAGGAGACGCACTGCCCGACTGCGCGAATCCAAATAAGCATAGAGCAAATACCGCAGACACGAAGAGCAAAACGCTGCGCGCACCAACCATGGACGGCGCCTCCTATTGCAATTCTGAGAATCGATGCAGAGAGCCTAACACGAGTAAACAGGCTGCGAAAAAACCTCGGGTTTGTGAGTGTTTTGTATCAGGGCACGGCTTCAGCCTTGCCGAACGAGCCCTCTATTTTTCCACCCCGAAGGGCTGTCTTCCCGAGGCCTTGAAGACGCACATTTCAAACTGCACTCCCTATCGTTGACCGAATCAATCCATGTCACGTAGGCTGGTGAGTCCACTTTGGTGTCAAAAGAATCATGAGAACTATGGAATTAGCGTCACTTCGCGTGGCCGAGGAAATTACTGAGCTAGTCGGGGAGACGCCAGTCTTGCACTTGCGCAAGGTTGTTCCGGCCAATGCCGCCGACGTTTATGCAAAGCTGGAATATCTGAACCCCGGCGGCAGCATCAAAGACCGCGCTGCACTAGGCATGATAGAGCGCGCGGAGAAGGACGGCCGCCTGCAGCCTGGGGCGACGATCTTTGAGGCCACTGCCGGCAACACAGGTGTCGGTCTTGCGCTGATGGGCTGTACTCGCGGGTATAAGGTCGTGCTCGCGGTGCCGGAAAAGTTTTCGCAAGAGAAAGCCGAGTTGATGGCAGCACTGGGTGCCGAAGTCATTCGCACGCCTGACTCTGAAGGCATGGAAGGCGCCATCCGCTATGTCAAGGACCGGGCCATTAAGACACCGAACTCCTTTGTAGCTGCACAGTTCGAGAACCAAGACAACCCCCAGTTCCATTACGAAACCACGGCTCGCGAACTCTACGAGCAGATGCAAGGGCGCGTCGACGCATTGGTGCTCGGCGTCGGAACCGGTGGAACTTTCAGCGGGGTGGTTCGCTATTTCAAGGAACGCAATCCGCAAGTTCTTGCGATCGTCGCAGATACCGAGGGATCAGTCCTGGGCGGCGGCGCTCCGGGTCCGCATGCGGTTGAAGGCATTGGGGCTAGCTTCGTTCCTAAGACGTTTGACGGCTCGCTGGCCGACGAAATTATTGTCGTCAGCGATCACGATGCATTCGACACGGTAAAAAAGCTGGCCGCGATCGAAGGCCTGCTCGCAGGCTCCAGTGCAGGAACCAACGTATTTGCTTCCCTAGAGATAGCCAAGCGCCTTGGCCCCGGCAAGCGGGTAGCAACCATCATCCCCGATTCGGCAGAGCGCTATCTGTCGAAGAACATCTTCCATTTCAACGACCAGAAAGAAGATCGCCCGAAATCGGATGGGCCCGCAGGCTCCACTCCCAACAGGCAACCGAAGGAATGACGGCCAGGAGAGCAGGTTTTGCCACCCGGGCGATTCACATTGGGAATGAACCCGATCCCTCCACGGGTGCAGTCGCACCACCCATTTTCGCGACCTCGACGTACGCTCAGGAAGAGCTTGGCAAGACCAAAGGTTATGACTACTCCCGCGCTGGTAATCCAACCCGAACTCGCTTGGAAGAGAACCTAGCATCACTGGAGGGTGGCACGGCGGCGCGGGTGTTTTCCAGTGGAATGGCAGCCGTTTCGGCCCTCGGCAGCCTGATGAAAGCCGGCGAGCACATCGTTGCTTCCGACAACCTGTATGGTGGCGTGCCCCGCCTCTTCAACCAGGTCCTCGCAAACTTTGGCCTCGAGTTCACCTACGTCAACACCGCCGACCCGCGCAATGTCGCCAACGCGATTCGCAAGAACACGCGCTTTACTTACCTCGAAACGCCCACCAATCCCCTGATGGGGCTCACCGACATCACTGCGGTCAGCGAAATCGCGCACCGCCGAAACTGCCAGGTGGTCGTCGATAACACCTTCATGTCGCCTTATTTCCAGAAACCTCTTGCTCTGGGTGCCGACATAGTGCTGCACTCCACCACGAAATTTCTCAATGGACATAGCGACGGCATCGGCGGCGTACTGGTATGCAGTACGGCCGAGCAGGCTGAGAAACTGGCCTTCGTACAGAAGGCGGTTGGCGCCATTTTGTCACCGTTTGAGTGTTGGCTGGTTCTTCGCGGAGTGAAGACCTTGGCTGCTCGCATGAAGCAACATGACGAAAATGGGCGCGTGATCGCCGATTTCCTGAGCCGCCATCGAAAGGTCAAGCGCGTCTTCTATCCGGGACTGAAAAGCCATCCGCAATACGAGCTTGCCTGTCGGCAAATGTCCGGCTTCGGTGCACTCATCAGCTTCGAAACCGGCTCACTTGCCAACGCGAAGAAGCTCCTGAAGCGGGTTAAGGTTTGCACCATGGGCGAATCGCTCGGTGGAGTCGAGACGCTCATCTCGCATCCTGCATCAATGACCCACGTAGCCATCGGCGCCGAGGGCCGCAAGAAAATCGGCCTCACCGACGGCATGGTGCGTATTTCCGTGGGGATCGAAGACGTCGAAGACCTGATCGCCGACCTCGATCAGGCTTTGGGCGCAATCTAGCGTCGATAAAACTCTAATCGCTACCTAAGTAAGCTTGGGCAACTCGTCCTATTTTGCGAACCCGTAAGAATCAATCTGCTGCCCAATCTGACACTACTCGAACATCCGGGTGGCGCCTTCTTCCAGCACGCAGACGCTATCGGCGATTCCGAGCTGCTGGGCGGCGTGGAGCAGGCGGGGCACCGGCTCATCCACCGGTTCATAAGACAAGCGGAAGGTTCCGTAATGCATCGGAACCATCCAGAGCGATCCCAGATCGCGGAAAGCCTGCAAAGCGTCCTCAGGGCTGGTGTGGACGTTGCGGAACGATGCCGGATAGTATGCGCCGATGGGCAGCAGGGCCAGTTCGGGTCGCAACCGGGCGCCAATTTGGGAGAAACCCTCAAAGTACGCCGTGTCGCCGGCGTGATACAGCGAATGCTTGGCCGAACGCAAGACGTATCCACCGTAGCCGCGATGGACGTCGCGAAATACGCGGGCTCCCCAATGACGAGAGGGAACGTGCGTGATCTCAATGGTTCCGAGCTGGAAGCTTTGCCACCATTCCAGCTCGACGACACGCGAGAACCCCAGATCGCCAACCAGGTCGCGCAAATGCCGCGGCACAACGATTACGGGACGCTTTCCTGACTTGCGGCGCGTTAAGCGAGCGATAGTTCGCAGAGAGGGGCGGTGCAAGTGGTCGAAGTGAGCGTGCGTGACCAGGACGGCATCAATGGGAGGCAGGTCGCGCACCCGAAGCCCGGGACGGCGGAGCCGCTTCAGAATGAAGATCCATTTTGCAAAGTTGGGATCAATGACCAGATTCTTGCCGCCCATCTGGATGAGAAAGCTCGAATGCCCGATGAAGGTGACTCCCAATTGCTGGCGAGCGGCCATGACCGGCTTGCGGGGCGAGCCGCTGCGCGGTGTCATGGCCGAGCGACCTACTAACCTGCCGAATTGATGGGCTTTTCTACGGAGTGAAGAAGAAATCATTGCCTCTCATTGGACGCAAGAAACCGACTGGGCGATTCGATCGCAACCAAATTTGCCAAAGGCACACAAATTTGGGCTACCCACGTCTTCTGGGATTCCTGTGATTGGATTCCTTGACCTGCCCGAACATGTCAGCTTAAATCGAAAGTAGGTGCAAAGGAGAGACGCATGCGAATCGCATTTCTCGGTCTTGGGATCATGGGGCGACCCATGGCCGCCAACCTCGTGAAGGCGGGCCATGAAGTTTCCGTCTGGAACCGTAGCGCACGTCAGCATGTGGACGGAGCGCGTACTGCTGTTTCTCCCGCTGATGCTGCCCGAGACGCTGATGTGGTTTGGATGTGCGTAGCCGATACTGCGGCGGTCGAGCGCGTTGTCTTCTCTCCCGACGGTGTTGACCAGGCGTTGCGCGAAGGCATGGTCATTGCCGACTCCAGCACCATCTCTCCTTCCGCGACGGTGAAATTCGCGCAACGCATCGCCGAAAAAGGCGTGCAATGGATCGACGCGCCGGTGACGGGCTCGAAAATCGGCGCCGAAAACGGCCAGCTTATCTTCATTGTTGGCGGGCCGGCGCAGACCGTGACTTCGATAGAGCCGCTGTTCAAGGCGATGGGCAAGACCGTGATCCACGTTGGCGATACGGGGAAGGGCCAATCGGCCAAAATCTGCATGAATCTGCAGATTGCGATGATCTACGAGGGTTTTGCCGAGGGCCTTACCCTGGCACGCAAGCTGGGTGTGGAACCGCAAAAGATGGTCGAGTTGGTGCAGGCATCGATGATCCGCTCCGGAGTGGTAGATTACAAAGCACCCTTTGTATTGCGTCACGACTACTCGCCGAATTTTCCCCTTCGCCTGATGCACAAAGATATCCACCTGCTGCTCGATACTGCCAAAGAAGCGCGCGTGAAGCTGCCGGGATTGGAAACGGTGGATGAGATCTACGAGCTCTCCAGCGAGGAAGGCTGGGACGATCTCGACTATGCTGCGACGATTCAGTTGCTGGAGAGGTGGGCGGGGATTGGGAAGTGACTAGCCTAAGGTGGCTAGCGGCTAGAGAGCTTGATTGGCCCGGGAGCTGCGGGCTGGGCAAATGTCAGGCGGTTCGGGTCGCCCGGCTCGATGTTGTTTCGCTCGAAAGCCGCTTTGATGCGGCGCTGGAGCTCTCGCCGCACGGCATCCTGAGAGTTGGGCCGCGTTTTTACGGTCAGCAGGTATTCCACGCTGCTTCCGCTCACTTTATCGACGCCCAGCACCTGTGGCTGCGCAACCAGCATTCCGCTGAAGGCGGGATCAGCAGCCAGTTCTTCGGTAGTTGCCTTTAGCAAATCGATCACCTTGTCGCTCGGCGCCGCGAACACTGCTGAGACACGCAGAATTAGCTGTGTCCAGTCGCGCGTAAGGTTGCTGACAACTTTGATTTCGTTGCTGGGTACGGTGTGAACTGTGCCGTCGAAGTCGCGCAGGACGGTTCGACGCAGCGTAACGTTTTCCACCACTCCCTGTACTCCGGCGATTTTTACAGTGTCGCCAATGTCGTACTGGTTCTCGGCGAGGATGAAGAAACCGTTGATGAAGTCTTTGACCAGCGTCTGAGCACCGAAGCCTATCGCGAGACCAGCCACACCCGCGCTCGCCAGCAGCGGCCCCATGTTGACCCCGAGGAGCGCGAGGATCTGCATGGCTGCGATCGAGGTGATGACGAGGATACCTACGCTGTAGGAGACGCCCGAGAGGGTACGAAATTGCCCCGAGCGAATCGCGGATGGGTGGTTGCGTTCTGCAAGGCTGGCCAGGTGCCGCGAAACCAACTTCAAGAGGCGCGTCAAGATGAAGGCAACGATGAGGACGGCGATAATCTTAGGGACCGTGTAGCGGAGAAAATCGAAAGTATCATCGCCCCAATCGTTGAGGACTTTTACCATCCGCTCAGCAGTGTGGGGCGCTAGCCGGAAGAAGCTGCTCGTAAGAGTTGGCATGAGTGGAGCGATTATAGCAACGTGGTGGAAGGCATTAAGGGCGAGGCTGAAGCCGTGCTCTTTCAAAACTCATGCTTCTGAGATAGCTTCTAGCTAGGCCGGAGCCTGTTTCATGACCAAAGCCATACGAAATCTGCTTTTTATGATTGCACTCACGGTATTCATACTTCCCGCTACCCCAGCGTTCGGCCAAGGGAACATGCAGATACCCCAAGGCCCACAGCAGCAGCAGAAGGAGGATCCGTTCAGCGCGGAGCAAAAGCGGGAGATCGCCAAGCAACAGAATGTGCAGCGTCAAGAGGAGCTGCGGAAGGACACTGACAAGTTGTTGGAACTGGCGACAGAGTTGAAGCAGTATGTGGACAAGAACAACGAGAATGTCCTTTCGATGAATGTGATGAAGAAGGCCGAACAGATTGAGAAGCTTGCCAAGTCGGTCAGGGAGAAGATGAAGGGGCAATAGCCGCAACCAGCAGCTGGCAAACCAGCTTTTCGTCGCGACCCCACCCCATCGGGGCGATAAGGGTGGGGCACCTCTCCGAAAAAGGGAAAGAATGGGGCGCCGATCAACAGAGACAGCTACCCGGCCTTTACGATTCGCATGCCGTAGAATGAGCGGACCACGAAGACAAACGAGACTATGAAGAACACCAGCGCCAGTCCGCGCGCGAGTCCGGTCCCGTGCGTGGCCGTCAACTGAACAGCCAACTCCACAGCCAGCAATCCGAATAGGGTCGTGAATTTGATGATCGGGTTCATGGCCACCGAAGAGGTGTCCTTGAACGGATCGCCGACGGTGTCGCCCACTACGGTTGCATCATGCAGCGGAGTGCCTTTCTGCTTCAGCTCGACTTCGACTATCTTCTTAGCGTTGTCCCAGGCGCCGCCTGCGTTAGCCATGAACATCGCCTGGTAGAGGCCGAAGGCGGCTATCGAAATCAGGTAGCCGATGAAAAAGAACGGCTCGACGAAGGCGAAGGCAAGGGTCACGAAGAAGACGGCGAGGAAGATGTTGAACATGCCCTTCTGGGCGTAACGCGTGCAGATTTCCACGACTTTCTTGCTGTCTTCGACCGAGGCCTTCTCGACGCCTTCAAGACGGATGTTCGCCTTGATGAACTCGACCGCACGATACGCTCCCGTGGTGACCGCCTGCGTGGAAGCGCCTGTGAACCAGTAGATGATGGCGCCACCGCTGATCAAGCCGAGCACGAATGGAGCGTGCAGCAGCGAGAGGTTCTCCTGACCGTGCGTTAAGCCACCGGTCAGCGCCATGATGATGGAGAAAATCATGGTCGTGGCGCCGACGACTGCGGTGCCGATGAGCACCGGCTTGGCGGTGGCCTTGAAGGTGTTGCCTGCGCCGTCATTGGCTTCCAACAGATGCTTGGCGCGATCGAAGTTCACATCGATGTTGAAGTCTTTCTTGAGTTCGGCTTCGATATTGGGCACTTGCTCGATCAACGAAAGCTCGTACACGGACTGGGCGTTGTCGGTGACGGGACCGTACGAGTCGACCGCGATGGTGACTGGACCCATGCCCAGAAAACCGAATGCGACGAGACCAAACGCAAACACAGCAGGAGCCAGCATAAGATTGCCGAGACCCATGGTGCTGACGAGGTAGCCGATAGCCATCAGCACAACCATGGTCAAGCCGAGATAGTAGTCGGAGAAATTGCCGGCGACGAACCCGGAGAGAATGTCGAGCGACGCGCCGCCTTCCTCGGCAGAAATGACGACTTCCTTCACGTGTCTGGATTCGACGGAGGTAAATACTTTCACAAGCTCGGGAATGATTGCGCCTGCTAGGGTTCCGCACGAGATGATGATCGCCAGCTTCCACCACTGCGAGGTGTCGCCGGCGAGGTCGGGAACGATCAAATAGGAGACTATGAACGTAAGGACGATGGAGACGATCGAGGTGAGCCAAACGAGAGAGGTGAGGGGCGCCTCGAAGTTCATCTCATCAGCGTTGCCGTAGCGCGCCTTGGCGACGGCTTCATTGAGGAAGTAGGCCACGCTGCTGGAAACCAGCATCATGACGCGCATGACGAAGATCCAAACCAGGAGCTGAACCTGAACGGTGGGATTGGGCACGCCCAGAAGGATGAAAGTAATCAGGGCTACGCCGGTAACGCCGTAGGTTTCGAATCCGTCGGCGCTGGGGCCCACCGAGTCGCCTGCGTTGTCCCCGGTACAGTCGGCGATTACGCCCGGATTGCGGGCGTCGTCTTCCTTGATCTTGAAGACGATCTTCATCAGGTCGGAGCCGATATCGGCAATCTTCGTGAAGATGCCACCGGCGATACGGAGAGCAGCCGCGCCTAGCGACTCACCGATAGCGAATCCGATGAAGCACGGCCCCGAGTAATTGCCCGGTACGAACAGGAGAATGCAGAGCATAATCAGCAGCTCGACTGAAATCAGCATCATGCCGATGCTCATGCCGGCGCGAAGGGGAATCGAGTAAAGCGGATAGGGCTTGCCTGCAAGGCCGGCAAAGGCAGTGCGGGAATTGGCGAAGGTGTTGACGCGAATACCGAACCAAGCAACGCCGTAGCTTCCGAGAATTCCAACAATGCTAAACGCCAGGATGATTGGCAGCGTTACACCCACGGGACTGATCGGCCTGAGCCATCCGAAGTAAGCCAAAATGACAACCGCGATGAAGGCCCACAGGAGCATTAAGAACTTACCCTGGGTTACCAGGTAGGTCTTGCAGGTTTCGTATATAAGCTCGGAAATTTCGCGCATTGAGCGATGGACCGGCAGCTTTTTGAGCTGCATATAGATGGCCAGTCCGAAGAGCAATCCGAAGACGCAGAAGAGAATGCCGATGAGCAGCAGGTTGTGACCGGTCACACCGAAGAAGCTGACGGTGGAGAGGTCGGGGACCCGGAGTGTCGCCTCGCCGCCTGCAGCTTCACCGGGTTGGGCCAGCGCGGTCGAGCAACTTACCAGGGCCAGTGCGGCCAGTGCGGCGAAGACTCTGGCCGACTGGAAGATGTTTGTGGTTACAGTCGATAGTCGCCCAGGAGTAGCGAGCCAGCGATACATAAGATTCCTCCGAGGACCAGTCATTAGGTTTGCTAGGTGCTGATCCTTGAATTGTCCAAACAGTATTCTTTTCCACTGCGGTCGTACGCGACGAGATGCAATATGACTCCAGAGTTCATCCAGCAGGCGAGGCGACGGCTCCTTCCGGAGTTGCTGGAATCGCGAAATCGGCGTCGGCCGTCGGTTGACCTACACTCTTCCCGGAAACGCGCTTCCACTTCAAGACGGAAGTGTTGAGGTTTGGCCGCGTCGGGTGCACTTGCATTAGTCCTCCGGGCGATTTCTTTCCCACATCGTGAATGCAGTACGAAGCGAGATTTTATAGCACGGCGAGAAAAGAACGGTCAATCGCAGGCGTCACTGTTGAAGGTGCGGCTCCTATTCGGCGCGGTTTACGTGGATTCCTACTGCTTGCACGGGTTAGGCCACAACGCCCCGAATCGTCCAGAAATCGTGGGCGAGCTTGGGGTTGGTGATCAGCTTGTAGGGGATCCAGAAATGCCCCTTCTCTCCCCATTTCGGCCCCCAGGAGTTGCGCACCAGCACGGCTTTCTTGGCGTCGTCGTAACCGACAGCCATGACGGCATGACCGCCTCGGAAGACCTCGCGCTCGGTGTCGGGTACGGGCATGATTCCCGAGCGTTTGACCGTATCGGTTTCGAAGCTGGAGTAGACAGAGATTCCGAAGACAATCGGTGAGCCGTTCGCCAGGCAGTGTTTGATGTGTTTCATTAGAACTACCGGCTTGTGTGTATGAGCGATACGGTGATACTCGAAGATCTTCTTCGTGGTGGCGGCGGCGAAGGTTTCTTTGAGGGGCCTCTTTTTGACGATCTTTGGGTCTTCCGAATATGGCCAAAGCCTCTCGTGGCAGACTCCGCGCTTGGCCACGGCCTTCAGTGCGTCGCGCAAGTACAGAACCGGAGTGAGTCCTTTCTGTCCACTGAGGGCGCGCTCATTGTAGAAGATGAAGAGCCGGGACGGATTGATGGCGCGCACGCCTTGCAATCGTTGCTCATACGCAAAGGCGGCTGCCACCGCATGGGCCGTGCATGTGCCGATTCTTCCCTGGTTCCAGACCGGAGAGCACTTTGGGCGAAGATCGACGCGCTTCGGTAAAGGCTGGTCCGCTTCCCGCGCCGACATGGAGTAGACATAGTCGCGTTTGTCGGCGAGGTCCCGGGCAAGTAAATGGCGGTTTTGCATGAGAACGGATTCTGACAGGTTTAGGTGCGATTGGGAAGTTCTTCGAGAAGATTCAGCGGATTGAGGCGCGAGGGGATCAGTTGTGACTAGAAGAGCTTCACACATGCGACGCGAACTTTTGACGCAGCGCCGCTTGCGCCGTTACAATAAAGCACAGCTCAGCGCGATCGCGCTCAGATACTCCTCAGTAGCTCAATGGCAGAGCATCCGGCTGTTAACCGGAGGGTTGTAGGTTCGAGTCCTACCTGAGGAGCCATTCTTTTCTATGTGTTAGTTGACCCTGTGAGCGGTATCAGACTCCGTACCCGGGGGATTTACCGGGGATGTTTCCCGAATTTGAGGGGAAATTGCCGCAACCGCGTCTCTCAGCGAGTCCAGGTTAAAGTGCCCATATCTGGCAGCCATGCCAGACGGCGTATAGGAAACGATCAGGGTGGAATCGGTAGTCTGTCCCTGAACACATCCAAATTGGAATCGTGCACCAGGCCTAAGATGCTTTGCGCGGAGCAGGAGGCGGACGTCGAGGCTATCGCGGCTGTCGGTTGCCTGTTTCCCGCCGTTAGAGCCGACTTTCGCGCCATTCGCCGCGTTAGAAAACTCGAACTCAATAGGCAAATCTAAAATCGCCTTAGCGGTCGATCCCGGCTCCCGGTGGAATCTAGCTAATAAGTCCGCATCGGAGAACAGTTCGCCCAGTACCCTTGCATTGTTGCATGTGAAGTTACAAGGAGGCATGGGCTTCCCCCTGAGCCAAGCAAGGCTCTCAAACTCATGCTGTATCTGCGCAGCGATGCCGAGCCACCAGCGGCGACAGTGCGGGCATCTTCGAGCCACACACTTCCATACCTGCGGCCGGCCGCCAGCCTGCTCGTCCATCTTTTCGATTTGTTGAGCGATCTTGCGATTGCACGTCCATATCAGCTTCGGTTCGCGCGTTAATCCGCGAACCGCATGGCGTCGGAACTGTTTCGGAATGTCGATTGCAGTTGTTTCAGCGCACCAGATGAATTGCTGCCTGGTTGGATTCAGTTTGCGACGAGACCTAATGCGCAATCATCATCTCCGCTTGCGGTCGGCCCACTCGCTGTCGAGTTGAAGCTGCTGTTTGCTTCGCTTCCGGGCCTGGGGGATGGGTACGAAGTACGAACTGAGGCGGCGTTCGTGAACAACCTGGTCGGTAATGCCGTTCTCGTCGAAGCGAAAATGTGCCTGTGGCTCCTCAAACGGGGAGTTCAGGGTAGGGTCGTGAATGACCGTCTGCTCGCGTGTGCGTGTCGCCGATGGCGACACTGCGTTCGACATCTGCTGCTCCGAAGGGGTGCGTTTACTTGAAAGAAAGAGTTTACCCTGCGATTAGAGTGTGTGACATGCCCTTGAAGTGCTAAGCAGTGCCAAGTGTTTGCTGTCCATTGACATTTGACCCCTAAAAGCCAAAACGTTGGTTGACCTAAGCCGTCCATTCGGCCTTCTCGGCGGACTAGGACGCGAAGAGGGCCAAACCTACAGGAAGAGGGCCAGACAATAATTTTGGCCTCCTTCGGGAAAGTTGGCACTCTTCGGGGTATGACAACGCTACCTCGGTTGACGTGACCGTTTCGTGACTATCCGACCGCAGCGGAGCGTTACAGCCCGCAGCCTAACGCCCCAAACGTGAAAACGTGACAGGGGTAAGGGGTAGGTGT